>Ga0326727_10009957_pt1 | contig 22975 bp, 21 predicted proteins | sample MB2enrmetagenome_FD_207643 | JGI IMG/M metagenome (GOLD analysis project Ga0326727, IMG submission 207643) | Lab enriched peat soil microbial communities from McLean, Ithaca, NY, United States - MB29MY | ecosystem: Environmental > Terrestrial > Soil > Wetlands > Peat | place: USA: New York...
CTTTCGCCGCTTCGACGAACGTGGATTCTTTAGTGCTTAGCGTTTGGCTTCTTGTGTACCTTGCGTATAGAGGCCACCACACAATTGCGAGGGCGATTGACATGTTCAGAAGGCTTCGGCCAAGAACGAAACCGACAGCTAAGGCGAGAACAAGATAAGGTATACTGAAGAAGACATCAGTTATCCTCATCACAATCTCATCCATTAAACCTCCAATGTTGGCTGATATCACGCCCACCACAGACCCAACGGCTGCGCCTATTGCCACAACGAGAACGGAGTAGAACAAGTCTATTCGAACAGCTTTAACCATACTAGTCAACAAATCCACGCCTGGATATGTGGTTCCGAAGGGATGTGCCCATGATGGGGCCATAGGAACCGTGTTGTAGAAGTTTTCAACGAGCGTGTTTGGGCTACTGATGCCAATCAATTGTGGAGCGAACTGTACGAGCAACGCATCTACCACATAAGCCATAGCTATGATGAGTCCGATGACTGCGCCTTTATTCGCGAGGAATACGGATATTGAAAGTCTGGTGTTTTCCCATTTTTTGGCGTTAACTTCAGCTTGCGCCATTCTTTTCCCTCTTAGTACCTTATCCTCGGATCCACCAAGACGTAAACTATGTCCACAATCAAGTTTGCGAACATAAGAATCAGCCCGAAAAGTAATGTCGCTGCCATGATGCCGCCGACATCGCTTACAAGAAGTGCCTGCGTTGTCCAGTAGCCTATTCCTGGATAGTTAAATATGGTTTCAACAACTACGGCTCCTCCTAGAAGTCCTGCAACTGTGTAGCCGAAAAGAGTGATCACCGGTAAAAGGGCGTTTTTGCGTGCGTGAAGGTTGACAACTGATCCTTCAGAGATGCCTTTCGATCTTGCTAGCCTTATGTAATCTTGGTCCAAGACCTCAAGCATTGACGACCTGAGGATCCTTATCATGCTTGCCACTATGGCTAAGGCGAGCGTTACTGAGGGCAAAATCAGGTGTAGGAAGGCGTCGCCCGCTATTCCCCATGCCCCATGAAGGATTGCATCTATGATGATTATATGTGTAGGATAGGAGATCCCGTTGATGTACCATGATGCTCCTGCCACGGAAACTTGGTTAACGACGCCTGAGATAGGAAGGATTTTCAGGTATACCCCTACCAGAAGGAGTAGAACGATGCCTATGAGGTATATGGGCATGGCATAGAGCGTGAAGGAACCGACACGTAATGCATGGTCGCCGGGTGAGTCTCTGTTTACAGCTGAGTAAACTCCCAGCGGAATGCCTATTACCCATATGAGGATTGAGGCTACTACTGAAATCATGATTGTATTCGGCAGGAAAAGTGCTATTGCAGTGCTTACGTTGCCGCTGAATATGTTTGTGTTGGTTATGCCCCAGTTTCCTTGTAGGATCTGCCATAGCCAATAGAAATATTGGATGTAAATCGGTTGGTTGAGGTGAAACTGGGTTGTGAGTTTCTGAACGAGAATTTGTCTAGCTGCTCCTGTGAGCTTGGGGCTGATGTACTCCGCTAAGATAATGTTTGTTCCGCTTGCGTGCGATAAGATGAACACTATGAAAGTAAGCCCGATTAACGTGGGGATAAGAAGCAACAACCGCCTGATAATGTATACCCAAAGGCGCATTATTGAGTCACTCCAAAGAAAAAAAGGGAACTTAGGAAGAGCTTATCCTTTGACCCACCAGTAGTATATTGAGTCTGCTGCTCCGCCTATCATTGGGTTCTCTTCAGACTGTATTCCATTGTAGCCTTTCATGTATGGCTTGATCACCCAGAAGGAACTGGGTTGTTGCGTGTATACGAACATGTACAGATTTACTGCGTCTTGTTCCGCTGTCTTGTAGAGTTGAGCAGCTGTTGTGGGGTCGGTTGCTTTATCTGCTTGTTGGATGGCAGTGTTTAGCTGTTGGTACTGGGTTGCCTCTGTGGATTGCCCAATCTTTGTGAAGTAGTTGACATCAAAGCCCATTGCAGATGGGTAGGTGGCTCCTTGTTCGTAAAGTGCGTTTACGAAGTCGCTTGGGTATGGGTAGTCAGCTATCCAGCCGAGGTAGTACAACGGCATGGGGTTGCCTCCTGCCACTTGGTAACCTATGATGTTCGTAAACGGCTCGTATACGGGTGTTGCAGTTATCGATGGATCCATTTGGTGTAAGGCAGCTGCCCACATTTGAGCGCCAGCGTAGTTGATTGGGTCGCCGGCTGTGACTATTATGGGTATGTTGACTTGGACATTGCCTTCTCCTGATTGCTGCATTAGCGAACTGGCGGTAGACAAGTCGTAAGTGGGAACGCCTGAGAGTTGGCTTTCAGGTACGTAGTACGGCAAGCCCGGAATTATGGCGCCGCAGTACGGACTTGCAAAGTCTTCACCATACACATTATTGCCCACTATTTGGTCTATGTAGTTGGTGTAGTTGAATGCGTCGGCGAACGCCTCTCTTACGTCTGTGTTAGCGAAGTAGTTCTGTGGCATGTTAAAGTTGCTGCCGAAAACTGATTTCATCAGTGTTGTCGTAATGTTTGCGTTGAATACGTAGAAGAAGCATGACAGCGATGGTATCTGGTCGAGGCTGCTTTGTCCAGCTGAAACCATGCCTTTGATCGAGGGCATGTCACTGTTCGGCAAGCCTGTCACGATATCTGCTGATCCACTTGAGTATAGCAGGTACGCTGTTTCAGGATCTTTGACCCACTGGACTGAAATTGTGTTTGTCACTGCAGGTATTCCCGATACTCCTGTCCATCCTTTGTTGGGAATCAACACTACCGACTGCCCTGGTACATAGGTTTGTACTTGGTAAGGTCCCGAAGCGACAGGGTTGTTTTGGATCTTAGTGTTGTAGTTGCCTTCGTTGCCTTGGCTCTGATAATTGTAGAACCCGGATGCAGAGAATGTTATTCCGGAGCCGATGCTCTGAAGCCAGTTTGCGTCTAATACACCTGTTCCAAGCGGGAATGCTATGGCGGTGAAGAACTCAGCTGGACTTGTGGGCGTCACTAGGTTAAATGTGACTGTGTTTGCGCTACTACTGTATGTGACTGCGTTTGTTATGGCGTTGTAATCCTTAGTATCTGTTGCGCTTGACAGTATGGGTACTCCCGCAGTTGCTCCCGGAATCAAATATTGCGCCAAAATCCAGTCGGGTGTTCCTGGTGCTCCGCCGACAAACAGCAGGTTTCTTACCATTGTGTAGTAGACATCGTACGCTGTGATTGGGTCTCCGTTAGAGAATTTCAGTCCAGTTCTTATTGTGAAAGTGTATGTTGTGCTGTTGTTGGTTATTCCACCGTTTGAAGTGGACGGAATCGAACTAGCCAGCATCGGTAGGAAAGTTGTTGTTGACGATCCATCATAGACGAGAAGCGTCGCCATGGTGTTTAGAATTACTTCGTATCCTACGGTTTCATAGTCGATTTGCGGGTCAAATGTGTATGGGCCTCCAGGCACGTTTTCAACGACGTTTATCACTCCAGTGTTAGGCACCTTACTGGACCCCGAGTACAGAGCGTATGGCTGAGAGGAAGAGCTTACAACTACTGTGCGTTCTATGGTCGTGCAGTATGTCTGATTTGTGGCTGAATTCTCTGTTACGATGGTTAAGCTTACAGGGTAAAGACCCGTCTGGCTATAAGTTGCTTTGACGGGGTTTACATCTGGATTGTTAGTGTTGGCGTTTGCTGAGACCGTTTGGTTAACGCCGTTGCCGAAGTCCCACACGTACTCGCATATGATTACGTTGGTTGCCGAAGGTGCTTCGAGGTAACCGCCGGTGAAGTATGCGTCTGTGTTCACCGTTACTATTGGCTCATTTGGATTCAACGTGGTGTTCATTGAAATTACAGGGACCGATATCACCGGGGCGCTTGAGGAACTGATCGAAGGCGATATCTGAATCGCGCTCACAGCATTATTTGTGGAAGCGACGACGTTGCCTCCAACCGTCTCCTCAGCGGTCACAAGAAATGCTCCGCCATATTGATAGGTGTGACTCGCTGTTGGCGAACTTGCGGTCAATCCGGTTGCAGATTGTCCGTCTCCGAAGTAGATTGTGGCTTGTCCGTTTGATGCAAAGTTAGATAGTGTAAAGGTTATGGCTGTGCCTTGAGTTGCCGACGATGCGCTGGCTTTCAGCGTAAACCCGCTGCTGCTGCTTGTTGACTTCGTGGATTCATAGTAATATACTCCTGCTCCGATTGCTACGATCAAAATTACTACTAGGATAATTGCCCAGATTGCTTTTCCTAATGCTCTTTTAGACATAATACTCCTTAACTCCCTTTTGCCCTTTTTTCGTGAAAGTAACTTTCGACGATGTTCTTTCAGTATTTACCCTCTAAATATTTAACATTTGCGTTATCTCGTGCGCGCCAAAAGAATTGCAGAAAAATTTTTTATACGGCATTTTTGTGTTTATTGAATTTGTATTCGATTGAACTTTTATCATGGATTTTGGAAGAATTAGGCTCTATGTCAGGGGCGCCTTACAAATCGATGTAGAGAGCGGAGAAAAAATGTCAATAGGGCGAATTGCTGTGATTTTTAATTCACCAAAAAATTGTGTAACCGTTTAGTCGTCTGCCAAAGTTTCACAAACCCTAAATAGCAGATTCAAAAGAACTACCAATAAATATTTATTCGATTATTTCGCCAATTGCCGCTTTTTCGCCGACCTGTGTAACTTTTATTTTCACGCGGTCTCTCGGCTTTGCTTTTGCCACCGTTATGATGTAGCCTTGAATTTTTGACATTCCGTCTCCACTTGGGCACACGTCGGTAATGTTCACTTCTAATTCGTCACCCAACGCAACGGGAGGCTGCTTCTCAACATGCTTGATCTTAAAGTGTCCGCCCCGCACTCTTCTATGAACCATGCAAAACCTTGCCCTGTTTTGTAGAAATAAAGATGAGTGCTTAAGTCTTCCGCAGCGTATTCTTTGTTTGTAAAGCTATTCGTTCCGCTTTTGTTTAGTTAGAAACACTTCATTTAGTGCAGGGGTGAGATTTGGACCTCCTTTGGGCAGTAGAGCCTTTGGTCCAAGCTTGATTTGAGGGATGAGAATGCTACAGTTTTTTAAAGTCTTCCAGTGCCTCCTTAAGATCCATTGCTGCGTTGAAAGATAGATCATCACTGTCATATTCAATTCTTTTTAGACCCTTAAGATTTGGAGGCACCTCAACTTTTCTCTCAACCAACAAAACAACTTGTCTACTGTATTTCAGATAAGCCGCATTGATTTCAGAGATGACATTTGAATTAAGGATGTAAAGTCCGCTGTACCTTCTCTCCTGTTCAGCGGCAGCGATGTTTATTATTGCACAATCACAGTCTTTCATCAATCCAAATTTATTGTTAGGAATCGGCACGGTTGCCTCCTCTTTATCACCCATAACATAGTCGTAGTGCAGAAAATCTAACATCCACATCACTTGATTAGAGACCTGGGTGTTGCTGTTAGAAATGAAGACTCGAGGTTTCAGACCTTCTTTTTGGGGCTCGTTTGGCGTTCTTTCGTCAAAAGTTGCTGTTTTTGCCGCTCGGTCGTCTGTTATATATGTAGGCGGCATCTCAAAGGTGACCTGTGAACGGGCAAGGTTTTCTATCCGATCGGCATAGCGCTTGTTCAATAGTTCGCTTACGCGTAGCAGCTCAAGTTCAATTTCATTATCCATGGCTGTCATTTTTCCCTCGGGGGCATCGTTATCAAAATCGAATGCTACGATTGTGCCCTTGTGCGCTTTTCCAATCACCAAAACTTTCACAAAAGCGTTGATCTCAGCCAAACTGACAGGACCCGATTGTTTAATCAAAAGGGGTTGACCTCCCTCAGTAAACCCATTCACTCCCCAAGACGGGTCGGCCGGTTTACCATTGAATTTCTTAATTACCCATGCTTCGAAGTCATTGGAGGAGATACTGCTGAGGCGTTTTTCATTCGGCCGCTTCTTTAGAACGGTTACAAACGTAATTCCAACAACTATTGCAACAGCCGCTACGATTCCGCCAATGAGTAATAAGGCATCGGAACCTCCAAATATTGCTGCTTTCGTTGGGGTTGGCTGTGTAGTGATTGGTGTTGATGTTTGACAATAGGATATTTGTGAAAGGAGTACAACTGGAAAAAGAAAACACATTGCAAAAATGGCTACTATCAATTTTTTATTCATGATTTACATCCCCTGGTGTTGACAGTGGTTAACTCCCGACCATAGGTAAATGCCTACAGCGAATGGAAAGTTATTGGCGTATCACCTTAAAAAACTATTGAGAATAAATTTGTTTCTCAAATTCATCTGTTAACATTCGCCATCAAATTTTCATTTACAAAAACAATGAGAGCGGATAAAGACGAGCTCGTTTTTACAGGAATACGCCCGTCTATAGTTTTGCTTACATTGGTGCAGGCAGGGGATTTGAACCCGGGCAGACGTGGAGATGTTACCTGCAAAACCCTCCTTCTTTTAATTTTATCTTGGATTGAATAGCCAAAAGCTCTTTATTTACGGGAAAGAACCATATAGACTAATAAGATCGATTTGTTTAGAAATAGAGTAGTCTACAAGGAGTGTTTTTATGCCTGTAACAATTGGTGTGCTTTTTAGACGAATTGTCAAAGATTTGCAAACTCAAGGCAACGATCCCACGGGCTATCTAAGCAATCCAAACAGCGACATCAACAATCCAAACTACGACATCAACAACCCGAATAGCACGATCAACAACCAGTATAGTTGCATTAATGATGCGTCAAATAATGATAAGAACAAGGAACTGCGAAGAAATGTTCTAAGAGAGCTTATAAAAACGTATTTGTCCGACTATCTGTCTGAAGAACAATCAGTGAAACTTGTCGAAGAGTACATCCCATAACCACATGACCTTAGACCTCTCGAAATTGTTGAATAACGAAAGAAAATAACAATCTTATTACACAGGAAACAGACAAGTGAAACTATTCTTGAGACTAAACCGTCAAGTATCTCCTAAATGGCCCATTAGAGTTTTGGGTTTTATTGGTGCAGGGGAGGGATTTGAACCCATTAACGCCTGGCGATATCGCCAATTGTTCTTATCCTAAGCAGGTACTTTCTCTTTTTTCAGTCCTTCTTCATCGTAAGCGGCGAGTCCGAAAGGTTGTGCGTCTCCTAACGGACAGAAAAACTAAGTTCTTTTTTTGTTTAGCCATTTTTAGGTCCACCGAAAACTTCAGCCAAGGCTCTGCGAGCCTTTTGGTTCAAAGATTAGCGGTTCAAAACCCAGCGGCCCACCAACTCAAGCAAGAAAAAAGTACTGTTCTTTTTTTTCTCTTATGTATTTGAAAGTCAGAAGTTCAAATCTGGCAGGGATACGCCCCTCTGGAGGAGGATTTATCCTGCTCTTTCCCTCTTTTTTCTCCTTTTCTTGATTTCGTCTATTGAGCTCAAAGAATCAAGTTCAATCGCAAAGTCTTTATTCATTTTATGAGAAGATTATGTTGATATTTTGCTTTAGGAGTTGCGTTGATTCCTTGACGACGAGTAACGAAAATAGTGCTGGAAAACCGGCGGAAAGCGACCCGACGGAATTAGGGCGCGACTTGTTTTTTGACTTGGCGGCCGCTTTAAACAGGTAAGTCCTTTTTTTCAACGAACCCTTGGCTGGAAAAAAGAAGTAGTAATCTCAAGCCCTTCATGGACTTTATTCATCCCGATGCTGCAAAAGCACGCTACAGAAACCAAAGCTCAAGAAACAGGCAAGAATTCACTGCAATTCCAAAATCGTTACCGTTGCAAGGATCGCTCACACAATAGATTTCTTAGAACTCTCAAAACATCTCAGGAAAAGGAAATAGTCGTCGTGTAGGACGAGACATAACAGAGCGCAAGAAAGCTGAAGAAGAATTACGGAAGAACAAGAGGCGGCTAAACAGGACCCAAGAGATTGCTCATCTTGGCAGATGGGAACTTGATTTAGTAAGCAACAAGTTGTCATGATCCGATGAAGTTTACCAAATTTTTGGTTTAAGACCACCGCCCCTTGCTGTGAACTCATATTCGCAGGTGAAACATTTTTGTCGTGCGCGGAGGAAAAGTTTGTTATCAAGATTATTTGAAGTCTTCTCCGTAGACTTCCTTGAGCTTTTTGTAATCGTTTACGCAATCCTCTTTGTCGAAGGTATGATTCTCTCCAGCGATTTTTTCTACGATTGGCTCCCATTCGATTGGTGCCGAGCACATCTCGCACCTAAGTTGATTATCTCGTTTTAATTCGATTCCTTTGCTAGTTATCTCAAAACGTGTCCAAGTGGTCTGTATCTTGGCTCCTTTAAGAGAGAAAACCCTGAAAAGTCGTTTAAGTTGATTCTCCGAATCGTCCATCTTCATTTCGAGTATGCCATCAAAAACCAGTCGTAAATTGCTGATAAGTTGGGGATCGTGGGCTTCAGGAACGGCAATGAAAATTGCATTGCCGTTTGATTCTCTAATGTTTGCAACCGAGAGCTGGAGAAACCGGACAACCTCCCGTAAACTGTGCTCACAGATCGAAGTCAAGCCAGTTATAGAGTCCAAAACTAACCTGAAATTTCTAAGAGAGTTTCGCGCATCGTCAATTGCCCTTAAAACTTTCAGTAAATCCGAAGGGTTGCTAACTGCATACTTACTGCTTGAGGTTTTTTCGAGTTTCCAAGAATAACAATCAATAATTCTAAACATGTCATTATCAACAAAGGGTTTAATGTCAAATCCAAATTCATTCATAGATTTACAAATCATCTCGGGTGATTCTTCAGTTGAAATATATATGCCAGGCTCAGAGACCAGAAGACCATTAAAAACAAACTGTTTTGAGAAAATGGTCTTTCCAATCCCCGTTGGGCCCATCAAAAGAATTGAAGATTCGGGAAAATTTCCTTCAATGAGTTTCGAAGAACCTGGGAAAATTTCAGGTGTTTTCATTTAACTACTCAACTCAACTCTCTTATTGTTTGAGCAAGGGTTGCAATTTGTTTTGAAAAGGGATGATCCGGCTTTTTCACAGCGAATAGAAACTCGTGTTTGCTAAACTGAATGTCGCAAAAGCACGGTATCTTGCCTATAATTTTTGCCCCTATTTCTTCTTCAAGTTTCCTCTCGAAATCCTTTTCCTCGATTTGGTTCATTTCCTCAATTGGTGAGGCTCCTGGCACCTTGTTAAGAACTATGAAGTATTTGGAACCATGCTTCTTAAGTTCATCGTATATATCTTCGATCATCTTTTTGGTGCCCGCGATATCCATATCGGAATTTTTCATAACAACGAGCAGATAATCAGCCACGGCCAAAGAGTTAATCGACCAGTATCTAATTCCAGGGCTAGAATCCAAAAAAACAAAATCGAAATGGTAATCATCGCGCAGTTTTTTCTTCGCAGCGAATGCTCTCCTAATAGCCGCAAGTTGCCATTTTATGTCATGTCTCATTTCAACTTCTTCTAAGTCTTCTTTCTTCGGGCTGGAGAAACCCAAGCAGAGTTTCCCTTTGAGATCAAGATCAGCGCTCACATCTATCAGGACATCTGAAATATCTGCATCCCCATTAAGAAGGTCGTTCATAAAGATCGACGGTTGCTTGCGAAAATATATAGACAGACTTGGAGCGGTAAGGTCAAAATCCAGAAGACAAACCTTAAAGCCGCTCCTGGCGTAGTAAGCGGCAAGATTCGAAATAATCGTAGTCTTTCCAGTTCCGCCTTTATAAGAATGCAAAGCTATTGTTTTCGTTTCCGACATTCTTGTTTACTCCAAAACAAGCTAGTCTATAAGCTATATAAAGTAGAAGATATTGTTTTTTTGTAGTCCATAGAAGTATTTTAAATTTCCTGAATTCAGGAAATTACATTTGGAGCCTTCGAGTGTCATGCAAGCATTGAGTTCACAGGTGTTCTGGTAATCGTTCAATTCAAAGTTGAGATGGAGTCAGCAGCTTAGTTAGCATTCTTACTGTTAGTCTTTTTCAGTTCTCTTAGAATCATCGATCAGTTCACCTACTTTTTTTACGTATTCTTTAATTTGTCTCTCTTGTATTTTCTCTTCTTTTAAGGTGTCTTTGGCTATGTATATTGGAACAATTGAAAGAAAAATTAACGAAGTTAAGATCCACGAAAGGGCACTAGCCGTTGCGCTTGCACCAAAAATACGGGGAAGAGCACCTAAACCACCATAGATTGCAAGTGGAAGAACTACGATCAGTGCATAAAGCATTTCTCCACTATTGGGTTCCGCCAAATCACCCGGTATAGCTATGTAAACAACCATTAAGAACCCAAATGCGATTCCGATTGCCATTAGGTGGATAAATACACTTACCGGAGTAACTACAGAGGCTATTAGGACAAGGCTGAACCCTAACAGCGATAAACCAATCACGATTGGGATCTTTCTTCCAAATCGGTCTGCCATGAAACCTGAGATTACTCCAGAAACTGCAGTTCCCACGTAGTGCCACGGGTCGGTAGTCAATATTTGGTTAATTTGGGGGTTTGTTTCAAGCGTTGGCCAAATAATGTGGTCAGTCAATACAATTACTATAAAGAACAATATCCATGGAATGAAATACAACAAAAAATTCTTGTTTGTTTCCTTTTTGCGAACTCGAGAAACAGTAGCCATTTGACCTATGGGTCTGGTACAGGATGTAATCTCGTCTGTGGCGATACCTAGAAAACTTGTAGCTCTAAGTGCCATTAGTATTATCACAGTTCCTATCAAACCAAAGTTCAAAGCGTCTGTGAAAAAAAGTCCAATTGCAATCAATACGAAGGTCTCGAGAAGCAAGATTCCCGAAACTCTTCCCCTTTGTTCAATTCTCGTGCAATTTGCAAGCAAAGACAAACTGTATGGGAACCCTAAGCCCAATGCTACCCCAAATAGAGCCCCAAATATCAGTGTGAAGACTTCGCCTTTGAAGAAAGGTAGCATGCCCGTAACTAATACTCCGAAAGCTGTCCATGCCCAAAGAAACTTTTTACCGCTTATTCTCTTACTCAGAAAGACTCCGATAAAGGCAGAAATAGCCGCAAAGAAGTAGAACAAAGCCGATCCAAGATTAACCCAAGTTGACTGAGTCGAAAAATTCTGAAATATATTTTGGAAGTTAAAATGTGCAATGGCAAAATAAAATGCAAGGGGGCCGGCGTTAAGAATGGTTATCGCAAAAAGTTTTTTGCTTGAAATACCAATACCTTTTGATATCAAGGCCATAGCTTTTGAAGCGACCCCTTATTTGTATTCGGTTCTTGTCTTTATATAACTAACGAAACGTCTTTTCACCAGGCCAAAGCAATACCTGAACTGTTTACTGTCCTTGGAATGCCCGAGTGTTTGGATCACCATGCCCCTTGAGCCAAGTACTATCCCCCAGCAGGAAGAGAGCATCCAAAAAGATTGTTAATCCTTCTAGCTTGTCAGGGGCTTCTTTTGCAATTTCCATGAGTTCGTGATACTTCTGATTAAAGACTCTTTTTCCTTGGTCATATGATTCTTGAAATGTTTTTCCATTTAGTAATGCTAAGTTCGCTGCGTTGAAAGATTCAATAAACTTATTGAGGACCAATTGATCTGTTTGGCTATTGCTACCTGTCCCTGGTTCCCATATAGGCTCTGAGTAGCCTAGGTATGCAATTGCGCCATTTCTACACGCCTCTTCTCCAAGAACAGCAGCGCTGGAACATGACACTGTACTCAGCTTTTTACCTTTAAGGAGACCAACATTATTCAAATCTATCACTCCTTGCCTTTGTCCATCCTTCTGCCCGTAGATTACATTCAGTTCGCCGTGATCATAATGCAAGATGAGATCAATGTTTTGGTTGCCATCTTTCAAATACGTTTCAACTTTATCTCTAGTAGCATTATCCCCGTCTAAGAGTATCATCTCCCAAACTCTAAGATTCTGAGCAGCGAGTCTAACTGCATCCGCGGCTGGATGACTAAAGTGCGTTACGAAAGTAGAACAATCAGCTGGAAGAGAGAGCGGTGTGGAATCTTTGTTTGGACTAATCAGAAGCAATCTCGGGTCGATTGAATCCTTAATAATGTCTTTTGAGGATTTTTTTTTCTCGCTGTCGCTTTCCATTCCCCAATCGCTCGTTTGTGAGATCTGCTTTGATTTCTTCAGGAGCTCCGCTTCGAGCTCTTTTTTCAACTGATACATCTGGACGAGTTGTTTTCCATACTGGTCGCCTTTTTTAATTGATGAGATCAATTGTTCAGCCGTAAACTGCTTGTCACCGCAAACTGCAATTACTTGTTGAAGCAAACCATGAGGTTTCTGTAGTCCAATTATTTTCTCCAAATCATGCATTGCCGCTTTTTTGTTTGCGTCATACTCTTTTGAGTCGTGTATATCGATAGACAAAATAACACCAATAGTTGATAGGAGCGTCAATACTTATAAAATGCATGCATTGCTAAAAAGACTTATCATTTGATTTCAATTGTATCCTATTGCGCATCAAGTGTTTGCAACCACCAATAAATTAATAAGCATAATTCAAACTAAAAAATTCAAGGAGAGATATAGGTTCTAGGAGGTGAAACTTATGTCTAAGAAAGAAAACCCCAAACCTACTGAAAAAATTGTCGAACAGGACACATATGTTGCCGTCATCGAACACGCTAGTTTAGCTCAACGCTTGGCTGAGCCAAAGTACTTTAACCGAGTTGCCAAAGCGCTCCACGAAAAAGGCAAAAAAGGTGAAGATGATTTTGTCAAAGTCGCTAAAGAAGCTGGAATACCTGATGACATGGCCAAACAATTGTATAAAGCAGCGTTATCATTAGAGGGGTGGGGCTGGTAGAGTAATGGTTTCGTTAGAATGCAATAGAGTATTTTGGAGCACTAGTCCATAAGCTCTCATTTTTTGTTGCTGTCTTTGCTATCTTGTTTGGTTCAATCTAAGTTTCCTGAGCAAAGATTGTCCATTATTCTTGAGGAGTTTTCAACAATTAGTTCAAGGTTTGTGGTTGCAGTATTGTAAGGAATACTCTTCAACATTTTAAGAGCCTCGTTTTTGCTTCGCTTGGCTAGTTTATTGACATAAGAAAAAGCGCCAGTGTCGAGACAACACTCTACAACAGTGGCGATGTCGGAAGAGACTATGGATCTTTTCTGAATGATTGATTGTAGTTTAGTTTGGATATCCTCCGAAGATTTTGCCGCATACACTACAGGCAAAGGAACACTCTCAAACAATAGCCTGTGAGGCAAGTTTCCCTGGATATTTAGACAATCTGCAACTTCGTCCTTTAGACCCAGCAGAAAGCCCAGACGGCGCCCAACTCCGGACAACGCCAAGACTTCTTCACTAGACCCATCTCCCAAAATAGCACCAGTCTTTGCACAAGCTTCAAAATCGGCATTTAAGTTCCAAAGTATTTTTTCGCGGACTGACAAGTCGGTGTCAAGTCTCTTTCTGCATGACATTTCCAAGAACTCAGCTTCGCAGATTTGAACAGAAATCAAACCGTACCCTTCTACTATTTCAGCAACTCTAATCGGTTTATTGTGGTTTCTCAATAACTCTTGTACTGTAGACCATGCCTTAACCAAAAAGAGGTCGCCAACAAGAAGAGCTTTCTCAACTCCATGCTTTCCAAGTACTGTCCATCTGAAATGGTTCTTTAGTGACTTGTCGATAATGTCATCGTGGATGCTTGTAGCTACTGCTGCGAGGATAAAAATCCCCCCTGCATTGTCAGCTACTTCAGCCTTTCCGCCTACAGCCTCACAACAGTAAGCTGCAATCGCAGGCCTGCTTGAATCTTTCCAATATTTTAAGACTTCATTTAAAATCAGAAGCAGGTCTGGATCAGAGACGCCAATCACCGCTATCTCCCTAAATCTCTCCAAAGCTTTTTCTGCTCGTATTTTGCCGATTGCAACAATATCAATCAGGTTAGAATTCTTTCTTCGCATTTAACAAGCCCTCAGTTCTTGTTTCTAACTTGTGTCTTATAATTTTTTTCAACCACTGTTGCAAGCAAACTTACGATCGGTCAAAAACAAATCTCGAGCAACCGGTCTGTAACCTTCAGGTATTGTAGAGGATAGAATTAACCAGTCGCACAGCTTAAAAGCTAAAAAAAGATAGTTCTATTGTGGAAGTCATTATCGTTGGTTGCGGCCCCGCAGGCGCCTACTGCGCATACAAACTTGCCCAGAAGGGAATAGACGTCCTAATCCTGGATCATTCCATTCCTAGGGAGAAGCCTTGCGGAGGTGGAATAACACAATCCGTTGTGGATAAGTTTTCTGAGATCAAGCGTTTCTCTTCGGAAGGGTTTGCATCACCATGCGTCCGAGTTTTTTCATGTACAAACTATGAGATCGAAACAACCAGAATAGGATTTGCATTCAACATATCTAGAAAATATTTTGATCAAGAAATATTCAAACTTGCTGTAGAAGCAGGAGCCAAATTCATCAGAGAAAAAGTAGTGGATATAAGAAGAAAAGAAAAAGTTTGGAAAGTTGAAACTAGCAATCAAGTTCTTTCAGCCAAGATCATCATAGGCGCGGACGGCATAAACAGTCTAATCCGAAAGAAAACGATCGGGCAAATCCAAGCCGAAAACCTAGGATTAGGTTATGGCTACTTGGCTGAAGGAACTGAGAAAGAGCCAAACACGATAAAATTCTTGGAAACAATCCCTGGCTACATTTGGGTGTTTCCACGTGGCAAGGTTTCTTGTTTTGGAATAGGCAGCGAAACTAAGTATGGGTCAAAATTTAAAGCTTTGCTTGATCAATTTATCAGAGATCACTACCCAAATATCAAAGTTGTTTCTCAATTTGCTGCCCTACTGCCGATGGTTAAGAACCCAGTTTTCTTCAGTTTGCCTGCAGGGGGAAAAGATTGGGCTTTAATTGGAGATGCAGCTGGACATGCGGACCCAATAACTGGGGAAGGGATTCTGTACGCACTATGGTCGGCTAAGCTTGCCTCCGAAGCCATAAACAGAAATGATCTATTAACTTATAATGAGTCATGGAAGAAGGAATATGGAAACAGGCTAATGGAACGTGCAAGAAATAGAAACTCCTTCTATAACCCATTAAGAATCGAACTAATGATCAGATTCTTGGACAACAAAAAGAGTCCCTTTTCAGACTTTTTAGCAGGAACAAATAATCGAGTTCAGAACAGGAAGTAGATGGCGCCAACAAGTGGAGATCAAAAGCGTTGAATCGCGCTGCCTTGTCCCGATTTTAAGTGTTGAAGTAAGTCGGTGATACTGCCTTGTTCGATCTTCCTATGTTTTGGGCTGCTTCCCAGTTGAGAACCAAGAATAATACGCTAAACAATGCAAAAGCCACAACTTGCTTTAAGCCCCTCACTATATTGAAAATCATGCCGTACCGTGTCTTCAAGAAACTGTTCACTGCTTCAATGGGGGTCTTTTGTAATACTCGCTTTTCTGGTCTTCAGGCCATAAGTCCTAAACTTCTTGTCAACCCACAAAACGTCTCGAGTACGCCCTAAAATGTTTTTAGCACGCTAATTGCAAAGCCCGTTAGACTTTTAAACAAGCTAAAACCTAAAACACGTGTGATAAAATTGTCTAAATTTGAGACCTTGGATTTGCCAGCAGATTACTCGTACATAGCTCCCGACGGATCTGAAATCCGATTGCTTCCAACGATGAAGGGCGGCGGCTTATGCCACGTTACCTTGCTACCTTTCGCCGTTTCTAAGGCTGTATCACATAAGAGTGTTGAGGAAATATGGTATTTTATTCAGGGCAAAGGGCAAGTTTGGAGAAAAAATGGTACGAAAAACGAGATTGTCGAAGTTAAGTCCGGAACAAGCATCACGATTCCACCCCAAACAAGCTTTCAGTTTAAGAATACAGGCAATCAACCGCTAATCTTTCTTGATGTGACTATGCCACCATGGCCTGGCCCGCAAGAAGCAACGGAAGTAAAAGGTCGCTGGTAAGGCAAGCAATCAAAAAGCGCTTGATAGTTCTTCATGAGTCTCTTGTTGTCGACTAAAGTAAATTGAAAAAGTTGGACGAATTTCTCAATCTTCCAGACTCATGCGTTACCTTGTCCGAATATTAAGTGTTGAAGTAAATTGATGAAAACGCTTGTCTTTTCGCCCAGCATTTTGAGCTGCTTCTCTGTTTAGAACCAAACATAAGATGCTAAACAAAACATAAGTAGCCACCTGCCTCAAACCTCTAACCTTGTTCACAACCATGCTACGCTGGGTTTTCAAGAAACTATTCACCGCTTCAATAGGCGGTCTCTTATGATACTCTTTCTTATGAATCTCCGGTCCGTAAGTCCTAAACTTCTTATCCACTCACAAAACACTCCTATCACCCGATTTCTGGTTTGCAGGATAAGGAATAACTATGTCAACCGCAACTCTGATTTTGCAATCGCCATATTGGCTATCAGCAATTAAACTTCTCAGCTTAGCGCCTGAAATCTTCAAAACTTGCTTTGTCCTTTCAAGTATAACCAAGGAATGTTTCTTCTTATCATCGTCGGCTGAAGCAAACAAGCAGGATAACGGAAGCACCGTCTTGGAATCTATTGATAGGTGAACTTTAACCTAAAGCGTAGCTTCTGCCTGTTCTTACAACCCTTGCTTCAGGATCTGAATAGCCAATCTGTCTATCTGTTGGATGACGATTGCTCCAAGCTTTGATATTTACCTAAAGCTAACTTACGAATTGTTTTGTATAGGTACAATTTTTCGTTTTGCTTTGTTAATTGAATCTATGTTTATGGACAGAACTTCGTGGAGAGGTTTGTTGTACATGTTTTTAAATTTTACATCAACATCTATTTTGTTTCCCAATTCTGCAAATTTTCCGGCCCAAATCTGGACTCTTTCGTTCGTTCCAAGGGAACTTGTATAGAGAAAATCAGTTTTTCCTTGATGTGAAAAGTCGATTTCGATATCTCGTGCAACCGTGCCACCGTTAACTAGATTTAGGCAGCTAAATCCAGTTATGTCATTTGTCTTTACATCGTAGTCAAACAATGATGGTTCAAGCGATAGGCGTGGGTGAACAAGTTCCATTCTTGATATTCTTAATTCCACCATGTTAACAACAGCCACCGTTGTGAAAGCGATCGTAGCAACTCCGCTTGCTATTACCCAAAAACCTTGCGAACCCAAATAGGCGGGAACCGTGACAACTCCCAGTTGAACGAGTACGACGGCTGCTATTAACAAGCTGAAAAGAACAATTGCGGCAATTATCGAGACAGTTTTCAAGATGTTCATGAAGTTATATTTGGATGCTTTTTATTGAAAAGCCTTTCCCTGCAAAAACATTCACAACAAACCTACAACCTAATTTCACACTATCTTAAACAGCTCTTTTAGAACAGGGATATCCAAATTACCCGCCCTAAAGTTCTTACCTGTTTTCAAATTATGCATTTTGACCACTGCTGGTGAAACCTTGTTCTCACTAGAATTATTAACGCTTAAATTCAGGATGTTTATTAATTCTGGATTTTTTTCGGCAAGCTTATTTGCTTCTCGAAACATTTTCGCTGCAGATGCAGGCATTCTCATTGTTATGTTCGCAAGTTTTTGATCGTCTTCGAAGTCAACTTGGTAGCAAGCAGTACCGCCGTACGTTATTGCATCTGTAGCTTCCACTGTTTTTGCCTCGTACGATTGGTGAAGAGGAAGGATTGGTGCGTATCCCCATGCATGTTGGACTAGCCAAGGGTCAAAGCCTAAAGATAATAGTTTGAACATTCCTGCGCTAATTGCTCCGCTTGAAATTTGGGTTGCACCAACGAGGTTTTTAGTCGAGTACATCAAAAGGTAAAGATTGCTTGGTTCAATATTGCATTTTTTTGCAATATAGTCTATTATCTCTTCTGTTGGTCTTGTTTCTGTTTCAAGGGCCAAAACTGCTTTGTCAAGTTTTTCTTTATAACCAATTTTCTTGAACAACTCGGGAGATTCATGCGCTAAGGCTCTGGCGGGTCCAGAGGCGAATGCTGAGAAACTTCCAATAGTGATTTTCCAATCTGAGTATTGTGATGCTAAAGTCGATTGGACAGGGTAATCCGTATGTACGAATGCCGAGGGCAAAACTGTGCCTTCATACTGCATTGGAAGAATCTGAACGGATGCACAGCCACCCATGCATATTCTACTTACAATTTCGCCGGCCAAAAATCCGCCTCTAGCTTGAGTGCTCGAATCGATCAATGTGGCACCACAGCTTTCTTGTTCAACTGAAACACGATATTTTCCGGGATCAGCAATTAGTTTTTCTACTAATTCTAACGCTGCCGCATTGAGGTTGATTTTATCACTTTGCGATGTTTTGGCCTTCCAACGTTTGTCATCCAAACTAAAGAAGTCTGAGTTGTTTAAGTTTTCTATTTTAACAGTTGGGTCAGTTTCATCTTTTCACAAAGCCTTTTTAGCTCAAAGGCCACCAAAAAATTGGTTCAAAAGTTAATTGTGTCACTTTTTGCAAAAAAAGGAAAATGAGAAAAAGCTATCTTTAAAATTTTGCTTCGAGTGTTATCAAAGTCTCAGTTCTTACGATACCGTTGATCCCATGCAATCGAGCTATTATCCACGACATGTTACACGTTTGCACATGAGCGATAACGTCGTATCTTCCAGCAGCTGCTTTCGCGAACTTTACGCCTTCAATCTTTCTGGCTTCTTCAACCACTCTCCACATGTCGCCAAGCTTTGTATTAATCAAGATTATAGCTTCTACCGGGTAACCTTCCTCTTCGGGCATATTTAGTTCACCTATTATAAGATTATTATTATGCAATTGCTTTTTAAATTTTTGCAATTTGATAACTCGTCTTCCTACTCTCCAATACTTTTTCACGGGTATGTCCATGGGATAAATTCTTGAATGTTGTTGGGGCAGATTTAAAATTGATCGCAATTATTATTATCCAGTTAAGAATTAATATTTTGAAAGGATGTCTATGAGCAGTGAAACGGGTCGTTCTTACGTTCTTGTGGTGATTCAGCCTGGCAAAGAGCGGGAGTTCGCCGATGAAGTTATTTCTAAGGAATTGATTTTTGATTCTACAGTTGAAAAATTAGATTTTGTTCATGGTTCCTTTGATTTCATCGCAGTCCTTACTGGAAGCAGAGACGATATAGATCGTAGAATTCTAGAAATTAGAAAGATCCCATATGTCGAAAGCACGGAAACGCTAATTCCGTTTGAAATGCTCAACTGGGACGATATATCTAGCGTCTTGAAGGACCCCGCCTATGCCCTGCGGAAAAACGATGTTGGTGGCGTGCCCAGTTCAGAATTGGAGTTAGAGAATGATTGTACTTCGCCAATAGTCATTTACTCAACAAAGGGCGGGAAAACCAAAAAAGTTGCAGCTGAATTTGCTTCTGAGCTTAATTGCCCATGTGTAGCGATAGACAAGAACTCAGATCCATCCATGATCAACTTGAATGGTTACGATTTAGTGCTCATTGGAACTGGCATCTACCAAGCATGTGCAAATGTCGAAATGGTTCGTTTTCTAAAAAATGCAAATTTGGACGGCGACAAACAATTTGCCCTTTTCTTAACTTGGTTTAGGCTTGGGCAAAATGACAAGTCTGTGTTCAACATGATAAATGGCATCTTAGATGCTAAAGGAAAGAAACTGCTTAATCGATACTTTGAGTGCTTGGGTGATTTTTCAAAAGGCCACCCAAATGCTGAGGACCTAAGTGCCGCCAGAAAATGGGTCAGTAAAATCAAAAGAAAAAGCTGAAAGATAGGAAAAAACTTGTGTTTTCGTTCAAAGGACACTAAGGCTTGAACATCGACCGAAAATCTCTTAAGGTATTCGGCTTAGAAAATAATACGGTGATATTGATGAGCAGCAAGAGTGATCATGTTTATGTCCTTGTGGCGATTCAGCCTGGCAAAGAGCAGGAGTTCGCTAATGAAATCGTGACAAAAGGGCTGACTCTGAGCTCCAAGGTTGAGAGAATGGATTTCGTACATGGTTCCTTCGACTTTATCATCATTTTTAGCGGACCTCGAGAAGACATAGATAACAGGATTTTGGAAATGAGACGGTTGCCATATGTTCGAAGTACGACGACTTTGATTCCTTTTGAAATGCTGAAGTGGGAAGACTTTATTGGTACGGCAAAAGAAACGAAACAATGAAATGTGAAGAAACTGATTAAGCATAAAGAATTATTAATAAGTCAAATGCCTGTGATTATTTTTCTCTGAAGAGTGACATTTTTGGGTAAACTTCTATGCCTTTTTTGTCGATGGTGTAGGGAACAAGGTTTGTGTTGACATTGACCCCGCGCATTTTTTCGACTTGTAACCCTCTTGTTGTTGTTCCACCTGAAAAGAGGGTCTGCATCATTATTACTCCATGAGCAAGAAACTCTTCATCGAGTATATTTCTTTCCAAGCCTAGCTTGGCTAGTTCAGTTGTTACTACCACTGTTGCGCCAAGGTCAGAGAGAGACTCGATTAGGTCAACGCTTGCGGTTCTTCGCTCCACAGGTTCAAGGAATCGGTAGAACAACGAAGCGAGTGTGTCCAGGACTACTCGTTTAGCGTTGATTTGTTTCATCTTCTCCTGCAATTCTTCTATGAGCTTGTCGACTTGCAGTTGTTTGCCCCTGAGGCTGCTGACTTCTTCCTTTAGCATCTTCTCTTTTAAAATGGCAACCCTTGATAATCGTGTGGCGTCCAAAAAGCTGAATTTGCCTTCTTCTTCAGCTTTCTTAAAGTCCCAGCCGAATTTGGCCATTTCAGCTAAGAAATTAGTCTTTGATTCGTCAAGGGAAACAAAAACAGCATTTTCGCCGTAGCCGATTCCCTTATACAGGAATTGGGATGCAAGAATAGTTTTTCCGGCTCCGGGTCCTCCCACAACAAGGATAACTCGCCCTTTAGGGAAACCGCCGCTTATGAGTTCATCTAATCCTTCAACCCCCGTTGGAACATTCACAACTGTCTCCGTCAAAGCACTCCACAACCCTGATAAAAACAAAAACACTTGTTGTATATTTAATTTTTGTACTCGGTAGTTTCCAAGAGTAATGAAAATTCAGTACACTAGTATCTTGAGTTATCAATGAAATGGATAACTTTTAGTTATTCAAAGCTTTATCCAGTTCATGGCACGATTTTGATGATTTGGTTTTGGATTCTGAGAGTTTCTAGGAAACTGTTGCCTTCCTTTCATTTGTCAAAAAAGCAATCTTCCCTTGCAAAATTAACCTATCACTGAATCAGGTGGTAATCCAATTTACACCCGAAAACAGCCACAAAAACTTGAGTTAGACCAAAGAAAAAAGATTCAGCCCCTAAATGGGCGCGATAGGAAGTTGATTTGCTCTTTTATCTACTGCGCTTATAAGGATTTCATTCATAGTCGTTGCTATGGTTCGGTTCGGATTGAGCGGTTGGCGGGTTGTCGTGGTTGTCTTAGCGGCAACTAACGCTGTTATGGCTGTTTCTCAGACGAACATTGCGTCGCTGTATCTTGGGATTTCTTCTTATTTTCATTCGAGTCTGCTGGGCTTGGGTGTTCTTGCTTCAGTATACTTTGCCGGGTACGGTCTGGTTGAGCTGCCCGGAGGGATGGTAGCGAGCAGGCTTGGACCGAAGAGGCTGATTGTTACGGGAGGGCTATTGACAACATTCTCGTTGCTTGGCTGTGCTCTTTCACCGAGCTTTGTTTTCTTGACGATATTCAGAATCTTTGCTGGTGCTGGGTATGGGCTGGTTTTTGCACCCACTCTTGTTTTGCTCATCAGGAATCTTGGCAACCGCCAGGTCGGTTTGGGGGCGGCTCTTGGAACAATCTCTTTCGGTGTGGGAGGTTCTGCAGGAATCTATTTCTGGTCTATTCTGAGCAACGGGGTTGGTTGGCGAGTGAGTCTGCTCGTGGAGTTCGCCATGAGTCTATGCACAGTTGCTTTGCTGATTTTTCTGGTTCCAGACGATAAAGCAACCGATCCTGAGCTAGGTTGGAGGCAGCTTAGGGTTGCTCTTACGGATAAGTCTATGGTAGCTTTGTGTCTTGCAGCGTTCGGTGGGGCTGCGACGGCTAACCTGACTGGAAGTTTCTTAGTCTACTATTTGGAGAACGTGTTCAGGGTAGCTCCGGCCGACGCTGGGCTGATTGGCGCAGTCAGCTATTTTGTGCCCTTGATCACGTGTGTCGCGGCTGGCAGACTATATGACCGTGGGTTTAGTGTTAAGAGGCTTTTGGGTATTGCCGCGATATCTATTTCGTTTGGAACGGCTGTACTGGCGTTTAATTCAGTTCTTGCCGCCGTGGTCGGCGTCATCGTTGCGGGGCTTGCAAGTGGTGTTGCCGGTACGTTGGACTTTTCAGTGGCTAAGGACCTGTCGGTTAAGCCAGAGCTGGAGAGCCTCAACGTCGGGATCGTGGATTTGGCCATGCTTATAGGTCTGTTTGTGTCCCCGTTGCTTTTCTCGGCGGTGGTCATCAACGCCGGGTACCCCTTAGCTTGGCTCATCGGCAGCCTGCCCGCACTGATTTTCTTTGCGCCATTGCTGGCCGTCAAAATCGAGAAAAGAAGGAAAAAACAAAAAGAAGACACAAGCTTAAGGCCACCTTCATCCGAAAACCGTTAAAGCAAAAGTTTTCAAAACACGCAGATGAGGGTTTATCCGTGGTGGAGCCGCTGGGATTTGAACCTATTCGTCGGGGCGATATCGTCAATTCCGCTTAATCCTAAGCAGCTACTTTCTCCTTTTTCAGTCCTTCTTCATCAGGGCGCGGTGAACCGTGAGCTTTCTCATCTTCGCTTTTCTGCCGAACATGTTCCTAACCTGCTCTTCTGTCATTGCAACCACGATGGTCGTAGATTTACCTTCCCAACTACTGTCAACTTCCAGTAACCGGATTTCCGGCGTCAATTCACTAGCAATGATACTGAACTCCGGCACGCTAAGCTCAC
>Ga0326727_10009958_pt1 | contig 22975 bp, 18 predicted proteins | sample MB2enrmetagenome_FD_207643 | JGI IMG/M metagenome (GOLD analysis project Ga0326727, IMG submission 207643) | Lab enriched peat soil microbial communities from McLean, Ithaca, NY, United States - MB29MY | ecosystem: Environmental > Terrestrial > Soil > Wetlands > Peat | place: USA: New York...
CGCTCTTTGTCGATCTTCCGCAGACGCTCTCGGTCTGGATGTCGCACGGCGACGAGGCCGATATGCTCGCGCCCGGCTTCCGGCTGGTGGCGCGCTCGGCCACCGCGGTCGCCGCCATCGAAAACGCCGCCGCCGGATACTACGCCGTGCAGTTTCATCCCGAGGTGCATCACACCAAGTTCGGCACCGGACTGCTGCGCAACTTCGTCTTCGGAATCTGCAAGGCGCAGCCCACGTGGACGCCGCGAAAGTTCATCGACTCCACCGTGCGCCAGATTCGTGAGACCGTAGGCGAGGGCCGCGCGCTCTGCGCCATCTCCGGCGGCGTCGATTCCAGCGTCGCGGCCACCCTGGTGCATCGCGCCATCGGAGAGCGGCTGACCTGCGTCTTCGTCGATAACGGCGTCCTCCGCAAGGATGAGTTCACGAAGGTGCAGCACAACCTGCGCACCAAGCTGCACTTGAACATCGACGCCGTCGACGCCTCCGAGCGCTTTCTCACGCGTCTCGCCGGCGTCGCCGACCCCGAGCGCAAGCGCAAGATCATCGGCAACGAATTCATCGAGGTCTTCGACGAGGAGTCGCAGCGCATCGAGCGCGAGAGCGGCAAGGTCGAGTGGCTGGTGCAGGGAACGCTCTATCCCGACGTGATCGAATCGGTCAGCGTGCGCGGCCCCTCGGTCACCATCAAGAGCCATCACAACGTCGGCGGCTTGCCGGCGAAGATGAAGCTCAAACTGATCGAGCCGCTGCGCGATCTCTTCAAGGACGAAGTTCGCCGCATCGGCCGCGATCTCGGCATGCCCGAGGAGATGCTGCAGCGCCAGCCATTTCCGGGACCAGGACTGGCCGTGCGCATCCTCGGCGAGGTGACGCCCGAGCGCATCGAACTGCTGCAGCACGCCGATGACATCGTGGTCACGGAGATCAAGCGCGCCGGCCTTTACGAGCAGATCTGGCAGTCGTTCGCCGTGCTGCTGCCGGTGATGAGCGTCGGCGTGATGGGCGATCAGCGCACCTACGCCTACACCTGCGCCATCCGAGCCGTCACCAGCGAAGACGGCATGACGGCCGACTGGGTTCCGCTGCCGCACGAGGTGCTCAAAACCATCTCCAGCCGGATCGTCAACGAGGTGAAGGGCATCAATCGCGTCGTCTACGACATAACCTCCAAGCCGCCCGGCACCATCGAGTGGGAGTAAGGCGAAGTTAGTATTGGAAAAGTAATGTTCGAGGGTGCCCCATATCTGCCCGTAGTTGGCAGATGTGGGGCCTTTGCTTTTGGTTTTGAAGTGTCATGCTGAACGAAGTGAAGCATCCCAGCCAGGCTTGCGCCGCCAGCCCAGATCAAGGCCATCTACCGCCAGCGCCCCGCAGGTGCTCCATATCTGCCATGCTTTGGCAGATGTGAGGCTTTCTGTTCTTGATTAGGTGTCATGCTGAACGAAGTGAAGCACCCTATGAAGCTTGCACCGCCAGCGCCGATTCAGGTCACTCATCACCGTCGGCGGAGCGGGCGCGCCTCGGGGCTTAGAGCTACAATGTGCAGGGCAATTCCCGAATGCGGATAGTGAGCTGAAAGGCCTGTTATCGACAGCTATTTGGAAGAGTAATCTGTATCCTGACGAAGCGCGCATTGAATCGAAGCAAGTATCAAGGACACTATGGAGCCGAGATGAAGCTGAGCGTTCTGGTTGCGTTATGTTTGATTGTGCCTGTCGTATACGCTCGTCCAAGTTCTGCTGCAGTTCCCGAAGAGGCGTTTGTCTCCCCAGAGCGATACACAAACGCATTCTTTGGTTTTTCGCTCCCATTACCAGAGGAAATGAATTTACGTATCTGCAGAGTCAAGTCATCGAAAATAAATGAGCGCCATCTATTTTGCGCTATGCAAGAAGACACCGTGTTGATCGTCTCTGCCATGCAGATGGCCGATCGAGAGGCATCGCGATTGGCAATGGCCGCTCCCCAGGTTGTTATAAATGGCAGGCAATTCGGAAAGGGACTCTCGGATCAAAAAAACCACGGGGCAGACTCTGGCAGGCAACTTACCTGACAGCGATCGACGGTTACCTGCTGGAGGTCTATGTTGAATCTTTTGACCGCGAAACGGCTGAAAAGCTCGAAGCTTTCGTCGAAAGGACGACCTTTTTTGACCCTTCCAAAGCTAGCGCGGTGGCCGGAGCGAACAGCAAACCGTACAATCCTCTGCGTTCCGATCGTGCGGAGCCGAAATAGGTGTAGCAAAATCGCCAAGGCACTCACTAACGCGAACAGGCCGAACTAACGTCTTAGACCACTACCTTCGGGTGCAAGAGCGCACCGGCCACGCGGTCGCAAATCGCAATCAGCTCACGCAAGCTGTCAATCCCTCATCGCCGCAAAATCATCGCAGCCCACTGATTTCAATCGCAATACAGTCACCCCTCCGGTGAGGGGATCTCCCCCATGATTTTGATATCCTGAAGGTAGATGGGAAACGTCAGTTCAGGCGCATCCGGAGCACCCTGAGCCGGGAGCCCCTCTCTTCTAAGTTATTTATTTTCGACTATTTACATATAAGTTCTTTATTTTTGAATATTTGCGCGGAATTGTGCGGGTTTTCTCGGTATTAACCCCTGTATTTTCGAATATTTACAGAGAAATATAGGGGGAGGGGGTGTAACCTCCGAAACCTGCGACACCTCCGAAATCTCCGAAATCTCAAACCTGCTAAATTAACCACAATGCTGAAGATTGGAATTCTCGCACTCCAGGGCGATTTTGACGCCCATCGCAAGCGTATCGAGGAGCTCGGCGCCGAGGTGGTTCTTGTGCGCAAGCCCGAGCAGCTCGCGGGGATCGACGGACTCATCATCCCCGGAGGCGAGTCCTCGGTCTTTCTCAACCTGCTCGGTGAAAAGGGCTTCCGGCAGCTTACGGATTTCGTCCTCTCCAAGCCGGTCTTTGGAACCTGCGCCGGATGCATCCTCCTCGCCCGCGAGGTGGAAAGCCCCGCGCAGAAGGGAATCGGCGTGCTGGATATCACCGTCCGCCGCAACGCCTACGGACGCCAGATCGACTCGACCATCCTCGAAGGCCCCAGCCAGCTCGGTGGCCCTCCGCTGGAGCAGGTCTACATCCGCGCGCCGCGCATCGAGCGCGTCGGCCCCGGGGTCGAGGTTCTCGCCGAGCGCGAGGGCCATCCCGTGCTGATCCGGCAGGGCAAGCTGCTGGCCGCCACCTTCCATCCCGAGCTCAGCGCCGACACCCGCGTCCATGCCGAGTTCCTGCGCCTGGTGGAGAAATTCAAGGGGTAGGCAGGCAGCGCCCCGCCCGGCGGCCTTTGCACTCGCAGGGGTAAACATGGTATTTTGAATTGGTTACAACACGATCAATATATGAAGCAGGAGCGCGTCAGTTCCAAGTGTTAGCACGAGAGCAGAAAAACAACATTATCGAGAAGTATAAGACCCACAGTTCAGACACCGGCAGCCCCGAAGTTCAGATTGCCCTTCTCAGCGAGCGCATCGGTCAGTTGACCGAGCATTTCCGTGCGCATAAGAAGGATCACGCCTCGCGTCGTGGTCTTCTCATGATGGTCAGCCGGCGTCGCAGCCTGCTGGACTATCTGAAGAAGTACGACACCGAGCGCTACAAGGCTGTCATTCAGAAGGTGGGTATCCGCAAGTAAATCCGCCGGAACCGGGTAGCGTTGCCCGGTTCGAGCTTTTCCGCCGGCGCGGCTCCGTAACAGGTCGCGCCGACGGCTCCCAAACTGTGCAGCGCCCGCCGCACTGCCAGGGAGACAGGCGGAACATTGCGGCGGCTGGAACTGTCCTGTTCGCATTCTTAACTGCGGCTTGTCGTCATCTGCAGACGCTTGCTGTGGTGGAGTGCTCCTATCGTGGACGCGCCCCTGGCGAAAGGAACCCATGAAGCAAGAGACAAGCATCGCACTCTCCGGCGGTAAGACCATCTCATTTGAAACTGGACACTGGGCCAAGCAGGCGCATGGCTCAACCGTTGTTCGCATCGGCGAGACCGTCGTGCTCGCCACCGCCTGCGCCAACGCCGAGCCCCGCGCCGGCATCGATTTCTTCCCCCTCACCGTCGACTATCGTGAGTACACCTACGCCGGCGGACGCATCCCCGGCGGCTTCATCAAGCGTGAAGGCCGTCCCAGCGAGCGCGAAATTCTGACCAGCCGTCAGATCGATCGCCCCATCCGTCCGTTGTTCCCCGAGGGCTTCCGCTCGGAGACGCAGGTGATCGCCTTCGTTCTCTCTGCCGATACCGAGAACGATCCCGACGTCGCTGCCATCAATGGAGCCTCGGTCGCGCTTACGCTCTCCGATATTCCCTTCGCCGGCCCCGTCGGCGCAGTGCGCGTCGGACTGGTCAACGATGAGTTTGTTATCAATCCCACCTACGCCGAGCAGCGCGAGAGCAAGCTGAACATCATGGTCGTCGGCACCGCCGACGGCATCGTGATGATCGAAGCCGGCGCCGGCGAGGTGGACGAGGATCGCGTCGTCGATGCCATCGAGTTCGCTCACGCCGAGATCAAGAAGATCTGCGCCACGATCAGCGAGTTTGCCCAGCGCGCCGGCAAGCCCAAGCGCGCCTTCGAGCCGCCGGTGATCGACCATGGATATCTCGATACGCTGCGCATGAGGATCGGCGAGGCGCTCGCCGACGCCTGCAACACCGAGAAGTATCCCAAGGCTGAAAGCTACGCCAAGATCAAGGAACTCAAGGACTCGATCAAGAAAGAGATTCCCGAGGAGCAAGTAGAAGAGCGCACCAAGGCCGGGAAGTACTTCGACATCCTGCGCGAGCTGATCTTCCGCGAAGAGGTCACCAAGCGCCGGCGCCGTCCCGATGGCCGCCAGTTCGATCAGATTCGTTCCATTTGGACCGAGGTGGGAGTGCTGCCGCGCACGCACGGCTCGGCGGTATTCACCCGCGGCGAGACGCAGGCGCTGGTCACCACCACGCTCGGCACCGCCGATGACATGCAGCGGCTGGAACGTTTCGAGGGCGAGACCAGGAAGCGCTTCATGCTGCACTACAACTTCCCGCCGTTCTCGGTCGGCGAGGTCGGCTTCCTGCGTGGAGCCGGACGCCGCGAGATCGGCCACGGCGCTCTCGCCGAGCGCGCGCTGAACGCCGTTCTGCCGAGCGATGAGGAATTCCCCTACGCGATGCGCGTGGTCAGCGACATCATGGAGTCCAACGGCTCGTCCTCGATGGCCACCGTTTGCGGCGGCTCGCTGAGCCTGATGGATGCCGGTGTTCCGCTTCGCTCTCCGGTCGCCGGAGTTGCCATGGGGCTGGTGAAGGAGGGCGACGACTACGCCATCCTCACCGATATCGCCGGCGCCGAGGATCACTACGGCGATATGGACTTCAAGGTCGCCGGAACTCGCGAGGGCATCACCGCCCTGCAGATGGATATCAAGATCATGGGCATCACCCCGCAGATCATGCGGGAAGCCCTGGCGCAGGCCAAGCGCGGACGCCTCTTCATCCTCGACAGGATGGCCGAGTCGATCGCCGAAGGGCGCAGCAACGTCAGCCAGCACGCGCCGCGCTTCTACACCCTCATGATTCCGACCGACAAGATTCGCGAGCTGATCGGACCGGGCGGCAAGGTGATCCGCGGCATCGTCGAGGCCACCGGCGTCAAGATCGACGTGGAGGACAGCGGACAGGTTCGCGTCGCCTCCAGCGACTCCGCAGCGGCTGAAAAGGCGCTGCAGATGATCAACGACATCACCGCCGTACCCGAGGTTGGCCGCACCTATCTCGGAACGGTCACCCGGCTGGCCGAGTTCGGCGCGTTCGTCGAGATCATCCCCGGAACCGACGGCCTGCTGCACATCAGCGAGGTCGCCGAGCACCGCATCAAGGACATCAAGGACGAGTTGAAGGAGGGCGACCAGGTTCTGGTCAAGGTGCTGTCCGTTGAAGGCAATCGCATCAAGCTCTCCCGCAAGGCGATCCTGAAAGAGCAGCGCGCCAAAATGGAGGCGGAGGGCGGAGCGGTCGCCGTCGCCGAGGCTCCTGCACCTGCACCCAAGCATGTCGAGCGCTCGCTTGAGGGCTCGGCGATGACCTTCGAAGGCGGCTTCGACGAAGAAGCAGAAGAAGGCGATGATGCCAACTTCAATCGCGAGGACACGCCCAACGAGCCGCCCAGCCATCACAATCCGAATCCGCGACAGGGCGGAGGAGGAGACGGACGCCGGCGTCGCCGTCGCGGTCCGCGCCCTCCGCGCAATTAGCACGGAGCGTTAACTCCGAGGCCACGGTTCACGCCGTGGCCTTTTGCATTTCTACGCCGCCATGCGGTGTTACAATCCCCGAGAAGATGGATCAACTTTGGGTTTTGCTCAACCGCAGCATTCAGGTCACGCCGGCTGCCACGGCGGGGGCGGTACTTCTGCGCCTTCTCGTCGCAGGGCTGCTTGGAGGCGTGATTGGCATTGAACGCGAGATGAAACGGCGTCCCGCCGGGCTGCGCACGAACCTGTTCATCTGCTTCGGGTCCGCGCTCTTTACCATGCTCTCGGCGCTGCTCTCCGGCGGAGGCGGCGACATGACGCGCATCGCCGCGCAGATCATTGCCGGAATCGGCTTCATCGGCGCGGGCTCCATTCTGCACTCGCGCGGAGGCGTGCAGGGGCTTACCACGGCGGCTACGGTCTTTGTTGTCGCCGCCATCGGAATGTGCACCGGCGGAGGGCTGATGATACCGGCCGCGCTGGCCACGCTGCTGGTGCTCTTCGGTCTGCTGGTGCTGGGCTTGCTTGAGCACCACGTCTTCGTGCGCCCGCACACGGCGGCCTACCAGGCAGTGGCCGCGGAGACGCGAAGCCTTTACCTGCTGCTCGACGACGCTCGTGCCAACAAGCGGGCGCGGCTGCTCGATGTGAAGATCAGCGCGGTTGAAAAGGCCACGCAACTCGAGTTCACCCTGGAAGCGTACGCCGAGGCCCATCGCACGCTGCGCAGCAAGATGCGGGAAGAGTTCGACAGCCACAAGATCATCTCTTACAGCTCGCAGGACGAGGAGTAAGCTTTTGTCCGCACACATTCCCTTTGTAAAGGCCACGGCCTACGGCAACGATTTTCTGATTGTTCGCCGCGAGTTCCAGGGCGGCGACGCGGCGGCGCGCACGCGTGCGCTCTGCGATCGTCACAACGGCGTCGGCGCAGATGGCGTCGAGTGGCTGAGCGAGGAGCCCGGCTGCGCCGCGCGCATTCATCTCATCAACGCCGATGGCTCCTTCGCGGAGCTCTCCGGCAATGGCACGCGCTGCGTCGCCGCGCATCTTGTCGCCGCCGGCGCGGAGGGTAAGCTTCGCATCGCCACCGACGCGGGCGTTGTCGAGTGCGCACTCACCGGCCGCAGCGGCAATGAGTTCCACTTCGTCAGCGCCATGGCCGTGCCCGAGGTGGGCGAGGCCTTCGCCGTCGATCTTGGAGAGATGCGCTTCAGCGGCGTTCCGGTCTCGATGGGCAATCCGCACTTCGTTATTTTTGTCTCGGAGTTTCCATCGAAGTGGCAGCGAATCTCATGGGAGATTCAGGCGCGAGCCGACCTCTTTCCGCAGGGAATCAACGTGGAGTGGGTACAAGTGAAGAGCGCCTCGGAGATCGCCATTCGCATCTACGAGCGCGGTGCGGGCGAGACGATGTCTTCCGGCACGGGCAGCTCGGCCTCGGCCGCGGCGGCCATCGCTACACGCGGCTGCGCTGCGGAACTGACGGTCTTGGCCCCGGGCGGAGCCCAGCGGGTTCAGTGGCAGCGCGGCGAGCCGCTGCTGCTCGAAGGCTCCGCGACGCTGATTTGCAGCGGAGAATTTTTCCTGTAGTTATTTTCGTTTACCATCGAAGAATGCACACTGAGTTTCATCGCGCGCTGCGTCCGCCTGCGGTGCAGAAGGGAAGAGCGATCGGCGTGGCGGCTCTTGCCAGTCCGGCAGAGGCCGCGCTGCTGGAGGCAGGCTGCCGGAGTCTCGCCTCGCTTGGCTGGCCTGCCATCGTCGCGGGCGTTGGCATGCAACCGGAGGCTCATTTCGCCGGCCCGGCCGAGGCTCGCGCTGCCACGCTGATGGAGCTCTGGCAGCGCAAGGATTGCGGAGCCATCGTCTGCGCACGCGGCGGATACGGGTCCAACTACCTGCTGCCGCTGCTCGATTTCGAGGCCATGCGCGCGGCTCCCAAGGCCTTCGTCGGATACAGCGACAACACCTCGCTGCTGCTGGCGCTCGACCGCGCCGGCATCGTCTGCTTTCACGGGCCGATGGTGGCGAGCGACTTCGCAGCAGGACGCGCGGACAGGGAGTCGTTCGTTGCCGCGCTTACCGGCCAACCGCGGGAGCACTACTTCGGAGCCGGCTCTGGTGTTACATCGCTCGTGCCCGGCGAAGCCCGCGGTCAGATCACCGGCGGATGCCTCTCGGTCGTCGTCACCACGCTCGGGACGCCATGGGAGATCGAGACACGCAATAGGATTCTTTTCCTCGAGGATGTGAACGAAAAGCCGTTTCGCATCGATCGAATGTTGATGCATCTGAAGCTGGCGGGGAAGTTCGACTCGGTTCGCGGCTTCATCTTCGGCGCGATGAAAGGCTGTGAGGCCGCCGATGGCGAAGAACCGCTGATGGAGACGATTCTGCGCATCCTCGATCCGCTCGGCGTGCCCATCCTCTTCGGCTTTCCCTCGGGACACGTCGATGGCGGCAACATCACCTTGCCCTTCGGAGTTCAGGCCCAGATCGCCGTCTCATCCAGCCAGGTCGCATATCGCGTGGAGGCGGCAACCCTCGTATGAAAGCTCGCACCATTCATCTCATCGGAATCTGCGGCACAGCGATGGCCTCGCTGGCCGGCATGCTGAAGGCGCGCGGCGTCGATGTGCGCGGCTCGGACAGCGCCGCCTATCCGCCGATGTCTACGTTTCTCTCCTCGCTCGGCATCCCGGTCCTGCAGCCGTTCAACGAGGCGAATCTGCAGCCCGCGCCCGACCTGGTCGTGGTCGGCAACGCCATCTCGCGCGGCAATCCCGAGCTCGAATACCTGCTGGACAAGCGCCTGCCCTTTGTCTCGATGGCCGAACTCGTCTACCAGGAATTTATTCGCGAACATCAATCATTGGTCGTCGCCGGAACTCATGGCAAAACCACGAGCACCAGCATGCTCGCCTGGATCTTCCACTACGCCGGACGCAATCCCTCGTTCCTGATCGGCGGCATCGCGGAGAATTTCGGCTCCAGCTTCGGCGTCACCGATGGCGGCGAGTTCATCATCGAGGGCGACGAGTACGACACGGCCTTCTTCGACAAGGGGCCGAAGTTCCTGCACTACTTTCCTGACGCGGTGATCCTTACGTCGGTCGAGTTCGACCATGCCGACATCTATCGCGATCTTGATGCGGTGAAGTTTGCCTTCAAGCGGCTGGTGAACCTTGTTCCGCGCCGCGGACGGATCATCGCCTGGGATGGCGACGCGAATGTCTCCGAGTGCGTGGCGCGCGCCTTCTGTCCGGTCGAGCGCTATGGCTTCGCGGCGGACTCCTTCTGGCGCATTGACGATGTCGAATACGTGGGCGAGAGCACGCGCTGGACGGTTTTTCGCGATGGCGCCTGCTTCGCGCGGCTGGAGTTTTCACTTGCCGGAGAGTACAACGTGCTGAACGCCACCGCCGCCGCGGCGCTGGCATACAGCTACGGCATCGCGGTGGAGACGATTGCCGCGGCGCTGCGCGAGTTTCGCTCCGTCAAGCGACGGCTGGAGCTCCGCGCGGAGATCGCCGGCATCTCCATCATCGACGACTTTGCGCATCATCCCACGGCGATTCGCGCCACGCTGGGGGCGCTTCGAAAGCGCTATCCGGGCCGCCGTCTGTGGGCCATCCTCGAGCCGCGCTCGAATACCCTGCGGCGCAACGTCTTCCAGCACGAGCTGACCGAGAGCCTCTCCGCCGCCGACGAGGTCGTGCTGGCGGGAGTCTTCTTCAAGAGCACCGATGCCCTCAGACCCGCGGAGCGGCTCGATGTGGCGGCGATTGTGCAGGCCCTCAACGCCCGCGGCATCGCGGCACGCGAACTTCCCGACGTTGACTCCATCGTCAGCTACGTTGCGCCGCAGCTTCATGTGGGCGACGTGGTGGCGATTCTTTCCAACGGTGGCTTTGGCGGAATCTACGAAAAACTTCCCGCTGCGCTGCGGGTCAGCAGGTGAGAATGCGAAGATCGAATCATTGGCTGCTGCCGGCGGTTCTTGTCCTGCTGGCGCACGCGCTGGCGGCTCAGAGCGCGGAGTTCTGGTGCCCGGCTGAGGGCGTCGCCTACGGAGTCTCATTCAAGCGCGCCGCGGATCACATCCTGCACGTCGATGCGGTCATGCACCAGCCCGCCGCGGAGTTGCAGCTTCCGGTATGGAACGCGCTCTACCAGGTTCGCGACTTTTCCGTGAACGTCAATCACGTCAAGGTCTACGAGGGCGTTCCCGAGTGGATGTGCGATGGCTGCGTCAGTCGCGAGGGACGCGCGGAAAAAATCGACAAGAGCACATGGAAGCTGAGCACCAGCGGCAATCATCCCTGCGTCACCTTCAGCTATGAGGTTTCGCTCAGCGATCCCGGCCCGTTCGGCGCCATCGCCGACGCGCAGTATGCGTTTCTCAACTGGGCCGAGGCGCTTGTCTACCGTCCCGATCAGCGCAACCGTCCGGTAACGGTGCGCCTGCTGGACGTTCCCTCCGGCTGGGCGCTGCACGATGGCGGCGTCTTCGGCGGGCGCAGCGCGGAGCAGCTCAGCGGAAGCCATGCCGAGGCCGCGAGCTACGACCGCCTGGTCGATTCACCCGCGCTCTTCGGCAAGCTCTACGAGAGCAGCTTCGATCAGGATGGCGCGACCTATCACGTTGTTGTCGATTCGCCGGATGTCGATCTTCAGCGCCTCAGCTTCGTTCTTCGCAAGATCACCGCCGCCGGCGTCGAGTGGATGCAGGATCGTCCCTTCGATGAGTACACGTTTTTGTTTCTCGCGGCGCATGGCACGGGCTCGGGTGGAATGGAGCACACCCACTCCACCGCGATCGACATCGCTCCCGAGCGCCTGAAGCAGGACGTGTTGGACGCGGCAGGAGTTTCGGCGCACGAGTTCTTTCATCTGTGGAATGTGAAGCGCATCCGCCCGCAATCGTTGGAACCGATCGACTACACGCACGAGCAGTACACGCGCGCCCTCTGGTTCAGCGAGGGCCTCACCAGCACGGTCGCCGATATCCTGGAGTATCGCGCCGAACTGAAGGATGAGCGGCGTGCGCTGGCGCATATCGCGGCGACCATCGGCGGCCTCGAGGCGCGTCCGGCGCGGCTGACGCAATCAGTCGAGGAGTCGAGCATCGATACGTGGCTGGATATCTACCCTGCCTACCTTCGCGCCGAGCGCAGCATCTCGTACTATCCCAAGGGCGAGATACTCGGCTTTCTCATCGATCTTGAGATGCGCCGCCTCACCAACGGACGCCGCTGTTTGCGCGATCTTTTCCAGTACATGAACCAGCGCTACGCAAAACAAGGACTCTACTTCGACGACTCAGAGGGTGTGCGCCTGGCGCTGGAGGTCCTCACCGGCAGCGACTTCCGCGATTTCTTTGCGCGCTACATCGCCGGCACCGATGAGCTGCCCTACGATCTGTTCTCCTACGTCGGGTTGACGCTGGTGCATCGGCCGAGCGAGCAACCGAGCGCGGGCATCTCCACCTCGCGCGCTCCCGGCAAGCCCACGACCATCGTTCGCGTCGAATCCGAAGCGGCCACGAGAGCAGGTCTTGCGGCCGGCGACATCATCCTGGAAGCCGACGGCAAGGCCGTTGCCGGAGATCTGAACCAGCTTCTGCAGCGCCGCGAAAGCCGCGGCCCCCTGCGTCTGAAGATTCTCTCCATCACCGGCGAGACGCGCGAGATCGAGCTGCCGCTCGCGGTCAAGAAGATCGATGAATATCAATTTGAAGAGCTGCCCGGTGTGAATAGCGCCGTGCGCAGTCGCCGTGCGGCCTTCCTGCGCGGCGAGGCGGAGGCTGCTCTCCGGTGATTCGTCTGCTGTTCTGCGTGCTCTGCTGGATCGTGTTTTCCATCCCCGCGGCGATCATCGGTTTTCCGGCGCTGTATCTTACCGGCAGCGTCGATCTGCTCTGGAAGCTCTCACTCTGGGCGGCACGCACCGGATACCGCATGGCCGGCATTCGCGTTCGCGTCGTTGGACGCGAGCAACTGGAGGATGGCCGCGCTTATCTGTTTCTCTCCAACCACGCCTCCAACCTTGATCCGCCGATCATCACCAACCAGCTTGGCCGCCGCATCGCGATCATCGCCAAGAAGGAGCTCTTTGTCATTCCGTTCTTCGGACGCGCCATGCGCGCCGCTGGCTTCGTCGCCCTCGACCGCGGTGACAGGATGTCGGCGGTGAAGAGTGTGCGCGAGGCGGTGCACGTTCTTCACTCCGGCCTGGGAATGATGGCATTTCCCGAGGGAACGCGCTCGCCCGCTGGCTGTCTGCTGCCCTTTAAGAAGGGAGTTTTTCATCTCGCCATGAATGCCGGAGTGCCCGTGGTTCCGATCACCATCTCCGGCACGCATGAGCTGTGGCCAAAGAAGAGCATGAAGCTTCGCGCAGGACAGGTGATTGTCACCTTCCATGAGCCGCTCGATCCGCACCACTTCGCCAACAGGGAAGCACTGCTGGAAGCCACGCGCCGGGCGATCGAAAGCGCACTTCCGGAGGAGTATCGGGAGAGCAAGTAGAAGCTACGGGCGCACGGCTCGGCTGGTTACGCGCAACTGCGCGCCGACTCCCAACTCGATCTCGGCCGGGCACTTTGTGCCGAAGTCGTAATCTCCGGTGTACTTCTTTGCCGCCGCGTCCTGAAAGTCGAGCTCGAACTTGCAGGGAGAGCCGGCGGGAGCCTTGTACTGGTTCATCTGGCCGTCCTTCAGTTCGGCCAGCCCATAGCCGCCGGTCGGATGCGTTACCTCGATGTTCCGTATCGTCTCGCCCGAGCGATTGGCGAGATCGATGGTGACCACCTGCTTGGCGTAGTTACATCCCGCGGCGCAGGCCAGCGCCAAGACGGCAGAGAGCAGCGGTAGAGACTTCATGCGGCCATTCTACATGGATGCCGGCGGGAAACTTATCTGCGCTCGATCAGCCTCGCGCTCAGCACCACGCCGTCGGTGCCGTCGTGCAGCTTGATGGGGAAGACCAGCACGTTCCACTGCCAGTGCTGCGACTTGGCCGGAAGATGCGGCATGGAGCCGAGATTGCGGCGGTCGATGTAGGTCTCGCGTGTATCGGCCACCGTGCGCAGAATCTCGCCCCACTCATCGCGCATCTCGGGAAAGTGATCGAAGAGGTTGCGTCCTGTGTACCAGCCGCGGCGCTGACGGTTGAGGGCCGCGAAGTAATCGTTGACGTACTGCCAGTTGCCGTCGCGGTCGAAGATCTCGATCACCATGTCATCGCCCATCGCCATGATGATGCGCGAGTAATAGAAATCGCGAGAGTCGACGACCACGGGACGGCCTCGCCGCTTGGCCTCAAAGCTTTGTAGAGCCTGCACCAGGTCGTCGACCGAGCTGTTTCCCTTGAGCAGGTGCATATCGGCGACACCGCCGAACTTCCGCTCCAGCGTCGCGGAGAGGATGATGATCGGCACCTCGGGACGCCGGGTGCGGAGGGTCTGCGCCACCTCGGTTCCGAAGCCGCCGGCTCCCAGGTGATAGTCGAGGACGGCGATGTCGATCTCCGCCAGCTTGCTCTCGGCCTCGGGGATGGTTCCGGCGCAGACGATGCGATAGCCCTTCTGGCGCAGGATGGTCGAGCGCAGCAGAAGATTCTCCTCGCGGTCGTCGAGCAGAAGGATAGTAATCGGCCGCTGATCATCGAAGCGTCCGCCATCCATGATCTCGAACTGGTTGGTATCTCCCATTCGCCCTTAAAGGTATGGATGCAAAACTTTGGGACGCCGTATCTTTACTCCGGCTCCCGGGTTAACCTCCGAACCGATTTGGCCAGCTCCGGTAACTTAGCAAAGACAGCCGAGGCGCGCAGCCAGAGCCGGTTCTCGATGGCCGGATAGCCGCTTACCGTTGCCCCGGCCGGTACATCCGAGGGTATCCCCGTCTGCGCGGTGGCGACGGCGCCGTCACCGATCTTCAGATGGCCGGCCACGCCGACCTGCCCGGCGAGAATCACATTGTTGCCGACGTGCGAGGAGCCTCCGACGCCGACCTGCGAACAGAGCATGGTGTGCTCGCCGATGCTCGATCCATGGCCCACCTGCACCAGATTGTCGATCTTGGTGTCTTCGCCGACGACGGTTTCGCCGATGCTCGCGCGGTCGACGGTGGAGTTGGCCTGCACCTCGACGCGGTTGCCGAGCCGTGTAACGCCGGATTGCACGATCTTGTGCCAGCCTCGCGAGCCATCGCGGGCAAAGCCGAAGCCGTCGGCGCCGATCACCACGCCGTTCTGCAGAATCACATCGTCGCCAAGCTGGCAGAACTCGCGCACCTGCGCATGGGAGTGTGCAAAGAAGCGATGGCCGATGCGGGCTCCGCGGTAGATGACCACGTGGGCCAGCAGCACGGCATCGTCGCCGACCGCAGCACCCTCGTCGATGACCACGTAGGGGCCGATATGAGCGCGAGCTCCAACCGTGGCCGTGGGATGAATGACGGCCATGGGATGAACTCCGGGCTGATAGCATGGCGGTTGGTAGAAGAGCTCCAGCGCGCGAGCAAAGGCGAGATAGGGATTCGGATGGCGAAGAACGGGCAACTCGCCGGCGGGGAAGTCGGGGGCGGCAAGGATCGCCGCCGCCTGCGTCGTTCGCGCCTTGGAGGCATACTTGGGATTGGAGATAAAGGTGATCTGGCCGGCACGGGCATCCTCGATTCCGGCAACGCCGGAGATCTCTGTCTCCGGGGATGCGTTTTCTATCGATGCGCCCAGCCGCTCGGCAATATCAGAGAGCTTCATATTGGCCAAGGGTACAGGAGCGGGCGTTCTGACGCCAGAATGAAGTTGCGGGGAGGACTACTCGGGCTCGGTGAAGAGCAGCGGCGTCTGCGCCTCTGCGGCCTGCTGGCGGCGACGCGTCGAGGCTGCGCCGGTGACGGCCAGCACCGTCAGCTCCGCTATCGCTGAGCGTGGGACGAAGATTCTCTGCACATTGCCGCGGGTGTCGGGAGGGTTGAGAAAAAGCCCCTCCGGCCGCAGGAGGGTGAGGTCGTTGGGGATCAACCCCTCGAGGGTCTCCGAGTCGCGGTAACGCAAGCGCACCCACAGTCCCTCGACGCGCGGACGGGTGGTAAAGGTCTTTCGCTGCAGGGAGTTGGAATCAGCAAAGTCGCGGACGAAGTAGACGCCCTTGACCTCGTCGAGATCGATGAGAACGACGTTTCCGGCGGTGTTCAGCAGCTCGACGCGGTTGCCGGAGATGAACTCGTCGGCAGCAACGTAACCCTGCACACTGTCGCGGTCCATCTTGCGAACGATCACCTTTTTGTGCGTCGATGCCATCGGTTATCCCATTAGGCGTGGCGGTCCGTCATTCACCACAACCGGAAGCGTTAACGAATTGTCGCACCGTTCCGCGCCGAGCGAGCGGGAATTTGCCTCGAAGGGGTACTAAAGCGAATACCCCACGCGCATATTCCCTGCAAGAATTGGAAAAGAAGAGAGTTAGATAAACCATTTCGCCCTATATTCAGAAGATCAGGCAGAGGAGGCGGTCCCGTCAGGCGGAGCGAAGGATTTGTTCGGCTTAGAATTATTAGAATCAGGAGCGTACGGGCAATTCGTTGGCAAGCGGCTCTTGACGGCCTCTCCAAGGCGGGATGTGGCACAATGGTGACACCGCAGAGGGATCGTACCTCAGTTTCTCGCGGCGGTAACCAGCTTTGTTCGGCTAGCTCGTGTATCTTCATAGACTTTCCCGTTTCTGAGTAGCCAACTGTGTCGACTGTGTGATATTGTCTGGAGCTTGTAGCGAAATTGTGGCAATTCACGTAAGTGGCTATCCGGGAATGAGTTACAGGATGATCCGGATCCCGATCAAGTTAAAGTGCAAGGCGAACTGCAGGTTGTAACTGAATGATATTGTTGGCTTAAAGCTATGGCCGATTACATTTACACGATGGAAACCAGGTTATCCCCCGAGCAGATGAGGGTGGTCAACCTGATACAGCAGATCGCGCGCTCCCACGGCGCAAATATCTATCTGACGGGCGGAGCGATCCGCGACATTCTCACCGGTTTCCCCATTCGCGACCTGGATCTGACAGTTCAGGGCAATCCGCTGAAATTTCAGCAGGAACTGGAACGCGCCGGCGGGATCGTGGACATGGTCGATTCGACGGCCTACGTTCTCCACGTTGTCTTCCAGGGGACGCGGGCGGAGATCGGCATGGCGCGCTCGGAGAGCTTCGACAAGCCGGGCAAGGCGCCGGCGGTGACACCTGCAACGATCAACGAAGACTTGCGCCGCCGCGACTTTACCTTCAATGCCATGGCGCTCTCGCTGAACAACGGATCGCGGGGGTTGCTGCTGGATCCATTCAACGGCGCGGCCGACATCGAGGCGCGCCTGGTGCGGATTCTCCACAGCTATGCGTTTCTGGAGGACCCCTCGCGGTTGATCCGTGCCGTTCGCTTTGCGACGCGCTTCGGCTGGGAGCTGGAAGAGAAGACCCGTGCGCGGTACGACTCGGCGCGCGAAGGGGAGTACATCCAGTTCCTGGGCACTCGCGCCATTGGATACGAGATCGAGCAGATTGCACACGAGGAAAATCCGATTGCCGTGATGAAGGCGCTGGAGGACGAGGGCTGGCTGAAGGTGCTGCATCCGAAGTGGACGGTGGCGAAGGCCGACGTGCCGGAGCTGGCCGCACTGCTGAAGACGCGGGCGACGATGGCCGACTTCAACATCGGTGTGGACGCGGCCCCGGCGGTGATGCACTTTCTGACCCTGAAGCTGCAGGACGCCGATGTCGCCTCGATCCAGAAACTGATCCCGCATCGCGAGTTTGTAGCCAGCTGGAAGCGGCTGGAGGATGACGCACGGGAGCTCGCCAAGAAGCTGCAATCGAAGGAAGCGGCGACAAACTCGGGCGCGTGGAAGATTCTTACGGCGGCGAAGCCGGAGGCGCTGCTCTACCTGGACGTTACCGGGCGCAACAAGACGGTGGACGAAAAGATCAAGAATTTCTTCGGAAAGTGGCGGCAGGTGCAGGAGCAGGTTCCGGTGGCGAAGATGACGGAGCTGCGCATTACTCCGCAACTGCCCGAGTATCCGCGCATCTGGCAGGAGGCGTTCTTCCTGCTGCTGGATGGCAAGCTGCGCAGCGAGGCCGAGGTTGCGAACTTCCTGGCTCCGTATGAGCCGCCTCCGCCGCCTCCGCCGCCGACGCCGGTGCGCAGAGGAAGGGCGGGGGTGAAGAAAGCTGCCGCTGCGGCCAAGTCTGCGACGCAGAGCGTGGCGAAGCCAGCGGCGCAGACCGCACCCCAGGTTGCGGCTGCAGGTGCGGCTCCGGCGGCGTCGGAGGTGAAGGCAGCGGCGCAGAAGAGCACCGAACCGGTGAAGGCACAGCCGGCAAAGGCACAACCAACGGCACAACCGGTGAAGGCTGTCGCGAAGACTCCGGCGAGGGCTGCCGTTAAGACGCCTGCGAAGAAGGCTCAGCCGGCGGCAAAGAAGTCGGCAAAGCCGGAGGCTCCGAAGAAAGTTGCCGTGAAGGCGAGCAAGCCGAAGCCCGCGGCGAAGGTAGCAAAGCCGGTCAAGAAGACGAAAAAGGTTGAGGAGAAAAAGAAGCACAAGCAGGAGAAGTCCGGGAAGAAGCGGAGATAAGCGCCGCGGCTAAGCGATCTTCCGAGCGGAAAGGCCGAGAGATAGAGTTGCTCCACTCCACGCCTTCGGCGCTGCGGTCGCAGTGACGGGATGCGTGCTTTCGGTGCTACGGTTCAGTGATGCAGCGTTGCTGTGAATTCGTTGTGCAAGTGAAAGGCCCGCCGGTGCGGGCCTTTTTTCACGGATGGGATTAAGTGGAGTGCTTGGCCTTGGTGGAGGGGTGGGTGCTTTTCACGCCGTTCTTGTGGCTCTTGCACTTGGAGATAATTGCGGTCTGCAGCTTGCCGCGAAGTTCGTCGGGAAGCTCGTACAGGGTGGAGTCACGGTAGATTTCGATCGTGCTCTTGGTGGTGTTGCAGACGACGTAACAGTTGTGGCACCACTGCAAATGTTCCTCGAGCTCCGCTCTTGTCTTCGGGTCCATGGTGTCGTCTAGGTAGTCTGTCAGCTCTTTGAGGAAGTCAGAGCATTTCACGGTCGGGCGTCTCCATCACGTCGTTTGAAGTACTTGTTGAGACGCTCGCGCAGTTGCAGGCGGGCGCGAAGCAATCTCGACTTTACTGCCGGAACGCTGAGATCGAGCGCGGCCGCGGTCTCCTCGGTGGAGAGGCCTTCCACATCGCGCAGGACAAATACGGTCCGGAAGCCGGGCGGAAGTCCCTGGATGGTCTTTCCCAGAATTTCCTTCAGCTCCGATTGTGTGTAAAGCTGCTCCGGATTTGGAGACCAGTCCGCGATCTCGCGCGGCATGGAGTCCTCTTCCGTCTTCACGTCCTCGTCGATGGAGACGATGCGCTCGGGGCGTCTGCGCCTCAAACGCATCAGGGCTTCATTGACGGCGATCCGAACCAGCCAGGTATAGAACTTCGACTGCCCCTGGAACTGCCCCAGGTTCTGATACGCCTTGAGGAACGCATCCTGTACCACGTCTTCAGCATCTTCGCGGTTCTGCGTGATGTGCTGCGCGATGCGAAAGACGTTGCGATCGTACCGTCGCACCAGCGATTCAAACGCGGCTATATCGCCGGCTCTCGCCGCTTCGACCAGCAGGCTCTCTTCGCTCGGTGGCTCTGCTACCTTGTTTTCGATGGCGTCCATTCGTTGGCCGATTCAGAAATTGCTTAAGATTATTCCGCGGTTCATTGTATCGGGTGAAGGGGAGGTATGACAAAAGTGCTGTGAATGAAGGTGTGCCGCAATGGGGTCATCTACTTTTCTGCCGTTGACATGGTGCTAAGGGGCAACCATAATCCGAAGGTCGGCGAAAACAATGAATTCAGAAGAGTCAATTCGGGAGATCGCGAACCGGGCCTGTCGCGAGACGTTAGAGGCGCGCACGGCGGAACTGGCCGAAGTGCTCTCACGTCGAATCGACGAGGCGATCGCTGAGCGGATCGAGCAGACGGTCTCCGGGCGGGTTGAGGAGACGGTCTCGCGGCGGGTGGAAGAGGCTGTAGCTGAGCGCGTGGAAGCGACGGTCTCTCAGCGCGTGGAAGAGGTAGTTTCACAGCGGATCGAGGAGGCATTAGCCTCGCTTCCGGCTCCCACGCCGGAAGCTGAGCCGCTGAAGGATCTGCGCGACGGAGCCGCGGCGATTGCGGGCGCACGCACGCAGGGCGATGCTCTGGATACGCTGCTGGCGGCCTCGGCGGCGATTGCTCCCCGCTGCGGGCTGCTGATTGTGCGCGGTACGCAGGCTACGGGGTGGAGCTGCCAGCCGGGGCTGAGCCCGGCTGAGAACTTCAAGCGCGCTACGCTGGATTGCTCGCGCGGAGTTGGCGCTGCGGTGATCAACTCAGGCGTCTCGGCTGTGGCCGGTGCCGCGGAGATTGATCCGATCTTTATCGGCAGGCTGGGGGTGGAGTCCGGGGAGACGGTTCTGCTGCTGCCGGTGGTGTTGAAAGAGCGAGTGGCGGCGATGCTGGTCGCACTGGGCCGCGAGGATAAGGACCTGCCCGGGCTGGAGCTGCTGGTGCAGGTTGCAAATCTCACGCTGGATCTGCAGGCCTATCGCAAGGCTCCGGCGGCCGAGGTGGCGCGCCCGGTGGCAAGGCCGGCGGTGACGCATCCTGCTCCCGCGCCTGCATCGCCAGCGGCTCTCGCGCCCGCTGTGCAGGCGGCTCCGCCTGTGCGGCCGATGACGCCGATGCGGCCAGCTCCGGTTGCGGTGGAAGAAGTGGTAATTCCGCCGCCTACGCCCGCGCTGCCGCCTGCGCCCGTCATCCAGCCGCGTCCTGTGACGGCGGTGGCTTCGCCTGGGCCGGACGAGACGCATCAGAAGGCAGCTCGCTTTGCACGGCTGCTGGTGGATGAGATCAAGCTGTATAACCAGAACAAGGTTGCCGAAGGACGCACGCACGCGGATCTCTACCGGCGGCTGCGCGAGGACATCGAAAAGAGCCGCGCGGCGTACGAGAAGCGCTACGGTGAAAGCGTGAAAGAAGCAGATTATTTCACCAGAGAGCTGCTGAGAATCTTAGCCGATAACAATCGCGAGCTGATGGGGCAGGATTTTCCGGGGTAAACTGCTTACAGCGGTTATGTTCATTCGGCTCGGAATCTTTGCGTTAGTTCTCTCGATCTCCACACTGGCTTTTGCCCGTCAGGATGCTGCGCAGCCGTCTGCGACGAGCGCGAGCAGCACGAAGAAGAAGCCTGCGACAAAATCCGCAACAGCAAAGAAGGGCGCCGGAACAAAGGCGAAGGCGCGAAAAACCGCGGCGAAGAAGAAGGCTTCTCCGGCGAAGTTCCGACGGATGCGGCGAGCCTTTGTGGCATCGGCGGAGCTGAGGCCGATGGCGCGGCAACTGGTGCAGTATCGAACTCCCGCAGCTTACACGGGAGTGGAGAGCTATGCGCGACGTCACGCCGGCAGCGATGCGGGAGTGCTGGCCTGGCTGGCGGTGGGCTACGCCCGCATTCAGGATCAGCAGTATCCGCAGGCGATTGCGGCGCTGGAACGGGCGCGTCCGGGGGCGGGCGATCTGGCCGATTATGTGCGCTACCTGGAGGCAACCTCCTACGCGGCCGAGGGCAACAACGCAAAGACGGTTGAACTGCTGCGCAACTTCGAGGAGCAGGTTCCCGAGTCGATCTTTCTGAAGGATGTGGTTGAGGTCTACGGCACGGCGCTGAGCGGCGAAGGCAAGAACGCGGAGGCGATCAGCTATCTGGAGGCGCATCGCACGCCGACGCGAGCGCAGCTCGAACTGGCTCTGGGACGCTGCTATCTGCGCTCCGAGCATCCTGAAAAGGGCGTGGAGATTCTGCGACATCTGTACTACACCATGCCGGCGAGCGCCGAGTCCGATGATGCCGCAAAGCTGCTGGCCGCGCAGGGCTGGACGCTGGAGGGCAGCTACAACGAGATCAAGACGCGGGCCGATCTGCTGAACAAGGCCGGGCGCTGGAGCGACGCCGCAAAGGATTATCGGCAGCTTCTGCAGAGCCCTCCGCCCGGCGAGCTTGGCAGCCTGAGCATTGCGCTGGCGGCGGCGCTGCGCCACAGCAACGCTGCGGAGAGCCTTCGCTTGCTGCAGCAGACAGAGGCCACAGGCGAGGCCAATGCGCAGCGGCTCTACCTGCTCAGCGAAATTGCGCGCAATGAGAATAACGAGGCCGCTGTTGCGGCGAACGTAGATACGCTGCGGCAGCAGGCGCCGTCGAGCGCATGGTTTGAGCAGGCGCTGATGCTTGCGGGGAACATGTACATGCTGGAGCGGAACTACGATCGCGCCATCGATATGTTCCGCGAGTTACAGCAGCGCTTCCCGAGCGGACAGCGGGCGAGCTACGCGCACTGGAAGGCGGCGTGGCTGAGCTATCGGCAGGGACGGCACGACGTTGCGCGTCAGGACTTCGAGGACCAGGTGGCATGGTATCCCGACCGTCCCGAGGTTCCGGCGGCGCTGTACTGGCGTGCGCGCATTGCCGAAGAGGTGCATGATTACGCGCTGGCCAGACGCTGGTACGCGAAGTTGGGCGAGCACTTCCAGAACTACTACTACGGATATCTCGGGAAAGAGCGGCTGACGACGCTTCCGGCCGCGGCCAGCGGCGTGGCGCTGCGGGACGATGCGCTGCTGGCGCAGTTGCCGAAGCCGAAGGAGGCCGGTCCGGAGGCGCTGCAACTGGAGCCTCCCGAGGATAACCTGCGCGCGCAGAAGGCTCGTCTGCTGGTCAACGCGGGCTTGAACGAGTATGCGATCCGCGAGCTGCAGGCCGAGCAGGGCGGACAGGGCGCGCGCTGGGCGACGCTGATGATCGCGCGCATCTACGAAGGGTCCGGCGAGAATCATCGGGCGATTCAGTTTCTGAAGCGCTCGCTGCCCGGATACTACACGCTGGATCTGCCGTCGCTGCCGCGGCCTTACTGGGAGCTGCTCTTTCCGCGAGCCTACTGGGGCGAGCTTAGCCGCCAGGCCGAGGCTAATTCGCTCGATCCCTACCTGGTGGCATCGCTGATCCGGCAGGAGAGCGAGTTCAATCCCGGAGCGGTCTCTCATGCCAATGCCTACGGGCTGATGCAACTGCTGCCGCAGGTGGGCAAGGGCGAGGCCAGGGCGGCGCATCTGCGCCACTTTAGCACCGAGCAACTGCTGACTCCGGCGATCAATATCCAGCTTGGCGCCCACTACTTCAGAGAGATGGTGAACGAGTACAACGGGCAGGTGGAGTACGCGCTGGCAGCTTATAACGCGGGCACAAACCGCGTCGCAGACTGGCTGCAGAACGGCCATTACGGAGACGTGGCCGAGTTTGTCGAATCGATTCCGTTCACCGAGACCCGCGAGTACGTGCAGGCGATCGTGCGCAATGCCAGGGTTTACGAGCGGCTCTATCCGCGGCGATAGAGAATTCCCGTGGAAATTCCGTTGAGCTTCGGGGCTGAGCCGTTTATTCTGGCAATTCCGAAGAGAATTTCATCTCCGGCCGGTTGCGTGCGATGAAGCTGAAGTTGTGGAAGCTCCGGATCATGATGTTTCTGGCCGTGGTCGGGCCGGGCTTCATCACGGCCAACGTCGATAACGACGCCGGCGGCATCTGGACGTACTCGCAGGCAGGGGCG
>Ga0326727_10009959_pt1 | contig 22974 bp, 15 predicted proteins | sample MB2enrmetagenome_FD_207643 | JGI IMG/M metagenome (GOLD analysis project Ga0326727, IMG submission 207643) | Lab enriched peat soil microbial communities from McLean, Ithaca, NY, United States - MB29MY | ecosystem: Environmental > Terrestrial > Soil > Wetlands > Peat | place: USA: New York...
CAGAACCCCGAGGATGTTCCGCTGGCCCTTGGGAGCGCGCGGACCCACGATGAAATCGGGCCCGCCCAGAAAGTAGAAGTGCAACGCGTGGTCCTCCAGCATAAAGATGTTGTAGACCATTTCACGGAGCTTTTTCGCCACCGGCGGAGACTCCACGTGATAAAGATCATCGAGAGCTTTAGTGCTCGCCATGTGGTGCGCCATGGGACAGACGCCGCAGATCCGCGAAGTAATCTGGGGCATCTCCTCCGCCGGACGTCCCACCACAAACTGTTCAAAGCCGCGCAGTTCCGGGACTTGGAAGTAGGCGCGGCTTACCTTGCCGGCGTCATCGAGAAAGATCTCAATCCGCCCATGACCTTCCAGCCTGGTGACGGGATCGATGGTGATCTTCTGAGCCATTGCGCACCTCTATGCAGCTTGGCGCTTCCGCGTCAGGATTGAAGTGGGCACACTGTAGCGGTAAAAAGTTCCAGCCGGGTCCGGCAAAGCCGCCAGAGCCTTGGCCAGCGCGTTTTCGTCGGACGTATCCACAATCGAGGCAATCGCCGAAAGCGCCTTGCCGCCGTAATCCCGAACTCGCTCCAATGGCCCGAAGCACCCGGTACAGGGCATTCCACCCTTAACGCACGGAGCCTCACAACCACCGCGCGTCACTGGCCCGAGACACAGGATGCCCTGCGCCAGGAGGCATTTGTCCCTCTCCGGTATGACCTGGTGAATTCGCTTGAGTTCCGACACCAAAAGCTTTTCCGGCTTGCTGGAGTTCAACTCGCACTCGTAACAGAGCGCGCGGTCCCCCGCCAGCACCGATCCCTTTTCCGGCAACTGCCCTTTAAGGATCGCCTCGATCGCCTGCAAAGTGATCTTGGGAGTCGGTGGGCACCCCGGGACGAAGTAATCCACCTCGATCACCTGGTCGAGGGCCTTTACACTTTCATAAAGTACCGGCAGCTCCAGGTCACCCTCCGGAACTTTCATGCTGGTTTGAGGGCGAACCCCGTTGCCGTCGGAATTCGAAGGTGCCAGGCGGTAGACGTAATCGAGAATGGCTTCTTTTTCTGTAAGGTTCGCCAGACCCGGGATGCCTCCCTGATAGGCGCAGGCGCCGTAAGCAATAACCAGTTTCGATTTCTTCCGCAGCAGGCGGGCCATGGCTTCCTGTTCGTCGGAGCGTATTGCGCCGTTGATAAAGGAGACGGCGAGTGATCCATCGGCCATGGCCTCCACGTCGCTGCGTTTGAAGTCAAGCGCCACGGGCCAAAAGAGGATATCCACAGCTTCCACGACTGTAAGGATTCCTTCCGCCAGATCGACGACGGCCTCTTCGCAGCCTCCGCAGCTCGCACACCAGTAGAATGCAACCTTGGGCTTGGCCATGATTCCCTCGCTCCCTTCCGGCGGCCATTTGTAGCGTCGATCTCCGATCGACGATCGGCGGTCGGAGACCGCCGCTACAGATTGCGGCGTCACGCGGCCACGGCCTCCTGCGGCGAAGCCTTCCTTCGCAGTGGGCCGAGCTTGCGAATTTGCTCGGTGAATTCGTTAACCACGTCGCGCAGCCTCTCCGCCTCCGACGCCGAAATCCATTCCAGCCGCAGGCGCTCTGGCTCAATGCCAAACTGCGGCAGCATCTTGCGGAGCAGCGTGATCCGGCGTTGGGCTTTGTAGTTGCCTTCCTGGTAGTGACAGTCCCCGGGATGGCAGCCGCCCACTAGCACACCGTCCGCGCCATGGCGGAAAGCCCACAGGACGAACTGCGGATCCACGCGGCCCGAGCACATGGTGCGCACAACACTGACATTGGGGGTGTATTTCATTCGTGAGGTTCCCGCCAGGTCAGCGGCAAGATACGTACACCAGTTACAAAAGAACCCCACGATCGTAGGATTGAAAACGTCGCTCATGCCAGCACTCCTTCTACTTCGGCAAAGAGTTGCTCATCCCGGAAGAGGTTCTGTTGTGCGGCCCCGGACGGGCAAGCCGCCACGCAAGTCCCACAACCTTTGCAGAGGGCCTCGTTGAGTACGGCAAGCTTCTTCTCAGGATCCAGATGGATTGCAGTGTAGGGGCACATCCCGACACAAATCTGGCAGCCCGAACACAACTCCTCATCAATCCAGGCGGTGTTGGGTTCCATCTCCACATAGCCGCGATCGATCAGCGCCATGGATCGCGCGGCCGCAGCCCCGGCCTGAGCTACGGTGTCGGGGATATCCTTGGGCCCCTGGCAGCATCCTGCCAGGAAGATGCCCTCCGTAAAGGTGTCTACCGGCGCAAGCTTGGGATGCCGTTCCAGGAACCACCCCTCCGCAGAGCAGCCCAGGTTGAAGCGCCGCCGGACCTCTTCGGCATTGGCTTGCGGCTCCATTCCGATGGAGAGCACCACCATGTCAACCGGAATGCGCCGGATGGCGCCGAGGAGCGTGTCATCAACCCTTAAGATCAGTTTGCCTTCTTCTTCGGGCGCTAGTGGCCAAGTGCTCACCTCGGCCACCTTGCCTCGGATGAAGGAGATCCCTTCGTCCAGCACGCGCTTGTAGAATTCCTCGAAGCCCTTCCCGGGCGTGCGCATGTCGATGTAAAAGCTGTACACGTGCGCGCCGGTCTTTTCCTTGAGCAGATGAGCCAGCTTCAGTGAATACATGCAGCAGACCCGCGAGCAGTACTTGTTGGTGTTCTCGTCGCGCGAACCAATGCAGTGCAGGATGCCAATCGACTGGGGCTCGCGGCCGTCGCGCATCACCACCTGGCCGAGCGTCGGACCCGAAGCGTTGACAAGCCGCTCGATCTCCAGGCTGGTGTAAACATTGGGGACTTGGCCATAACCGTACTGGGGCAACCGGTGCGGGTCAAATGGCTTGAAACCGGTCGCCATGATGATAGTCCCCACCTCCAGTTCGATTTCTTTCACTTCCTGGTTGAAATCGATCGCGTCGCGATCGCCGCAGACCTCCACGCATCCCTTGGGACACTTATGCGACTTGAACTCGATGCAGGTGGCGCGATCGATCAACGGAATTGACGGCACGGCCTGGGGAAAAGGCATGTAGATGGGCTTGCGCTTGCCCAGCCCCAGGTCAAACTCGTTCGGGTACTTGCCTTCCTTGTACACGCAGGCTTCAATGCATTCCCCACACCCGACGCACTTGGCCTCGTCGATATAACGCGGATAGCGCTTGACCTTGACCTTGAAGTTCCCGACGAAGCCGCTGACTTCGCTGACCTCCGACAGGCTCATGAGGTGAATGTTGGGATGCTGCTTCACGGCCGTCATTTTGGGGGTCAGGATGCAGGCGGCACAATCCAGAGTGGGGAAGGTCTTGTCGAACTGCGCCATGTGCCCGCCGATCGAGGGTTCCCGCTCGACAAGGTAGACCTGTTTTTCGCCCTCCGCCAGGTTCAGCGCGGCCTGGATGCCGGCAATCCCTCCGCCCACGATCAGAACGTTCGGGTTCACAGGGAACCGGCGGGGTTTCAGCTCCTGATGCCAGAGCGCTCGATTTACCGCGGCCCTGACCAAAGCAGTGGCCTTGACCGTTGCGGCAACGGGATCATCGGTGACCCAGGAAACGTGCTCCCGGATATTCACCATTTGGAACAGGAACGGATTCAGGCCAGCCTTTTCCACGGCTTTGCGGAAAGTCCCTTCGTGCAAGTGAGGCGAGCAGGAAGCCACCACGACGCGATTCAGACTGAGTTTTTTCACGTCTTGCACAATCAAGTCCTGACCGGGGTCCGAGCACACGTACTTGTATTCCTTGGCGCTCACGACACCCGGAAGCTTGGTGGCGCTCTCCACCACGGCATATACGTCAACCTTGCCGGCAATGTTGGTTCCGCAGTGGCAAACGTAAACGCCGATCCTTACCCCGTTATTCCCGTTGCCCTTCATAATTGTTGCCTCCCTTTGGAGGAGGGTCGCATCGATTTGCTTTCGATCGAACGCGACCGGTCGCCTTGATCCGCCCGCGCTGCACCGAGACGGGCGCGGCGATGTCGATTAGGCTGCCAAACCGGTCCCCGTGGCCTCGGCAACGAGTTCGGTCAAGTCTTTGACAGCCAGCCGTCCCTCCAGCCCTGTAGTTTTCAGGGCGTCGGTGAACATCACGTAGTCCTTCGGGCAAGCCACCGCCAGGATTTTCACGTCCTCCAAAGCAGCCGCTTCCCGGACGCGGCTTTCGCTGGGGCGGGCATGCACGTCGCCAATTTCTTCCATCCAGACCCGACCGCCTCCCCCGCCGCAGCACAAGCTGTTGCCGCGGGAGCGCCGCATTTCCACCAACTTCACGCCCAGCGCTCGCAGGACGCGACGGGGGGCATCGTACACGCCGTTGTATCTGCCCAGGTAGCAGGGGTCGTGATAGGTCACGCGGTATGGCAGTGGGTGAGTAACTTTCAGGTGCCCGCGGCCGATCAAATCCGCCAACAATTCGGTGTAGTGATAAGCCGTATGACGGCCGTGATTCAAGTCCGGATATTCATTCTTCAAGGTGTTGTAAACGTGCGGATCGGTGGAGAAGAGGTTGTGAAACTGTGCCTTCTCGAAGGTGGCCGTATTCTTATCCCGCAGAAGCTCGAAAAGGCCCTCTTCACCGACGCGCCGGGCGTCGTTGCCGAAATTGCGCTCCGCCTCGAAGAGGATCCCGAAATCCACTTCCGCACCGTGCAATACCCGGGCCAGCGAGCGTGTAATGCCCAGGAGCGAGGGGTGATAGGCGGCATACTCACCCAGACACCAAAGCCATTCCACCGGCTCCTTGCGCGCGTCCTTGGGTTTGAAATCCAGGCCCTGCGTCCAAACCGCGCGTTTCCGTTCCGATTGGCCGAAGGAGTTGCCATAGCGCGCAAGATTGCGCAAGGCTTCCTCCAGTCTCGTGTCCACCTCGCCGCGTTCCACGAGGCGTCGCCGCAGGTCGACCATGATCGGCAGGTGCTCATTCATAACCGGGCAGCGCTCGGCGCAAGCCAGGCAGGTTGTGCAGCCCCACAATTCCTGCGCGGAGATAAGGCCTCCGATCAGTGTCGGCTCACCGCCATCGGCGGTCGCTCGCGCTTTGGCGATGAGCGCGGGTCCGTAACGCAACAACTGTTCCTTCAGGTTATGAATTAACTGGCGGGGCGAGCACGGTTCCCCGACCTGGAAGCTTGGACAGGCGCGTTCGCAACGCCCGCACTCGGCGCAGGCAAACGCTGAAAGCAGTTGCCGCCAAGTGAACTCCTCCAAACGCTCGGCGCCCAGGCGCACCTTCTCGCCTACCGCCGCGGGCAGGCGTCCAGGGGGTCCGAGCTGGCTGAAGAAGGCGCTGAAGGGCGCGGCCAGCAGGTGCATGTGCTTGGAGTGGGGGAGATACGCCAGAAAGAACAAGAGGATCAAGACATGCATCCACCAGAACAGGTGATAGAACGTGAGGGCATGGGCCTGCAGCCAGGGGGACTCGCCCAGGGGACCGGCGAGCCATTTGCCTACAGGGAGCCATACGCCTTTTTCCGCCGGCCCCACCACCAGATGGAAACCTTCCGCGAGGAGGTAAGTCACCATCAGCGCGGCGATCAGGATGTTTACCAGCGCCGCATCGAACGTCAACTGCAAACCTTTGGGGCGAAGCACATACCGCCGGAAAGAGGAAACCGCCAGTCCCCCCAACACCAGCACCGCGAAGATCTCGACGACCGTCGCCAGGATGGGGGTCCGCTCTGCCGTGGGAATGCTCAAATTGGGAAAAAGTCCTTGCAGCAGTAATCCGGTGGTGGCCATCACGAAGACGACAAATCCGTAGAAGATGAGAACGTGGGGGATTCCCACCAACGGTTCGTCCAAAAGCCGGCGCTGGCCAAAAACGTATACAAGCACTTGCTTCAGGCGTGCAGGGATCTGGTCAAAGCGGTTGTCGGCGCGGCCCAGTCTTAGCAACCGTACGAGGAAGCTCACACGCCAGGCGAATATTCCCGCGGACAGCAGGAGCAGAACCCAAAGGATTGCCCATCCGGGCACGGGACCGATTTTCAGAGCTGTGGGAATCATCAGCTTGCCTTCTTCATACTGGTTTTATGAATTTCCTCGGTAAGCGCCGGAAGCAGATCGAGAGCGTCCGCAACCACGCCGTAGTGTGCCGCACTGAAGATTGGAGCGTTGGGATCGGTGTTGACGGCGATGATCATCTCCGATTGCTTCATCCCTTCCAAGTGTTCAGGGGCGCCACTGATGCCAAACGCCAAATAAAGCTTGGGCTTTACGCGCATGCCCGACTTGCCTACCTGGCGTGTCAGGGGTAACCATCCCTGATCGATCACGGGTCGAGACGCGCATACGGCTCCGCCCAAGGCTGCGGCCAACTCTTCCGCCAGCGAGAGGTTATCGGCGTTCTGGATTCCCCGGCCCACACCCACCAGCATTGGAGCGATCGTGATGTCCACATCCCCGGGGGGTGGCTCAATCAATTTGCGGAACGCCACCCGGGAGGCCGGCATGTCGGGAGGTGTGGCGAGCGCTTGCACTTGCGGATTCCCTTTGATCCGCCCTGCCGCAGGATCAAACGATCCCGGCACAACCGCCACCAGGGTGGTCTCCGCGGGAAGCGCGACTTCGACGAAAACCTTTCCGCCATAGACTTGACTGGTGGCGATAAGCCCACTGTCCTTGGCTTCCAGGCGGACGCAACTGTCGATGCACGGAAAGGCACAACGCCCCGACAGAAGGCCCAGCAGATCCAATCCCGCCGAGGTGCTGCCCAGAAGTACGAGGCGCGGGGAGGTTTCCTTCAGTTTGGATCCGATCAGGGATGAATAGATATCCGGAGTGAATTCGCGGAATTCCTGTCCGTCGGCGGCCAAAACTACATCTGCGCCTCCCAATTCACTTATGAATCCCCGCAGATCCTGCCCGAGAAGCAAGACGATCAGTTTTCCCCCCAGACCTTTCGCCACCTCCCGACCTTTGCCCAGAAGCTCAAAGGTGATCTCATTAAGCTGTCCCCTGAAATGCTCTGCGACGACCACGATGTCATTGTTCATGTGTCACCTCAGCAGATGTCTCTCGGCGATAAGGCCGATAACTTGTTGGGAAATTGCTTCCAGGCTTCCGGTGAGCATCACGGCGCCCGCGCCTTCCTCCGGCTTGAACAAACGCACGACGCCGATCGGCTGGAGGGTTGCAGGCGCCACGAGCAGTTCCTCCACGCTGGCCGTCTTCATCATCTGGCGCAGCCGAGTAATGGGAACATAGCGAGGCGGCCGCTCGGCTGCCTGAATTCCCAGCACCGCCGGAGGTGTTACGGCCAGCTCAGCGGCACAACCACCGGGATACTCTTTTTCAATGAGGGTGGTTCCGCCCGCCTCAACCTGTACCTTACGAATGAGACCCACGTAGGGCAGGTCGAGAAAACCCGCTATCAAGCCGCCCAAAGAGCCATCCATATCGTCGATGGCCCGTACGCCGGTCAAAATCAGGTCGAAGCGTTTATCACGGAAAATGGAGGCGAAAACCTGGGCGGCGGTGTGGTTGTCGGGAGCTGAGTCCAATCCCGCGTTCACCATGACCGCGTGGTCAGCCCCCTTGGCCAGGGCGGTCACCATGGCCTCCTTTGCCTCGCCCGTGTCCAGCGAAAAGACCTCGACGCGGCCCCCGACGTGTTCTTTGATAATCAGGGCTTCTTCCAGGGCGTGGTCGTCCGACTCGCTCAGGATGTAGCGAACCGAGCTGGGGTCCACGGCTTTGCCACTGACATCAATTTCCAATCCTTCCACCAGATCGGGCACCTGTTTCAAAACCACTGCAATGTTCATGGGGTCGCCCTCCTCTACATGAGTTCCATAGACTCCGCCAGCAGTTCGATGATGTCCCGAACCACCAGTTTCCCCTCGTAGCCGGTCATCTTTACGCCATCTTCAAACCGGGATGGCTCAAAGGGACACGCCACGGCCAAAACGCCGGCACCGGTGGCCGCAGCTTGCCGGACGCGCCGATCGGCCAAACGATCCTTTACTCGTTCCTGAATGAAATGGTCCAAATAGACGGTGCTGCCTCCGCCTCCGCAGCACAGGGCCGACTCGCGATTGGGGCTCATCTCCACCAATTTCGCCCCTGGGATGGCCTTGAGCAGTGTGCGCGGATCTTCGTATTGAGACATTTTTCTGCCCAGACAACACGAGTCGTGGTAAGTCACTGTGACGTTCAACTTTTTCTTGAGCAAGGGCTTGAGCTGGTCCATGCGCTCCCTGAGAAACTCGGTGTAGTGCTTCACCACGTACTTCGCCCCCATGCTTGGGTAGACATTCCGCAGCGAGCGGTAGGCATGCGGATCAGTCAAAACGATTTCTTTGAAGTGATATTTTCCCAGGGTTTCGATGTTCCGCTCGACCATCATTTCGAATAGCCCGCGCTCGCCCGCCAGCCACTCGCAGTCGCCGACGCAGCGCTCTTCCCGGCCGAGAATCGCGAAGTCCACACGCAGCAGGTTAAGGATCCGCGCCAGCAGCCGCGAAATGGCTTGACCGCGCGGATCGAACGAGGGGTAACACTCCACGATCCAAAGCACATCAACAGGCCGGCGCACTTGCGCAAGGACTGGAACAGGGACGCCACTGGTTTTGGCCCAGTCGGTCCGCTTGTTGGGTCCCTCGCCCATGGGGTTCCCGTAAAGGTATGTTTTCTGCAACGCCGTTTGGAGATCCTGATCCAGGGGCAGGCCGATGTCCATTACCGCGGCGCGCAGTGCCGGGAAAAGGCCATCCGAAATCAACAGCTTACTTGGGCACCGCGCCGTGCAGGTATGACAGGAAACACAAAGCCAGGGGGTGTTGCTTTTGGCAACCGCATCAAAGCGGCCCTCGAGCAGCATCCTCACCGCTTTACGCGGCGGGAATTCCATCGCTTCACTCATCGGACAGGAACCGCTGCATACTCCGCACTGGATGCAGGTGCGGAAGTTCTCTTCGGCTCGGGCGATTTCAGGGAAAAGTACCGCGGGCATCTCGGGAATCGCTGGACTCTGAAGGGTACTCATCGAGAACCTCCCGTGCAGCTCATTGACCTAGTTGAATTCATTCAGGCGGCGGAGTTATGTCGCACCGCGCAACCACTAGAGCTATCTCTCAGAACAGAAGGATGTGCTAGGCTGTGACAGCTTGCTGAGACCAGAATCGGAATTCCCCGTTTGAGTTCGCATGGGAAGGCTTCGAAACGGTTGTAGGCGAAATTCGATGAGTCACGACTTATTTGAATGAGAGGATTCAGGAGAAGACGTCCACCCTTGGGCGGGGAGATGGTATCGTTGACACTCCCCTTTGAGTGCAATTCCGAGGCGCTCCAAGTCCGCACTTGGTCTTCCGAAGCAAGGAGGCAATGGTCATACGCTTGCCCCTCCCATCGGCTTAGGTGCGTCTTATCACCAGAAGCAGCCATCGGGCGAGGGAAGCCAATACTCTCGCCCTCGGCGCGGGGGACAAGACTTCCCATCGCGTCCGCTCGCAAACGGCTCTGGTTTCTTCCCTCAGCACGGCACAAACCAAAGCTAACCCATTCACAGTTGTTGACTTCCTAAATAGTCTGCCCCGGAAGGACCAGAGAGATTTTGAGTCCCTATTGCAGCCGTAGAAGTAAGACGGATAGTACCCTCTAAATTACGACTTCTGGGCGTTCATCTCATGAGAAATTGATGCGTTTTGCAGCACCGATGTCGGGGAGTTTCCTAGGAAAAGTGCCAATTTGTCTACCACTAGGTGCGTACACAATCTGGCAGTTGATGGGGGGCCTTCGAGCTGCGTGAAAATCCTCGCAATGGGGACAAGCATTGACGATTCCTTCCCCTGCACGCGAGGGCGGACAAAGTTCGAAAATTGTACAATCCGTGAATTCCACCCTGTGCATTCACCGGTCGGACAGGCGGTGAGCAAAGTGAGGTCTCGGGGTCAGCAGTCCAGTCGTAGGGCGCCTTAGTCTGCGATTCCCTCATGAGTGCAGGCACCTAAGGCCCTCATGCCGGGCCTCATCGAGCGCCTGCTCGTACTCAGCCGGGGTCACGCGCCGTCCGATCTCGGCATATTCATGGCCTGTGACTTTTCCTGCCGGATAGTACTGGGGCATCAGGTTGACGTAGGTCGTGGGCGAAAGCTCCTGGGCGATCCAGTTCATGACATGCCGGGTGCCGGCAATATCTCTCGGCATCACCAGATGACGTATAAGCAGTCCGCGCATCGCCAGACCGTGCTCGTCGAGCACGAGGTCGCCCACCTGCTGGTACATTTCCTTGATCACTCGCCGCGCCACCTGCGGGTAGTCAGGCGCCCGTGAGTATTTGCGGGCCATTTCACTATCCCAGTACTTGAAGTCGGGCATGTAAATGTCTACGATCCCGTCGAGCAACTCCAGGCTCTCGCTCGAGTCGTAGGCGCTGGTGTTGTAAACGAGGGGGAGGCGGAGCCCGTTCTCGATCGCCACGGGCAGGGCTTCGATGATCTGCGGGACCACGTGTTCCGGTGTCACCAAGTTGATGTTGTGGCAGCCGTGGTCCTGGAGTTCGAGCATCATGGCGGCCAGCCGTGCCGGCGGCGCCGCCGTCCCCCGCAGTTGCCAACTGATATCAAAGTTCTGGCAAAAGACACAGCGCAGGTTGCAGCCGGCGAAGAAGATCGTCCCCGACCCTCGCCAGCCGCGGAGGCAATTCTCCTCGCCGTGATGAGGGGAATGACTGGCCACCAGGGCATAGCGTCCGGTCCGGCAGACCGCGAATTTGTTTTGGAGGCGGTCGACCCGGCAGTCCCGCGGACAGCCCGTGCAACAGGCCAGGGATTTGACGGCGCGATCGACACGGCTCTTCAGCTCACCACTCTCAAATAGAGAGAGGTAGGCAGGGCTGAATCCTCGGCTCACGGACGTGGTGTCGGCCAGCATGGAGATTTTTCTCGTGTCTTCTGCGGCAGGAAAAGATTTCACACAATGTCCACTGAGCACGCCCGGTGCCCTTTGTGTGATGGATAAACCGCCTATCCCCAGGCGTCGTACCCCAGTTCCAACCTTTTCGCTGGATTTGTTGCAGCCCCGCCGCACTGGGCTACACCGACCTCCGGGCTACCCCCTCGGCCGTTGTCCATTTTAAATAACTCCCTTACTTTCCATCAACATCGTGGCATCAACTTTTTAACCCATTTGTTTTCATCAACATCGTGGCATGGCACATAACGGACATTTTTTCTCCATGTGTTTTCAATAACATCGTGGGATCAACCGGCATTTTTAATTCCCCTTTTTCCCTGACCCTGTTGATGGATGACATGATAACCATCTTATTTTCAATAATATAGGTTTTGCGGAGTTTTGGCGTTTCATGCCTAACCCCTTTTGTTTCCAAAACATCGTGGCAAGCCGCGCCTATTTTTATCTCCTCCAAGGGGCAGCACCCGGGATATGGGATACGGGACACGGGGCTGGGGCCTGGGGTCTGAGGGTACTCCCCAGCACCTAGCACCTAGTCTGGCCTCCCCCTCTAGCTTAGCATTTATCACAGGGGTAATTGCAATAGGAAGATATACGTGCGGGCTACCGGTAGACAGAGAAATGGACAGATTGTCCGACGCCACGAAAATATATTTGCGGAACAAGCGTAGCGCGTCCTGATCTACCTCGACCACAACGCGACGACCCCGATTCTACCCGAGGTTTTGGAAGCGATGATGCCGTCAAAGGAAGTCGATAGTTGACAGTCGACAGTTAACAGTCAAGGTGTTCTCGATTCTTGCTGTGAACTGTAAACTGCGGACGGTGAACTGTTTGCCAACATTCCTCAGTCCTGAATTACTCCGTGGCGCTGGAAAAGCAAAGCCAGGATTCACCGCAGAGCTCACAGAGGGCACAGAGAACAGCTCCCCCGTCTGCCTCCGTGTTCTCCGTGCCCTCTGTGGTAAATGGCTCTTCGGATGGCTACCGCGTCACCTACCTCCCGGTTGACCGCGAGGGCTTATTGAATTTGGCTGGTTCAACTGACCACTGACAACTGATGACTGACCACTGCTTTTCCGATGTGGGCGAACAACGAAACGGGTGTGTTGTTCCCCGCGGGTGGCGCATACGTCCCGGCGCTTTTTGTCGGGATGTATGCGGCCTTCAAAGGTAGTAAGATGAGCGGATGCCCTGGCAGAAACATTTTTACGGCCTCAATCATCTGCACTATATTACCCGCAGCGGGGTAGTGCAGACTTTGTGCCGTTCAAAGTCTGCGGTCCTTAGCATGGTAAACGTCCACTTTGTGTGAACATGCGGCTATGGCGATCAAAGCCCAGAGCCGCGGGTCGTGGCAGGGGGAAAGCCGCAGACTCCCTGAGATGCGAGAGTCCGCGCAACGGTGCGGCACCGACCAGCCTACGCTTTCCAAAGTCCTTCGTGGCCGTATGGAGAGCGTGACCATCGACCGGCTCACCGCCTGGCTTACGGCGCTAGGTCGCACTGTCGAAATCCATGTTCGCCCTTACGCGCCAAAGCAAAAATCGGGCACCTCGTCGCCGCGCCTTAGCCGCGGAAGTACAGGGAACAGGGAATAGGGAACAGGGGACAGTCATAAGCATGGGTAGACTGGATAGCGCCGCCCGAGACCCACAAAGACCATGTGTTCTTCTGTTACTTTAAATGGACAGGCTGGGTAAAGGCTCCATTACCCGCCGAATCCCAGATGGCCAACCGAACCCACTTTTTGCCAGTGGCGTCGAAGGGGATCGCAAAGCGCTGGCTGCCGAAGGGTGCGAGTTCTGTTTCCGACATAATTTTCCGATCGACCGTTGTCCCGTCGCTCCAGACCAGCTCGACAAATTCCAGGGGGAAGGTCCATTCCGCTTCTGCCGTGAAGGTCTTCTTCGCGCCCGTACCTTCGATGGCGTATTTCCGCAAAAGGACTTCGCCGGTGCTTACATAGAAATCGCCGGCGCGCATGGCGCTGAGAATCGGGCTCCAGTCCTCGTCAAATCCCGGAAGGTGCTGAAGCTTGACGTAATTGACGATGAGTTGCGGATAGGTCTCATCGTCGGGATATTTCGAATAAGTGTCACCCTCGGCGATCATGAATTTCGGGCCGGCCCAATTGTTCATGTCATCCAGCACGCCGAAGCAGCGCTTCTCGCAGATTCGCGGTTCGGATTGGTCCACCGGCAACGATTGGTAGGAGGCGCCCAGGAAACGGTCGCTCTTAAAGTGATCCCGATCGCGCACCGCATCGGGGTAACCGGCGGAGCCTTTCGTCCGCGGGTGGGTCTGCCACATCAAGCCCTGTTCGTCCTCGAGCAACTGCAACTCGTCCGCCGCCGAACCCGCGTGGTACACCTTGCCGTACTTGGCGTCCTGCTCCGTGTAAGGCTGGGCGGATTCCCGGACGCGGCTCCAGTAGACGGGCTTGGGAAACACGAACGTGTAGTGTCCGCCCAGGGCGCCGTCCGCCTCCTCGCCCGGCATGATCAGGAAGGCACGATCGGAAAAGCGGCGGCAGCCGTCAAAGTAATCCTTCTGCTCGCGGAAGCGAATGGGCCCCGAATCCTTGGGGTGACCGTCACCGTGGAAATCCGACAGCATCGCGATGTTGATCCCCAGCCCGCGGAATACCGGTAGAAAGCCCGGCTGGAGATCGAGGGTGCCCGCGTCCTCCAACATTTCGGTGAAGTGCGTGTGAAAATGGCTGACCGCAACCTGGTAGCCGGGCATGGGCTTAAAGGTGTCGTTGTGGGTGAAGGCCAGGACTTTGCCCTCGGTCGTGCGGCTATCGTCAGCGCTCAAATAATAATAAACCGGCATCCGCTGCCAGGTTCCCGGCGGAGCGTTGTAAAGGGCGAAGTTTCCCAGATTGCCACGCGATTCCGAGACGCGCCGCTTCCACTCGCTGTCGGAAACTCCAAACGGCCGCTCCTCTTCTTCGTGCTCGGCCTGCCGCACGCCCGCCGAGAACGTCTGGTCGTCGTCTTTGCGATACCAAACGTAGCCCAGATTCATTTCGATTTCGCGCGCAAAAAAGAACTTGTGGGAAGGCGGAAAAATGGCGAGAGAGCCCCCCGCGGTTTCCACCATCATCAGGCGGTTGCGTGCGCGCAGGGCCACCGGGTCGTGGTTGACGCCGCCGCCGAATTCGTACTGCTGCCAGGTGCGGGCCACGTCCTGCCAGACCACGCGCGGTGCCGTCTTAATGGAAAAACCCTTCAGGCCGGCATTGTATTTGTATGCCACGGATGGCTCGCCGGTCTTGGCGATGGCCTCCTGGCGCAGGAGGTTAGCGCCGCGATAAACCGTGAACCGCAATTCGCCCGCAAAGATACCTAAAGTGAGACCGGGGAAGGTGATTTCCAGGCGCGCGCCATCGGTTTTGACACGGCAGCCGGCCACTTGGTAACTGGCCGTGGCCCGGCGAATTTCCTGCGCCGTGCGGGGCAAGTCCAGATTGGTACCGGGATTTCCCGGAACCTCGAGCGGCGCATCCCAAAAGGCGTTCCATTTCTCCCGCTCGATCAGGTCGGGCGTAAGGGCCATTCCCAGGGCACGGAGCGGCGCGGCTTGCTGCTCCGAGAGGCGCCGCCGGCCGCTGACCACATCGAATTCGGGCGAAAGATCGCGCGCCAGCACCCTCCAGCCGGCCGGTCCTTTCCGGACAGCGAGCTCCCGTACCAAGGGCTGACCCTTGGTCACGGCGAAGACGGCGCGCAACTGCTGGTCGCGCTCGCCCTGCCAGGTCACCTGCAATCCCCCAGCGACGACTGCCGCTTTCAATCCCTCCAAGGGCTTGTATTCGCGGAGGTCGCATTCAAGGCCTTGGCCCAGCGCCACGCTGGATTGCAGAACTATCATCAATATCGCCTGGTAAAGTTTCATGGGGATTGCCCCTTCCAATCAAGAATACCGAAGCAACAAATTAACACCAAATCGAAAGGCGGGTTGATGCCCTTCGGGTAGGGGAAGACGCTCAATGCTTCCCTGGAGCCATCACTATCGCCGGCGTGGAGACGTTCGCAATCCGGGCAGAGGAGGCGATGTCATGCGAACAGGGATTTCCGCCTAGAGGCAAATCTCGCCTAAGCGCTAGACGAGGAAAATGATAGATGCTGGGCTGCCCACCGGAGTGTATTGACCGGTAAAGGTAAGCGCACCCGTCTTTCGATCGACGCGAAAAGTAGTGATGGCATCCGCCATCTGGTTGCACACGTACATGAAATCCCCCGTTGGATCAAAGTTGAAAGTGCGGGGATGGTCGCCGCGGGTCCATTCTTCGCCGCCCCAGGCAAGCGTTCCGGTAGCGCTGATAGGAAACCACGCAATGCTGTCGTGCTGACGGTTGGCGGCGTAAACGAATTTGCCGTCCGGAGAGACCATGATTTCCGAAGGGAAATTCGTGCCGGCGAAGCCTTTGGGCAGACTGGAAAGAGTCTGTTTCGCTGCCAGCCGGCCCCTTGTCGAGTCATAGTCGAAGACGACGACGGTGGAGCCCTCTTCTTGCAACGAATAGAACCAGCGGCCGTTGGGATGAAACGCGAAGTGCCGCGGACCGTCTCCGGAGGGCAGGGCAACCCAGGGAGGATCGTTAGGTAGGAGCTTCCCCTTCTCGGCGTCGAACTTCCAAACTAAAATCCGGTCGAGCCCCAAATCGGCTGCGACAACGAAACGGCCCGCGGCGTCGGGCAGGATCATGTGGGCGTGAGGGTTGTCGTGCCCGCTGATGGCAAAGCTTCCGGGAGGCGCACTGGCGGCGTGTATGCTGCCCACGGGGCCCTGATCGTGCACAACGTCCGTGGCGGGGCCCAACTCGCCGTTCGCGCGAATGGGAAGCACCGCCACCGACCCTCCGAAGTAGCAAGCCACCAGCAAGAACTTGCCGGAAGGGTGGATGCTCAGGTGGGTGGGATTAGCTCCTTCGGAGCTGACGGTATTGAGCAACGTCAGATGTCCGGTGGGGCGATCAAGCATGTAGGCACTCACCGAGCCGGATTTTGTGCCCTGATAGGTCGAGATCCAATTCACCGAGTACAAGTGTTTCTTCGAGGAGTCAATCGTCAGGCAGGACGGGTTGGTGTCTCTCCGCAATAGCTCGCGTTGGACGAGACCTCCAGTAGCAGGATTCATTTCAAACAGGTAGATGCCTTGCCCGCGACCGACGGAGCCGTCTGGGCCTTGCGGTAAACTGTAGGTCCCGACGTAGGCGAAAATTGGGTGGTGGGTTGAATCTGCATGGCCTTGCGGCGCCTCAGCGAAGGCCGGCGCAGCCACGCCCAAAGCCGCAGCACCTTTTAGGAACCTGCGCCGCGAAGTCATTCCGAAAGCCGGGCATTCCACCCCACGTAGTGACATACAAATCCTCCTCATGACATTCGTGTAAATCTCATGAATCCTAGATGGCGGATTATGCGGCGATTCGGCCAGGAAGGCAAGGTTACCCGGCGAGCGGGATTGAACCACGTGGGTGTCCACGGGTATCGCCTAAGGGGGTTCGGCGGAAACAAACAGGTCGCCCAATGCAGCCTTTAGGCCACGCTGCGCCTCTCATCCTGGTGCGCACGGTTATTGACCAATCTGGTCCTCGCGCGATACACACTTTTCCCTCCCCTCCGCCAGGGAGGGTTGGGGTTTGAGAGTGAATGGAGGATTTGGTCGGGTTTTGAGTATGCGATTGGCCTCACGCGCGGACTTGCGTGACATGCCGGTGGGCTTCACATTACTTGCAAACAACAACACGAAGGGGTAGGGTGCGAACCCCGTACCATCACAATTTGACGGGCGAGTCAGCACAATTTGTCTTTTATCGGGAAATCAAATAGCCGTATACTAGCGCCTGGCTTCCAAGCTCCCTAGGACAAATTCCATGACCTCCTCCGGGTTGGTCATCCAGGCTTCATACAGTTACCCCCTGGTAGCTCTGTCTATATTGATCTCCATGCTGGCCGCATGGGCCGCGCTCGACCTTGCCGGGCGGGTAGCCGCCGACCGAGGCGGGGCTCGCGTTGCATGGCTAATTGGCGGGGCCACAGCGAGCGGCCTTGGCACGTGGTCCATGCACTATACCGGAATGCTGGCGTTCAGTTTGCCGGTACCCGTGGAGTACGACTGGCCCACGGTCTTGATTTCTCTCCTCCCCGCCGTATTCGCTTCTGCCGTGACCATCTTTGTCGTGAGCCAGAGGAGAACAGAATTCCTTCGCGTGCTGATCGGCGGCGTCTTAATGGGCGGGGGCATTGCGGGCACGCATTACACCGCCATGGCAGCCATGCGGCTACCGGCAATGTGCCACTACTCCGCCGGGCTGATGGCCCTTTCTGTTGTCCTGCCGATGCCGTTTTGTTTAATGGCTTTAAGGTTTAAATTTCTTGTTGCCGACGGGACCACAGGCAAACAATTGTCGAAAGCAGCCAGCGCCCTGCTGATGGGGGCCGCCAATCCTCTGATGCATTACACCGGGATGGCCGCTGCCACTTTTGCGCGATCTGCAATCGCTCCGGACCTTTCCCACGGTGTGCCCATATCCCTTATCTCCGCTGCATGTGTTACCGCCGTTCCTCTCATGGCCCTCGGGGTTGCCCTCATTACCTCGCTGGTGGGCCAGCTTCACAAGCAGAACGCGCTTTTGGATGCGTTATTCGAACAGGCCCCGCAAGCCGTCGCCCTAACCAACGCGGACAACGGGGTGCTCCGCGTGAACGGCGAGTTCGCGCGGGTTTTTGGCTACACTCCCCAAGAGACCGTCGGTCGTCGGCTTGACGAACTGATCGTACCCGCGGAGTCGCGAGATGAATTTCAGAAACACATGGAGCCGGTGACGGCGCATGGGCAGCGAGTGGATGCGGAGGGCGTTCGCCAGCGCAAGGACGGCAGCCGCTTGCACGTTTCCATGGTCCGTGTGGCCGTTTCGTTGCCGGATGGACAGAGTGCGGTATATTCGATCTTTCGTGACATCACCGAAGGCAAGCGGGCGGAAGAGGAGCTGCAAGCACCGCGTGACAAGTTGCGCGCTCTTGCCGCCCGCCTCCAAAGTGTTCGGGAAGAGGAAAGGATAAGGGTGGCACGTGAAATCCACGATGAGCTAGGCCAAGCCTTGACGGCAATCAAATTCGGTTTGAGCTCTTTGATTCCCACGCTGAGCGAGGAGCAGCAGCTACGTTCGGACAAAATTGAATCATTGCAGCAACTTGCCGACCAAACCATTCAGTCGGTGCGTAGAATCGCAACCAATCTGCGACCCAGAATCCTCGACGAACTGGGTCTCTCGCCCGCCGTCGAATGGGCGGCAGAGGAATTCGAGGCTCGAACCGGAATAAGATGCCGATTGGACTTGCCAGAGGATGACGTCGTTGTCGACGAAGAGCGCGCCACCGCACTTTTCCGCACCTTTCAGGAAGCGTTGACCAATGTGACGCGGCATGCGAACGCGACAGAGGTACAGGCGCGATTAGGCAGTGAGGATGGTGCCCTGACGCTGGAAGTTCACGACAACGGCCAAGGCTTCGACGATAAACAACTCTCGGGTCAGCGATCGCTTGGGATCCTGGGTATGCAAGAGCGCGCCCTCATCCTGGGCGGTGAGTTCATCGTCACCAGCGCCCCAGGAAAAGGCACCACGGTGAGAGTCCGAATTCCCGAGGCTCGCCAGAAACAGCGGGAGGAAAATAAGTGATCAGGGTACTTATTGTTGATGACCACCCCATCCTTCGCAGCGGATTGAAGGAGATCATTATGCGCGAGCTTCACCCAATAACCTGGGGTGAAGCTCGAGATGCACAGCAGGCCCTCGCCGAGGTGCAGAGTCAGGACTGGGACTTGGTAATTCTGGACATCACCCTGCCAGGCCGAAGCGGCCTTGACATTCTTCACGAGCTGAAGCAGGCGCGGCCGAAAGTCCCTGTGCTGATATTGAGCGCGCTTCCGGAAGACCAGTTCGGTAAGCGGGCGCTTAAGGCGGGTGCGTCGGGGTACATGAATAAAGAGAGCGCGCCGGAAGAATTGGTTAAGGCGATCCGAAAAGTGCTTGCCGGAGGGCGCTATGTGAGTCCGGTTCTGGCGGAGAAACTGGCGGTGGACCTGGATGGGAAGGGAGAGCAATACCTCCATGAGAGATTGTCCGGCCGAGAATTAGAGGTCCTCCGGATGATTGCTTCTGGAAAGACGATCACCCAAATCGCCGACGAGCTTCATCTGGCGGTGACCACCATCGGCACTCATCGCACGCGGATTTTGGAGAAGATGGAGATGACTACCACCACGGAGCTGATTCGTTATGCGTTGCGCAGCAAGTTGGTGGATTGAGTAACCACGACGAGCCCGCCCTTGAGCCTAGTCCCCCTTGGTGGTCTGCCGCCACCCCGGGCTTTGACCTTCGCCCTTTGCCTTTTCAGTTTCGTTTGCGGCCCCGCGGCGCTGCGCTACCCCTTGTAGGAAAAACCAGTACAAAATAGCAGTCGACATTCCGATAGCAAATTCCTCGTTATCACTATTTTGAATCAGCCTGGCCCAAATCAATATGGAAGGGGCGGTCACGAAGGATTTGTAAGGTTATGGCTGATCGCGGTCATTTGCATTTCTGCGATGTTAGGCCTCGAGATTCGCACTTCCAAACCGCAGATCCATGAGGCCCGTCGCCACCTGCGCCGCATGCTCCGGCAGGCGCGAGAGGCGGGGCAAGGGCCCTTGACCATGCAGAATGAAATGATTGAAAAACCTCAGCTTGTGACAAAACCCTGGAATATTGGCGAGCCGTTCATCTACAAATGTTCGCAACGCGGCCAGGAATTTCTGCCTCCAGAAGACCGCAATTCCGACGAGGCTATCGCGGAAGTCAGGGCGGCCTTCCATGAACATGTCCGGGAAGTCCACGGCGAGGACCGGGGGTGAAATCCATGAAGTACTTCGGGTTGACGTTGAGCTTTATCCAGGCGTCGGCGGGGGTCTGGTCAGACGCTGGCCCAACCACGAGCAAGCTGATCTAGTAGGAGGCGCAACACGAATTTAGAATTGCAAGTTAATAAAGCGGGTGATCAATTGTCCATAAAGGCTACGGGCGAATACAGTCTTTCCAGACTACAAACCCTTTTCGACCGAGTAAAAGAGGAGAGCGAAAAGTTTGGCTGCGGGAAAGTAAAGCTCGATCTCATCGAAGTTGCCGGAACCATTCCAGTCTTGGACATGCTTGTGCTTGGCGAACATTGTGCGCATATTTGGAAACAGCCGTTCAGAATCGCGATCCTTTCCCCAGACGGTGGGCTGGATAAGTTCTTCGAGGACGTCGCATGGAACAGAGGAGTACGCGTAGCCGTCGTCCCGAATGAAGCTGCGGCGAGTGATTGGTTAAAGTAATCCGCGATGATTATCTCTTTCGAGCAACCACAATTCGAGTTATCCAGTTTTAGCCTCCTCCCATTTTGCGTAGGTTAGGCGGGCCAGTTGGCGCGGACCTCTGTTCTTCGGGTGCTGCGATTTCCATGTGGGACTTGCGGGGGACGGCTCATCAACAGGATGCGATAGAAGGGAGTGGGAGCGGCGTTAATGAGCTGAGCGACTTCTTCTTGACTCAGAATGGTGGGTAGGCGACGCACCTTCTTGGGGGAGGGGGTTTCGTCCATCGTCCAACGCTTCTTGAGGGTTTTGAGGAACAAGAAGCGCAGCGCGGCCAACTGCTGCGTCACACTGCTCGCATCCAGCTTGCGCCCGCGGAGCAGATAGGCGTGGTATTCACGCACGTGCTCGGGACGCAGTTGGTCAGGAGAGCGGTGGAAGTAGCGGGCGAAATCCGCCACCGCACGGAGACAGCAACGGATCGTACCCTGAGAGTAATTACGACGATCGAGTTCTTCGAGCATCATTCGGCGTAAACGGGTCATAGGGAGCCTCCTTATGACCCGACCATACCTAATCAGGACAATCCTTCAACTCCGCGCACGCGAAGCGTCCGCCGCCCAGCGGCTTCGTTCAAACGCCCTTCCCACCAGCAATCATGCATACTCCCCAGATACGGCTCGTGGCTGACGCGATGCTGTCAGATGACTCGCTGGCGCCAGAGGTTCAAAAGTGCGCCAAGCAGTGTGTAGACAGCGAAGGCTTCATGTGACAGAATCCAAACCCATGTTGCGCTTGCGATGGTCGAATATTATTCATAGGATCACCACGTCCGGCCCCTACGTTGATGAACGGATTAGTATTGTTGTTCTCACTCTTGTGGTGGCGGTCGGCCTCTCGGCAGTCGCTTATGCGGAAAAATCCGTCCCGTCTTTTTCATTTGCTCCCTTATACATCTTGCCGTTAGCACTGAGCGCGTTGGTACATCCACTTCGCGTTAGTCTCGTGCTGGCAGCCATTTGTCTGAGTCTGCATGACGTTCTCGGTCCGGCTCCCAAGCTTTCAATCCAACACGTAACTAAAGACATCATCACGCTCTTTGGGTTTTTCTTTGTTGTTATCGTCGTGAATCAGTTAGGCACGCAGCGCAAACGATTAGCAGCGCGGGCAGAACGAGAGCGCGACGATCTGGCCCGGGAGATTCAGATGGCGGCCGAGGTGCAGCAGAATATTCTGCCACGCTCCGTTCCCACGGTGCCGGGGTTTGAGCTTGCGGCGCGTATGTACCCTGCCAAGATCGTGGCGGGAGACTATTATGGGTTCATCGAGCTGCCTAAAGGAGAGATTGGCTTGGTGATCGCGGACGTTTCCGGCAAAGGAGTTGCTGCCGGTCTGCTGATGCCTTCAATTGAAGTCGTCCTCCAAATGGACGCCCCACGATTCCGAGACACACGTGACCTTCTGCGAAGCTTTAACAAAGTCGTGTATCAGATCACGGATGGAAGCCGGTTCATCTCCCTGTTTTATGGAAAGCTCTGCCCGCAGTCACGCACTCTGCAATACACCAATGCAGGGCACAATCCGCCACTCCTGATTCGTGTGAGCTTAGATCCAATTCTGTTAGACAAGGGAGGTCCAGTGCTCGGGTTGCTTCCCCCGGCGGATTACCAAAGCGATAAGATTGAGCTCCGGTCTGGAGATGTGCTCGTTCTGTACACCGACGGCACGGTTGAGGCGGAGAACCCTGCAGGGGAAGAGTACTCCGCACGACGGCTCGCAACAGTCGTGAGTTCCCACCTGGATCAGAGTCCTTCCGAGCTAATAACGATGATTCACGCCTCGGTGGTCGAGTTTGCAGAAACACCGCATCTTGCTGACGATCTCACGGTGCTGGTGTTGAAGACGCTGTAGCTGAACGAGGCCCGCCCGTGTCTGTGCGACGTGCAATCCGTCAATAAGTGCAGGTCATGCCGCTCAAGCCCTCCACCGCCCGGCAGATCCGAGGTGGCAGCCGCGGCGGAAACTCACTCCGTCACTTTGGCGCCACGACCTCCAAATGGTTAGTGACGGAGAAGATCCCGGACACACCGTTGGCACGGAGCGCCACCAAGTCCTTGTCGGTCTGGTTGTCTACAACGCCTTCCAGCGTCACGTTTCCGTTCTTTACGATTATTCGCATCCGCCTAATGACGTCCCCACTCGGAAACTACGCTGAGTGGAGACTTCGCCGGATTTGGAACGAAAAACGCTAGTGCTTTATCGGAAGCGCGCCGACGAGAAATCGGTCGGTCGGCGGGAGGGTGACAATGGCGCGCTTTCGATAAAGCCGTTTGAACGAGGCCGCGTCACGACCCTATGGGATTTGAATTGGGTTTTTTGTGTTGGTCGGGAGGGCGCTGCCCGAGGGCGACGTGTGCGAGGGGTGGCGGAGCGAGGCGAAAGAGGTGATGGGAGTGTGGTTGGACCTCGATCGAAAGCGATGGAGGGGCAGTAAAGGAGTATTGCGCGCTCGGAGAGGCACACGAAGAGTGCTGGCGCTGAGCCTTTTGGGAATGGTCGCGAAGCGTTTCATGAGTTCCTTGCCAGGGGAAGGGGTGGAGAACGCCGAGCGATCGGGGCGGCGCTGAGTCGCTCCAAGATGATCATGGGCCCGCCGCATTGCGGACAGGTCCAGGGAGAAGTAGGGGGCGGAGTGG
>Ga0326727_10009960_pt1 | contig 22968 bp, 19 predicted proteins | sample MB2enrmetagenome_FD_207643 | JGI IMG/M metagenome (GOLD analysis project Ga0326727, IMG submission 207643) | Lab enriched peat soil microbial communities from McLean, Ithaca, NY, United States - MB29MY | ecosystem: Environmental > Terrestrial > Soil > Wetlands > Peat | place: USA: New York...
GCGCGATCAGGTTCGTCCCCAGATTCTTATAGGTGAGCGCAGAATGCGGGTCGAGTTTCAGGGCTCTTCGGTAGGCGCGATCCGCCCGCTTGTAATCTCCCAGGGATTCGTTCATTGTGCCCAGATTATTCAGGACCTGAGGATCGTCTGGATTGAGCTTAAGGGATTGCTCGTAACACCGCGACGCTTCCTTGAAATTGAACATCATCTGGTTGGCAATGCCCATCCCGTTCCACACCGCAGCCGTCCTCACGGGAGCTTTGGCGTATTCGGCGATGGCAGCCTGGTAGCGCTGGTGATATACGAGCGCGTCGCCGATTTCGAGGGGCGAGAACTGGGCAGGCTCGTTGGCAAACTTGACGGCGGATGGATCCTGCGAAGTCATCTCGCGTAGAACATTTGAGCGGACCGCGGCGGGAAGACTTTGGGACGGAGCTACGTTGCCCGCCAGCACCCCCGCTGACAGGCAGAGACACAAACTAACCTTCAACATCGTTCCTCCCAGAACGTGAACCGAAGGGGCGATTCACAATTCCTACCGATCGATGCCGTGCAGCTCGATTGTCTAAATTACACCATGAAATCTGTGTGGAAGGAAGTAATTAAAATGTAAAAAATGGCAGGAATAACACGGCGGCCCGAACCGGCAAACCCGCGGGATGGATCGCAGGCGGCGCGGCCGGTTACTGGGAGCGCTGTTCGGCCAGCAATTGCTGGAAGGCCGGGTTGTTGCGCATGCTGGCAAACTCGGCGTCGGACGCCACCTTCTTGCGGGTAGTGAATCCTTCATCCAGTGCCAATCGGAGATACTGGAGAGCGCAGTCGGTATAGCCGGCGCGCGCGCAGCCCGCCGCCATGTAGTAGTTCATGGCGCCCCGATCCTGCACGTTGGAGGGGTTTTCGACCGTTGGACTGGAGTGATCGGTAAAAATCTGCGGATCGATGGCCAAGGCCTGCTGGTAGGCTTCCCAGCCTCTGTTGTACTTGTGCTCCTCCAACAGGTTGGTACCTAAGTTCTTAAGAATGAGCGCCGAGCGCGGCTCGAGCTTGAGCGCCTTGCGGTACAGGCGGTCCGCCTGTCCGTACTCCTTGAGCGAGGCATAGACCGTGCCCAGATTGTTCAGAACCTCAGGGTTGCGGGGATCGAGCTTGAGAGATTCCCTGTAGCAGCGGGTCGCGTCCTTGGGGTTGAGCATCATCTGGTAGGCAATGCCCATCTTGTTCCAAAGAGTGGCTGTCATTTCCGGCTCTTTGGCATACGCGGCGATCGCGGCCTGGTAGCGTTGATGGCCGACGAGTGCATCTCCAAGTTGCTCGGGCGTCGGCGTTGGGAGCACAGGGGTTCTTTGGGCCGGTGTTGCAGCGGCAGGGGTTGTAGCCGTAGAAGTTGCGGGGGCTTGCGCCGAAGCCGGATCTTTTGCCTGGGCAGGCAGACCCCGCGGAACGCCCAGGAAGACTGTGAACAGTGCCGCAACCAGGATCCGGCGGTTTCGAGCGGTTCCGCAGTTGTTGTAGCCCATTCCAGCCTTGGTGGAGGGTGGATTTTTCTTAAGGAAAAATCCACTTGACCTCAATCGATTCATGACGCGGCGACTGCGGGACCGCTGTGGTTCGAACGAGAACATACTCCCCCCTGTCGACGGCGCCGAAGGCCAGGAGTCTTTCAGATCGTCCGCTGAAATTAAAGCACCATTCCGATGCAAATGCCAGCCCGAGGCGCAAGACCAGTACCGATGAGCCGCCAAGACCGCGATCTTGGCGAATGCCTTTTCGTATGTATCGCACGGTTCGTCCCAGGGCGATGTGACGGACGGCATTCACGTTGGCGGTCTTCGATCCAGGCGCCGGGCCCGCGAAGGGGCCGTCTAAGTACAGTGATTTTCATCAAAATGAACTACACTCACCGCAGATGGGAGGACTCCTTTGAGCGCAACCGCTTCCCCGATTCTGCTTTCCAGCCTTGCCGGCTGTTTTCGCGCCGTGCGCAGGCAGACCATGGCTCTCTCGGAGCCGCTCACGCCAGAGGACATGATGGTGCAATCGTGCCCGGAGGCCTCGCCGGCCAAGTGGCACCTGGCGCACACCACATGGTTCTTCGAGTCGTTCGTGCTACGGGAGTTCATGCCCGGCTACCGGCTCTTCCATGCGGACTTTCCGTGGCTGTTCAACAGCTATTACGAGAGCTACTCCGCGTTTCCTGAAAAGCGGCTGCGATCGTCGTTTTCGCGGCCGGGGCTCAACGAGGTTCTGCGCTACCGTGAGCACGTGGACGCAGCCATGGAGCAGCTCTTCGAGCGCGAGCCGGAACCGGAGGCCCTGCGGCGGATCGAGCTGGGCGTGAACCACGAGGAACAGCATCAGGAGCTGCTCCTCACCGACATCCTGAATGCGTTCTTCACCAATCCGCTGCGGCCGAAATACGGAGAAGCAGGGACCAAGGGACCAAGGGAACAAGGGAACGAGAAAAGCAGGGAGCGAGGGACCGAGGGAGCGAGGGAGCAGGGGCGGCCGCTAAGATTTCAAGAGTTTGAGGGTGGTTTGCGTGAGGCGGGCCACGCGGGCGCGGGATTCTGTTACGACAACGAACTGCCGCGGCATCGCGTGTGGCTGGAGCCGTACGCGCTGGCCGACCGGCTCGTCACCTGCGGCGAGTACGCGGAGTTTATCGCCGACGGCGGCTACCGCAAGGCTGAATTATGGCTTTCGGCGGGGTGGGACGCCGTGAAGGCCAACGGCTGGCGCGCCCCCCTTTACTGGAGCAACGAGGGCGGCGGCTGGAGCATCTATACCCTGCGCGGCGAGCAGCCGTTGGAGAAGCTCGCATCCGCGCCGGTGAGCCAGGTAAGTTTTTATGAGGCAGACGCTTACGCGCGCTGGGCGGGCCGTCGGCTGCCCACGGAGTTCGAGTGGGAGGCCGTGGCGGAGGGCCAGCCGGTCGAGGGAAATCTGCTCGATTCGGGTCGGCTCACGCCGGTGCCCGCTGCGGATCTCGTCCAAAACCAGGTCCGTGCGCAGCACCAAGACCAGAACGGCACGAAGTACTACGGGGACTGTTGGGTGTGGACGAGCAGCGCGTACCTTGGCTATCCCGGTTTTCGCCCGCTGGAGGGTACGCTGGGCGAGTACAATGGCAAGTTTATGAGCGGACAGATGGTGCTGCGCGGCGGATCGTGCGTAACGCCGGCCCGGCACATCCGCTCGAGCTACCGCAATTTCTTCTCCCCCGAAACACGCTGGCAGTTTTCCGGTATCCGGCTGGCGTCGTAACAAGCCCGCCCGCGTCGAAATTGAGCGCGAATGAGCGAATAATCCATGACCGCAGCAGCTTCCCCTGCCGCAGTACAACAAATCGAATCACGCGTCGGCGAGGCAGTCCGCGAGGGACTTGGCTGCCAGCCCAAGCATTTGCCTGCCTGGTTGTTCTACGATCGCGCCGGATCGCGGCTCTTCGAGGCCATCACTGAGCTGCCCGAGTATTACCTGACGCGCACGGAGCGGGCGATCCTGGCCGAGCATGCAGGAGAGATGATCGCTCACGCAACGAACGGTTCGCGTCTGCGCATCGCGGAGCTGGGCGCGGGGTCTGCGGAGAAGACGCAGCTCTTGTTGCGGGCCGCGGTCGAGCGCCAGGGAGCTGTCCTCTATGAGCCGGTCGACGTTTCGGCGAGCGCGCTGGACGGGGCAAAACGGCGGATCGAGCGCGAAATTCCCGGCGCGACCGTGGCGCCGCGCGTGATGGACTACACCGATGGTGACGGGCACAGGTTTCATCTTGGCCCGGCTGGCCGCGGCGAGCGGCGGTTGGTGCTCTACATCGGCTCAAGCATCGGCAACTTTGAGCCGCACCAGGCGGCGCGCCTGTTACGCCGCGTGCGCGCCGGGCTCGAAATCGGCGATGGCATGCTGCTGGGCGTCGATCTGGTGAAAGACGAAACCACGCTGGTAGCTGCTTACGACGATGCGGCAGGCGTCACCGCGGCTTTCAATCGCAACGTACTCGTGCGGCTCAACCGCGAACTGGATGCAAACTTCGACCCAGATGCTTTCGCGCACCACGCGCTGTGGAATGCCGGCCGATCGCGCATCGAAATGCATCTTGCAAGCCGCACGCCGCAACGCGTGCGCGTGGATGCGTTGGACCTGACGGTCGATTTCGCCCCGGGCGAGACCATCCACACCGAGAACAGCTACAAGTACCGGCCAGGCCAGGCCGAGGCGCTGCTGGCCGAGGCTGGCTTCGCCGCAACCGCGACCTGGACCGATGCGCGCGGCTGGATTGCGGTGTGCCTCGGGCGCGCGAGCTAAAGCGGCTCTCCAGTTGACAATTGCGGCTTGGCCAACCAGCAACCGGAGAACCGCCGCTGTGTCAACCCGACGACGAATCGTCGTCGACCGTTGAATCATCCGTCGCGGCGGAATCATCGACGGGCGTATCGTCCGTCGGCGTATCGTCGACCGGAGTGTCGTCTGTTGCATCCGTCGGCGTATCGACCTCCTGGCCTACTGGATCGCCGTATTCGCCCTCTTCGCCGGCATCGCTGGCGCTCTCCTGTTCGTTTTGCGCGGCGTCGCCGTAGAGCTGTGCGTCGGCCGCATCGTCCGGATTCCCGGAAGGATCGTCGGCGTAACTCTGGGCGGTCGCTGCGTCCTGATCGGCGGTCTGCTGGTCCGAATTGGCCCAACTCTCGTCTTGAGCCGCTTCCCAGGTCTCATCGGTCGAGTCCGGGCCTCCCTCGCCTGCCACGGTCTGCGAGTCCTGATAGGCCTGCTGGGCATCGTTGGATGCGGCTGAATAGTCGCCTGCTTGGACGTCCTGACTCTCCTGTTGCTCGTCCTGCTGGAGCGTTTCCTGATCGTCCGTCAAAGTGCTGCTCTGGGACGAGCTGTCAGGGTCGGTCGAGCCGGTGGAATCAGGGTCAGTCGAGCCCGTGGTGTCGGGGTCAGTCGGGTCGGTGGATTGCGTGGCGTCGGGATCGGAGCCGACGACTCCTGCGGTCGGATCATCGGAGCCGGTAACGGTGCCCGGGTCACTGGCGGTCGGATCCGTGAGATCTGTGCCGTCAGGCGTCGTTGATCCTTCTCCTGGGTCTGGAGAATTACCGGTCGGGTCCACCATGCCGACCGGGTCCGTGTCGGCCGGAGAAGTTCCGTCAGGGGTGTCGGGCGAGGTAGCGACGGGATCGCCTACGCCTGTCGGGTCGAGGTTCGAATCGGGGCCCGGATCGGACGGGCCTGTGGGATCTGTCGTCGATCCGGTTTCAGTGCCGGGGGAATCGGCGACAGGGTCGATGACCACGACCTCCGTTTCGCCATCGGGGGCGGCGGCTTCAACGACAACGACCTCGGGATCGCTGCTTCCGGTTGGATCCATAGCGGCATCAAAGACTTCAACAACGACCGGTTCGGAATCGGAAGGGGTCGAGCCCTCCGCCGGCCCCGTGGCGGCACTGCCGGGTGCATCGGGCACAATCACTACGACTTCATTGGGATCATCTGGCATAACTTATCCTCTCTTTTCCTTTTCGGTCATCTGGCTTGTTTTTGCGCGCCGCTGCGCGCCGGCGGGGCAACTGATTTTGTTTTCGCGGCGGTAGGCGCTGGCGGAGCAACCGGCTTTCTTTGTGCTGCAGCAGGCGCTGGCGCCGGAGCAACCGGCTTTTCTCCCGCACCGGCAACCGATGTGGCGGCGACTGACTTTGCGCTTGCAGCGCCGGGCGGTGTGGTCGGGGCAGTTGGCTTTGTTCCTGTCCCGGTAGACGGTGGGGCAACCGGTTTTGTTCCCGCGGCGGCAGGCGCCGGCGCGGGCGGCTGGGCAGGCGATTTGGGCCGAATTGTAAAAACGTTTTGACATTTTGGACAGCGAACGTTCAGTGACGACTTGCCGCGCAAAACGGCAAATGGAATGCGCATGGCGGTCTGGCACTTGTTGCAAAGAACCCGAACGGAGTCAGCCTGTGCCGCTCCAGGCGCAGGCGTCGGGGCCGGGCCGGGAGCTGCCGGGGGACGCCGGACGCCAGGCGCGGCAGCCGTGAGGCCCGATATTGGCGGCTGAGGCGGAGGCGTTAGGCGCTTGCGAATCGGCTGGATGGTCTGGCTCCAGCGCATCAGTTCGGTCTCGCGCGCCGACTGCCCGAGCAGCCGCAGACGCCGTGTGGTGTACATCGATGCAGTGGTCGTCATTTCGGAAAAGCGCGTCATTTGATCGTCGCTCGCGTCTTCCTGCTTCAACCATTCCTCGATGTTGACTTGCTTGAGGAGCCTCGCGGAACGAATGGACCATGCCAGCAGCACGCGGCGAGCGAGTCCTTCATCACCGATAGCGAGCAATCCGGCGCGGTCGGCGGTGATATCCGCCTGGCGCGACCACGCCATCAGTGGTAAGTCCACCGCGTCCTGAACCCATTTCACAGGGCTGAGGCTGATGGCGTTCAACACTCCGTTGGAAAGCAGGCCGTGCGTGCTGTTGTCGCCGACGAGGAAACGAGATACCGTTTTCCAAAGGGCATGGCCGGCGCGGCAGTGCCCCATCTCTCGCGCGAGAACGAAGAGCAGATCGTCGTTCTGGAAATTGTTGAGGATGGCGGTGCCCAGGACGATAAACGCGCTGGTGTCGGTGCCAAAGGTATAGGTGTTCCACTGGGAATCGCCCGAGATATAGACATCGGGCATTTTGGGCAAGCCTAGAATGCGCGCAGCCAGAACGGCTCGAACCCAAATATCAGCGAACTGCCTTGGGCCCAGGCGAATCCCATTGAATGTCGATTCGATCCACGGGCGGCCCACCTTGTCGGAGACTGACTTCACGGCCGCGTGAAGCGCGGAGATACTCTGCAATTTGGTCATCGCCTGGCCGTCCTGCGCCCACAAAAAGACCGAGCGATCGAGCTTGTAACCAGGAAGCAACGGCCGGAGCCATCCACATTCCATGCATATAACGTCCGCGTCGCTCAACCCGGCGCCAGTGCCTCCGCAAACTTTGCAGGGGAGCGGTTGATTCGCGGCGATAGGTGCTGCCTGCGCTGCCGCCGGAGTTGAAGCTGCAGGAGGCGGTTGTGCAGGCGGCGCGGGCGCGGGTTCCCACGGCGCTGCGGGCGTCGCCTGAGCAGGCACCGTGTTTACTGGTTGCCACTGCGATGCGGTTGACGGTTGCGCCGATGCGGGCTTCGCTGGCTCCGGTTGCCCCGGCGCAAGCGGCGCCACAAGCTGGGTCCCGCAGAAGATGCAGAATCGCGAACCGGGAACTCCAGGCCCGTGTCCTTGTGGACAAATGAGCGGTGGTGCGGCAACGGCCATGGGCTCTCCTCTTCCGGTGGCACAGCCAGAACTTCAGTGACCCGCGAACTGAAACTCGGCCAACTTGAAGAACGACGCTAAAAAACTCAGATCGCCAACGGACAGCACACCCCACTGCGGCGCGAGATAAGCGCCACGAATGGAGCGGCGGGAGGGAACCGTTTGGGATTACTCTAACCGGTTTGGGCGCCGAAAGGTGTAAAAAACCTGTGCGAATCTTCGAAGCTTGCCAATCCGCCGCTGTGATTGCGATGGCTGGACCGTGTACCGAAGGTGGATGCCATTGCCGCCTCAACGACGGCAAGCTCCGGGCTTATGCGTCCTGTTCCGGCTCCGGCGTCTGCTCTTGATCCCGTTTTTCGGCTACTGGGTAGTAGAGCCAGCGAAGAAGAACATAGCCAATCAGCACAAGGAACGCGGAATTCAACAATTCGGGAAGAATCGACTGGAGCCGAAAGCCCGGCGCGGCCGAGAAAAGGCCGGAGGTCCCTGAGCTCCCCCAGTGCAGGAGCGATTCCCGCAAGGGAGCGGTCAAGGCATTGGCGAAGATCGCGATCCCCTGGGAAAACATCAAACCGATGCCGATGGCGCCGACATAACTATCGACAAGAACGGACTTCAATCGTTCAAGCATGAGTCTTCCTCGAGATTCTGCCGCGATAGCTGGCCATAGTACATAACAGGCCCGCGCCATAGACCCAGCGGCACAGGAGCCATGCGGCAGCCAGATTGGTAAAGACGATGAGAAGAGAGACAAGAATGTTCTGCAGGCTCAGTTGGTGGGCTGCGAAATCCATGGTGTTCGGAACATAGGGGATGTTGTTGGTCGCTATGGCGACGATGAGGAAGGAGAGGATGCGGGCGGCGGGGAAAGCGATAAGAATGACCGCCTCTCCAACCGAAGCCGCGAGCAACGTCGCGATGGCGATGGCTGCGACGTGCGAATCGATGAGGGCCCTGCGAAGAGAAGTGAACATCGGTCCCGCCCTTCGGCGATGATCTTACACCGTTTCCGGACTGCGAAAGTGAGGCCCGTCGCCGACCGACTCAAATTCTCCTGCCTCCCGTCCCTTGATCGCTTATCTCCTCGTTCCCTCGGTTCCTGCTTTCTACCTACTTCGGCGCCGCAATCCGCACCAGCAGAATGTCGTGGCTGTGGAGCTCGAGGGGCATGTTGTCGGCGAGCGTGATCTCCTTGCCGGTCCACAAGTCCTTGCCCGTTTGCGTGCCGTGCAGGCCGAGCTTCGCCAGGCTCAAATGAAACGGATGCGTGGAGTACCGGTCGGAACCGGCGTTGATGACGGCAATAGCCATGGCTCCGCCGGAGAGCTGGCGCGTCCAAACGTCCACCTCTCCCTCAGAGTAAGCGCGCGTAGCTTCGCGGCCCAAGCGGTCCTGGTCGATGGCGATCACGTCACGATTGGTGAGGATGCCGCGAACCTCCGGCGTCATGTGGGGCAGGTCGTTGCCGGCGAGCAACGGCGCGGCCAGCATGGCCCACATGGAAAAGTGCGTGCGATTCTCAGCCGGCGTGAGAGTACCGTTGCCCACCTCGAGCATGTCGGGATCGTTCCAATGGCCGGGCCCGGCGTACTTCGCCAGTCCCGCCTGTTCGTTCAGGATGGAGTACATGCTGTTCCAGTTCGCCTGGATGTCGCCGGTCGTGCGCCACAAATTCGCGCCGACCTTTGGGCCCCATTCCCACACCGCATCCCATCCGTACTGGCACAGCGAGTAGACAATGGGCCGGCCCGTCGCCTTCAGCGCTCTATCCATCTTTGCGTAGGCAGCCGTCATCAGGCGCATCTGCGCGGTCTTGTCGCCGGGCGCCTGCACTTGCATGGCGGACTCGCGATAGCTGCACAGGTCGTACTTCAGATAGTCGACTCCCCACGATGCATAAAGCTCGGCATCCTGCGCCTCGTGGCCGAGCGAGCCCTCAAAGCCCGCGCAGGTTTTGGGCCCCGGCGAAGAGTAGATGCCGAGCTTGAGGCCCTTCGAGTGCACGTAGTCGGCCAGCGCCTTCATATCGGGGAATTTTGTGTTCGAGTGCAACACGCCGCCAGCGTCGCGCTGGCCCTCCCAGGTGTCGTCGATGTTGACGTAGACGTAGCCTGCGTCCCGCATGCCGCTGGCGACGAGTTGATCGGCGGCGTTGCGGATGTCCTGATCGGTGACACGGCCGGCGAAGAAATTCCAACTGTTCCAGCCGATGGGAGGCGTTTGCGCTACCTGCGGTGGGACAAACTTTTGGGTGAGCTTGTGCGAACTCGACGGGGCGGGCGCGCTCTGCGCGGCAGCGGTGAAGGAGCCCAAAGCAAGAACAGCAACAGACAGAACGGCAAAAGGGCGCATCGCGGGATTCTCCTGAAAAACTTTTTCAGTGGAATCCTATCCTACGGTTCCCGAATTCAGCAATGGCCGGCCGCCTGCAGTGGTTCGGGCAGGAGATACTGTAATCAATGCCGTTTACGCTTGCCCATGTCGCGGCTGCATTGCCGTTTCGACGGACACGTCTTGAATTCTCTGCACTGGTCATCGGATGCTGTGCGCCGGATTTTCCATACTTCCTCTTTCTTATGCCGCAAGGGTTCTACGGGCACACGCTGCCGGGCATGTTTGTTTTCGATTTGCCGGTTGGCCTGGTTGCACTTTGGCTTTTTCACGCCTACCTCAAGCAGCCGCTTCGGATCTTCCTGCCCGAGGGGATTCGACGGAGACTCAGGGCTGGAACGAACGCTTTCTCCTTCCTGCCGCCTGCCCGCCTGGCGCTGATTGTTCTTTCTGTTTTGATTGGGTCGGCTACTCACATCTTGTGGGACTCATTCACTCACCGCACCTTTTGGCCTTACCGGCACTGGCGATTCCTACAACTCGCTGTCCGGCTTCCGATGTTGGGACGCGTCGAAATGTATAAGTTGCTCCAGTATGGCAGCACATTGTTTGGCATAGGGGTACTCGCAATCTGGGCTTGGCTCTGGTACCGCGCGACGGAGCCGGTTGAATCGCCGGCCGCGGAACCGTTCACCGCCGCACAAAGACGCGCGATCGTCGCAATTCTGCCGGTTTTCGCAATCTGCTGCGGGATCTTCTTCGCCTGCGAAACCATCGGAATCCCGAAGGAAGCAACGCCCGTCATACACTTCGCGGCCAATGCAGTCATCACGGGTATTTCGTCCTTTGTGTTTGGACTGCTGGCATGCGGACTGATTCTTCGCAAGCGCGCGGTTTCGCGTCGGCTCATCTAAACGGGATCCGGGGGCAATCCCGCTGGGCTACGCCCATTCGCCCTGGCGCATCAGCGGCTCCGCGGTTCCTGAAGCCGTGATGCCGTCAATATCGAGCTTGTCGGAACCGATCATCCAATCCACATGGATCAGGCTCTGGTTTACGCCCTTGGCGGCGAGCTGCTCCGGAGTGAGCTTGTCTCCATCGCGCAGGCACGATGCATAAGCCTGCCCCAGCGCGATATGCGATGCTGCGTTTTCGTCAAACAGGGTGTTGGAAAAGACGATTCCGCTGCGCGCAATGGGCGACGAATGCGGCACCAGCGCCACTTCTCCCAGGCGGCGCGCGCCTTCGTCGGTTTCGATCAGCTTCCGCAGCACTTCCTGGCCCCGGGTGGCGCGCGCATCCACAATGCGCCCGTGCTCGAAGCGAACCTGAATGCCTTCGATCATGGTTCCCTGGTGCGACAGGGGCTTGGTGGCCGAAACGGTGCCGTCGGCACGATCTTTGTGAGGCATGGAAAACACTTCTTCCGTGGGCATGTTGGGGATGCAGTACACCCCATTGCCCGCAACCGAGCCGCCACCCAGCCACAGATGGTCTTCGGGCAGCCCGAGACGAAAATCGGTGCCGGGGCCGCGATAATCGAGCGCCGCGTAGCGCTTTTCGTTCAGGCGCGCGGCGCGGCTCCGCAGGCCGGCGTCGTGCGCTTTCCATGCGCTCACGGGATCGGCGGTATGAATGCGCGATGCCTCGAAGATCGCATCCCATAGCTTGGCGAGAGCCGCATCGGGAGCATCGTCGGGGAACACGGCCGCCGCCCACGCAGGCGTGGCGCTGGCCACGATGGTCCAGTTGATCTCGTGCCGCGTGATCAGCTCGAGCGCCGGCCGATAGGCCTGCGAGAGGGCGCGACTGGCGCGACTCACCTTCTCGGGATCCTCAAGCGAAAGCAGCGTGGGATTGCCGCCCGCGATCGCCAGGCGCGCCGTGCCGCTTTTGAACGCCGCAGCCATTCCGTCGTAGAGCCAGGCAGCAGCGTGGTCGAAGCTCTCGCCGGGCGCGTAGCGATAGCGCATCAGCGTGGACTCATCGTCGGTGAAGAGCGTCGTCACCAGCGCGGCTCCCGCGCGATAGGCTTGCTGGGTAATGCGGCGTGCCAGCGGCAGCGCGTCAATCGACGCGGTCATCAGCAGTTCCTGGCCCGGCTGCAGGCCGAGACCGACCTTCACGGCCACTTCGGCAAGCTGGTCGAGCTTTTGCTCATGCGTGGGGAGTTCATCATTCATGGTGTTTTCCGTCCTTTGTCTTCCTTTGCCTCAGAGCTTTCTGGGCCTCGCAGCTGCCGGGAGTCGACCGATTCGCCGGCCCCTCAGCCGTCATTCCTAAGCGCGACGGCCGTCCGCATGCAGCCGCTACGCGGTTTCCTCCTGCGGCACTTCGCGATGGCGCGTGAGCAGGAAATAGACCAGCGGCGTCACGACGAGACTGAGGACCATAGAGATGGTCAGGCCGCCGATCACCGCAATCGCCAGCGGCTGCAGCATCTGCGAGCCGGCGCCCAGCGCGAAGGCCAGGGGCAACATGCCGCACACCGCGGCCAAAGCCGTCATCACGATGGGCCGCAGGCGGCGTTGCGCAGCATGCAGCATGGCTTCGCTGGCCGAGGCGCCCTGGGCGCGGAATCGCTCGTCGGCATCGAGCAGAAGGATGCCGTTCTTGGCCACGATGCCGATGACCATGATGAGTCCCATGAACGAGGCCACATTGAACGTGGTGTGTGTGATGAGCAGCGCAACGATGACGCCCGAACCCGAGAGCACCGAAGAACTAAGAATTGCGATGGGCGCCGGGAAGTTGCGGAACTCGGCCAAAAGCACGCCGAAGACCAGCGCCAGCGCCAGCACCAGCACCTGCAGCAGGTCGCGAAAGGATTGTTGCTGCTGTTCGTAAGTGCCGCCGTAGACCACGCGCACCGAAGGCGGCAGATGCAAGGCCGCTACGGTCTGCTGGATCTTGGTCATGGCGTCGCCCAGGTCAGAACCCTCCAGGTCGCCCGTGACCGTGATGAGTTGCTGCAGATTCTCGCGCAGGATCTCGTTTTGTGGCGGCAACTCCTGAATAGCGGCGAGCGAGCCCAGGCTCGAGGTGTGGCCCGAGGAGCTGTTGAAGACGGTGTTCTCGATCGCGCCGAGTGAGCTGCGGGTCGCGTCGTCCAGGCGGATGCGGATCGTGTACGGCCGGCCATTTGCGATCAGGGGACCGGCGATGGGAATGCCATCCAGGATCGCGGTTGCGTCCTCTGATACCTCAAGCGGAGTGAAGCCGAGGCGCGCCGCGACCACTGGATCGACCTGAAAGTTGGTTGCCGGGCCGCTGATGGTATTGTCGATTCCGTTCTCAACATCCACCACGCCGGGAACGTTGCTGATGGCGTCGGCGACGCGAGGGCCGAGCTGCGCCAGCATATTCGCATCGTCAGAGAAGATTTTGATCTGGATGGGCTCGGGTGCATTCGACAGGTCGTTGATGTTGTCTTGCAACACCTGTGTCAACTCGATATCGAGCTCCGGCTCGGCGGCCTTCACCCGCTCGCGCACGTCTTCCATCACATCATCCACTGAGCGGCTGCGTTGGGCCTTGAGCTTCACCGTGAAGTCGCCGGTGTTCGCCTCGGTCACCGCGGCCAGACCCATCTGCAGGCCCGTCCGGCGCGATGTGGTTTCCACTTCGGGGATGGACTCGAGAATGCGCTCCACGTGTTCGAGCACGCGGTTGGTCTCAGTCAGCGAGCTGCCGGCGGGCATGATGTAGTCGAGGATGAAGCCGCCCTCGTCCATCTCCGGCAGCATGTCGGAACCCAGCAGTTGATAGCCGCCCCACGTGGCCAGAACCAGCAGCACGCAGATTCCGCCCACCCACAGCGGCTTGGCCAGCGCCCAGTCCAGAACGCGGTGATGGAAAGCGAGCACGCGGGTGAGCAACTGCCCGGCATGATGTTCGTGCGCGGCATCGCTTTCGGTCTCGTTCGCGTCGGCTGTTTCGGAAGGCCGCGTGCGCTCCTTCAGCAGCACGTAGCTCAGTCCAGGTGTCCAGGTAAGCGCCAGCGCCAGTGAAGTGAGCAGCGCGGCGGTCATGGTGATGGCCAAGGCGCGGAAGAAGCTGCCAGTCACGCCGCTGACAGAGACCAGAGGCAGAAAGACGACCACGGGGGTAATCGTGGAGAAGACCAGCGGCGTGGTGATCTCTTTGAGAGCCTTGCGCACAGCGTCGGCGCGGTGCTCGCCGGCGTCGCGATGCATCACGATGTTCTCGACAACCACGATGGCGTCGTCGATCACCAGGCCGATGGCTGCTGCCAGTCCGCCCAGCGTCATCAGGTTGAAGCTCTCGCCGATCAGCCATAGCGCCACGATGGTGACGGCAACCGTTACCGGGATCACCAGCCCGGCGATGAGCGACGAGGTCCAGTCGCGCAGGAAGAAGAAGAGAATGATGCAGGCCAGGACAAGGCCGATGAAGATGGCGTCGCGCACGCTGGCGATGGCGTCGCGCACCAGTTGCGACTGATCGTAGAAGACCTGGAGCTTCACGTCCGGCGGCAGCTTGGCCTCGAGCTGAGTGACTTCCGCGGCCACCGCGTCAGCCACGGCGACTGTGTTCGACGAGGGCTGGCGCGCGATGTTCAGCAGTACCGCGCTTTTGCCGTTTGCGGTCACCGTGGTGTAAACGGGCATGGTGGACTGCTCCACCGTGGCCACGTCGGCCACGCGCACCGGCGCGCCCGCCGGTGTGGTCTTTACCACCAGTTGCCGCAGACCATTGGCGTCCTGCACCTGCGCTCCCACCAGGCCCAGGATCAACTGGTGGTTGGCCTCGTAAAGGCCGGGCGAATCCACGATGTTCGAAGCCTGGATGGCGTTCACCAGGTCGGTAATGGTCACGCCCGTGGCCTGCAGCAACGCCAGGTTGGGCACCACATGAAACTCCGGTACCTGGCCGCCCTGCACCGTCACAGTGCTCACGCCCTCGACACGGTTCAGGGGCGGCTTCAGATCGTAGGTGGCAATCTCCCAGAGCTCGGTCTGAGGAACCGTGTCCGAGGTCAGGCTGTAGCCGAGGATCGGGAAGGTCGCGAACGTGAGCCGGTTGGTGGTGATGCGCGCCGTAGGCGGCAGTGTCTGCTCCACCTGGGCCAGCGCCGCATCCACCAACTGCAATGACTGGACCATATCCACGTTCCAGTCGAAGAACAGGTCGACCTCAGCCGAGCCCCGGCTCGTGGTGGAGCTCACTGTCTCCAGTCCGGGCACAGAGTTGACCGCATTCTCGATCGGCTGCGTGATGGTGACCTCCATCTGCTCCACCGGCATTACGCCGTTATCGACACCGATCACTACGCGGGGGAAATTGGTTTCGGGGAAAACGGAGATCGGCACTTGGAAGGCCAGGTAGATCCCGGCCAGCATGAGCATGACAGCGAAAAAGAAGATGGTGCGCGTGGACCGGGCAAGCCAGAATTGCTTTTGCCCGCCGGGGAAGCCGCTAGGCCCTTCGCCGGGCATCAGTCGTTCCCTCCGCCAGCCGCGGGCGGACCTATTTGCACCTTCGTGCCTTCGTCCAGGCCGTAGGCGCCGGTGGTGATTACCATGTCAGTGGGCGCAAGGCCGCTCGTCACCTGCACGTCCGTGCCGTTGTCGATGCCCAGCGTGACAGGTTTGCTATGCGCCGCGCCATCGCTGCCCACCACCATCACCGACTTGGTGCCGTCCTGGCCCGTCAGGATTGCGGAATCGGGAACCTTCCACGCCTGCGCGACGGTCTTGCCCGTGATGGAAACCTTCACCGGCGTGCCGACCTTAAGCTTCCCGGTTTTGTTGTCGATCTTCAGCCAAACCTCGACAGTCGTGCTGCCCGGGTCCAGCGCCGGGCTCACCATGGTCACCTTCGCAGGAACGGGTTCGGCCACCCCCGGCACCTGCACCTGGGCGGCTTCGCCCACCTTCAACTGCTGCGCCAGACTCTGTCCGATATGCGTCTTCGCCAGCAGCACTGAAGTGTCCATCACCGTAATCAGCGGCGCTCCGGCGGCGGCGGTTTCGCCGGCGAATAAAGGCCGGTCCGTGACCACGCCGTCGATCGGGCTGTGAATTTCGGAGTAGTTCACTTCCGCCTCAGCCCCCTTGTATTTGCCTTCGGCGGAGGCCAGTTGTCCCTGCGCCGCCTTCAGCGCTGCCTCGCGGCTTACGCTGCGCACCGTTTCCAGATGCTTCGAAGCCGCGTCATAGGCCGCCTGCGCCTGCACCAGCGCGGCCTTCGCAGTGTCCAGGTCGCGGCCCGGGATCGCCCCCTCGGCAAATAGTTGCTGGCGGCTGTTCACGATGCTCTGGTTCAACTCAAGATTGGCCTTGGCCTGCGCGAAGTCCGACTCCGCCTTCAGCTCTTCTTCCGGCACTTGCGCCTTGGTCGCCGTGGCGTAAGCCGCCTGCGCCGCCTGATAGGATCCCTTGTTGTCCATCGCCGCCGCTGTTAGGTCGGCGTTTTCGAGCGTGACCAGCAACTCGCCCTTCTTCACCTTCGATCCGCGCTCAACATAGAACTGCTTGACCGGAGCGCTGATCTTGGGTGCGATTGCCGCCTGCGCAATCGGCGCCAGAATGGCGTCGGCGGAAATCTGTTCGGAAATCGGCCCCTGCTCGGGATGCTCAGCCTGTACCGTCACCTGCGGTTCAGGCGCGGCGGGTTTCTTGCAGCCCGGCAGACACACCAAGGGCAGCGCCACGGCGGCCGATAGAACGCACCGCAGCCGCATGAAGCGTGCCCTTCGGTTTGTGTTCTGCTTCGTCATTTCACTCATAGCCGGTTCACATCGTTCCTGTGATCGTTTGCAGCGTGGCCCGCGCCGTCTCGTAACGTACGCGTCCGTCGGCGCGCGCGTTTTCGGCGCTCACGAAAGTATTTTCCGCGTCCACCACTTCCAGTACCGTAGCCTCGCCTCCGGAGTAGCGCAACTTCGTGAGGCGAAGGCTCTCCTCCGCGGTAGCCACGCTCTGGTCGAGCGACGCCAGTTGATCGCGAGCCGCCTGGGCCTCGTCGTACGCTTCTTCCAGTTGCGCGATCAACCGCGTTTGCGTGGCGCTCAACGCCACTTGCGCCGCACCGCGCCGAATCTCGCTTTGCTTCACCTTATGCTCGCTTGCGAGCCAGTCCCAAACGGGAACGTTCACCGTGACGCTGGCCGAGTAGCCCAGGTTGCGCACCCCGTCGGGGCCGTTGGAGGCAAACTGCGGCGCGTCGATGCCGTAGGTCACATTCAGGCCAACGTTGGGCAGCAACGCGCCCCATGCCGACTGCACGTCGGCGTTGCTCGCGGCCAGCGTGGCCAGCGCGCTTTTCAGCTCCGGGTTGTTCCGGCCCGCGGCTTGCTCTACGTCCTCTTTCGACGCGAGCGGCGGCGCGGTTTCCGGGGCGCTCAGCGTGTACGCGGTGCGGGGATCGGCAAACAGCAGTATGCCCAGCTCCAGGCGCGCCTTTTCCGCGGCCACTTGGGCGTCCTCGAAATCCCGGTCGCGCTGCTGCTCCTGGAGCTGCGCCTTCACTACGTCGGCGTGCGCCGCTTCGCGCGCCTGCTCCCGCTCCGTGGTCAGCCGAGTAAAATCGGCCGCCTCCTGGCGCGCCTGCTCGGCCACCGTTAGTTTGTGGTCCGCCGCCAGTGAACTGTAGAACAGCGTGGTCACCGCCGCCACCAGCCCGCGCCGCGCAATCTCCTGCTCTGCGCTGGCCATCGCCGCCGCAGCGTCGGCATGCCGCATGGCCGCCACCGGCCCCAGCCCCAGCGTCTCGTTCACGATCCCCTGGCTGAAGTACTCACGCACCCCGTTGTTGGCAATGAACTTCGGCAGGTCCGCTGTATCGGATATCTGCCCCACCTGGCCGTGCGCGCCGTTGGGCTCCGTATAGAGGCCTTGGTTGTAATAGGCCAGGCTGGGCAAGAGTCCGGCGAGCGCAATCGACTTGTCCAATCCCGCTGTCCGGCTCGCCGCCGCCGCTGCAACATACGCCGGCTCGCTCGCCTGCGCCAACCGGATCGCATCGTCCAGCGTGATCACGACTGGCTTGCTCGCGCTCGCAGCGGCTGCGCCGTTGTCTTGCGCCTGTCCGTGGGGAGCAAAAGCCGCGAACAGCAGCAGAAGGGAGCCGATTGCCGCGGCCAGGCGGCGGTGACAGAGCCGCCCCAATTCGCGGCGGAATTTGTTGCAGGTACTCACACTCAGAAGCATACAAGCCGCGGCGGAGTCGAAGGGTTTAGTAAATGCACCCCCCGCCATCGCCCCCGGCTCTGCGATACTTGTTTGTTATGGCAATCGAGGACCTGCAACAGGCTGCCCGGAAAATCGCCGGATTCCTGAACACCCTGAACAAGCTGGGCGGACTGCGCCTGAAGTACCGCATCACGGCGGGCGAGGGCGCGCTTGATCCGCAGGGCATCGAGTCGCGCCAGATCTACGTGGAGCTGGCCGGCCCCGATGTGCCGCTCGTCATCCAGCACAACGGCGAGCTGCTGCGGGCCCTGGAAACCCTTGCCGTGCAGATGCTGCGCCTGGATCACCACGAGCACGATCTGGTGAGCTTTGACGCTGCCAACTTCAAGGCCCTCCGCGCCGAGGAGCTGCGCATGGCCGCTGAAACCGCCGCGGAAAAGGTGCGCCAAACCGGGGTTCCCTACAGTTTTCCGCCCATGAACAGCCGCGAGCGGCGCCTGCTGCATCTGGCCTGCCGGTCGCTCCAGGGCGTTGAGACTGCAAGCGTGGGCGAGGGGCCAAACCGATTTCTGGTGGTCTATCCCGAAGGCAAAACCAATCTGCCTGTCGCGCCGCAGTTCAAGCCCAGAGGGTTTGGGCGCAGATAGAACAGGGATCAGGAGCCAGGGGTCGGGGATCAGCATGAACGCCGGACTCGACACCCACATGCCCGGCTACATCCTGTGCCACAATACCCATCTATGAGAAAAGCGTTTGCCATGCTGCTGCTGGCGGGGTGCGCCGCGCTGCTTCCCGCGCAGAAACGCCTCGTCCTGATTGACCAGGACGGCGCCGGCCCCGGCGGCTCCGATCAGATGGCCATGCTGGCGCTGTTGCAGGCGCCGGACGTGCAGGTGCTGGGCATCACCATGGTCACCGGCGACGCCTGGCGCGACGAAGAGACCCTGCACACGCTGCGCATGCTGGAGCTGACCGGCCACACCGGCGTTCCCGTAGCCCGCGGCGCCGTCTTCCCGCTCGTCCGCACTCAGGAAGAGACGCGCCTCGAGGAAGCGATGGTCGGCAAAGTCACGTGGCTCGGCGCGTGGGGAGGGGTCGCGGCAACGACGGCTGGGGCTACGACGCCGGAATCGACCAAATTCAATCTGCATGGCCCCTACGAGATTCCGCCCATGCCCGAGGGCCTTCCCACAACGAAGCCCCTCGACGAAGACGCCGCGCACTTCCTCATTCGCCAGGTGCGCGCGCATCCGCGCGAGGTGACAATTTACGCTGCCGGGCCGCTGACCAACATCGCGCTGGCGGTCTCGATTGATCCGGAGTTCGCCTCGCTGACCAAAGGCATTGTGCTCATGGGCGGCAGCCTCAATCCGCAGACCGCTGATCCGGAGTTCACCGACCCGCGCCACGAGTTCAACTTCTGGTTCGATCCCGAGGCCGCGCACATTGTCCTGCATGCCGATTGGCCGCGCATTGAAGTGACGACCGTCGACGTCTCCGTCAAAGCGACCTTCACGCAGGCCATGCTCGACGCCATCTCCAGGTCGCAGGCGCCGGCCGCGCGCTACATTGCCGCATGGAGCCAGCGGCGCACGTATATGTGGGACGAGCTCGAAGCCTGCGCGTGGATCGATCCTGCGATCATCACTAAAGAAGTGGATGTGTATATGGACGTGGATCTGAGCCACGGCCCCAGCTACGGCGATACGCTTGCGTGGCCGGAGAAGCTAAAACCGGCCACCGGCGTGCGCCTGGTTCACGCGCAGCTCGACCTCGATTTGCCGCGGTTCCAGAAGATGTTTGTCGATCTGATGACGCGCACGCCGTAGCGGGCGACACCGGCTCCGGCGTCAATCCGATGTGTCTCCGCCGTCTCGATGGTGATGTCCGTACTTGCCGACCGTTTCGTTCAGCCGGTCGGGATCGACGGAGACCTGCACCACATCCAGCTCGTTGCCATCGAGATCGAGAATGAACAGCCCCATGCGCTTTCCCTCGGGATGCGCGAAGATGAGCGTTTGCTCGCCTCTCTTGCGGCTCGTCTCGCGGATCATCGGCTCCCATCCCTGGCCCAGCTTCTCCTTCACCATTCGGTTCAACTCCTCGCCGTCCACGGGCGCGGAGAAGTGCTCGAATTCGGCCACGTGCACGCCGGCCACGCCGCCGTGCGTCGCCATGCCCGCCACCAGGCTTGCCAGCCCCAGGAAAGGAATGCGCGTGGCGTGCGCGTGATAGCGGCTCTCGATGGAGTTGACCACGCCGTCGAAGCCGCCCTCGCCGCCGGCCGCCAGAGCAACCCACGGAACGATCACAGCTATGCACAGCGCAGCGCAGCCAAGGGGAATCCAGAAATGCCGGTTCATTGGTCGCCTCCTTTTGCGGTCTTCCCCTTGTCCTTGCCGTCGCCGTGCGGCGCATGCTGAACGCCTCCGAGTGGGCCGCCCGGGCCCAGCGGGCCGGCCGGACCCAAGACGCCGCCCAGTCCGCCCAGACCCTTCAGCTCGCTCAGTTGATCCATGCGGATGGGGCCCAGAATCAGCACGATGGTCAGCTCCTTCGGTTCGGCATCCAGCACAAAGATTCCGTGCGGCTCGCCGTTGACCATCTTCATCATCACGTCGGTGCTTTCGCCGCTCTTGCTTTCGCGTTCATGCACCATTGGCGACCATTCGGATGTCTCAAAGGCCTTGCGAAGCTGTTCGACCTGGTCCATCGAGTATTGGCCTTCCTTTTCGAACTCGTAATCGCGGACGTAGATGCCGTCGAGCCCCTCGATCAACTGCTTTACCGCGGCCTGGTCCTTGTCGTTGTTGTCCATGAATTTCGCGGCGAAGTCGAGCATGCCCTTGCCCAGCGTCACCTCGGTTACGTTGGCGGCGCGCGCGGCCAGCTCTTTTTCTACCGGCGCCGGCAACGGCAGTGGCGACAGTGACGGTGAGGGTTGGGCCAGCGCCGGCGCAACCAGTGCCGCGCTTGCCAAAATCAAAATCACCATGCGATGTTTCATGCTCAATTCTCCTTCTTGCCGCGAAGCACTCTTACCGCGAATCCTTGTTGCGTTCCTCTAGCTGCGCGTTCATCACTTGCAGCGCGTGATTGGTGATGCGCAGCGCGGTGAAAACCTGCTGCTTGGCTTCTTCACCCCTGCGCAGCTCCACCTCGTGCCGCCAAAACGCCGCACCGCCCGCCACACCCGCCAGCACCAGCGAGGCCGCCAGCCGCTCAAACCAAACCATGCGCCTGTGCTGTCGCGCACGCTGCTGCCGGCGCCGCTCCATTACCCTGTGCTTCAGGCTCGCGGGCGCGGGCTGGCGCTGCACGCCCAGGCGCAGCTCCCGTTCCAACTCGTCCATGGGTTCAAACTCCACGCACGTACTCCTTCAAATGGATTGCGGCCTTGGCCCGCAGCAGCTTCAATCCGCGCTGCAGGTGGCTCTTCACCGTGGCCAGCGGCGCGCCGAGCGTGGCCGCAATCTCCTCTGGCGTCAGATCCTCCTGGTAGCGAAGAACCAGCGCCGCGCGCTGCGCCTCGGGCAGGGTCGCCAACAGCCGGTCAATTCGCGTTGCCAGCCTCGCCGCCAACGGCGAGTCGCGCTCCTCTGCCGGTGCGCCATGGTCTTCGTCGAGCTCAACCCACATGTGCATGCCCTGCACTCGTCTCCGCCGCAGCGCATCGGCTGACCGGCTCATGGTCACGCGCCGCAGCCAGAAGCTCGCGTGTAGTGGCGACTCGAGCTTCGCCAAATGCCGGTCCAGCTCCAGAAAAACGTCCTGCGCAATCTCTTCGGCCAATCCGCGATCGCCGGTCATGCGCAGCGCGAGCGAAAAGACCATCGACTGGTGCTCGTCGACAAGCTGTTCGAAGTTGGGCTGCCAGTCGCCGGCCATATAACTTGCTGCTACCTTCTATTCCGCAGAAATGCGCGGGATGGGATGCAGAGAGTTACGCGACAGGCGGGAAAAAGTTCAGGAATGAGGCAGGGAAGGGTCGAGCACGATGAGGTAGCGCCGGTCTCCAGACCGGCAGTTACGACGGCGTCCTCGCCGGCAGATCGCGAGTGCGGGTCTTCCACCCCAACGACGACGACCCGTCGTTGGGGACCCCGGTGGAGACCCGCACGACAGCCGGTCTGGAGACCGGCGCTACGCCTTGAAACCTGATTCCGGCTGGGTCGCCTACACTGTTGGGCATGAAAAGAAAGGGATGGGCGCTGGCGTTGGTTTTGTTGGCTGCGGGCGGCGCGGCGCACGCGCAATGGGAGATGGAAAACTCCGGCACCACAGCGGATCTGCGCGGCATCGACAACGTGGGCGGAGGGGTGGCGTGGGCCTCGGGCACCAACGGGACCGTTTTGCGAACGGAGGACGGCGGCTATCTGTGGCAGGCGTGCGCCGTTCCGCCCGGCGCCGAGCACCTCGACTTCCGCGGCATTCAGGCCTTCGACGCGAACACGGCCATCGTGATGTCGAGCGGCAAAGGCGATCTGTCGCGGCTTTATAAGACGACGGATGGGTGCCATACGTGGAAGCTGGTGTTCGCGAATCCGGACAAGGATGGATTTTGGGATGCGATTCGGATCACGAGCGCGAAAACTGCGCTAATGATCGGAGATCCGCTTCCGCATAAGGAACTGGACCGTCTCAAGGTGAAGACGTTCTTTCATTTCCCTCTTTACGGAACCATCGACGCAGGGGACACCTGGAACCGTCTTGATTCAAACGATCTCTTTGCTGTTTCCGACAAGGAAGGCAAACCCACCCAATTCATGTTTGCGGCCAGCAACTCTTCTCTCTTAGAGATTGAACGGCATCAGTTGATCGTCTTTGCTACGGGAGGGACAAGAGTCTCTCTCGGACTTTTGGAGATGATGAACAACCCCGACCCTCTGATTTGCAAATCTCGTTGCGCCATGGCGGGCAGCAGCGACGTTCCGCTCAAAACCGGCCCAACTGCTGGCACCTTCTCTATCGCCGTGAGGGATGGCGATTCTGTCGACCCAAAACTGGTCGCGGTCGGAGGAGATTATGCGGACACGGGAAATCGAGAAGGCACCGCCGCGTCGTGCTCACGTAATGTCAAATTACTTATCGGAACCCAGTTCGATTGTGAGGCAGCCCAAACCCAGCCGCACGGCTTCCGCTCCGCCGTGGCCTATGACGCCGCGACCAAGACCTGGATCACCGT
>Ga0326727_10009961_pt1 | contig 22963 bp, 21 predicted proteins | sample MB2enrmetagenome_FD_207643 | JGI IMG/M metagenome (GOLD analysis project Ga0326727, IMG submission 207643) | Lab enriched peat soil microbial communities from McLean, Ithaca, NY, United States - MB29MY | ecosystem: Environmental > Terrestrial > Soil > Wetlands > Peat | place: USA: New York...
GCACAACGGGCCGCCGCCAGATGATCGAGGTCCATCTACTCTTCCCGCAGGCAATGGCGCTGGGCGAGGCGCATCGCCTGGCGACTTTGGTTGAAGAACGCCTGTCGCAGGATCTCGAAGTGCCCTCCGAGGTGACCACCCACCTTGAATCTCTCGAGGATCACTCCGAGGTGCACCACGTGCAGCACTATACCGGCCGCCCCGAGTGACGGCCCGGCACTTCGCACGCAGTCACCGCACCTGCCGACCCTCCACACTTCCGGCCCCAGCCGCGCCCTGGCGGCACCGTACAATATATATGTCCCCCGGGCAGCCGGAACCCTCTTGCCGCCCGACCCATCTCTTACTCGAATCTGGCCCGCTGCGCGTTGATTGGACGCGGAAGCGCTATCTCCGAGCGGCGGGTGAGTGGAGCAGATTGATGAAGTACCTGAACGAAGCTGTGCTTGCCGCAGTCTCAGCCGAGGAATTTCAAATCCGGCCGCCCTATCCCTGGGCTCACATTGACCACTCTCTCACCGGCGAAGGCTTTGCCCGCCTGCGCGAGACGCTGCCCTCAACCGAAGTGTGCGACAAGCACGTGGGCGCCAGGCGCGCCTACGGCCAGATGTCGCACGACAGATACATGCTGCACTACCGCGCCGGCCTCGAGCTCCCCGAGCCGTGGCGGGAGTTCATCGCCGAGCTGAACGGGCCGGAGTACCAGGCCTTTCTGCGCCGCCTCCTCGGCAATCGCCGTTACATCCCCACCTTCTCGTGGCACTACGCATGGGAGGGCTGCTCGGTCTCGCCCCATTGCGACGCGGCACGCAAACGGGCCACGCACATCTTCCACTTCAACAGCCCCGACGAGTGGGACCAGGCCTGGGGCGGCCAGACGCTGATTCTGGCCAGTGACAAGCCGATCCCGGCCCACTCCGCGCCCACGTTCGACGAGCTCACCGTGGCCGGCGCGCAGGGCCCCATCGGCAACGGCAGCCTGCTCTTCCAGCGCACCCCGCACTCCTGGCACGGCATGAAACCGCTCACCTGCCCGCCTGGCAAACTCCGCAAGATCTTCTCGGTAACGCTCAACATTCCCACTGCCCAGGTGTTGTGGCGCCGCCTGCGCGGAAAAGATCCCGACGGCTTCAGGCTGAGAGCGGCGTAAAGAACAGGGAATAGGGAATAGAAAACCGGCGGGCTGTCATTGCAAGTCGCTTTGACTTCCTCCGCCTGTAGTAATCATGCCGCGGAAACGGCCAGTGCGATGGAGTTTTGTATCAGGGCACGACTTCAGTCGCGCCGAAGAGGCTCCCAAAATGAGTCCAGGGTTTTAGCCCCTGCTGAACCTACGACGTCGTCCCTTCTTCAGTAAATATCTGTTCATCGGCTATCAATGCAATGCGCGCAAACGCATCGAAGAATTCGTCAGTGCTCGCGTTGGCGAATCTCAAATGTCCCGAATTCCAAACCAAATCATCAAGCAGCTCGAACAGGATCCCAAGGTCGCCTGGGGCTTTCCGATCCCACCCGATTTCACTCCGTATATACCTTGCTGCGCGCTCGCCATCCCGTCTCCCCGCGATCACCTCCCGTGCAACTTGCCGGATGACAACTAGCCTGGCCTGCATCTCCGAAAGCGGATAACAAACGTCGAGTTCGCGAAATACTCTCGCGACGGTTTCCTCCACATCGGCCGAACAGGCCACCCCAATTTCACCCGCGAGGCGCCTGAGGCTGGGCGAATCGTAGCCGGCCTCAAGAAGATTCGCGGCTATAGCAGGCATTTCTTCGCCGTAAACGTCGTGGCAAGTCCATGCGGCTGCCAGAAGCTGCGGAGAAAACTTGGCTTCCGGTGGGGGTACGGTGGGGTACCTGTTTGAAAAATCGCGCGGCGCGCCAATTCCAAGGCTCACAATATCGGGCGCAGACTGCGGGTTGAAGCGCGCGAAAAATCCCTGAATAAAGCCTTCTTTCATGAAGTTATTATGCGCCGGCACGCCTGGGTACGCGCTTGATAGCAATCTCACCCAGATTCGCGGGAAGCTCTGGTCCCTGCGCCGTGCCAGCGGTCACAGACTCCGGCGTCCGGCTGGAACTATCGCTGAATTATTCCCCTCCGGGAGGGCGCGGGTAGATGTGCCCGTACGCCGAAAGCAGACCTGACGGCGGAGGCCGAAGAAAGAGAGCCACGCATGAATTATCTGAATCGCGAATGCCTCGAAAAGCTTTCTGCTGAGGAATTTCAGAAGCGCCAGCCGTATCCATGGGCCGGGCTTGAGCAGTCCCTGACCCCGGAGGGCTACGAGCGACTGCGCGAAACGCTGCCTTCCGTGGAGGGCTTCAACAAAATGGTCGGCGTCAAGCGCGCCTACGGCCAAGGGCCTCACGACCGCTTCCTGCTCCACTACCGTCCCGGGCTCGACATCGCTGAGCCGTGGAAGGAATTCATCGCCGAGCTGCAGGGGCCGGTCTACCAGGATTTTCTGCGGCGTGTGCTCGGGCCGCGTACTTTCATCCCGACCTTTGAGTGGTATTACGCGTGGGAGGGCTGCGCCGTCTCTCCGCACTGCGATGCTGCCCGCAAGCTGGCCACGCACATCTTCTACTTCAACACTCAGGACGATTGGGACTCCGCATGGGGCGGCGAAATCCTGATTCTCGACAGCGAGCGCAAGTTCCCCACCCATTCGGGGCCGAGCTTTGACGAGCTTAAGGTCGCCGCGTCCGTCGAGCCGCGCGGCAACGGCAGCCTGCTCTTTGAGCGCACGCCGCACTCCTGGCATGGGGTCAGGCCGCTGCGCTGCCCGGCTGGAAAGCTGCGCTACCTCTTCCTCATCACCATTAATATACCCAGCTTCCAGGTGTGGTGGCGTCGCGTCCGCGGCAAGGATCCCGATGGCTACAAGCTGAAGGCGGCGTAAGAACAGGGAGCAGGGACTAGCGCCTAGCGCCTCTTAAGGGGCGTTAGGCTGCTGCTGCGACGAGCTGTCGGCCGCCACGAGGTTGCGGATGTGCACCGTGGCCTCGATTTCAGGAACTGAGCCGTCGTTCACCTGCACCTGCGTCGGCTTGCCCAGCACCAGGATGCGGATCGTAGCCTTGCCGCGGCCGGGAACTACGACGCGGCGCGTCTCGGTTGGCCCCGAAGTGCTCACCGTGACCGGCACTTCAGCCGAAGCGTATCCCGAGTTCGCAATGTCGACAGCAACCAGCGTGTTTCCCGCCTGCGCGGGCTCCGGATATACGCCGTCCAGGCCCAAATCCGGCAATCCCTTGTCGGCATTCACCCAGTCCTCAAAAAACCACGAGAGATCGCGTTTCGAGGCGCTTTCAAGGAGCTTTTCGAATTTGGAGTCCGGCGAAGCGGAGCTGCTCTCGCGGCTCGTTCCCGACTCATCCAGCGCGGCATAATATCCGCGCAGCGCGGCCGAGAGCGCGCCGTCTCCAACCATGTCGCGCAGCATCCACAGGACATAGGCAGCCTTGGTGCGATAGTAGGCAGGCGACCAGGCCTGCGGCAGCGGCTGGCCTGCGCTCTCGCCGGGGCTCGACGGCTCGGCAAGCGCAAGCGCCGAGCGCGCCGACTCAAGCGACTCCAGCGCGCGAGTGCGGCTGTTTTGTTTTTCAAGCCACAGCGTACCCATGAAGTAAGCCGCGCCCTCGTCGAGCCACGCCGGAGGCGCCGCCTTTGCGCCGGCAATCCACGCAGGAGTCAGCGCATGCGCAAGTACGCCTTCAAGCTGGTCCTTGCCTTCGGCTCTAATCGGTGTGGCCAGCAGCGCGCCGGATTCAAAGGGCGCGTCGTCCGGGTCGGGCAAGTCGAGGATAGTGAGTTCTGAGCGCGGTTGCGCGCCCAGCCATCCTGCCAGGAACGGTGAAACCACTGCAGCCGCGGACGTCCAGCTTTCAATGTTGTTCTCATCCGCGCTCACCGTCCATAGCGTTGCATTGGTGGCCTGGTACGCCGTTCGCATGGCCACAAACAGGCTCGGCGAAGTGAACCCGAGCGTGGTGTCGCCCGTGTCCGCGGTTGCAACCCCCGGCACCCCCTCAACCGGATTCGGCGGATCGATCACGGTGAGCGCCACCGTGCGGCCATTCACAAGCGCGATCGCAGGCGCTTGACCGTGCGGAAACTCGTCGGTAAGCCGCAGTCTAAAGCGCGTGCTCGCAGTGCGCAGCTTTACCTCGCCAACCTCGTCGAACAGCCGCGCGCCGTCGCCCAGTATCACCGGCTCGGCCGCAACGGGATACCAAACCACGTTTCCGAATCCGCGCAGCCCGGTAAAGTCCAGGCCAATCCCGTCCCAGTCGGAGTGCAATGCAAGTTCGTCGGGCGTGCCGAGCGCAGTCAACCGCTGCGCGCTCGGCGTAATCGTACCGGAATAGGTCGCTTCCACCTCGATCGTCGCGCCCGCGGCAAGCGGCTGCGCAAGCGTAACGGCAGCCTCGTGCAGTTGGCCGGTGTGGTCGGTGTCTGCGTTAAGCGTGGCCAGGGTGAACTGCACGTCTTTGCCGTCCAGGTGAATGCGCTCCCACTTGAGAGTCGACGAAATCTCGAGAGGAATGTGCGCGAGCGGAGCCTTGCCGTCGTTGCGTACCTTCAGCAGCGCTCGCACGGCCATGCTGTTCTTCGCCGGATCGAGATGCAAGTCGAGATCGTAGGCGGTGAAGGTCACGGCGTCGCGCTCGGCGTCACTGGCAGTGGGCGCCGTGACCGCAGCGCCCAGCGTCGCAGCCTCGCCGACGGTAGTCGTCGTCTCGCCATTTTCGTCTGTCGAGCGCGAGAAGATCACCTTGCCGCCCGACGGCTGAGCTTCCGGCTGCTGCGTCGACTGTTGTTGCGCCGCCGGCTGCTGCGCCGGTGTTTGCGCCTGCGCCTGCCGGGTTTGTGACTGGGGAGCGGTTTGCGCCGTCAGCAATCCTGCAAACACGCCAAGCGCCGCAATGGGCGCGAAAACCAACTTCATGAACCGAGACCTTTCTGTTTCTTATGTGCCACGCCGCCACTGCGTGCGGTAGCTTCTTTGACGGGAGAAGTAGAAGAACGTGCTGCCCGCCGCTGCCGCGCGGCCTCATACAGCACCACCGCCCCGGCCGCCGAAACGTTCAGCGAGCTCACCCCACCCGCCATGGGAATGCGCAGCAGATGGTCGCAGGTGTGCTTTACCAGGTCGTGCAGCCCTGCGCCCTCGCGCCCTAAAACAAGAACAATGTCGCCGGTCAGGTCGAAACGGTCGTAGTCGGTCGATCCGCGCTCGTCGAGACCCACCACCCACAGTTTTTGCTGCTTCAGTTCTTCGAGCGCCCGCACCAGGTTCACTACGCGCGCAATGCGCAGATGCTCGGCCGCGCCCGCGCTTGCCTTCACCGCGGCCGGGCTTAATGGAGCCGAGCGGCGCTCGGTGATCACCACGCCGTCCACTCCCGCGCCATCGGCCACGCGCAGCAACGCGCCCAGATTCTGCGGATCCTCGACCCCGTCAAGCGCCAGCACCAGCCGCGCCGTGTTTGGATTGGCCGGGTCGGCCGCGAACAAATCTTCAATTGCCAGGAACTCCTGCGGCCGCACATACGCCACCACGCCCTGGTGCGCGCTGGTCTCGGCCGCCTGCGTCAACTGCTCGCGCGATTCGCTGCGCACGCGCACGCCCTTCTCGCGGCACTGGGCGATGAGCTTGTCCAGCCGGTCGTCGTGGCGTTCGCGGGCCACCAGCACGTGATCGAAGCGGCGTTTTCCGGCGCGCAAAGCCTCTTCCACCGGGTGCAGGCCGTAAAGCAGGTCCATGAATAGATTTTAGTGGGCCGAGCTCGGAAGCCGAGGTATTGTCAGTGGGTCAGTTTGAAACTGTTTTGAAAGGGCACGACTTTAGTCGTGCCGATAAGGTCCGTAAAATGAGCGGGGCTTTAGCCCCTGAGGGATGGTTTCTTTCAAACTGATCACCACCGAGGTGTGCAACTTGCTCGTAAGGATGATTGCAGCTCCCCGACCGTCTCGCTTACAAGTCGTTGGATCCCCGCGAGAGCGCCCTCCGGAGTGGGCGCAAGCCAGGAAAGCGACGGAAACTCGGAACAAAGGCCCACATGTTCGTCGTCCTCGGGCGACCAGATTACGCGGTAATGGTACTCGTTGTTCGCCTTATCCATTGCCATCCTAATTATCAGGGCAACTGCCGGATAAAGTCTGTGACAATTTCTGCCGCCTGTCGAGGCTCGCGCTGTAGCAGCAGGTGCGGCCCGTCGATTCGTGCAACGGTCACATCAGGTCTGATGGCTAGAATTTCATCCAGGCACCGCGCGGGAACGACGCGGTCATTAGCTGCCTGAAGATACAGTGCTGGAACCGAAACCCTCGCCAGCTCCGCCCTGGCGTCGCAGCTAGAGATTGACCGCAGTCGCGAGGAGAAGACTTCGGGGCTCATCGAAAGTACGGCCGATCTGACGCTTTCAACCAGGCCGCGTGATGCCCCGGGGCCTAGGAGAGCGCGTCGTATGACAAGATCTGGTAGGCGCAAACGCATCCGGCCAGCGAGCAGGAGAGCGCCAAGGCCCGGCAACCAGGGATAACTCGGGTTGGTCGCAAATCCGGCTGCGAGAATCAGGGCGCTCATTCCGGCTGGGCGTGTCGCTGCAATCTGGATTGCCAGCGGCGCCGAGAACGACTCGGCCAGCAAGGCAAATGGCTCTGGTCCCGGCAATCGCTTGCGAATGTGTTCGACAATCCCCGGATATGAAAGCGGCCGATCCTCCGGATACGAGACCGGCACTGCTTCGAACCCCTGTGGAAGCGCCTCGATGAACTGCGCAAAAAGCGTTCCCGTGCCGTCCATGCCGGGCAAGAGCACGAGTTTTCTGAAAGGCGGTTCGTTGACCATCGGGAGTTATCGAAACAATATCACCGTCCAAGTCTCTGCGGAGGCGCGGTGTGGACCGTTGCGTGGAATCGGCCGAGCCACCCCCCGCGAATTGAACCGGCTTTCACAACCCGCGCCTAAAATAAAGTATGCGGGCGTTGGCCGATCGCCCCGCGCCGGCCGCAGGAGGTTCACATGAGGCTCCCACGGGCGATTCGCAATCTGCGTGTGCTGCCCAGACGTTTTCGCCAGGCGCGGATGATGGCGCGTTCCATCCAGTGGCGCAAGTATCCCATTCTCGCGCACATCATTCCCACGCGCCGCTGCAATCTCTCCTGTTCCTATTGCAACGAGTACGACAAGGTTTCAAGCCCTGTGCCAACGGCCGAGATGATGCGGCGCATCGATCTGCTCGCGGCGCTGGGCACGGGAATCATCACCTTCAGCGGGGGCGAGCCGCTTTTGCATCCCGACCTTGACGACCTGATCCGCCGCATCCGCAGCCACGGCGCAATCGCCACCATCATCACCAACGGGTATCTGCTGAGCCCGGAGCGCATTCAGCAGTTGAACCGCGCCGGGCTCGATCACCTGCAGATCAGCATCGACAATGTGCTGCCCGACGACGTCTCGAAGAAGAGCCTCAAGGTTCTGGACAAGAAGCTCGAGTGGCTGGCCGAATACGCCCATTTCGACGTGAACATCAATTCGGTGGTGGGCTCGGGCGTGGCGCATCCTGAAGACGCGCTCACCATCACGCGCCGCGCGCTGGAGCTGGGTTTTGAGACGACGGTGGGCGCGATTCACGATCACACCGGGCAACTGAAGCCGCTGAACGGTGAGGAGCGGAACGTTTACGACGCCATTCACAATGAACGCAAGGCCGGCTTCATGGCCTTCGCCTACGACAGTCTCTTTCAGAAAAACCTCGTCGCCGGCCAGCCGAACGAGTGGCAGTGCCACGCCGGCAGCCGTTATCTGTACATCTGCGAGGACGGGCTGGTCCATTACTGCTCGCAGCAGCGGGGTTACCCGGCGATTCCCCTGGAGAAATACACGAAAGAGGACCTGGAGCGCGAGTATTCGACGAAAAAGGCCTGCGCGCCGTTTTGCACGGTTTCATGCGTGCATCGTGTGGCCATGATCGACATGTTGAAAGAGAATCCCCGCGCCATGCTGAAGAAGATTTATCCGCCCGACGAGCCGGACGCCGAAGCGAAGATGCCGCTGGGGATAAAGATTCTGTCGGACCTTTTCCTTCCCGAGGCGGAAGGCAGATCTCAGAGTGGTCCGGCAAAAATGGTGGCGGGCGCCGTCAAGAGAGTGCTGGGAATCAAGTGAAGATCCCAGGCGGCAAGCACCACCAGCGCGACCGCCGCTCCCAGAACGACATCGATTGCGTAGTGATAGCCCCCGACTACCGCGGCGAGGCCGATCCAGATTGAGACAGCCAGGAAGATGATTCCGGCAACGGGGACGAAGCGCAGGAGTACAAACGATACGGCGAGGGCCGAGGCCACATGGGCGCTGGGAAATGAGATTGCCTGAATGCTGCCGTACTGAAGAAGCCAGAGGTTGAAGACGCGGCTCTTTCTCAAGACAAAGTTTTTGGGTTTGGCTGTCTTGGTCAGGCTGCGCGGCGGCAGCGCGGGAAAAAACGGCGTGATGGCGTAACAGATATAGGTGGGCACGAGGGCGAAGAACCAGTAGAGATTCACCAGGCTGCGCAGGTTAGCGGCATACAGCACGCCCAGCCCGACGGCTGCCAGAGGGTAACAGAGCGCGTAGGCCCACTCCAGGGTGAGGCGGATGCCCGGCCCAAGGCGCCAGCCCAGGCGCGAAGCCTGTTTGAAGAACCAGCGGTCGTTGGCGATCAGCCAGTCCTGGATGCGCGCGTTGGGGCCCTCAAAAAGCTGGCCGGTCTGCCAGTAGGGGATAAGCGTAAGCGGTACAGGCAGCCAGTCCCGGAGAATGGAAACGGTCTCGGATGGATGAAACAGGGCCAGGAGCCGCACCAAGAGAATCGCCGCGATGGCGATGGCCGCGAAGATCACGATATTGATGCGGCGGCGTATGGCTACAGGCCAAAACCATGCCGTGACCGCGAGTATAGCGGCGAATCCGCCCTGTATCCATTCGGAAGTTCGCATCGATCCCCGAGCCTTGCCTCTCTTGCCTGGTTGAAGCCTGCTTGGCGGCTGGTCGAGTTGCCCGAATTGGCTTCTTTAAGCATAGGGAACCCCGGTGAAGGTGTGGTGAATGGAAGGTTGCAAGCTGAGGAACAGACGCCGTAGTACCAGAATGGTCAACCGGATGGGAGCAAGGCCCTCTGCTGTTCATGCTCCTCAGGAGCCCAGGTTTGCGCCATACTGTAACCGGCCTGTAGCCGATGCCCAAAACACAGAAAAAATCCTTTACCGCGGTGCTGGAGCCGGACGGCACGGCGCTCAAGTGGACAATCGCCCGCGTGCCCTTTGACATCGCCAAAGTCTGGCCCACGCGGCGGGGGCGCAGAGTCAAGGGCGAAATCTCTTCTTCGAACGCTGCAAGCGGCGGCTTCGCCTTCCGCACTTCGCTCTTCCCCGATCCGGTGGGCCAGGGGCATATTCTGCTCGTCAACAAAAAGATGCAGAAGGGCGCGCACGCCCGTGCCGGCGAGAAAGTGTGGATCACGCTGGAGCCGGATCTCGAAGAGCGCGAAGTAAAGATTCCGCTCGAGCTAGACAAGATCCTCAAAAGCGACCGGCAGCTCAAAAAGTGGTTCGGCGCGCTCAGCGACTCGATGCGGCGCGAGATCGGCAAGTGGGTCGGCGAGCCCTCCGGCCCTGAGACGCGGCTGAAGCGAGCCGAAAAGATTGCCGAACGGATGATGCATGCCATGGAGGGCGAAATCGATGCGCCCCCGATTCTTAAGGCTGCCTTTGTCCGCCAGCCCATTGCAGAGGCCGGCTGGAAAGCGATGACCGTGGCGCAGCGGCGCGGCCATCTGCTCGGCATTTTCTACTACGAAACAGCCGAAGCCCGTGAGCGCAGGGCCGCCAAAGCCGTCGAGGAAGCCCTAATTGTGGCCCGCCGCAAGCCTTCCGCACCAAAGTAGGTGCATTTTTCCAATAAGTCGATTTCCCGTACGTCTTCGGCCCGGGATTTAGCGTCTAATTGACTACAATGACCTTCGCGACGGCTAAGTCATTTCCGGTTTCGGGCGGCGCCAGCTCTCTGGCGGCAGCGGTTGACGAACAGGCGCGGCAGCAGAACCTGGCCGTAGCGCAGGGGCTGAAGCGGCAGGACGCCGGGCTGCTCGACGAGCTCATCGTGAAGTATCAGCACCGCCTGATGCGTTATCTGCTCTATTTGACCTCAAACCGGGAGCAGGCCGAGGACCTTTTCCAGGATGTATGGATGCGCGTGCTGGTGCGGGGCGGACAGTTCAACGGGCAGGCCCGGTTTGAAACCTGGCTCTTCACCATCGCCCGAAACATGGTCATCGACATGCGCCGCAAACGCACCGCCTCCAGCCTCGATGAGCTCTTTGAGGCGGGCAGCGACGACGACCGTCCCATGAGCTTCGAGGTTGCCGACAGCGAGCCCACCCCATTTGACCGCGTCTCAAACCTCGAAGACCGGGAAGGCATTGCCAGGACGCTGCTCGATCTCGACACCCTCCATCGCGAGGTGCTGGTTCTCAGATTCTACGAAGAGCTTTCGCTCGAAGAGATTGCCAGCGTGACTAAATCGCACTTATCTACAGTAAAATCACGGCTGTATCGCGGCATGGCGATGATCCGGCCCAAGCTGGAGCGCGCCGGACTGCGGCTGCGGGAGGCGGTGTGAACTCTGCCGGGATGTCAGGGAGCGCTGGTTCGGGGCCTGAAGGCGACCGCGACCTGCTCTCTGCCCTTACCGGTAACCAGGCCTCGCATGAACGGGCCGTTGCCCACCGGACCCGCCGTGTAGTTGCCGCGTCGCTGGGCGTAATGCAGGAGCAGAAGCAAGGCCGGCGGCGCAGCAGCTCGATGGCGCTGGCGTCTATTCTGCTGGTAATTCTGGCCATGGGACCCTTTGTCTGGCGCGTCACCGACGATTTGATCGGCGGCGAACACTGGAGCGACATGGCTACCCAGACCAGCCTTTGGGTCTGCATCCTGTTGCCTGCGGTTCTGGCCGCAGCGCTGGTCGCCGGCTGGCTCCGCCGCGAGCACTGATTCCCTCCTCTTCCGGATTTTTCCGCCCGGAACGCATTTTGTATCAACTTCCCATTTTCCTGTTCCGTCCATTGAAATAGGGATACGCTGTTTTGCACCCTGTCGAAATCTTTGAGGTATGCAAGAGAGAGTTATGCCGAAGCCGCCGTCAATCAGCATGAACGAAGACGAGAGGATGATACCCTTGTGGTCGATCGTTGCGGCCACGGTGTCGTTCCTGCTGGTCGAGTACTACTGGTGGGTCGTGGCGCCGGGCCAGCATCATCATCCTCCGCCCCCGCTCGGCCTCCGCATTTACTTCAATCTCTCCTGGGGAATTCTGGCCGCGCTCTACTTCCTCATGATCGGGTACATCAGCAAGGATGCCCCGCGGCGCGGCATGAGCATGCGCTTCTGGATCATTATCTGCCTGGTGATGCCGGGCGGCATCGGCGCGGTCATCTACTTCCTGCTGCGCCAGCCCCAGATGTCGGTGTGCCCGGCCTGCGGAACCCACGTGCTCAGCGAGTTCCACTTCTGCCCGCAGTGCAACTACCAGCTCTCAGCCAGTTGCGGCAACTGCTTCCGCACGGTCAGGACCAGCGACCAGTACTGCACCCGCTGCGGCCATGAGCTGGCCAAGGATCACCTGCCCTCGCGCCTGCACGTCATGGGCGGCGAATAGGGCAGCGGCTTAGCGAGTCGGCCAGTCGGCAAGTCAGCAACCTAACCTCGATTGCGGGTGCCCCGGGTCCCTCGCATTCCGGGACCCGGGTTCGGAATCCGCCATCAAGCTCCCGGAGCGAGCGCAAGATGTTAGCCCAGGGCAAGCGCACCGCAAGGTGCGGCGCAGCCCTGGGAAAAGCTTTCTCCGCAGCTCCTGAAGCCCCGGCTCATTTTTTCGGCGCGATCGGCGCGACTGAAGTCCTGCCCTTTCAATGCAGGCATGTATGAGATAACTTCGGTAGTGGTGCAGTTTGAATTTCCACAGGCTAGGGAACGGCGCTAGACTTAGGGAATGACAGACTCCGTTGTCTTGAGGCGCGAATACGCGAACGGGAAGCCGACCGGCTTTTACTATTGCTCTGTGTGCAACGATCTTTTCAAGCCTAACCCGGAAAACCCCAACGAGATGAGGACGACATTCGAGTTTCACGTCAGAGCCGCTCATGCAGCCAAAAAACCACGCGAGGACGTGAACCAGGCCGCCGCGCGGATCGTCAGGGAAGCTACCGAGAAAGACTAAGGTTCCTGCTTCGGTTTGGGAAGTGGCAGCATTAGCTGAACCATGGTGCGCCCATTCAATTCCGCCATCCTTTGCCGCAATTCGACCATATTCTCACACGTCCGAGAAACGCCAATCAGCATCCAGATGTGCTCAACCAGCTTCTTAAGGCCATATTGACCCGAAAGCCACTGGTGATAGTTTTGGCCGTGGCGGGGTTCCGGCGCATTGTCTTTCAGCCACTTCGCTACGTCCTTGTCGAGATAACCGTATACAAGTTCCATAACCAGTTTTCCCCAGTATTTCGGCCTCTGCGTCACAGTCCCCTTCCAATTCGTGAGGCGAGCGAATTCTTTCCAAAGATCATCAGGGAACGTCTTTTCCCATTTACGCATCTCATCTTCGAGATATGCCCTGAGTTTTACCCTCAGCGCATCTGCGGCGCGGTCATACTGTGCACCCGTGGCCTCATCAATGAGCGCATCTAAACCAACTTTGGCGCAAGCACCGAGGAGCGCACTCGCTCTCATCGCCATTGCGGTCTGCCGTTCTGTCAGCTTCACCTCAGACGATGTGAAGCTGGCCTCCATCGCGCTAACGAATCCCCGCCATATATCAATTGATAAATCTGCCGGGAGGCCTTTAACATCGCGCTCCAGGCCTTCTACTTCGGGGAGCGAAAATGAAACCATTCCCTCGAGCACTTCGTCCATATTTATGAATGACTTAAGGGAGGAAACCCCCAAATATTTCTCGAGGCCTCCGCCCCCCTTGATTCCAGTCAAAGTTTCGGTATAAGCGGTCCTGCCAATTACACGTTGCCCCGTGTCAAGCACGTAGCAGGGAATCTCCTCTCCCAATAAATCCAATGCCCCTTTATAGACCGCGACGGGCAATCGCCTTTCGGTGGGGCTAATTGCTTTCGTCTTGCGCTTCTCCCATCTTGCCGAGGCTGCCTTAGATGCTCTTGCTTTCAGTTCCTCTTGGGTCATTGAAGCGGCAAGCACCTTCCCGCCTTTCGCTCTCCCAGTGATTTCTTCTTCTGCCATATGTCCTCACTTTCTTGCATAATGCTTGCATTATTTGCTTGCATTGTCAATAGCACGATGCTAGCATCATTGCATTATGAACCGCCTGAGTATGGCAAAACGAGTCCAAGTCGTATCGGCCCTTGTGGAGGGGGCGAGTATCAATGCAATCGTCCGCATGACGGGCGTTGCCAAGCACACGATTCTCAAGCTGCTAGAGGATATGGGCTGCGCTTGCGCCGCCTATCATCATCGGCATGTGCGTGGATTGCGCGTTCGCCGTCTTCAATGCGACGAAATCTGGGCTTTCGTTGGGGCGAAGGCGAAGAACGTCAGCATAGAGAAGAAAGCCGAAGGCTGGGGCGATGCGTGGACCTGGACGGCAATCGATGCCGACACAAAGCTCTGTGTCTCCTATCTTGTTGGGGGACGCGATACAGGTTGGGCTACCGATTTCATGCTCGATTGTGCATACCGCATTGTTGGGCGTCCGCAGATCACCACGGATGCCCACAAGCCGTACCTCAAGGCCGTAGAGGAGGCATTTGGTGGTGACGCCGACTACGCGATGCTTCATAAGGTCTATGGGGCCTCAAATGAGCCAGAACATCGCTACAGTCCCGCAACCTGCATCGGCTGCGATATGAAGACGGTGAGCGGCGTACCTGATCCCGATCACGTCTCTACCTCATACGTCGAGCGCCAGAACCTCACGATGCGTATGTCGATGCGCCGGTTCACGCGGCTGACCAATGGATTCTCTAAGAAAATCGAGAATCACGGTCACGCTGTTGCGCTGCATTTCATGCACTACAATTTCTGCCGCGTCCACAAGACTCTGCGGGTAACACCCGCGATGGAAGCTGGGCTGCAGATCATGTTTGGTCCCTCGAAGAACTAGTGAACCTCTTGACACCTGATAATGCTGAGGTTATCTGAATCTTGAAAATCGCCGTGGGGAAAAGAATATGATTGTGATATGCGAATTCGCTTCAATGAGGCAAAGGCCACTCAAGCTGCTGCCTATTTACTCAAGAAACGTGGCGGACGCATGAAATACATAAAGCTTATAAAGCTTCTTTACCTTGCCGACAGAAAATCGTTCTTGGAACGTGGACGGACGATCACCACGGATTGCTACGTCTCAATGGAACACGGTCCGGTTTTGAGCATAACCTACAATTTGATCGGCGGGACCCATCGCCAAACAGATCACACTTGGGAACGGGCAATTTCGACCGTAGACGATTTCGACGTCAAGTTAAACAATCCTGACGCCAGGATCAAACTGGATGAATTGTCTCAGGCAGACATTGAGGCGCTCGATTGGGTGTTTGCGCAGTACGGACACTGGAACAGATGGAAGCTCATCGACGAAATAATGCACAAGCTTCCAGAATGGACCGATCCTGGCGACAGCATGAGCCCGATTGACTATCTTGACATCCTGAAGGCTGGAAACATTTCACCGGAGGACCAAGCCCGCATCGAAGAGGAATTGAATAGCCTCACGACTGTGCAAGAACTCTTGGTTTTACCCGACTGGTGAAACTCGGCGACTGTATCAAATTCCAAAAGCCCGGGATTTCTGTCCCACATTGCTACTTCATTGTGGCCGAGAATTCGTCTGGCGAGTGCGTAATCGTGAACATGACAACCATGGGCCATATTTGCGACAAAACCGTAATTCTGCACAAAGGGGACCATCCAGAGGTAACACACGATTCAATTATTCTCTATTCTGACGCGCAGATTACGACATTTGAGACTCTAGATATCCTCGCAAGCAGAGGGATTGTGCAGCGCAAAGCGCCTTGCTCTCCAGATTTCATGAAGACGCTGCAAGATGGACTTGGAAAGTCACCTGAGACGAAGCCTAAGATACGCGTCTTCTGCGGGCATCCGCCCAGAATCCAGAAATCCCCAAAGTAGCGCCTAAATCCAAACTGCACCACTACCATAACTTCCAGGCATTTGCCCCTGTCTCGGCGGGTCTGATACAAACGTCGATTGGAAGCTTACAGCGATGATCTCCTCTTGAAAGGTGCCCGCCCAATGAAAGACTTTACACGGCGTCGATTTGGCCAGACCGTGGCTGCCGCTGCGGCGCTGGCCGGCAGCTCAATTCCTGGATTTGCCTTCGGCCAGACGGGAGCGGCCGGCAGCGAGGCCGATCACGACTCGGGCCGCAAGTTTCCCGACGGATTCCTGTGGGGCTGCGCCACGGCCGCCTACCAGATTGAAGGCGGAGCCAAGGAGGGCGGACGCGGGCCTTCGGTCTGGGACGTCTTCAGCCACACCCCCGGCAAGACGCATAACGGCGACACGGGCGACGTAGCCGACGACTCGTATCACTTGTACAAGGAAGACGTCCGGCTGCTGAAAAACCTGGGCGTGCAGACCTACCGCATGTCCATCTCCTGGCCGCGCATCTTTCCTGAGGGCAAGGGCCAGCCGAATCCCGCGGGCCTGGACTACTACAACCGCGTCGTCGATGAACTGCTGGCCAACAATATCGCTCCTTTTGTGACTCTCTTTCACTGGGATCTGCCCGCTGCGCTGCCCGGCGGCTGGCAGTCGCGTTCCACATCGCTGGCCTTTAGCGACTACGCGGCTTACATTGCCCGGCAACTCTCCGATCGCGTCAAGCACTTCATGACCACCAACGAGATCGCGTGTTTCACTGACCTGGCTTACAGGGACGGGAGCTTTGCGCCGGGGCTGAAACTGCCCCTCAAAGATGTCTACCAGATCAGGCATCACGGAATCCTGGCGCACGGGCTGGGCGTGCAGGCCATCAGGGCCAACGCCAAAGGACCGGTGCAGGTGGGACTGGCTGAGAACGCGCAGGTGTTTGTGCCGGTGATGGAAACCGAGGAGCACATCCGCGCCGCCCAGCGCGCCACGCGGGTTATGAACGCGCCGTTCCTGACCGCGCTGATGGAAGGCAAATACATCGACGAGTACCTGCACTCGATCGGCTCGGACGAACCCAGGGTCGAGGCAGGCGATTTTGCGGCCATCGCCAGCCCGCTCGATTTTGTGGGCGACAACGTGTACATCTGCAACTACGTCTCCGCGGCCGGCACGCCGACCGGGTTCGAGATCGAGCCGTGGCCCAGTTCGTATCCCCGGATGTACTCGCGGTGGATTACGATCAGCCCCGAGTGCGCCTACTGGGCAATCCGCAACGTGTGCGACCTGTGGCATCCCAAGGCCATGTTCATCACTGAGAACGGCACCCCCTCAGCCGATGTATTGACGGCGGACGGCCGCGTTGCTGACCTCGACCGCGTGATGTACCTGCGCAACCACATCGCCAATGTTCACCGGGCCGCGGTCGAGGGGTACCCCATCAAGGGCTACTTCCTGTGGAGCCTGATGGACAACTTCGAATGGGACGATGGGTATTCGACGCGGTGCGGCATCCACTACGTGGACTATAAGACGCTGAAGCGCTATCCCAAGCTGAGCGCCGAGTGGTACCGCGAGCTGATCAAGCGCAATGAAGTGGTGTGAAAACAGGGAACAGGGAAAAGGGAACAGGGAGCAGGGAACAGGGAGTGGAAGCAGGTGCCGGGTGCCCCATCCTGAACGCGTTCTTTGCGTTTAAGGTGGGAAACCACGATCCCCGCCCGCCGTCCCCCGTCACCCAAAAGTCAAGGCTGTCAGTTCTTGTCGTGCTCCATCCAAAGCACTTAAGCCCTGCCCCCGGCTGCATCCGATTTCGCCCGTTGGGCGCACAATTCTATATAGGAAGGAATACGGCTGAGATATGAACGCGCTTGAATTCTCACTCAACGCCCCCGCCAGAGGTGCGTGTGCTCTGTCTCGCGGCGATGCCCTCTCTTCGCGCCCGGCTCGTTTTTTCCCAAAATCCACGCAGAAACTGTACCGCAGTAAACCGCTTCAAAAGAATCAACAGCTTAGCCCGTAAGATCCCGTCCGCAACCACACAGAAGCCGCACAGATTCTGTACGGATCGGCACAGGTTCAGTACATCTGTCGCCGTTTGACCCTCCCAAGTCCGGCTCCCTACAATCAGTGTTCCGGTTCAATGTCCATCTCCGCCCTCATCATCGACGACGAACAACTGGCCCGCGAAGAGCTCAAGTACCTGCTCGACGAGGTGGGCGGCGTTGACGTCGTTGCCCAGGGCGCCAACGGCATTGAAGCGGTTGAGCTCATCGAGGAGTACCATCCCGATCTCGTCTTTCTCGACGTGCAGATGCCCGGACTCGACGGCTTCCAGGTGATTCAGAAGCTGGCTGAAAAGCGGCCCAACGGCGCCGGCGACCCCATGCCGCAGATCGTCTTCGCGACCGCATACGACCAGTACGCAGTGCGCGCCTTCGCTGTGAATGCGCTGGATTACCTGCTGAAGCCGTTCGACCGCGTTCGCGTCTCTGAGGCCGTTGAGCGCGCGCGCACCCGCATCGCCGCAGGCGGCGCGGGGCCGTCGGGCGGCTCGCAGCCTACGAGTACGCAAATCGACGCGCTGCTGAAACTGCTCAACCGCACCCAGGGCGCGGAGCGTGTTTCCGCGCAGCCCGCCAAGCTCATCGTGCAGTTGCAGAGCCGCCTGCTGCTCGTCGATCAGGCAGAAATCTGCTTCGCCGCCATCGACGAGGGCGTCATCCGCATCGTCACGCGCACCTTCGAGGGCCAGTCGAAGTGCCGCACCCTCGAAGAGCTGCAGGAATTGCTCGATCCCGCCAACTTCTGGCGCGCCCACCGCGGATTCGTGGTCAACATCAACCACATTCGCGAAGTGGTGCCGTGGTTCAAGTCCAGCTACCAGTTGCGCATGAACGACAAACAGCAGACTGAGATCCCAGTCAGCCGCGCGCAGACCAAGCGCCTGCGCGAGCTGTTCAAGCTGTAAACAGGGATCAGGGATCAGGGGTCAGGGGTCAGGGGTCCTACTGCGGCGGCGTGTGGCCGATGAACTTGTCGGCCCACTGGATGAAGTACTTCATGTTGGGTGCGTCGGTGTGGCCGCCGTCGTGTTGCCGCCACGCAAGCTGGCCGTCGAGCACGCCCTGGTTCACGGGCGGCATCTGCGCGGCCCGGTAATCGCCAAAGCTTTCCAGACCCTTGGCACCCAGCAGCGCAAACACGCGGCTCGCATCCACAGTCGCCATGAAGCTGCCCTGGTGATCGAGCCAGTGCGCATCGCCTTTCTCGGGCACGCCGTAGCTGATAAACGTCAGCCGCGGCGCACACAGCGCGATCAGCTCGTTCGAGTCCACCGGAAGCTGCCCCGGATTCCCGCTGCCGAAGGTTGCCTCAGATGCGCCGTACTTCAGAAAGTTCCCGGCCATCCAGTAATACTCGCCGCCGGTCAGGCTCTCCACCGCCTCGCCGTAGTTGCGGCGCAGCAGCGTGGCCCCGCCTTTGCCAGAGGATCCCACCAGCACCATTGCAAAGCGCTGATCGAAGGCCATGGTTACAAGCGCCGCCTTGCCGTAGCGCGAAACGCCTTCGATGCCCACATGCTTTGCGTCAATCGAAGGATCGGTCTCAAGATAATCGAGCGCGCGGCCCGCGCCCCAGGCCCATGCCCGTAGCGCGCCCCACTGCTCGGGTGTGCGCGGCTGGCCCTTGTTCACCAGGCCGATGATGCCCCTCGTGATTCCCTGGCCGTTGTCGGCCTGGATGCTGGCCGGATCGAGCAGCACAAAGCCCCAGCCTGCCGCGATCAACTGCCACGTGTTGGGCGGATCGCCATCAGCGTTCAATTGCGGAGGCTGGAACATCGGCGAGTTACGGATCGGCTCCCACGCCGGGTGCGACTCGAATACCTGCTTGAGCGACGGGTCCTGCTGAAGGAGCAGAGCCTTCAATGCGCTGTTCACCTTGTCCATGTCGGCGCCGCGCGGCTCATTGGGATTCGGGAATCCCGCGGGCCCAAACATGATCAGCACCGGCACCGGGCCCCGGGCCATCGCCGGGGTCACCAGCGTCATATGTATCTTTACGCTGATCGCCGGGTACGAGGAGTTGTCAACTTCTCCTACGATGTCTTTGGCGGTCACTGGGTTGAATCCAAGGAACTCGTGATCCACCGCTGTCACCGTCCACTTCACGCCGGGGACATTATTCGGGACCCGGCCGTAAACGTATCTTTCGTACATGTCCACGATCTCAGGACGCCGCTCGTCCCACCACATCTTCACCGTGGTCACCTTGCGTCCGTCGTTCGTGGTCAGCGGATCAGGCACGCTGGGATAAGGGTTCGCCTTCGACTCGTCGTAGTTGGCGTGGTTGGGCGCGTTCTCGTTGCCGCTCGGCCCCGGCCGCACTGCCTTGATGCCCAGCTGGTCCATCATGTTCTGGTGGTCCTGATCCGCGGTGAAGTTCACCGGCGGCTGCGAAGGGTTCTGCGCTGCCAGCGCGGCAGATATTGAGACAAGCAGGATGAGAGACGATGGGTGGATGGCGCGCATGTCACCTCGCAGATGGTATTCTTGGTGCGCTTTCGCAAAAGCGACTTTCTTCGGCACTCGATCTTAACTGGTGAAACACGATGCGCGCACGCGAATTTGTAGGGGCTTCAGTATGCGTTGCGGTCTTGCTTGCCGCGGTTGCGCACGCCCCAGCAAAGACCAGGAACAAGAAGCCGAAGGCATCCGATGTGCCCGCGGAAACCTGGATCGAAACCTGGGGCTCATCGCAGCAGATCCCCGAGCCGCAGAACTCGCTGCCCGCCGAGGATATGCGTGACGCTACTGTGCGCCAGATCTTTCACCTCTCGGCCGGCGGCACAACGCTGCGCGTGCATCTCACCAACGCATTCGGATCTCAGGCGCTGCATTTCACGTCGGTCCACATTGCCAGGCCGGTCTCGCTTTCGTCCGCGGCCATCGACGTTACTACCGACAAGGCGCTCGCCTTTGCCGGCCAAAACGATGTCACCGTGCCTCCCGGTGCTGAAATGGTCTCGGACCCGATCCAGTTCCCTGTCGAGGACCTCTCGAGCGTAACTGTCAGCTATCATCTCGACGATTCGCCATCGCGTGAGACCGGCCATCCAGGCTCCCGGGCAACCACGTACTACGTTCATGGCGACCAAGTCTCAGCCGCCGATCTGCCCGGCGCAAAGCACGTGGAGCACTGGTACCAGGTGACGGGAATCGATGTTGTCGATAACGCTCCCGGCGCCGGGACCGTGGTCGCTCTCGGCGACTCCATTACCGACGGCCATGCAGCCACCACCAACGGCAACGATCGCTGGACCGATGCCTTCGCGGCGCATCTGCAAAGCTCGCCCGCAACGCAGGACATCGCCGTCTCAAATCGGGGTACCGGCGGCAATCACCTTCTCAGTGACGGTCTGGGACCAAACGCTCTCGCCCGCTTCGACCGCGATGTGCTTGCCCCGGCCGGCGTGAAATGGCTGATCGTCTTTGAAGGCGTGAACGACCTGGGCGGGTTGGGCATCGGAGGCGACGCGCCGCCGGCAGCCCACGCGGCAATGGTTGCCAACATCGAGGCGGCCTATGCACAAATGATCGTCCGCGCCCATGCTCACGGCATTCGCGTGTTTGGCGCAACCATCACGCCCTACGCCGGGTCGGGTTACTACCATCCCTTCCCGTCGAACGAGGCCGACCGCCAGGCGATCAACGCGTGGATTCGCGCTGCAGGCCACTTTGACGGCGTGGTCGACTTCGACGTAGTCGTCCGCGATCCTCAGCACTCCGATCAGCTTTTGCCGGCCTTCGATTGCGGCGACCATCTGCATCCCTCGCCCGCCGGATACAAGGCGATGGGCGAGGCCGTGCCGCTGAGCTTGTTCGCGCACTGAGCCGCGGAATGCGGATAAGGCCGACTCGCGCATCCGGGCGTTATCCTGGCTCTTCCCGGCGACCGTCCGATCAAGCGGCGTTTCCCGCCGCAGCCTGTTTACGGCCCACCGCCAGGAATACAGCCGCCGCAGCTACCGAGAGCCAGCCAAACAGGTTGCCGATTCTGGTGTAGAGTGTCGGCGCCTGAGGCGGCACCACAGCCCTCACCAGCAGCGACCTGCCCGGCATCGCACTGCTTGGAATCTCGCTCAGAATGCGGCCATACGGATCGCTGACCGTGAGCAAGCCTTCGCGAGAGGCGCGAACAATGGAGTAACCATTCTCAATGCCGCGCATCACGGTCGTGCGCGCCTCAAGCCATCCGTCGAGGTACGCAAAGTCCCATGCGGGCACGAGCATTACCGCAGCGTGGCGTTCACCGTATTCGCGTCCCAGTGCGGCAAAGTGCATATCCTTGCAGACCGCCATGCCCCAGGGCTGGCCGCCGACAAGGTAAGTGGTGTAGTCGTTCCCCACCGCATAGTGCTCACGCCGTTCCGGAGGAGCCATGTGATGCTTTTCGTAGCTTGCCGCCAGCGATCCATCGGGTGCAAACAGCCACGCCCAGTTCGTGGGTCTCGTGCCGTCATCGATTCCAATTCCCGCTTCGAGCCAGACATGGTTTCGTTGTGCATCGGCGCTCAAGCGGTGCTTCTCAACGTCTGCCGCCGCCGGCCTGAAGACACCAATCTTCTCAGGCAGAACGACTGCCTGGGCTCCGCGCGCGGCAAGGTCTGCAACGCGCCGGTCATATGCGCCAAGAATGTTCTCAGCGTACGATACCGACGCCCTCACGCCGATCGGATCGTCGATGGAAACCAGCCCAAACGTGACCTCCGAGCCCTGGACCGGCCGTTGCAACCGGAAGTGACCGTAGATGAGGGATGCACCAACGAGGGACACGGTGATTCCGTAGGCCAGCCAGCCGTGTCGCACCGACCGCCCGCAGCCGATGGCCAGAGCGAGCGCCGAGGGAACGAGCGCCAGCAGGAACAGTACGCCGGACATGCCGGCAAGAGAAGCGATCTGGAGGATGAGCAACCGGTCGCCCTGGGAGTAGGCCAGGCTGCCCCAGTTGCCATCGGGCAAAAGCGCGGCCATCAACGTGTCTGCCGCCACCCAGAGAACGGGGTACACGAACACCGTCCACCAGGCACGGTAGCGAAGGATCACGCGGCTCGAAGCCAGAATAAGAAACATCCATAGCAAAGCTTGGACCACGATGGAGAGAATGACCGCGAAGAGCGGCATCACCAGCCGGAAGTAATGGAAGTTGACGCTGGTTCCGATGACGGCGGCGAGGGCCACCATCCAGCGCGCGGTGCGAGCAGGATAGCGGATGGCGATGATGAGGAGCAGTGCGGGAGCCAGCCAGACAGCCGACCAGTCGGGGCGAAGGTTGACAACCTGGCGCAGCACGATGCCGCAGGCGATCGCCAATATGAGTCTGAAGGCGGTTTTTCCGAAGCGCGACTTCATGCAATCCGATATATAGCCGATCAGGGGTTGAATAACTTTCACGTCGTTCATTCACGAGCCGCAGTTCACGGCCCACGCCTCAATCGTACCGCTCAAACACAATCTGCTTGCGGTGCCAGCCAAAGTTCGTCAAAGTCTCGCGTACGCTTGAGACCATAAAGTTGAGGCCGCAGATGTAGGCGTAAATGTCAAAGCTCAGCTCGTTCGGCGGAGTGGAGGGTTCGACGAGCGCTGCGGGCAGCTTTTGCCCGAGCTTCGCGGCGCGTTCCTGAACAATGTGCGTAACGTGATCCTGCACGTAGCCGCGCAGGCCGGTCCAGCTATCCTGGGCGCGGCTCAACGTGGCCAGGTAATGGAAGTT
>Ga0326727_10009962_pt1 | contig 22963 bp, 14 predicted proteins | sample MB2enrmetagenome_FD_207643 | JGI IMG/M metagenome (GOLD analysis project Ga0326727, IMG submission 207643) | Lab enriched peat soil microbial communities from McLean, Ithaca, NY, United States - MB29MY | ecosystem: Environmental > Terrestrial > Soil > Wetlands > Peat | place: USA: New York...
CCGAAGCGGCTTCAGCCGCTTTTGCGCCAGAGCGAAGGGTGTCAGGGTCGTAATTCAAATTAGGCTGGAGCCAGCGTTCTACGACGTCCAAACTCATTCCCTTTCGCCTCCGATAATCTTCGACCTGGTCGCGGTCGATCTTGCCCACGGCGAAGTACTTCGACTCCGGATGAGAGAAGTAAAACCCGGCAACCGAAGCAGCAGGAAACATGGCAAAATTCTCCGTGAGCAGAATCCCGGTGTTCTTCTCCGCCTGCAACAGGTCAAAGAGCTGGCGTTTCTCGGTGTGGTCGGGACACGCAGGATAACCCGGCGCCGGGCGTATCCCGCGATAGCGCTCATGGATCAGATCCTCAGGACTCAGGGTCTCCCCTCTTCCGTAGCCCCATTCCTCCCTTGCTCTCTTGTGCATAAGCTCCGCCAGCGCCTCGGCGAGGCGGTCCGCAAGGGCCTTGATCATGATCGAGCTGTAATCGTCGTGGTCGTCGCTGAACTTTGCCAGCACAGGCTCGATGCCGACGCCCGCTGTAACGGCGAAGGCGCCCAGGTAGTCACCAAGGCCCGTTTCCCTGGGAGCAATAAAATCCGCCAGGGCATAGTTAAAGTGGCCCGACGCTTTCTCCATCTGCTGTCGCAACGCGTGGAACACGGTTAAAACAGCGGACCGCGATTCATCGGTATAAACCTCGATGTCGTCCCCCACACTATTTGCCGGGAAAAAACCGATGACCGCGTTCGCCGTGAGGAGTTTCTCCGCCGCGATCCTCTTCAGCAACTTCCGGGCATCCCCCAGAAGCTCCCGCGCTTTGGCGCCCACAGCCGCATCGTCGAGTATCTTAGGATACGTGCCACGCAACTCCCAAGCCTGGAAGAGAGGCGTCCAATCAATATAAGGAATGACTTCCTCGATCGGGACCGGAGCAAACACACGGGCGCCGGTGAAAGATGGTCGGGGAAGTTCGGTTCGAGCCCAATCGATCCGCGGCCTGCGTTTGCGGGCTTCCGTAAGAGTGAGCAGTTTCTGAGTCTCCGGCCTGTGGACGGCCCGCAGTTTTTCCTGTTCCCTGCGGTTTTCTTCCGCGAAGGCTTGCCTGCGCTCAGGATGCTTGAACTGGCTTACCACGCCGACGGCCCGCGAAGCATCCGCGACGTGAACGACCGGCTGACTGTAATGAGGAGCAATCTTGACCGCCGTGTGGACCCGGCTGGTGGTGGCGCCGCCGATCAGAAGAGGGATCGAAAAACCTTCGCGCTCCAGTTCCCTGGCCACATGCTCCATTTCATGGAGCGAGGGCGTAATGAGGCCGCTCAGCCCAATCAGGTCCGCATTGACTTCCCGGGCGGTTTTCAGGATCTTCTCGCACGGGACCATGACGCCCAGGTCGATGATCTCATAATTGTTGCAGGCCAGGACGACGCCGACGATGTTCTTCCCGATGTCGTGCACGTCACCCTTGACGGTAGCCATCACGATTCTGCCTTCCACGCGCGGCTTGCCCCCGGCTTCCTTCCCGGTCTCCATGAAGGGCAGCAGGTAAGCGACGGCTTTCTTCATCACCCGGGCGCTCTTGACGACCTGAGGGAGAAACATTTTCCCGGAACCGAAAAGCTCGCCGACTTTGGACATGCCCTCCATCAGCGGGCCCTCGATCACTCGCAGGGGCTTTCCGAGTTTTTGCCGAGCCTCCTCTGTGTCCGCCTCAATGGAGTCGGCGATCCCTTTCACCAGGGCATGGGAGAGACGTTCCTCCACCGTTCCCAATCTCCACGAATCCTTTTGGACCTCCGGCCGGCCCCGTTGCGCCACCGAATCAGCGAAGGAGAGCAGCCGTTCGGTAGCGTCAGCCCTGCGATTCAGCAGAACGTCTTCAACCAGACCGAGCAGGTCACCGGGAATCTCCTCGTAAATCCCAAGTTGCCCCGCGTTCACAATGCCCATGTCCATCCCCGCCCGGATGGCGTGGTACAAGAACGCCGAGTGCATCGCTTCGCGGATGACGTTGTTGCCGCGAAATGAAAAGGAAACGTTGCTGACGCCGCCACTGACTTTGCAGCCGGGAAGCTGGCTCTTGATCCGGCGAGTGGCTTCGATGAAGTTCACCGCGTAGTTCCTGTGTTCCTCGATTCCGGTGGCGACGGTGAGGACGTTCGGGTCAAAGATCAGGTCACAGGGATCGATCCCAATTTCTTCCGTGAGGATGCGGTAAGAACGTTTGCAGATTTCGACCTTACGCTCGGTCGTATCCGCCTGCCCCCGTTCATCGAAAGCCATGACCACCATGCCGGCCCCATAGCGTTTGATCAGGCGGGCGCGCTGCCGAAGGACCTCCTCGCCTTCCTTGAGGCTGACGGAATTCACGATGCCCTTGCCCTGAATGCATTTCAGCCCGGCCTCGATGACGCTCCATTTCGAACTGTCGATCATGATGGGGACGCGGGCGATGTCCGGTTCCGAAGCAATCGAGTTCAAGAAGGTGGTCATCGCCTTCTCGGAATCCAGCATGGCTTCATCCAGGTTGACGTCGATCACCTGCGCCCCGCCCTCAACCTGCTGCCGCGCGACGCTGAGCGCCTCCTCGTACTGCCCGCTCAGGATCAGCTTGGCAAATTTGGGCGAGCCCGTAACATTGGTCCGTTCGCCGATGTTGACGAAGTTCGTATCGGGCCGGATCACCAATGATTCGAGCCCGCTGAACCGCGAATATTGCTCCGCAGGAGCGGGAACGCGGGGCTTCAAGCCATGAACGGCTCCGGCAATGGCCTTGATGTGCGCGGGCGTGGAGCCGCAGCACCCGCCCGCGATATTCACCCAGCCGTTCAAGGCGAACTCGCGCAGGCCTGCCGCCATGATTTCCGGGGTCTGGTCATACCCCCCGAAGGCGTTCGGCAAACCGGCGTTGGGGTAACAACTCACATAGACGGGAGCAATGCCGGAGAGTTCTTCGACGTAAGGACGCATCTCCCCCACCCCAAGCGCACAGTTGATGCCGACGCTCAGAAGTGGCATATGGGAGACCGAGATCCAGAAGGCCTCCACCGTCTGTCCGGAGAGCGTGCGGCCGCTCCGATCGGTGATGGTTACGGAAGCCATCAGTGGCAGGCGGCGTCCAGCATCCGCAAAATACTGATCGGCGGCGAAGAGCGCGGCTTTGGCGTTCAGCGTGTCAAATATGGTTTCGACCAGCAGCAGATCTACGCCACCGTCCGCAAGGCCCCGGATCTGTTCGTGATAGGCTTCTCTCAACTGGTCGAAAGTCACGGCTCTCGACGCGGGGCTGCCGATGTCCTGCGACGCGGAAGCCGTGCGGCTTGTGGGGCCAATCGACCCGGCCACCCAGCAGTGCCGCTGGGGGTTCTCCGCCATGAATTCGCGGGCCGCACGGCGCGCAACGCGCGCGCCCGCGATATTGAGATCGTAAACATGGCCTTCGAGTTTGTACTCGCCCATCGAGATGGCATTGGAGTTGAAGGTATTTGTCTCGATGATGTCGGCCCCGGCCTCAAGGTATTGCCGATGAATCTCCTCGATAAGCTTGGGTTGAGTGATGTTCAGGACATCGTTGCAAAGACGCAAGTCACGTTCGTGGCGCGCGAACGCCTCGCCCCGGTAATCCGCCTCCTCAAGCTGCTGCGCTTGAATCATCGTGCCCATGGCGCCGTCAATGATGACGATGCGGCGCGTCAGCATCTCGCGCAATTCCGGGATGGGGTTCCCTGTTTCGTCCATGAATCGCCCTTGTTCCTTCGCAACACCCGTAAGGTGTCTATAGAATAACATGCCTTCCGCCTGATCGGCTGGAAGTGGGCGGGTCGTTGCGGCTTTGCCGGGGAGAAGTCGGACAGATCACGGAGTGTGCATTCTCTGGTATTTGGCGCTCCGGGAATCAGGGCAGAGACCCCTCACCCGGCTCGCTCCGCTCGCCACCCTCTCCCTGGGAGGCTATCTCAAAACTGGAGAGAGGGCTGTGGTTCTTTGATCTTGACCCTCTCCCTTGGGGAGAGGGTGCCCGAGGTACGAGGGCAGGCCTGCGCCTGCCGAAGGGGCACCTGGAACCCGTAAATGGCTGGGGCTTCGGCCCGCAGGCCAGTGAGGGGTCTTTTCGGCCCCTGCTGCTTCCAGACGATGGCGGCAGGCCCGTTTCATGGGCCGGCAAGCCTAAAGCCACAGGCTCTCGCGGGGTGATACTTACCAAATGCGATATTCAGGAATGATGCGGACCGTGGGCGCATAGCCGCGCCGACCAACCGGCGGCGGACGTACCTTTCCGGCACGCCCGTTGCCAGTTGAAGAATCACTTGCCGCCCAGAACCTCGTCCACCGCTTCTTCCAAAACCCCAAGGGACTCTCGCAGGGCGTCCTCGGGAATTGTCAGCGGCGGGGCGATCTTGAGGCACTCACCACTCACACCCACCGGAGCAAACATCAGCAGTCCTTTTTGCAGGCAGGCGACGTTGATCTTCAAGGCCAGATCAGGATTGGGAGTCTTCGTACCGGCCTTCACAACTTGAATTCCTCCCACCAGCCCCTTCCCCTGCACGCACCCCAGGACCTCCGGATACTTCTGCCGGATGCGGTGCAACTCGGGGATCAGAATTTCACCCATGCGCGCTGCCCGCTCAACGAGGTGTTCTTTCTGGATGACCTCCAGGCTGGCAATGGCGGCCGCCACGGGCAAGGGAGATCCCGAGTGCGTTGAGGTCATTGATCCCGGAGGGTAAATGCCCATGATGTCTTCGCGCCCGATCACGGCGGAGAGAGGCAACGACGAGGAAATGCCCTTGCCGCAGGAAATCAGGTCGGGGCGCACGCCGTAATGCTCGTATCCGAACATCTTTCCGGTGCGGCCAAATCCCGACTGCACTTCGTCGTAGCACATCACGATGTCGTGCTCGCGGCAGAAGGCCTCTAATTTATGGGTATATTCCACCGGCAGGAAATCGGGTCCGATTCCCTGGTAGGTCTCTGTCATTACGCCGGCGATGTCCTGCGGCCGCACGCCCTTGCCGGCGAGCGTCTTCAAGAAAAGGTCGAAGGAAGTGTCCTCGTTCTTGTATCCGTCCGGAAACGGGACCTGCACGAAAGTCGCGTCGCGGTCAACCATCCACCGCTTCTGCTTCTCCATGCCACCGGCGAGCTGTGCGCCCATCGTGCGCCCGTGGAAGGCATTCTGAAAACTCACGAGATACTTCTTGTGAGGTCCGTGCTTTTCGAGCGCATAGGTCTTCGACAGCTTGACCAGGTTCTCGGTGGCCTCGCTGCCGGTACTCATCAGGAAGACACGGTACTTCTGTGGATCAGGAGAGAGATCGCGAAGCATTTGCGCCAGACGCGCGCGGCGCTCGTGCACGAACACATAGGAAGCAAGCAATCCGTGGTCGATCACTTCTCGCAGCGCATCACGGACTTCCTTGCGCCCGTGACCGGCATTGGTAATGAGCACTCCCGACGACCAGTCAATCCAGCGGTTGCCCCAGCGGTCGCTGACGATGAAGTCCTCCGCCTTGTCCCAGACAATCGGCGGCTGCCCCATCATGGAGCGCGGCTCTGATTGCTTCAGCGATTCGAAGATCGGCAATGACTCAGGCACGGGCAGCTTGGTCTTGATACTCCTGTATTTCGTCTCCACTTTCGGAACTTCGACAGGCGTCAAATCGTAGACAGCCATTTTTCTCCTTCTCTCTCCTCTATTTCTGTTTGAGTTCGACGTGCGGGCGGTCGCCATAAAGAATGCGAACGGGCGAGGCATCCCGCAGAACCGACATTCGCGCCGCCTCGACCACCAACTCATTGATCGAGCTGTTGGCGGGCGTAGCAATCAGACCCTGGGCATCCACTTCACGTATGAGTTCGCGGCGGCGGGCGAGCGCAGTGTCCGGAGGCAAACCTGCCGTCTCGTTCTCAATCCGATAAATGGTCCGGGTAATGCCCGCTACGGATTCGCACCCATAACCGATCGGTTTGTAGCCCGGCCCTTCCCAGGGAACAACCCGATAGAAATCAGGGCTGACGTAATTGTATTTCGAGCCTCCCGGGCCAATGCCTTCGAGATACGAATAGGCCACGCCACGATTGTGATCATCGTGAAAGATGAGCCCCGTCTGCCCCTTGCCCTCGCAGTACATGATGAGGCTCTGGTCGTTGCTCCCCGCTGCGGCATCAGGATAGCCCAGACCGTTAACCACCGAGAGCAGGGCTCCGTTCTCCCACGTCACTCGGCCGTGCGACCACAGGAATGCCTCGTTCCCGTTGGGGAATTTCCCTTTGACCCCCTGTACGGACACTTCCACCGGCTTCAACCCGGTGATGAAGTAGACCAGGTCAACGTAATGGCAGCCGATGTAGGTAAACGGATCGGTACGATCACAAGTGAACCAGTTCTGGAAATTGGAGGAGCGGTAATAGTACGGCTCGATCAGTTTGGCCTCGCCCATAACGAACGCTCCGAACTGTCCCAGGGCATAGCTCCGTCTCGCAACCAGTGACCTGCGGTCAAATCGCTTGTGGTACTCCACGCCCACAAAACGTCCCTTCTCATTAGCCAGTTTCTCGATTTCTGCCGCCTGCTCGTACTTGAGGACCAGCGGTTTCACGCACAACACGTTCTGGTCGTGCTGCAAGGCTTGCATGACCACTGGGTAGTGGAGGTTATCAGGCATGGCAACCACGACCATGTTGCCCGGCGCCATCGTCTTGATGACCTCTTTGTATAAATCGGGAAACTTCTTGTCCGGAGCCTCGCCGAAAGAAGGATGCGGAGTAAACTTCTGCCCGGGAAAAGATTCACCAAGTTCCCCACTGTCCGCTAATGCCTTCAAAGGCGGGGTGTCAAGGGCGCAGATGTCGATTTTACGGAGGACTCCGGTCCTTTGCAGGTGGTACAAAGACGGGAGAAGCAGGTCATTCGTGATCATCCCTCCGCCTACGATCACGACATCGAGACTTCCAGGCAGCAAGGTCATAGGGCAAGGCTCCTTCTCATGGGGTCTGGAACTTTTTGGAGCGATGAATTTGAATTCTATGTTCCGTCACTCGCACTGTCAAGGTTGCACCAGAAAAAGTGGCAAGTCTATTGGTTATTGCGACATTACTCATTGCGAATCCGGGTTAATATAGATCAATGACACCGAAACCGAATCCCAGGATCAATCACAAGTACTGTCACTTCCGTTTGCGCATCCGGCGGTCGAAGATCCACCGATGGGGCGTCTACACCGATCAGGACATCCCTGCCAATCGCAAGGTCATCGAGTACATCGGCGAAAGAATCAGCCACCGCGAGGCGCACCAGCGCTGGCACAGCCGGTATCTTTTCCTCCTTGACGACCAATGGATGATCGACGGAGCCGTGGAAGGCTCGGGCGCCGAATTCATCAACCACTCGTGCGAGCCGAACCTGGAAGCCTGCATTATAAAGGGGCACATCTATTATATGAGCCGGCGGCCGGTTAAGGAGGGCGAGGAGCTCACCATAGATTACAACTACAACCGCACCGACGAAAAAATGCCTTGCTCCTGCGGGGCGAAGAACTGTCGCGGGACGATTAATCAAATGAGGCTTGATGGTCAACCGAGGTAGAGCAAGTCGAAATTCCAAACCGCGCACAATAGCATGCAGATTCGCGTTCTGATGCAACCTGACCCACCCCTCGCACGTCTCATTCATATAACATTGCTAGTGCTCAGGAGGTCGATGATGTACAGACGTTTCCTTACGATTGCAGCAAGCGGATTGCTGGTCCTCGGGGTGGCGTTCTGCCCAGCTCGGGCAAATGCACAGGACGCTCCGCCAGAGGGGCCGCCGCCCGGTGGACAGATGGGTCCGGGACCCCGAATGAGCCCGGCCGACGAACTCAAAAGGCTGGACAAGCACTTGAAGCTCACAGACGATCAGAAAAAACAGATCAAGCCCATCCTTGAAGACCGGCAGAAGAAGATGGAAGGCCTTTTTTCCGACGACTCTCAATCACGGGAAGAAGCCAGGAGCAAGATGAGGGCCATCCACGAGGAGAGCGACAGCAAGATTCGCGCCCTCCTTACGGAGGATCAGCAGAAGAAATTCGATGAGATGAAAAAGCACCGGCATGGCCCTCCGCCGGGAGGTGGCCCGGAGGGAGGACCCGGAGGAGAGATGGGACCACCGCCGGGCGCTAACTAAGGCTGATCGCCGCCGCACGCCCAGTCCCACTAAAGCGGAAAGACCTGCGCACGCCACACACTGAAGTTCCGCGCCGGGCGACACTCCAAAAATTCGCCCGGCGCTTCCCTTCCCATTGTCAAATCGATCCTCGCGCTCAGGCAGCGAGGGATGACTACCGGTACCGCTTGGCCATCTCCTCTAGCGCCACCGGTGCGTAGTCACCCGCGTGGCCGGCTTGGCCGAACTGCGTCATGCGAAGCGCCACGACCTTCTTCATGGCTTCGCGGGCAGGCTTCAGGTAGCTGCGCGGATCGAACTCTTCCGGCTTCTCCGCGAAGACCTTGCGGATCGCACCCGTCATCGCCAGCCGGTTGTCGGTGTCGACGTTGACCTTGCGCACGCCGTTCTTGATGCCGAGCTGGATTTCTTCCACCGGCACGCCCCAGGTCGGCCGCAGCTTGCCGCCGTACTTGTTAATGATATCCTGCAGGTCCTTCGGGACGCTGGACGATCCGTGCATCACGAGGTGAGTCGTAGGCAGCCTCTTATGGATCTCGATGAGGCGGTCCATCTTGAGCGTCGCGCCCGTGGGTTTCTCGGTGAACTTATAAGCGCCGTGGCTGGTGCCGATGGCGATCGCCAAGGCATCCAGGCCGGTCTGCTTCACGAACTCAACCGCCTGGATAGGATCGGTAAGGTGGCTGAGACCATCAAGGCCCGTGCCGTGGCCGTCTTCGATGCCGCCGAGGCAGCCGATTTCGCCTTCCACGGTAATGCCTTTCGCGTGCGCAGCCTCAACGACCTCGCGCGTGGCCTTCACGTTGTACTCAAACGTTGAAGGCGTCTTGCCGTCCGGCATCAGCGAACCGTCCATCATCACGCTGGTGAAACCCATCGCGATGGCTGACTTACAGGTTTCAACACTGTTGCCATGATCCAGATGGAGAACGGTCGGAATCTCAGGGTAAAGCTCGGCAGCCGCCAGCATCAGGTGGTAGAGGAAGCGGTCCTGCGAATAGCTCCGTGCTCCGCGGCTGGCTTGAACGATAACTGGCGATTTGGTTTCACGAGCCGCTTCCATGATCGCCTGGATTTGTTCCATGTTGTTGACATTAAAAGCTCCAACGCCGTAACCGCCCTTGGAAGCTTCATCAAGCAGTTGACGCATCGAAACAAGTGGCATATAGGTAATCTCCTTCAGTTCGTACGTATTCGTCGGTGCGGAATTCCATTTCAGTATGGGTCCCGATATGGGGTCCCGTGCACTCTTCAGAATACACTAGCCTCGCTGACTTTGAAAGGTTCTGTAAGCCTATCCAAGGCTGGGACTCCGTGTCGCTAACCCCGCCCACTCTTTGATGTATCGACTGAAACGTCCCGCCCGATTGCAACTGTTTGTCCGGTCATTTCTTCGACCGGTTCGCCTCCCACCAGTGACTGCGCCACGATAAGCTGGCGTGCTTCGCCACGCAGGCCAGGCCAGGTCATGGCGAAAACTGCGCAGCCAGCCAAGCAAATGATTCCCCCCAACCTGACGGTCAGAGGCGCCCCCACATGGTGGGCGACGGCTCCCGAAAGCAATGCCCCAAAGGGCGCCATGCCCATGAACATCATGGAGTAAACCGCCATGACGCGGCCGCGCAATTCATCAGGGACCATGGTCTGGATCATCGTATTCGTTGCCGCCATTTGCAGGATCATTGAGAATCCAGCCGGCACGACCAGGAGCACGGAGAGCCAGAAACTGTGTGACATCGAGAAGAGGATCAGGGCGGTCCCGAATCCTCCGGAAGCGTACATCACCCATCTCCCCAGGCCGCGTACGCCGTGGCGAGCTGCCAGCGTCAGCGTCCCCATGAGAGCGCCGACTCCTGCCGCCCCCATCAGTATGCCCAGCCCGCGGGGTCCGCTGTGCAGGATGCGGTCGGCAAAAATCGGCATCAGCACCACGTAAGGCATCCCCGTCAAGCTGACAAGACCGAGCAGAAGCAGCAGGGCGCGGATCGGTCCCGCGTGCGCGACCCAGCGGAAACCTTCCGCCATGCTCCCAAGGCCGGAGCGTTCGTTCGAGCGTTCACGCGGCTTGACGGTCATGAGCAACAGCCCCGCAATTACCGCGATGTAGCTCACTCCATTGGCAAAGAAGCACCAACCTTCGCCGATCGCTGCCAGCATTATGCCCGCCACGGCAGGCCCCAGGATGCGTGCGCCATTCACCATTGAGGAGTTCAGGGCAATCGCGTTGATTAAGTCCTGCTGACCCACCATCTCCACAATGAAGGACTGTCGCGCGGGAATGTCAAAGGCGTTCACCAAGCCGAGCAACGATGCCACCACCATGATTTCCCACACTTTGATGTGGGTCATCAGCACAAGCGCTGAGAAGACGAACGCCAGCAGCATCGCAGAGGTCTGCGTGGCAATGACGATGCGATAACGGCTCCTTCTATCCGCCACCATGCCGCCGACTGACGCCAGGAGGAAAACGGGAATTTGCCCGGCGAACCCCACGAGTCCGAGAAGCAGCGACGAACCCGTCAGCCGGTAGACCAGCCAGGATTGTGCTGTGGATTGCATCCAGGTGCCGACCAGCGAGATGATCTGCCCGCCGAAGAACAACCGGTAATTCCGGTACTGCATGGCCCGGAACATCCCTGGGACGCGGCTTTTCGCCTTCACCGGGGCTTCTCCGCCATTCTGGCGGGCATAGACGCTCTCCGCGGTCTTCCCTTGCTCAAGTTCGCTTGCCATAATCGGCGTGCCGGCCAATCCTTCGCTGGCGTTGATTCGATGCCCTTGCGCCCCCAATTCATCATCATACTGGAGACTGCGCGTATCCTCCAAAGACAAATGTTTCCCGCACCACAGCCGGCAGCCGCCCGACTCTTCGCACAAAGTCCTTCACCTGGAAGGCGAAGTTGACATAGAATCTGCCGCAGAAATCTAAGCTGGCGGCAGAACCGCTGTCCCAGGAACAGTTCAAACGGAGGAACGCCATGAACCGGATGCCATTTAATGCCAAGTCAGTTTTGCTACTCTGTTGTTGCACGTTGATGATCGGCGCGCGGGGTTTGCGCGCGGAGGTCAGGCTGCCCAGCCTGCTTTCCGATGGCATGGTGCTCCAGCAAGGCGTGAAAGTGAACATCTGGGGAACAGCGGACCCCGGGGAACGGGTCACCGTCACACTGAAAGATCACCAGGCAATCGGGGTGGCCGACAGCAAAGGGCAGTGGAAAGTAAAATTGGGACCGCTTCACGCCGGCGGGCCATTTACCCTGACGGTTGCAGGCAAGAACACCCTGACCTTGCATGACGTTCTGGTCGGCGAGGTCTGGGTCTGTTCAGGACAGTCCAACATGGCGCTGACGGTGAATGATGCCCTCAACGCCCAGGACGAAATCGCCCGTGCAGGCCATCCCACTCTTCGGCTGTTCACCGTGCAACAGACCGTCGCCTCCAAGCCGCAGCGCGACGTGAAAGGCTATTGGGCCACGGCGCGCCCGGAGACGGTTGCTGCTTTCTCAGCCGTGGGATACTTCTTCGGAAGGGAGTTGCTCGACGTACTCGGTGTGCCGGTTGGATTGATTAATAACGCCTGGGGCGGGACTCCGGCCGAGTCGTGGACAAGCCATGGCACTCTCGAATCCGATCCTGAGTTCAAATCTATTCTGGATTCCGAAAGCAAATTGCTCTCCCCTTACCCCAAGATTTTCCAGGACTTCGAACAACAATTCGCCGAATGGCGGCAGGACTCGGAGAAAGCCGAGTCCGAAGGTGCCCCGCTTCCCAAGACTCCGCGTCCTCCGGAGGACCCGCGCCAGAGTCCCTGGCGCCCCGCCGGGCTATTCAACGCGATGGTCATGCCGCTCACACCCTACGCGATTCGGGGAGTCATCTGGTACCAAGGAGAGTCGAACGCGAACCGTCCCGCCCAGTACGGCAAGCTATTTCCGGCGATGATCCGCGACTGGCGAAGCGCCTGGGGCGAAGGTGATTTTCCCTTTCTTTATGTCCAACTCGCCAGTTGGGGAGTCCATAGTCTGGATTACAATTGGCCGGAACTGCGCGAAGCGCAAACCATGGCGCTCTCCCTGCCGAAGACAGGGATGGCGGTGACCATCGACATCGGCGACGGCACCGATATCCATCCGAAGAACAAGCAGGACGTCGGCTATCGCCTGGCGCTGGCCGCGCAAGCCATCGCGTATGGACGAGATGTGATCTACTCAGGCCCCCTTTATAAGTCAATGACCATCGAGGACGATAAAATCCGCTTGCATTTCAAGTATGTGTACGGAGGTCTCAGCAGAAAGCATTCACCGAAACCGGAAGTCGACGGATTCGAGATTGCGGGTGAGGACCGCAAGTTTTTCGCCGCTGACGCCAAGATCGACGGTGAAACCATCGTCGTGAAGAGCGACAAGGTAGCCCACCCCGTGGCCGTGCGGTATGCTTGGGGCATGAACCCACAGGCCAACCTGTACAACCGCGCGGGATTGCCTGCTTCGCCCTTCCGCACGGATGATTGGACGAACTCCACTCCTCAAGAGTGAGGCGCCCTAAACCAGATAGAGTCCGAGTTCGGCGTGTGGCGAAGACATTGCTTTCTATGTCTTCGTCCCCAGGGTCCCGCGCCGGCGTTCCGGATTATGTCCGCGTGGACGTCTTTGCCGGCCCGCGCCTGTCCTCACCTTGCCTCCCGCCGATAATCTCGCCTTGTAATTCCCGCCACCAATGCCTTTAGCAACGTGGCTTCTGCCTTTCACAAAGCTTGCAGCCGCGTGGTAGGATTTAGCGGAACTCGATTACAGGTTGACAATATATTCGCCCGTCGCACGTTCCCAATAAGGGGGACCTGACAATCGAAGCGCCGGTTGTATTCAAGGGTTCGCTCGCCGGTCTTGGAGGGATATAACTGATGCAAAAGCTTCAATCTGACGACTTAACGGGTGTCTCGGAAACGCTGCTCATCCCACTGCATTACCGCGTCGAGGAAAGCAAAAGCGAATCCAGCAGCTTCAAGGATGAGATTGCCGAGAGATTCCACGATGCCATCGCTTACGACTGGGGCAAGTTCGACGCTGCCTCATTGCAGAACCGGATGACGGCCGTGACAACCGCCTTCATTCACAACAGAACAGCCATCTTTGACGAACAGGTAGGGAACTTTCTTGAAAAGGCGCCGGACGGACTGGTGGTGAACCTGGGCGCCGGACTGGATACGCGCTTCCATCGCCTTGATAACAGCCGGGTCGAATGGATTGAACTTGACCTCCCCGGCGTGATTACCTTTCGGCAGAAGCTCCACGAGCCGGAAAGCAAGCGGCACCGGATGATTGCGGCGTCCGTTCTCGATGACGTCTGGGTTGTGGAGGTCAAACGGCACGCGAGAAGTCGAGTCCTGTTTGTCGCGGAGGGACTATTACCGTACTTTACGGAGGAAGAGCACAGAAAGATATTCACCTGCCTCGCCGAGAATTTCCCCGGACAGGAGATGCTCTTTCACACGATGGGTGCGTCACTGATGCAGAGATTCGCCCAATACTCGCTGATATCCAAGACGAGCATGAAGGTTGAGATGCAATGGGGACTGGACGACAGCAGGCAAGTATCGGCTTTGAATCCGAAAGTGGAATTTGTGCGCGAGTTTTCGATGCTGGATGGCGGTTACGACCAGTTGCCCGCACAGGTCCGCCAGAAACTGACTCCGGCTATGGCGAAGAACCTGGCCAAGATCGTTCACGTTCGGTTCAAGGAAAGTGTCACGAGGTGAGCCCGCGGCTGAAGCGTATTGGGCCTTCTGTCCCACACAGGCATTAACAGCATCGCGGGTGGCGCAGACATTGCTTTTCATGTCTGCGCCACCAGGGTCCCGCGCCGGCGTTCACGGCAGCCTATCCATCGCCAGGATCGACCTGTCTTCCAAGTAATAGAACCTCCAACTCAACCATGGCCAGTCACCGGGCTGCGCGGCCAATCCGCGCTTCACGGGATTGTTGTGCATGTAATTGATTTTTTTGTGACGGACGCGGGTAGCGCATACATCGTCTTTTCTGTATGCGACCCACGAACACAGGCAACATCGACCATGCTCCCGCGTCCTGCCCGTGGCCTGTCCTGGCTTCTTGACGGTCGCCGACATAAAGGGCGATGTCGGCGCCACCCGGGGGAAATGGAACGGATGGCCGGGAGGGCGACCCCCTCCCCTACACGCCATTCCCGCGAAAGCGGGAATCCCGCCATTGGAATGCGCCGACGACGGACTGGATTCCCGCTGGATGTTTACCGTGAGCCCCTTCGCGGAGTTCACCCTGAGCAAAAACAGATTCTTCGCTCCGCTCAGAATGACAAGCGAAGGGCGGGGATGACCAAGGCTTCGAAAGGAACACTATTCCAAATGACGCCACCACTCTATTGAGGGTTGCATAATATAGTGACGGTTGTTTTCTGTAGCGGCGCTGTCCTCAGCGCCGAAAACGCCGGTGGGGACACCGGCGCTACAACGACGGCGGTCACAATTCTCTCTAAGCCACGCAGGAGGGGAAGCATCATAGCCTTCGTGCTATAATCGCGGGAGTCGCGCCGGGTGCGCAACGAGAGCTGAACACTGGATTCCCGCTGGACGCTTGCCCTGAGCAAAAGCAGATTCTTCGCTCCGCTCAGAATGACAGGCGAAGGGCGGGAATGACCAAGGTTTCAAACAGGTACTGCAACGAAGGGACACTGGACAGGGGGAAGATTATGGCGGTCAAGAATTTCGACAAAGTCTGGCACAACGGAAAGTTCATCGCGTGGGGCGAGGCCAACATTCACGTCCTCTCTCACGTGGTCAGCTATGCTTCGTGCCTTTTTGAAGGCATCCGTTGTTACGATACCCCTCAGGGACCAGCTATCTTCCGCCTCAAGGAACACACGGACCGGCTGGTGGATTCCTGCAAGATTTATCGCATGGATCTCTCATTCACGCGCGATGAACTGTCTCAGGCAATGATTGAAGTTGTACGCGTAAACGACATTAAGAACTGCTATCTCCGCCCCGTGGTCTTTCGCGGCTTCGGCGAGGCTGGCGTCAACCCTCTGCAGAACCCCATTGAAATCTACATCCTGGCCTGGGAGTGGGGAAAGTATCTTGGCGACGAGGCCCTGCTGCAGGGAGTTGACGTGTGCGTCTCCTCCTGGCAGCGCATCGCTCCCAACACGCTTCCGGCGATGGCTAAGGCCGCGGCGAACTACATGAATGCCCAGTTGATAAAAATGGAGGCGGTCACGAACGGCTATACGGAAGGGATATCCCTCGACACCTCCGGCCACGTGAGCGAAGGCAGTGGAGAGAACATCTTTGTCGTGCGTAACGGCACACTCATCACGCCGCCTCTCTCCTCCTCTGTTCTCCCGGGCATCACACGTGATTCCCTGATTACGCTCGCCAGGGATATGGGTTATCCGGTCGTCGAGCAGGGTATCGCTCGCGAGATGCTTTATATCGCGGATGAAGTCTTTTTCACGGGCACGGCGGCCGAGATCACACCCATCCGCTCCGTAGACCGCATCAAAGTGGGCAACGGAAGGCCCGGCCCGATTACCCTGAACCTGCAAGAGCATTTCCTTTCGATCGTCCAGGGACGTGCAAAGAACAAGTGGGGGTGGCTGACGCTTTGTAACCAGCCTGTCACGGCCACAAGGTAGAATGTGGATTGGCATGTCAAGGTCGTGTGCACCAAATTGAGAAAGTTACCGGGACGATAGGCAGGGAGGATCCACCATGACCAGCGAAGGGGTGACGATCGACACCTTGCTTCGGACCGCCTGCGAAAGCAAGGCTTCGGACTTGCATCTGAAGGTAGGAAACTATCCTCACATCAGGGTGGATGGCGACCTCCGCGCGCTCACCCAATATTCCCGCATCACCAGCGAAGACATGCTGAACATGGCCTTCAGCATGATGACCAACCGCCAGAAGCAAAAGTTCAAGGAGAACACTGAGCTGGACATGGCCTATGGCGTCGCTGGCCTGGGCCGCTTTCGCGTGAATCTTTTCCAGCAGCGCGGAAACGTCGGCATGGTCTTGCGCGTGATTCCGACCAAGATTCGCACGATCGAGGAACTCTTCCTTCCCCGTGTAATGGACAAAATCTGCCAGCAGACGCGCGGGCTCGTGCTCGTCACCGGCACCACCGGCAGCGGCAAGTCCACGACGCTCGCAGCCATGGTGGACCGCATCAACTCCACCCGCACGGATCACATTATCACCATCGAAGACCCCATCGAATTCCTGCATCGTGACAAGAAGGGATTCGTAAACCAGCGCGAAGTGGAGGTGGATACGCCAAGCTTCGGTTCCGCCCTGCGCGCCGCCCTTCGCCAGGACCCCGACGTCATTCTGGTAGGCGAAATGCGCGACCTGGAAACCATCCAGACCGCGGTGTTGGCCGCCGAAACCGGCCACCTGGTCTTTTCCACCTTGCACACCACCGACGCCACAGAGACGATCCAGCGCATCATTGCGGTCTTCCCCCCCCCGGCGCAAAAACAGATTCGCCTGCAACTGGCCAGCTCTCTGAAAGCCATTATCTGCCAGCGCCTGGTCAAGAAATCCGACGGCATCGGGCGAGTGCCCGCGGTGGAAGTCCTGATCACCACCGAGTACATCCGGGATTGCATCATCAATCCCGAAAAGACCCGCATGATCAAGGAGGCAGTGTCTGCCGGCGTCTCCCAGTACTCCATGCAGACCTTCGACCAGTCGCTCTACGACCTCTACACACATGGCCTCATCACCCTCGAAGAAGCCCTGCTGAACTCCTCCAATCCCGACGAGTTTAAGCTGCGGATTGCCGGTATCCGGACCACGACGGACGCCACGCGCGAGGAAATGGAAAAGGCCACCCAGGCGGAGAGGTTTGCGAAAAGATAAGGTAGCCTCGCTTCAGCCGTTCGGCGCAGCTCTCCGAATGCTCGCGTGCCGGCCTTATTCCGTAGCCGAAATCCGCCGGGCGCTCGAGAGGAAGTTCCCGGAATCAAAAGACATCGACAAAGCCATCGCCCGCCTCCGCGAACTCCACTACTTGGACGATAAGAAGTTCGCCGAACGCTACGCAGCGTCGCTTGTCCGGAACCGCGCCTATGGCCGCTACCGCATCCGCCGCGAGCTGAAGGCCAAGCTGGTTGACTACCGCCAAATCGAGCCCGCTCTTGACCAGGCGTTCGAGGAGACCGGCGAGGAGGAGTTGCTGCAGCAGACGCTAAAGAGAAAACTCCGCACCCTGCGGCTGCCGTTGACCCCCGCCAAACTCGCCTCGCTTTACCGGAGTTTGCTGCGCCAGGGATTTCGCGCCGGTGATATTATGAAAGCGGTGCGAAAACACCCCGAACTCAGGCCTGTTTCCGACGGAGTTGAACTCGTTGGACCCGAAGATTCCGAATAGTGAATTCTTCATATTTGCAGCAGGCTTAATTCAAGATTCTGACTTGCGATCCAATATGACTTCAAACGATATCCGTAAACTCTTTCTCGATTTCTTCGCTGCCCGGGGCCATCGCGTGCTTCCCTCCTCGTCGCTCGTCCCGGCCAACGATCCCACGCTCCTCTTCTCGAATGCGGGGATGAACCAGTTCAAGGACATTTTCCTTGGCCGCGAGAAACGCGACTACACGCGCGCCACCACGTCGCAGAAATGCGTTCGCGCAGGTGGCAAGCATAACGACCTCGAACAGGTGGGCCGCACCGCGCGCCATAACACCTTCTTTGAAATGCTCGGCAATTTCTCCTTCGGCGACTATTTCAAAAGCGAAGCTATTCCCTGGGCATGGGAGTTCATCACCAAGGCCTGCGCCATCCCGGCGGAGCAGCTCTACATCACTGTCTTCCGCGAAGATGACGAAGCGGAAGGAATCTGGGCGAAGGATGTTGGCGTCCCCCGAGACCGTATTTTCCGCCTGGATGAACATGACAACTTCTGGGCCATGGGCGATACCGGCCCCTGTGGACCGTGTTCGGAAATCCACTATGATCTGGGGCCCAAGGCCAGCGATCAGGGACACACAAACTGCAAGTTTCCCTGCGAGTGCGGCCGCTACGTCGAACTCTGGAATCTTGTCTTCATGCAGTTTAACCGCGACGAGCAGGGCAACATGACTCCCCTGCCCCGCCCCAGCATTGACACGGGAGCCGGCCTCGAACGCCTGGCTTCGGTGCTCCAGGGGAAACTCTCGAATTTCGAGACGGACTTGTTCCGCCCACTCATCGACGAGGCTGCAAGCCTTGCCGGCGTTGAGTACGGCGCGAACCACGACACCGACGTATCCTTGCGGATCATCGCTGACCACGCCCGCGCCGCCACGTTCCTGATTTCGGATAGCGTTCTGCCCTCCAACGAGGGCCGGGGTTACGTGCTGCGACTCATCATGCGCCGCGCGCTTTACCACGGCCAGACGCTAGGCCTCGATGAACCGTTCCTCTACAAGCTTTCCGGCGAAGTCGTGGAGATGATGAAGAGTGCATATCCGGAACTTGCCCAGACGGCTCCACACGTGGCCAGGGCCATCAAGACGGAAGAAGAGCAATACGCGCGAACAACGAGAATTGGGCTTGAGAAGCTGGATGAGGCGAGGGTCTTCTTATTCTCCGATGGGATTATCCCAACAGGGAAGAAAATGACGTTTGGAGAGTACAAGGCACTCTGCAAAAAGGAATCCGCAGTTCCTGTAGGGGTCATTATGGGGGAGGATCTGTTCAAGCTTCATGATACGTTTGGTCTGCGTCCAGATTTCGTGGAAGATGTAGTTGGGAACTACGGCCTCAAAGTTGGGCGCGAGGATTACAACGCTGAGATGGATCGTCAGCGCGAGCGTGCCCGCACAAGTTGGAAAGGCATTGAGAAGAAAATCGCCGCCCCCGTCTATCTCGAACTCGCGGAACAGGGGAAGACGGTCTTCGATGGTTACACGCAAACCGCTTCCAACGACTGCCGCATCGTGGCGCTGGTAGTCAAAGGCCAGGCCGTGAAGGAGGTGGCGCCGGCGACCGAAATCGACATCATTCTTGACCACACTCCTTTCTACGCCGAGGCTGGAGGTCAGGCAGGCGACTCGGGATTCCTGTTTGCCCCTGCCACCGAGCACGAACTGGCGCATATCAAGAACACCTATCATCCCGTCAGCGGCCTGATCGCCCACAAGGCAGTGGCAAGGGACACGCTGCACGCTGGAGACATCGTAACCGCAAAGGCTGACGCCAAGCGGCGCGGCGCCATGCGGCGCAATCATACGGCAACGCATCTTCTCCATGCGGCGTTGAGGCAGGCCCTGGGAACACACGTCAAACAGGCAGGTTCGCTCGTGGCGCCGGACCGATTGCGGTTCGACTTCACGCATTACGCGGCCCTCGACCAGCAAGACCTGCTGGATATTGAGGACCTTGTGAACCAGCAGGTGCTGGCGAACGAAGAGATTCGCACCGAAGAGATGGACGTTGACGCGGCGGTGAATTCCGGCGCCATGGCGCTCTTTGGCGAGAAGTACGGCGACCGCGTGCGCGTGGTCTCCGTGGGCGATGGCGGCTTTTCCAAGGAACTCTGCGGCGGCACGCACGTACGGCGCACCGGCGATATCGGCCTCTTCAAGATCATCTCCGAAGGCAGCGTTGCAGCCGGAACGCGCCGGATTGAAGCCGTAACCGGCGAAGGCGTGCTGAGCCAATTGAGAGAAACCAGCCAGACGCTCGGGCTCCTCTCGGATGCCTTGCATGCCAAGCCCGAGGGCCTGCTGCAGGCGGTCGAGAAGCTCGCCGAATCTGAAAAGAAGTTGCGCAAAGAACTCGAAGCGCAGCAGATGAAGCGCGCCGCCTCCCAGGCGGGCGACCTCGCGAAGGGAGCGCGCGACGTGAAGGGTGTGCGCGTGGTTTCGGCGCGTGTCGAAGTCACGGACCGCTCCGCCATGCGGCAGATGGTGGATGAGTTGCGCGCCATGCTGCAATCAGGAGTAATCGTGCTGGGCAGCGTTTCGGATGGCAAAGTCACCTTGATCGCCGCGGTGACCAAGGACCTGACCGGCAAGCTCGACGCGGGGAAGATCGTTAAGCAGGCTGCGGCCATTGTCGAAGGCGGTGGCGGCGGCCGCAAGGACCTGGCCGAAGCAGGCGGCAAGAACCCAGCGAAGCTCGATGAGTCCATCCAAGCCGTCCCCTCCATCATTGAAAAAATGCTCTAGTGGAGCCGGGGGATTACAGAACTCGGCCAAACGAAGGGCAATCCACCCTATAATGTAGGGCTTGGAGTTGCGGTAGGGCGGATGATTGGGGGATACCCCATAAAGCTGGCTGTCCGAGGACGGCCGTCCTAAGGAGACGCATTCATGTACAAAGTCGTTTTATTGAGGCACGGCGAGAGTATCTGGAACAAGGAAAACCTGTTCACAGGCTGGACGGATGTCGGCCTCAGCGAGAAGGGCATACAGGAAGCCACCGAGGGCGGCCGCCTGTTGAAGAAAGAGGGCTTCACCTTTGACGTGGCTTTCACCTCAGTACTGAAGCGAGCCATCAAGACTCTCTGGCTGGCGCTCGAACAGATGGATCAGATGTGGATTCCGGTCTACAACACCTGGCGGCTGAATGAGCGCCATTACGGAGCCCTGCAGGGCATGAACAAGGCCCAGACTACGGAGAAATATGGCGAGGCCCAGGTCAAGATCTGGCGGCGCAGCTACGATGTTCCGCCACCCTCTCTTACGGCGGATGACGACCGCTTCCCCGGCAAAGATCCCCGCTATGCCGACCTGAAATCCTCGGAACTTCCCCTCACTGAGTGCCTGAAGGATACGATCGCGCGCGCACTTCCTTACTGGCACGAAACCATCGCCCCTGTGGTGAAATCCGGTAAGCGCGTGATCATCGCGGCGCACGGAAACAGTCTGCGAGGGCTGGTGAAGTATCTGGATAATGTCTCAGAGCAGGAAATCGTAGGGTTGAACATTCCCACCGGCATTCCGCTGGTTTACGAACTGGACGAAGATTTGAAACCTTTGAAGCACTATTATTTGGGAGACCCGGAAGCCGTGGCCCGAGCGGCGCAAGCCGTCGCGGACCAAGGCAAGAGGAAAGCCTGAGGTGATGATATCCAGGGGGGAGTCGCCACGGGAAAAGGCCTCCCCCCCCCTCACGGGATAGCTCGATTCCGCTTCACATGGCTCCAGAAGCGCTTCGTAGTTGCCCACCTACCAGGCTTCCTGCGGATCGACCAGCACATCTTCCGCCCCTGTCCGAAAAAAACGATGCAACAATCAGGACTGGGCGATCGCCCGTCAAAGCATCCATACCCCCATGTTTGCTTTAGAATGATATAATGGCGCTTTGTGGACAGGGTGTAGCCTGTCTGTCACCAGCGGGGTTTCTCGAAGCGCCAGGTTAATCCCGCGAACGAGCAAGGTTGGGATGTCGCCTCTCTAGTGCAAATGAGTCGCGGCAGCGGAGGGGATCAGTTCGGGCAACCGGCTCCAGCGGGGATTGGCGCTCATGCGCAATAACGCACACACTCTCCAGGTATTCCTGATCTGCGGATTGGGAATGCTCATTTGTGCCGCCCTCGCGCGAGCCGACGGCATCGTTGCGATCACGGACGAATACGGAAACAAGATCTACATCAACACCGGAGATAACGGCACACGGCCCGCAGACTTGCAAGCTCGGAGTCGCCGCCCGTCAAAGGACGCACACGTCGTCGCACCTCAGGAGATCAACCAACTGGTAGAGAAGACTGCGGAACGGCACCAAGTGGACCCGAAACTTGTGCATGCCATCATCAAAGCGGAATCTCAATACGATCCGAACGCGGTCTCGTCGAAAGGCGCGATGGGGCTGATGCAGCTTATTCCGGCCACCGCTCACCGCTTTGGGGTCGGCGACCCCTTTAATCCAAAGGAGAATATCGAAGGGGGGGTCAGCTACCTGAGATACCTGCTGGACCTTTTCGGGGGCGATCTTTCTCTGTCGATCGCGGCCTATAACGCCGGCGAACACGCCGTGCAGCGATTCGGCGGAATTCCTTCCTTCGCCGAAACGCAGGGCTACGTGCGGAAGGTGACCGGCATGTATCAGTCGGATTCAGCGCAATCCGGCGCGCTCGCGGCGGACAAGAAACAGCGGCCCCCGTCCATCACCCGCTACGTGGATGAGCAAGGTGTGGCGCACTATACGAATGTGGAATGACCCGGATGTAGGAGATAAGGGAGTCATCCACCGCGCCGCAAGAGTCAGAGGAATTCAGGTAGCGGGCGGAAGTTGATCTAAACATCACGGAATGGCCTACGTTGATTGAACTGCCAAAGCGAATGTGCACAGCGATTCTTCTCGCTGGTTTTCTGGCCATTCCACAAGTTTCTTTCGCGACCGTTTCCCCCTCCCGCAGGGCAAAAGCCATCTCGACATTTGATCGCGCAGTCCGAATGAGGACAACGATCACCTCCATGCCCGAGAGCAAGCGGACAAAGGCAAACTACGAGAAGGTGATTAAGACCTTCCAGGAAGTTGTGCGCCTCAACCCAGCCTATACAAAGACCCCTGTGGCGCTTGCCACTGTGGCAGAGCTTTACGAGGAGATGGGACGCGTTTTCTCCGCCGACCGCTATTATCTGGAATCCATCAAGACCTACCAATTCCTCGTCTCCGAATACCCTAAGAACCGTGTCTCGCGGGACGCCTTGTTCACCGTTGGTGAAATTTACCGCGCGGACCTTGAAGACCCGGAGAAAGCTCGTGAGATCTTCCAGCAATTCCTCGACAAGTATCCCAAGTCCTCTAAAGCCGAGGAAGCAGAAGCCAAGATCAATGAGAT
>Ga0326727_10009964_pt1 | contig 22957 bp, 12 predicted proteins | sample MB2enrmetagenome_FD_207643 | JGI IMG/M metagenome (GOLD analysis project Ga0326727, IMG submission 207643) | Lab enriched peat soil microbial communities from McLean, Ithaca, NY, United States - MB29MY | ecosystem: Environmental > Terrestrial > Soil > Wetlands > Peat | place: USA: New York...
TGCCGAGCGGCCCAGCCAAAGAGGACCTTCCGGACACGCCGCTGGCCTGGGCGGACCTGACGGCGAAGTTTGCGGGGGCGGCCCGTCCCAGTGGGGCGGCCCTCTTCGTGCCCCGGGAGCATCCCGATTATCCGCCCACCTGGCTCACGCGGCATTACGGGGCGATGTGTATCGGCTGGCCGGGCGTGCGGGGGCGGACTTTCGAGTCGGGGCAGGCCATCCGCTTGAGCTATCGCCTGTGGATTCATCCCTCTACGGCCGGCCTCGGCCAGCTCCAAGCGGCCTACACGGCCTACCTGTCCACCGCGGCCGTCCGCTGGAAAGCCAAGTGAACTTGCGCGCGCCTAGACGCCTGCGCACGTGGTGAGCCCCGCGCGTCAGCCCGGGGATGGCCGTCCTTCACGCCTGGCCCCGCAAGCGCTTGAGGAACTGCACCTCGCGGGTGAGCGTCTCGACGGTCCCGGCCGGCGAGAGCTTGCCGAGAAACTCGTTCTCAATGCAGAGATCGTTCTTGTAGCCCGCCTTGCGGAGGATCGCCACCACGCGCGCAAAGTCGATGTCGCCGCGATCGATCGCAGCCTCGCAGTCGTCGTACTTCCAGCCGACGGGGCGTTGTTTCTCGCGCGACTCGGCCGGATAGCGAATGCTCTTGATGTGCGTGTGGAAGACGCGGGGCGCGAAAGCCTCGTACAGCTCGTAGACTTTCGAGAGCGGATTTCCGAACCAGTAGAAGTTGCCCGTGTCGAGCGTCAGCCCCAGCCGCTGCGAACCGACGCCCGCAAACAGCGGCTGCAGAAAGGCCGGATCGTTGGTCGTGGTGCCGTGGTTCTCGACGGCAAAGGCGACGCCGGTCGACTCGCTGGCCGCCACGATCTTGCCCAGGGTGCGGATCGCGAGTTTCAGGAACTCCGGCCGGGCAAGCTGCTTGGGCACCACGTCCAGGCGGATCGCCGGCACGCCCAGTGCCTGTGCGATACGGGCGACCCGCGTGCACAGCGCGGTCTCGACCTCGGGCCGCTCTTCGAAGTGATTGCGGAGGCAGAAGGCGGTGATGCGGCGTCCGGCCGCCGCCACGTCCTTGCGAAGCTGCTCGATGCCGGCATCCGTGGTCAGGGAGTACTTGCCGGCACCGTGCCGCAGCGCCGGCAGAGTGAGGTCTTCCTGAACGTCCACCTCGACGCCTTCGGCCCCGATGAGCTTCAGGGCCGACCAGGAGTCCTTTTCGCCGGTAGACCTGAGCATGCCGTCGCGAACGGCAGCGCAGAAAGCGGTCGGCGCCGCCGCGGCTTGCAAGTGCCGGCAACAAAGCGATGCGGCGGTCGCGCCGAGGCAGCATCTCCCGGCGTGTCCCAAGAATTCCCGGCGTGTGGATGGTGAAGGCATGGAGTTCTCCTGCTTCCCATGATACCAGGAGCCGAAGGCGGTTTGGAGCGTGGGCACCGGCGGCAACCCAAGAACCCCATCCGGCGAAGGTGCTGGAAAGCTCGACCATGCCGGCGGCGTTGGCCGTGACTCTACGGGTGCCGCGGTAAAGCTCTGTATTTGGCAAGTGCAGCAAACTGCCTCGGGTGTTGCAAAACCGTACACTCGATACGGGTCAGCGGCTTGTCGATCGGGCTCAATTTATGCCAGGGTCTCCAGCTTTTAACTTCTTCCCTGCCAACAGGTTCCCGCGAGCCGTCCACGGGAACCCCCGAAATGTTCGCCACTGGTATGAGGATTGCATTTCTTCGCAAGCGTCCTTCGGGACAGATGTGTGCTCCCTGGGCGGTTCGCCGATGAGCCCCACGCAGAACTTCGACCTGCTTCCAACGGCGTTCGGCTATGCTCGCGGGCGAGTGTGAGGCTCATGCGAAGGCATGGGGCCCATAGGGTGACGTGAGCAGGGAAGGAGTCGGCGATGAGCGTACTGCATTCGTGCTTCCCGGCGGCGGGACCCATCGGCCCGGTTGCTCCCAGCGGGGCCCACCTTGGCAGCGGTCCGGCCGCGGCCCAGGATGTTCCAGTTGCCCGGCCGCCCGGCAATGGACCAGCCGCGGAGCGGCCGCTGCACTGCTTGGGCGAGATCCGGCGTCAAGAAGGGCTGAGGCCTGACACGGTCGCTCGGCGGCTGGGCATCTCGATCGGCCAACTCCTGGCGCAAGAACAGCCCACCGCCGACATACGGCTGAGCGACCTCTACCGTTGGCAGGCTGCGCTCGGAGTGCCCGCCAGCGAGCTCCTGGAAGAATCGGGCTGCGACTTTTCCCGCCCCACGCGGCTCCGCGCCACCTTGCTGCGGGTCATGAAGACGGTGCGCTCGATACAGGAGCAGGCCCGGGAGGATTCGATCCGCCGGCTGGCAGAGAGGCTGGCCGGCGATCTGGTCGGAATGATGCCGGAACTCGAGGGCACCGCGGCTTGGCCCACGCTCGGCCAGCGAGGCAAGGCCCGCGATCTGGGCCAGGCGTTCTTCCGCCGCATCGGCCTCGATGCCATCGATGATCTGGATGCGCCCGAGGAATGACGAAGGGCGGAGCATCATCTAGCCCGGCGACGCCGGTTGACAGCCGGGGAGAATGGGCCTATATTGGTGGTCGGGTACGCCCCCGGCTCAGCGGGACGCTCGGGGGTTTCTGTGGGAGATACTCTCATGCCAAGCTCGGATCCTTGGCAAGGTCGGTTGCGGGAAGCGTGGGAGCAATGGAACTCGTTTCCCCGCTGGGCCCGCGCCTTGTATGGCCTGATGTGCCTGCTGGCCGTGCTGGTGCCTGCCGTGCTGCTGTTCGCTTCCCGGCAGGATCGCGGCCGCGTGGATGGCGACGGTTTGCAAGCGACGGCCGCCGACACATCGCAACCGGCGGCCGGCGAGGACCTCACGGCAGCGGACCGGGCCGCCGACTCCTACAGCCCTGCGGACGACCAGAGCGGCGGCGGACGCGGGGTGGGTAAGAAGGCCGATGGCGTCGACACGCACGCAGAAGCTGGCGAGGCGCCGCCCGAGAACGACATCCAGGCAGAGATTGTCCCGCAGGAGCAGGGCAAGCCCGACCGGTCTGCCGACAAGCCCAAGGGGCCTGCCGGCCGAGAGGATGCCGGCAGGCTGCCCGCCGCGGCGGGTGAATCGGCAGGGGATGAAAAGGCAAAAGGCGGGAAGCCTGCCGCGCCCGCCGGCGAGGCGCCCGAAACCGCAGAAACTCCCGCCACGCCCGTGCCGGGCGAGCCCGCGGCCCCGGCCGCCAGTGCCAATCCGAATCATGCGATAGTCGCCCCGGCCGTCAAGGCGCTCCTGGCCACCGCCAAGAGCGGCGATAATCCGTATCACTACATCTTCCCGCCGGTCGTCGAGCGAAAGCTGACCTACCAGGAGGTTTCGCAGCGCTTCAGCATGCGGATGGTCATGGCGCCGGTTTTCCAGAGCCAAACGGTGACCGTGACCCAGCCGGTCACGCAAGGCACGCAAACTCTCATGACCACCACGCAGCAGCCCGTCGCCGGCCGGCCGCTTGGCATGCGGCCGGTGAAGATGCTCGTGGCCGATCCGAACGGCCCGATCGTGCAGATCGTGAAGCAACCGGTCTGGGGCCCCGGTGGTCCGGACCGCGAGTCGATCGGCTGGCTGGGCAACAACGCCATGGCACTGGTGGCCCTGTTGCGATCCGGGGTCGATCCCGAGCGCGAGCCGGCCTTGAAAACGCTGGCCGACCGCCTGTCGCAACACCTGCAGGCGTTCGACAGTCCGGATGCCACCTGGGACGTGGCCTGGACGATGATTGCCCTGGCGGAGTACCCGGGCGGGCGCTATCACGATCGGCTGGAGCGGCTGCTCGGGCGACTGATCTCCGGCCAGATCGCGGAAGGGCCGGGCAAGGGACTTTGGGGGCCGGTGTGCGTCAACCCGGCGTTGCTGCGGCAGGCCGTCGAGGTGGTGTTCAAGAACGTGGCGGCCTTGCCGCAGGGGGCCCGCGGCGCGGCGCGTCCGCCGGTGCGTCCGGGCATGAACCCGGCCGTGGCCGCCATACCGCCGCAGATCGCGGCGGCCCAGGAGCGGGCCTTCGTCGAGATGAACGCCGTTTCGTCCCTGGGCCCCAGCTTTGCCCAAGCCACCTTCGGCGTCACGCTCAAAGACGCCCGTAACCAGTACGGCAACGACATTGACGTACCCGGCTGGCCGGTGAACGTCTACCGCGAACTGACGGCCGACCTGGAATCGACGGCACTGGCGGCATACGCTTTGCGCATTGTTACGACCCGCGCCAAGCTGCCGGCGCCGGTCGAATATCCCCGCGGGGTTTCGTTCTGCCGCAGTTTCTCCGTGCGCAACGCCGTGGCGGCGGCGCTCCACGCCGTTGCCGCCGCCCAGCATAGCGACGGAAGCTGGGATGAAATGACTGTATGGCAGACGGTAGACGAGTTCCGCAACGGGGGCATGGCGCAGTTCGGGCCGCCCGTGGCCGTGCCGGAGGCATTGCCTGCCGGCCGGCCGCCCATCGCCACCGCCCAGGCCTGCAACGCCCTGGAAGACCTGCTGCTGGTGCTGGGGCGCCTGGACGAACCGAAGAAAGCGGCCCGGCCGGCCAGAACCAAGGGCCGGCCGCCGGAGGTTGTGAAGCTTGCCGACCCCGCACAGTATCGCCAGCAGATCGCGCGGGGACGGCATCGCCTGTTGGAGATGATCGGCGAAGTATCGAAAGCCCATCGGGACCATGAGGCACTTGCAGAGGACCGGCCCGCCCGCCCCGGGAAGCGGCCGGCGGGGCGCCCGCTTGCGGACCGGCCGCAGCCGGCTGGCTTCGATCCCCTGAATTCCGTCTGGGGAGGAGTCCTCGAGCCCTATGCCCTGCTGGTGCAACTCCGCCTGGAAGCGGAAACCGACGCCGCCCCGGACGGCAACGCCGTGGGCCGGATCGCCCTGAGCGGCCTGATGACCTCGGCCGCCGAGTCGCAAGAGGCCACCGGGCTGTGGCCTGCCCCGGCCAACTACCTTCCCTGCACTCCCAGTGTCCGCCAACGGGCTCTGTATCTCGCGGCACCGCCGGCCAGCCCGCCGAAAAAGGCCCCGTCGCACGCCGGCGCGAAGAAAACGCCGCCGACTCCGCAGCCACCCAGGACGATGCTGGAGTGGCTGGCGGTTCGCGAGCGAGTTTGTCGTGATCCGCGATTCTGGATCGCGGATCGCGAAGAGGCCCAACGCTTGGCGACGGTGTACATGCTCTGCTACCTCGCCGGGACTGTGCAAGCGACACCGCCCGAGGCGCCGTCCGCCTCGCCCGGCACACAGGCCGAGGCCGGCGACCCCGCGCCGCAGCAGAAACCGTAGATCGCCGGTCTATGCGGCGTCCGGCTTGGCGGGCAACTTGGCGACCTGGCAAATCATCCAGGCGACCAGGCCCAGGGCGAGCACGAAGAGCACGAGAAAGATCGCCACCGGGGCCCACTGGGTCTCGCTCCGCTGGTGCAAGATGTCGAAATACGGGCCGATTTCCAGGTGCTGCACCACCTGGCGGCTGGCTGCGTTGATCCCCAGCACGCCGAACTGGGCCAGGCCCACCAGCGAAGCCCAGCCAGGGCCGATCTCGCCTTCGCGTTTGCGGGCCAGCCAGAGCAAGACCCACACCCCGGCCGGAGCGGCGGCCGTCGCGACGGTCAACACGGCCCACGCACTTTGGAACATCGTCTGCCTGGTTTCCGGTGTCCACGTGCCGAGGCTGTACCACGCGCCGGCAACGGCGAACCAGACCGCGCCGATCGCGTAAAGTTTCCAGGAAAAATCCGTGGCCCAGGCGCGATAGGCCGGGCTCTCGCGTCTTGCAAACCAAGCGGCGTCGACAGCGACCCAAACGGCGGTGGTCGTCAGTGCCAAGCCGAACATCAACAGCCAGCGAGGCCAGAGCCGCGGGTCCGTCAGGTTCAAGGCCGTTCCCAGCGCCGCCCCATTAAAGCTGTGCCGCTGCCAGAGGTCCGGCCAGGATTTCACGTTCTCCATCAGGCTCATGGCATTGGCGAAGGTGAAGCCGATCGCCAGCAGCAGGAGCGCGGAGATCCAGCCGGCCGCGCGCTTCCAGCGGGGCATCGCATCGCCCTGGCCGGCCAGCCCGTAGGCGTACAAATACACGCCGTAATAGGCGGGCAGCAAGAGCACGATCACCAGGAACCAGAACCACGCCATGAGGATCGTGGCCGGGTAGAAGATCTCCGCAAAGCCCACCTGAACGAACAACAGCGGCACGATCCCGAAGTTGATGCCCAGCGCGATGATCACCGGCATTTGGGCCATCAGCCGCGCGTTGCACCGCCGCCCGTGCGGACTTCCCCGCACGTACAAGATCATCGAGACCAGAATGCCGGCCAGCCAGAGGTTCATCGGCACCGCGTGCAGGCTGAATCCCAGCCACTTGAACAACTCGATGAACCACACCGGGGCCGGCAGTCCGAGGGCCATGGAAGTATCGACAAGCGTTTTGGGGTCCATCAGCGGGCTCCAGTCTTGGGGTCACCGGGAAGCATTCCGGCCGGCTGCGGCGGCGACACGTCCGCGAGATAGGCTGCGAGCAACTCCGCTTCCTCGGGCGTGCCCGCCCAGGGCGGCATCGTAAAGCGGGTCCGGTCCAGGTCTCGGATCAGCGCGCGAATCATGGCGGGCGTCCAGCCCTGCACGAGCGGGCCTGCGGGCGAATAGCCTTGCCGGACGGCGTGACAATCATTGCAGTGATACTGAAAAATCACGCCGCCCAGCTCGACCTGGCCGGTCTTGGGCAGCGCCAGCAGGCGCGCGCGATCGATGCGGCCGTCGCCCGACATGACTTGCGGGTATTTCGTCTGGACGAAGGCCCTGGTCCAAGGGCCGCTCTCCAGAAACCCCTGTCGGCGGACGCGGGCGACCTCGTCCGTCAGCATCTGGCTGCCCAACACCACGTTGTAGCAAATGTACGGCTTGCGCACGGCCTCGCGGATGAACTCGGCCGTGCTCATGCCGATGACGCCGAACAGCAGCACGGCGGCGGCGAACCCGGGCGAGTAGATCCAGCCCGGGTTCCGGTAGGGGCCGAAGAACAGTAGCACGAACACGATGCCCGTGGCGGCAAACAGCAAGGCCATCAGCACGTTGAGCACGGGGGCCGCATACAGGGCCGCCTGGGCCGATGGCGGCAAGAGCACGTGCCACAGGATTCCGCCCAGGGTAATGAGCACCGCGCCGAGCAGTGCCGGGCGGGTCGAGCGCGATTCGATCAGGGCGTGCAGCTTGGCGTCCTTGATCGTAAGCGCCGCGTGCAGGTAGACGTAGAGCGAGCTGAGCAGCAGGGCCCCGCCGGTCCGCGAGATGATCTGCGGCAGCGCCTGGCGATTGAGGATCGCGCTCCAGAAATCGTGGTCCGCCGGCCACTTGCCCGGGTCGAGCATGAACGCCGTGATGGCGGCGATGATCACCAGGCTCGCCCAGGCCGAAATGCCGTAGATCCACACGATCGTCGCGTGCACTTTCTCCGGCAGGCGTCCCCAGTAATGGTAGAAAATGAACGCCGAGACGATCTCGAGGATGAAGAAGACGTATTCCGTGGCCCAAGCGAAGACGAACGTGCGAATCAGCACCCGCGTGGCCAGCGGGGACGCCAGGCCGATCGTCCACCAGATTCCGACGCCGGTGATCGCGCCGAAGGCGACCGTCAACAGGACGAAGAACTTGGCGTGCCGTCTTAGATAGGCCAGGTAGTCGCGGTTCCGTGTACGGTAGGCGTAGCTGGTCTCCACCGCCAGGAACAAGCCGCCGCCGACGGCATAATGTGCCACCAACACGTGGACCACCGAAACCACGGCGATCAACATCGGGGCGGTCAGGTAGTCGACGTGCCACCAGGGAAAGTGCATGTTGCAAACTCCTTGACGCGCAAGTTCCCTCTCCCCTGGCGGGAGAGGGGAGATTCAGATCTCCTTCCCCACGGCGAAGGCGTGCCCCAGCGAGGCCCCCACGCCGTAGTAAACCCGGTTGCCCGGCGAAAAGACGATCGGCAGGACCTTCTGGATGTCCGGCATCCCGGCGGCATCCAGCACCTGCTCGTCGGCCTTCACGTCGAGAATCTGGCCGACGAACTGCGTGTGCAGGCCCAGCTCGAAGACGTGCAGCAGCTTGCACTCCAGCACCAGCGGAAACTCCCGCACGTACGGGGCATCAACCAGGTCGCTGGGGACGGGCGTAAGGCCCGTGGCGGCAAACTTGTCCGTGTCGCGGCCGCTGACCAGCCCGAAGTAGTCGGCCTGGCGGACCTGGGCCTGCGACGGCACGCTCAGCGTAAACGCCCGCCGCTCCAGCAGGCTCCCGTAGCTGTAGGTGGCCTTCCGCAGGGAGACCGCCACGCAAGGCGGGTCGGACGAGCAGATGCCACCCCAGGCGGCCGCCATCCCGTTGGGCCTGCCCTGCTTGTCGTAGGACCCGACGATCCAGGTCGGGGTGGGGAAAATAAGCGTCTTGGCGCCAAGCGAGCGTTTCATGAGCCGGACTCCGTTGGCTGGTGGTAACTGCCGTCCATTCTCCCTACGGCGAGCGGCAAGGCAAGGGCTTTCCCGCCGCTTCCGAGAAATCTTCGGGGCGCAAAATCGGCCGCCCCCCCTTGTCGATGGAGCCCACGCGCTGCCGCGGAAGGGATTCTCCGCCCTGGATATGGTCCTCCGGGGTGGCCTCTTTGTCAACGGCGGCGGAGGGGGGCGGGGCGGGCACCGCCGGGCAACCCCGACCAGGGAATGATCCCGTCCGCGGCGGGGCGTGCCGCCGGCCAGCCCCGGCCTCTTGTGCGGGCGGCCGCCGAGCAACATCTCTCCCACCGGCCGGCTCGCTCGGTTCGATATCGAACCGGCTGCGGGGCCATGTGACGGAAGTCGGCGCGGCGACTGGAAGGTCGCCGGCCGCTCTGTTAAGATAAAAGGCTCTTGCCAATCGGAACCTATCCGAGCGGAGCCCGCCGGGAAAAACCCGCCTTGGCACGGAAGATCGCCGTGCGAGCCTGGATCGGTCCTCGGCGCGCTTGAATTGGCACTTGTCGGATGCGGTTTTCTTCCGGGGAAAAGCAGTGCAGAAGAATTTGAGCCGATTGCTGGCGGTGTGCGTGGCAGGTATGGTGACCGGTGCGGCCCAGGCGGGGGGACCTGCCACCCGAGCCGCGGTTGCGCTTGGCGCGGGCGCGCCGGCGGCGGTGAAATTGACCGCCGTAGAACAGCCGGTGGTAGCGGGCAGCACCGGCTCCGGCACCGACTGGCCGCAGTGGCGCGGGCCGTTGCGCAACGGCATTGCCCCCGCGGGCCCCAAGCTGCTCGACGCCTGGCCCAAGGAAGGACCGAAACTGCTCTGGAAAAGCGCGCCCATCCCCTCCGGCAGCGAAGGCGGTTGCGGCAGCGTTACGGTCGCCGGTGGAAGGGCGTTCGTTTTCGTCCATTGGCGACACAAGGGCAAGAAGAACATCGTCATCACCACGAAAATGCTCAACGACTTGGGTTGGGTGCAAGGCGTGCCCGACGACCTGGCCAAGAAAGTCGAGCAAGCGCGGGTGGGGGAAAAGGTCACGTACCTGAACTCCAGGAGACAGCGCAAGGAGAAGTTCAGGGAAGGCGAGGACCTGGACGCCTATATCAAGACTTTCCTCGCGACCCTGCCTGCCGAAACGGCCGCAAAACACGGCCCTTTCATAAAACAGCGCCTTTACGATACGACCTTCAGTTGGGATCAATTGGTCACGATGGCGACCGTTCGAGACCAGGAATTCACCAGTTGGGACGACTTGCGGGGCAATCTGGAGAAGAAAGGCGTCAACCTGATCTTCCCCGGCGACGACAAGTACAACGCATTCCGTGATCAAGTGGTGGGGCACGGATACCACTATGCCGACACGATCATCTGCCTGGACGCCGATACGGGCAAGGAAATCTGGAAGAAGGAGTTTCCCGGCGTGCTTCCCACGCCGGGCATGATGATGTATATCGGCGCTTCGAGCACGCCGGCGGTGTGGCACGACAAGTGCTACGTCACCGGGAGCGCCGGGCTCTATTGCCTGTCGGGCAAGGACGGCGCGGTGGTGTGGCAGGCCAAGACGGGGTTCAGCAATTCGTCGCCGCTCGTTCACAAGGGCGTGGTCTATTGCTTCGTCTCGCAACTGACCGCACTGGACGCCAATACGGGCGAGGTCCGTTGGATCGGTGAAAAGGCATTGCAGACCGAAAACGCTTCCGTGGTGCTCTGGAATAGCGGCGGCAAGGACTATCTTCTGGGCGCCAACGGCCTTGCCAATCCCGGCAAGCACCCGATATTCGTCTTCTGCGTTGACGCGGCTACCGGCAAGATGCTCTGGTCAACGGGGGTCCCCTACGGCACCTTCCCGACTCCGGTTGTTGAAGAGGACGTGATGGCCATGGGCAGTGGTCAGGGTTGGCGGATTACGCCCGAAAGCGTAACCCCTCTCTGGAGCATGGACAATCACGATTACCGCGGATCGAGCCTGCTCGTCCACGACGGTTACGTTTACCTGGCCAGCGGACGCTACTTCGGCACCCCCCTGCGCTGCTTCGATCTCAGGACGGCGGAGCCGAAATGGATAGGGCTGGGCGATCATGGCGGAAATGCCGAGGGCGCTTCGCCGATCATGGCCGACGGAAAAATCTTCGCCCAAATCAAGGACCCGGACGCCATTCCCGAAAGGGGCGGATCCTGGACGGTCATGTTCAGGGCCGCACCCGAGAAGTTCCAAGAGCTCGGCCAGTTCCACTCGGAGGGGGCGACCTGCGCGTCGCCCTCCGTCGCCAACGGGAAATTGTACCTGCGTCAACAAAATGCGGTGGCCTGCTGGGACATCGCCGAGCGCAGGCCGTACATGGATGGCGCCAGGGTGGTGAAGGACGAGCTCGTATTCGCTTGCAAGCAGGCGGAAGGCGGGCTGGCCGCAGAGGGAGCGATCGAAGGTCTGCTCGTCACCGATGCGTCGGGCCAGACCCGCTCCGCCAAGGCACGTCTGCAAGGCGCGTCCCTGGCGGTGGATCTCCAGGACGCCGTTTTCCCCGTGACGATCTCCTATGCCGCCGCCGGGAATCTGCGTGCCGCAAACGGCCCGGTGGCGCCGTTCGAGTGGCGGTCGCCGCGCTTGACCTTCGAGCGTTGCGAAGGAAATACGCTCGTGCTGAAGTTCGATCATTACATGGATCGGGAGCTGTGGAAGTCGCAGAGTTCTTACGCAGTTGCCGGAGCGAAGGTTGCAGAAGTCCAGTTGGATCCGTCCGGCGACGGACTGCGACTGACCACGGACAAGATGTGGAAGGCGGGCGAGAAAACCACGGTTCGCTACGCCGCAGTTCACCGCTCCCAGGGAACTTCCGGCCGGACCGCGGAATTGTCGTTCATCGTTGCAGCGGGACGGCCGGTGACCGAGACGCCCTTGGTGGAGTTTTTGCTGGGCGAGTTGCGCGAAAAAATCGACCCCGCCACGATTTTCGCGCACGACGACCTGGACAAGAACATCAAACCCGTCGCCGGCGGGAAATGGCAGGCTTTCCAGGGGAAATGCGATGCGGTTGAAGGGTCGGGGTGCATTGATCTGAACAAGTGTCTTGGATATCACGAGAACGCCCTGGGCCACGCCTGCGTCTACGTGCATGCGGAAACGGACTGCAAAGTCCGGTTATCGGTGTATGCCGACGACGGCATGCAAATCCTCGTGAATGGCCAAGCGGTGTATACGGAGCCGAAATCGTTCCAGAAAAAGGACATCAAGGATGTCGCACTGAAGCAAGGCTGGAATACCCTGCTGATGGGTATTACGCAAACGGCGGGTTTCTGGGGTTTCCGTCTCTCCATGCGAAACGAGCAGGGCGACGGTCCGCCGGTGGGCCTGCGGTACGCGGCGGCGTTGCCGGCCGAAAAGGCCGCGGAAAAAACAGGAAAGCCGCTGGCCTCGCTGCCAGTCCAGAGACCTGCGACACAGCCGGCGGCGACGCAGATGGCGCGGCTGAGCTTTCCCGCGCCGTCAGCGGCGGTCCCCAGGATCCTTCCCGCTGCCGCGGCCGACCCCGTCGGCTGGGGGCAGAACTGGCCGCGTTTCCGCGGACCGCGGGGCGATGGCACGGCCGCAGCCGACGCCGATCCCCCCGTCACGATCAACCTGGCCCAACACGTGCTCTACCGCGTGCCGGTGCCGGCCAGGGGACACAGTTCGCCGGTTGTCTGGGGCAACCGCATCTTCCTCACCGGCGATGGCGAGCGGATCATGGCCTTCGATCGGGCTGACGGCAAGCTGTTGTGGGACGTGGCCTTGCCGTCCCATCCCCCGATCGGCCCACCGGGCGACGAGCCGCTCGGCCAGACGAACAAGGACACCGGTCCGGCCGCTCCTACGCCCTGCACCGATGGCCGGCGGGTCTACGCCTTCTTTGGCAGCGGCGTCTTGGGCTGCGTCGATTTCGACGGCCGACACGTCTGGACCCAGCGCCTCGTGCGCGGCAGGCCGCGGAATGGCTACGGCCTGGCCGCCAGCCCCGTGCTCTACGGCGACCTGGTGATCCAGCTGGTCGATCAGGGCGCCTTGGCAGAGGAGAACCTCTCGTTTCTCGTAGCACTGCGGGCCAAGGACGGCGTGCCGATGTGGGGCCAAGAACGCCCGGTGCGATCATCCTGGAGCACGCCGCTGGTGTATCGCGGCCGGGAGAGCGATGAGTTGATTACCTCCGCGCCTCTCTGGGTGATCGCCTATCAGCCCGCGACCGGCCGCGAGCTGTGGCGAGCCAAGGGGCTTGCCGGCGACGTGGCCGCCAGCCCGATCCCCGGCACGGGCCTGATCTGGACTGCCGGCGGCGTCGGCGGCAACGAAGTGCTGGCCGTCAAGCCGGGCGGCCGGGGCGACGTATCCAAGAGCGGCATCGCCTGGGCCGCAGAGGCTTCCGTGCCCGACGCCTCCAGTCCGGTGTGCGACGGCAAGCACTATTTCCACCTCAGCGCCGCCGGCGAGTTGTGCTGCCTGGATGCGGCCACCGGAAAGGAACAGTGGACGAAGGAGTTGGACGGCCAGTATTGGGCCTCGCCGGTGCTGGTCGGAACGCGCGTGTACGCAGTCAATAAGAAAGGGTTGCTGTCGGTAGTCTCGACCGCCGACGGCCGAGTGCTCTCGACGGTCAAGCTGCCGGAGGACGTCACTGCATCACCGGCCGTCCTCGGACCGCGGATCTACATTCGCACCGCCGGGCACCTGATGTGCATCGGCAGGCCGTGAGCCATGATCGTGAGGTGGTTTCCCATGTGCAAATGGTGTTGCCTGGTTGGTGTTTACGGCATCGTTTTCTTGACGGCGCTGGGGGGCACTGACCCGCTGCCGCCCTTGCAAATTGCCGCGGCGGCGGGCGAAGCTGCGGCGGCAACCCCGGCCAGACGCGAAGTCGACGCCGGCGCGGTAGCCGCGGACGATACCCTCTATCTTGGCAAGAAGGTCACCTACTGGCTCGCGCAAGCGGCCGCCAAGAATCCGGCGGAACCCAGGCCCCGGATCGTCGCAGCCCTGAGCCAGGCGCTGGAGAGCAAAGTCGCGGCAGTGCGCGTAACCGCGGTCGATGCCCTGGGATCGCTGGGGCCCGACGCACGGCCGGCCGCGGCGGCCTTGGTCCGCCGGCTCGGCGACCAAATGTGGGTCGCCACAGCGGCGGCGGACGTTTTGAGCGGCTTGGGCCGTGCCGCCGTGCCGCACTTGATCGACGCCTTCGACAAGGGTTCGACCGACGCGCGGATGATAATCTGCCGGGTGCTGGGGGCGATCGGTCCCGATGCGGCGGCCGCGACCGCCACGCTCGAAAAGGCCGCTCGCTCGGCCCCGCCCGGCTTGCGGGACCGAATCAACTTGGCTTTGGCACAGATCCAAGCCAAGCCTGCGCTGCCCGCGGTTCACGCGGGCGACCAACCCGTGGTTGGCCCCGCTGCCGGCGGGCGGCTGTTGCGCCCGCCCCCCAGCGCCGCCGAGGGCGCTGCGCAGTGGCCGCAGTTTCGCGGGCCCCGCCGGGATGCCGTCTGCACGGAAACCGGACTGTCGCAAGATTGGTCGGCCGGCGAGCCAAGACTCCTGTGGCACATTTCCGGGCTGGGGAAGGGGTATTCATCGGTCGCCATCGCCGGCGGAAAACTCTACACCATGGGCGACCGGCCCGGCGAGGGCCAGGCCGAGGCCCAGTTCGTGCTGGCTTTCGAGCTGGCGACACGCCGCGAGCTTTGGGCCGCGCCCGTCGGACCGGCCCAGGGAGATGGCCCCCGTTGCACTCCCACTATGGATGGCGACCGGCTGTACGCTATCGGGACCGACGGCGACCTGGTGTGCTTGGAGGCGTCCAGCGGCCGGGTCTCGTGGCGGAAGCACTTCGTTCGCGACTTCGGCGGCCAGATGATGTCGCGCTGGGGGTTCAGCGAATCGCCGCTTGTGGATGGCGACCGTCTGGTCTGCACGCCCGGCGGAAAGGACGCGACGATGATCGCCCTGGAAAAGCGGACCGGCAAGCTGATCTGGAAGTGTGCCGTGCCGGCGCTGGGCCCGTGCGGGAACGACGGTGCCTCCTATGCTTCCGCGACGGTTGCGGAAATCGCCGGGGTCCGGCAGTACGTGCAGTTGCTGGGACGCGGCCTGGCGGGCGTCGAGGCCCAAACGGGCCGCTTTCTCTGGGGATACAACGCCCTCGCCAACACCGTTTGCAATGCCGCCACCCCCGTGGTGCGCGGCGATTACGTCTTCGGCTCCACAGCCTACAACACCGGCAGCGCGCTGCTGAAGATCGTCCGGGACGGCGACACGTTCCGGGCCGAGGAGTCCTACTTCCTCAAGCCCGGCAAGTTCCAGAACCACCACGGCGGCATGGTCCTGGTGGGGGACTATCTCTTCGGCGGACACGGCCCGAACCACGGCGACCCCGTGTGCATCGAGTTCGCCACGGGGCGAATTTGCTGGAAGGCCAAGGCCCCCGCGCCGGGCTCGGCGGCCGTGCTCTACGCCGACGGCCACCTGCTGTTTCGCTACGACCGCGGCACGATCATCCTGGTGGAAGCCAATCCGGCGGCGTTTCGGGTCAAGGGCCGGCTGGACCCCCTCACCGGCGATGGCCCTGCATGGCCTTACCCGGTCGTCTGTCAGGGCCAGCTCTATCTGCGCCACGGCGATCTGCTGGCTTGCTATGATCTCCGCTCATCGCCCGCGGCGGAAGGAAAACACGGACAGTCCCCGTGAACGGTTGCGCCGGCGCCTTTCCTGCGCGACTTTCCCTGATAAGACTATTTCGCCGCCGCAACCACCGGCGGCGGTTGCGTTCCGATCAGGTACGGGTTCGGCAGCGTCTGCAACTCGTCGCCTTTTTCCATCTTCGGCGCCTGCGCCCCTTCCGGAAGCGGCAGCGGTTTGCTATTGGCCGACAGGACTTCGCGCCGCAGGAGGAGCATGCGCGGATAGACCGGATACTTGTTCTGCGGCGTCGGCACGTCGATGTCGAAAGTCGCGGGCAGGTCTCGGGCCGTATAGGTCTTCTGCACGACCGTCGGCGTCTGCGTTGACCAGTGCGCGTACTGCTGGGCGAATAGCGGTTTGTGTTCCTGATACAAGTCCTCGAACGACTTGTCGCGGTAGCCCGGGGCATAGGCATACGTCACAACCAGTTTATTCTCCCCCAGCGCCTTGGGGTCGGCCACCGTCACCGAGACCTTGTTCTTGCCGGGCGAAAGATACGGGAGCACCCCGGCGTTGTTCATCACGATCTCCTCGATCTTGAGCGATCTGAGCGCGGTTTTGAAGCTGACCTTCACCCACACCGACAGTCTGTCCTTGACCGAGGCGGTGAGGTTCTTCAGGTCCGCTGCGAAGAATCCTTTGCCGCAGTCCGTGGAGACTTCAACCTTGTCGGCGCCAGCGGCGACGCCGCCGGCCCTGACCACGCGGAACGGAGAATCCAAGGCCACGGTGACGCTGGCCGGCAGCAGGGCGTTCTCCGGAACGATCGCGCCTTTCTCGTACTTGGCGTTTTCCTTGGCCACGAACGACTGCATGACGGCGTCGCTGCTGAAATCCGGCGCACAAATCAGGCGGCCGTTGGAGTAACTGCGAATGCGATGGTAGTAGGGCTCCAGGACAAGTCCGGCCCCCGGATCGTTGCACAAATCCTTGTTGCCGCAATCATGGCCGACAGTGAACTTGTCCTTGATGGGCCAGCTTTCCGAGGGGGGGGCCAGTTGCTCCCAGGTGTTCTCCAGCGACAGCCCGGGCCGCAGGTTGACCTCGGCCGAATAGACTGTTGGACTCCACGACGGATCCGGCGTGTTGCACCCGGCGTCCAGACCCGTGTGCCGCAGGTACAAGCAGTACTTCAACTCATCGCCGCAGACCAGGAGCGCGGGAGCGGTCCAGTTGAGTTTGCCGTTGATCATTTCTTTGCGGTTGTTCTTGGCATAGACGATCTTTTCAGCCTCGTCGTAGACCAGCGCCTCGGTGACGAGTTTCGGATCTGCCTTGATGTCTTCGTGACAGGCGATGGTCCTGCCGTTGGGCGCATGCGGATCCGGCCGCCAGGCGTGGAATTTCGTGAAGCAATCGACCCAGTGCCAGGTGCCGTCGTATTTGGCCTCCGACATGTTGTGGCCCGGCACGTGAACGCCACGCCAACTCCAGCCGGGGATCTGGCTGTAGAGAGACATTTGCAGCCCGGCCAATCCTCCGCACAGCGACCAGCCGTAGTTGTTGAACCACAGCAAGGACGGCCCGCCCGGCGGATAGGCGCGATGGTAATGGCTGATGCGCATGAAATTGTCGATGGCGATCATCTTGTCGTCGTTGCACTTGCAGCCGCGCGTGACCGAGTCCACGATCGCCTGCAAACTCGAACTGTCCGGGGCCTTGTCGGGAAGGACCTTGACGGCCCGCACCAGGTTGCCGGCATCGCGGGGCGGCTCGGCGGCTCTTGCCGGCGCCGAGATGGCCGCCATTGCCAACAGCGCCCCAAGACCCACGCGCAGGGTGCAACGCACCGCCGCAACGATCTGGCCCCCTGTGAATGCGAACGCGATTTGTCTGCGGTTCATGACTTTATCTCCTGTGCTTGTCGTGGCCTGCCTCAAGATAACATAATGGCCAGCGCGGCTTGCTGCCCGCAGCGCGTGCATGCTCGATCCTCTCATAGGCTTGAAACCATTACGCTTAGTATCGGCGGTCTATTGACATTTCGCAACCCCCTGGAGTAACCTGCGGGGGTTAGTGCAATCCCGCACCCCGACCCCTTGCACACAGGGACACGTTATGGACAAACATATCCCGTTGCCGCGGCAGGCCCGCGGGCGGCGCGATCTTCTCCAGGCTTCGGCAGTTTTCTCAGGCTTGCAGTTTCCGGCCGTGCGTGCAATCCCCAGCCTGCTGCTCGTTGCGTTGACGACGCTCGTCGCCACTGCCGCGCCGCCGGCGGCCGCGAAAAAGCTGAAATTCACCGCGGCTCCGGGTGTTGACCTGTCAAAGCCCGTCATCTGGGGCAGCGAGTGCGAAACGCCGGACGGCCGGGGATTGCGGTTCGGCGGCTGCGACCAACAGGCCGACGACGGCGCCGTTCACACGCAGATCAAGGTCGACGGCCAATGGCAGCCGATCCTCAAGGATCTCCACAAGGCCAACCCGCTGCAGGAATTTCACGACAGGGCGCGCGACGCCGGCGACCGGCTCAAGCGGGTGTTGGCCTCCTGCCGCGGCGTTTATTTCCAGGGCTTGCCCCTCGGGCAGCAATGGGCGGCTGTCGCCGGCAGGCACAAGCAGTTCAAGCCGTCCGACTTGCTGCAGCTCTTCCCGGAGTACAAGGAACTCCTTGCGGCGGCCCGTATCACGGGCCCGCTCGATGCCGATGTGAAGGCCCGGCTGGATCGGTGCGAGCGGCTTCGCATCAAGGCACTCCTGGCAATCCAGGATCAGTTCAACACAAGCCCCGCAGCGATCACAGCACCTTTGCTGCGTGCGATCTTCGACGGCGTGGTAGCTCTCCAGCAGGCTGCTGAAATCCTCGATGCCGAGCCCGCCCCGCGGGCGTTGTCGCCGATCGTCTATGACGCCGAGAGCAAGCTGTTCGTGATCTTCGGCGGCGACCACCTGGACTGCATGACCAACGACACCTGGGTCTTCGACCCGGCCCGAAAGCGGTGGGAGCAGCGGCACCCGAAGAGCGCTCCGCCGCCGCGGGCCAATCACACGCTGACCGCGGACGGCCAGGGGAAGGTCAAGTTGTCCGGCGGGTTCACGCACAACAATATCGACATCTGGTACATGGGCCCACTGTACCAGTTGTGCGACGACGGCGACTGGACCTACGATGTCGCGGCCGACACGTGGACCAGCGACGCCGGCCTCGCGGGCGTCGCGCCGGACCAGCGGGCCTACCGCAGCGGCGCGTTCCTGCCGGACTACTTCCTGCAGGGCGACCGGCCGGATGCCGCCGCCAACGAAGCCAAGCTGAAGGCCCTGCCGCTGAATACCTGGGTCGCGATGCAGCCGCCGCGGAAGCCGCGGGTGAATCGCGATTGGGGCTCGGCCTGCATCGCCCCGGACTTGGACGTACTGCTCCGCTGGTCCGGCGGTCATTGCGCCCACGGCGGCAGCGACGTGCCCATGTATCATTTCGCCACCAACCGCTGGGAGTTGCCCTTCCCCGTCGAGTTCCCGCTGGGCCAGTGCTACTCGAACACCAGCTACCCCACCGGCTTCAACTTCAACCGCCGGCCGTGGGTCAGCGGGCACACGTACAAGAGCTTCGGCTACGACCCAACGGGCAAGCTGATGATCTTCACCGGCCACAACCCGTGGAACTACCTGTTCGATCCGCAGGTGGGCGACTGGGTCGGCCGCTCGAAGAAGCCCGCCCAGATGAGCTACAACAGCAGTTTCTACACGTTGACGCTGTGCTCGACGGACAAGGATCTGTATTGCTGGGGCGGGCAGTATGACAACGCGATCGGCATGTACAAGTGGCAGCCGGAGACGAAGATCTGGGAAGCTCTGCAGCTCACCGGCGTGAAACTGCCCGGGCCCGAGTGCGACCACAGCGGCTTGGCATTCGACGCCAAGCGGCAGCGGCTGATCCTCTTCCCCAAGAAGTACGCCGGCAGGCTCTACGCGCTGGATTGCGGGACGAACGAATTGGCCGAGCTCCGGCCCGGCGGGGCCAACGCGGCGGCGACCACGATCAGTTTCTGGCGGGAGCTGGCCTATGTGCCGGACGCGGACACGGTGCTCGTCGTCGGCTCCGCGCTTGCCGCCGCGGGCGGCGCGAAAGACGCGCTCCGGCCCTCGCTGGCCTACGATTGCGAGAACAATCAGTGGCTCGTGCTCGACCTCGGCGGCACGCATCCTGCAGGCAAGAGCGGCCGGGACGTTTCCCAGGGCAGCGCCTACGATGCCAAGCGCAAGTTGATCTGGGCGACCGACGCGAACGGCGAGGTGTATGTGCTGCGTCTGGACGTGAAGGCGCAGAAAACGACGGGTTCACCCGCAACGAGGGGACGGGATGATTAGCGCCTGTTGGACGAGAAATGCAAGCCGGCAGCGGTGCGAGCATCGGTACCCGCGGGGTCATGGCGTTTGGTCCGGCGTCTCCTCCTTCTCCACTCGTTTTGGCTTCGGCCGCGAAAGGACTTGGACTTGCGCGGCTCGCTTCCGTTCGTCGTAGGACCAGCCGACCTTGACCTTGTCGTCGACGTTCAACCCGGCGATAGCGTTGACCACGCTCTTGTTCCAGCCCTTCGCCTTTACGTCCCATTGAGGCACATAGCGTTCGGTATACCCCTGGCCACGCGGCTTGACGTCGAAGCAGGGCATGTTCCCACCCGCTTCTACGGCCACAACGGTCCCCGCGACCATCCCGAATCTGGTCTTAGAATGGATGGCTTGGATGGCAGTCACCACCGGCTCTTGCTCGCCCTGCCACTGCAGGACCACAAGGTCCGTCGGGAAGACCATCTTCAGCGCGGCCCTTACATCGGCTGACGGCGCGCTGCCGGCTTGCGGGGCCAGAAGATAGCGTTTGGCTCCGCTCTCCCCCTCGGCCTTGACCATGATGTCCTTGTCGCTCTTGGCGGTGACGATGCCAACAATCTTCCCGTTTTGGCGCGCCGCTGCCGGCGGGGGCTTGTTCTCGGCAGCCTGCGACGGCCACGCACCGAAGAAAACACAGGCCAGGACCGCCCCGGCCAGCACGCGCACGAACCTGCTCTTCTCGCTCATCTTCCTGCTCCTTGCGACTTCGTGCCGTCGTGGGGCTTCTGATTCCGGTGCTTCCTCATGACCTGGCGTACCCCTTGTGGCCGGCCGCCACTCGCAGCCGTTTGGCCTTCCCCCGAGACCGGAAGCCCGCTCAGCGCCCCTGCACTTTGCAGACGCACTCCCGGCTGATTCTCAGACCCCGTCATTCTAACCTGTTGGCTGCGGAAATTCCACTCCGAGCATGGAAGGGCCCTGCAATCCGCGGTATACTGCTCTAGTGCTTTGTCACACCTTAACGTTGGGATGAAGGGCTTGAAATCCTGCGGTAAACGCCGAGTCAATCCGCATCCTCGATCCCACTTTTTACGTGTGACAAAGCACTAGCCTCAGGCAGCCGATGGCATCTTGTGGGTCGCGGCGGTGGGCCCCCGCGAACTGTCGGCGGTGAAAGGGAAGTCGCAATGTGGAGGATGTGGGTTGGGCTGTTGCTGTGTGCGTTAGCTTGCCTTCTCGTGGGCAGAACATGGGCAGGCGGCGCGCCGCCGCCGTTGAAGCCCGTGAAAATGGAGTACCGCAGCTTCGAGAACGAGCAACTCCAGCGATTCGCCTGGCTGGGGCGTCGGGTGGCTCTTCTGACCGTCCGCGAGGACCTCGATCCGGCCGTGATGGCCAAACTGTGCAGCACGTTCGACAAGGTCTACGAGTTCTATCGTGAAGCTACCGGTCGCGAGCCGGCCAAGGCCAAACAATACGAGGACCGGGTGACGGTGGCCGAGGTCGAGAAGACCTGTGGGGCGGGTTGTGGCTACCTGGGGGCCACGGGCATCGAATTGATGCCGGGCTGTTTCCGGGAACTTTATGATGGCGTCGCCAAACACAACGAGTACGACCAGGCGCTGCCCTACGAGTTCGGCCGCAACTTCTGGTTCTACTCGCCGCAACTCGCCTACAAGAAGGAGGCGGATGCCGGCTCCGTAATCACGGGCTACGCGGTCTTCATGCGGTTTCCGGCCCTCGACGCGGCCGGCGTCAAGCTCGGACCTTTCCGCAACCGCAGCGGCGACGAGTTTCGCCGCGAGGTCGAGCGACTAGTGGACCTATACGTCGCCGACCCTGCGCTCACCTGGGAGAATACGCTCAAACGTGGTGCGGCCCCGCCGAACCCCATGGACCTGAACGGCACCGACCTGTTCGCCTCCTTTTGCTTCCGCTTGTGCCGCGATCACGGCGGTCCGAAGTTCGCCGCCCGGCTCTGGAAGGAGGCGGCCAGGCGCCCGGAGGCGAAATCGACCCAGGATGCCATCGACAACTTCGTCCTGGCGGCCAGCACTGCCGCGGGGCAGGACTTGGGGCCGCTCTTCGTCGAGACCTGGCGGTGGCCCGTTTCGGCATCGGCTAGACGGGAGGCTGCGCAGGTGCGGCCGGCCCAGGCAGACGGCTCAGAAGGCACGCGTCAGGCGAAGTAGCGCGACGGATGAACTGCCGTGCACGGCTTTTGCCAGGTCGGGGGAAGTCCCCGCCGCATGGCCCTACAGGAACCAATTGGGCACTGGCGATCGGGGTCATCGTCGTTTCGTTGCGGTTGCTTGCAGGATGCTGCTGAGCAGCTTCGGCACGTACTCGCCCAGCCGCCCGCCGGCAGCCGCGTCTTTGCTCGGCATCGTCTTGAGGAATTCTTGCAGCGCCGCGGCCTTGGGACCCAAGGCTTCGATGACGTTCAACGCCTCGATGGAAACATAGACGCCATTCTTGTCGGGCGGGGCAAGTCCTTTGAGTACAGGCAGAGCCAGCTTCAGGTCTTCTTCGTTGCCGTACAAACCCAGGGCGCCCGCCGCGGCGATACGCACGCTGGGACACTCATCGGCCAGTGCGGCGCGGAGTTCCCCCCGGGTGGAGCTGGCAGCCAGCGCGCCGCGCATTCGCAGGCCCATCGCCGCCCAGTAGCGCACGCCGCTCTCGGCGTCTTTCAGGCCGGCCGTGAGCTGCGGCAGGACATCCGGCCCGAGCCCGGACGCCGTTTCGGCCATCGCCAGGACCTTTTCCAGCGGATACTGCTGCGCGTCGTGGCCCACTTCGTACGGGGTTGTGCCGGCCGAACGGCGGTGCATCTCCGCCTCGCACAAAAAGCCCACGTCACGCATCTTCAGGAAATGCGCATGCTGCGCCTGGCGCAGCTCAGCCAGGACGCCTTGCCGCTCGGGTAAGTTAACCAGGTTGTGCACTTCGTCCGGATCGGACTGCAGGTCGTAGAGTTCCTCCGGCGGCTTGGGCTCCCAGAAGCCGGTTTGGGGCGGTTGCAGTTTGCCGGCGTCGTAGAGTTCTTTCCACACGCGCGTCGTGGGCGTGACGAACATGTACTCGACGTGCTGGCCGTAGATCAAATGCGGCATGTAGTTGCGGATATACTCGTAGCGCTCGTTGCGGACCGCGCGGATCAGGTCGATGCGCTCGTCCATGCGGCCGCGGTACCCGTGCACATACCGCTGCGGCGACGCGGCATGCTTGCCCATGAACGCCCGCCCCTGCATCCAGTCGGGCGCGGGCGCGCCGGCCAGACTCAGAATGGTGGGCGTGAAATCCACGTGGCACGCCAATCGGCCCGTCGTGGCACCAGGCCGGTACTCGGGCGGGGCCAGCCCGCGGAACCGGTCGGGAATGTACACCACCATCGGCACCTGCAACCCGTCGTTGTAACAGAACCGCTTGTGGCGTGGCATGCCGCAACCGTGGTCCGAAGTCAAGATCACAATCGTGCTCTCGCTCAA
>Ga0326727_10009965_pt1 | contig 22954 bp, 20 predicted proteins | sample MB2enrmetagenome_FD_207643 | JGI IMG/M metagenome (GOLD analysis project Ga0326727, IMG submission 207643) | Lab enriched peat soil microbial communities from McLean, Ithaca, NY, United States - MB29MY | ecosystem: Environmental > Terrestrial > Soil > Wetlands > Peat | place: USA: New York...
ACGGCCGGAAAATGAGTTATTGAAATGTGGCCCGAGGGAAATCATTACCGAGGGGGTCCGGGGGGGATCATCCCCCCCGGCGGGGCCCGGGGCGGAGCCCCGGTTCAATTTACATTCGCGGGGCTTTCGGCTACCCGGGCTGATATCCGATATCCAGGGAGGACGCCGCATGACGCCAGGGCCAGCCATCGCTCCGCGCAAGAAAACCATCCACCAGATCGAGACCCTGCGCATTTTGGCCATGGGCTCGATCTTTTTTTACCACATCTGGTCGGTCCTGCCGGGTTTGAACGATGCCAACCCCCTGGGCTCCTGGTTCGGCGATCTTTTGTCCCAGGGGTATCTCGGCGTGGTGGTGTTCAACACCATGACCGGTTTCTTGCTGGCCATGCCCCACATGGGGGCCGGAGCCCGGCCCGTGCCCGGCATGCGGGAGTATTTTTCGCGCCGGTTTCTGCGTATCTGCCCGCAGTATTTCGTCTCCCTGGTCATTTTTTCGATCGCCGCCCTGGCCGCCGGGACCTATTCCCCGGGAGGGCTGGCCAGGAAATTCGTCGAGCATGCCCTGTTTCTGCACACCCTCGACGCCGGAACCTTCTTCTCCATAGTCCCCGCCTATTGGTGGATGGGCCTTTTAGCCCAGTTCTACCTGATTTTTCCCCTGGTCATCAGACTGTACGAAAAGCTCGGGGCCGGCCGCGGGTTCGCGGTGATCGGTGTGGTTTGCTGGGGAGGCTGGTATTTCCTGGGCCAAGCCGCCCAGGTCAAACCCGGCTCGCTCGTTTCCCTGGTTGATTACATGCTCTTCTACAACATTCCGGCCAGGTTGCCGGAATTCGCCCTGGGCATGTTCCTTGCGAGTCTGTGGAAGGAGAAAGCGGCGGTTTTGTCCACTCCGGGTTTTTTCACCCTGTCCGTGTCGCTCGTTGGACTTGGTGTGGGCTTGGCCGGCTTTCTGGCCGCGGGGGGTATCCCCGCGCCGCTGGTCTTCAAGCACATCTTTCTGATTGCCGGATGCATCGGCACGGCCCTGTTCCTGTTTTTGACCCCGGCGGTGTCGCGTCTCGGCGCGACTCCGGCGGTGGCCATGGGCGGGGCGGCCTCGTACAGTTTTTATCTCCTGCACCAGCCCCTCGTGGGGTACGGCGCGGACTTGCTCAAAGACGCGATGGGACCGTTTCAGGCCTTTGTGGTCATCGCGGTCATGGTCGGGATCGTCGCATATCTCGGGGCGCGACTGCTTGACGTGCTGGCCGCGCGCATGCTCGCGGCCCTGGATGGGTGAGCTGGGGGCTGAATCTCAAATGGGGCGAAAGCCGAAAGGCTATTCGCCCCGCAGATCTTCCTCGGCTTCTTCCTTGCTCTTGCATTTGATGCACAAGGTGGTGACCGGACGGGCCTTGAGCCTGGGCACGCCGATGTCTTCGCCGCATTCCTCGCAGGCGCCGTAACTGCCGTCGTCGATGCGCTCGATGGCTTCCTGGATCTTCTTGATGAGCCGGCGTTCCCGGTCGCGCAACCGTAACGTAAAGGAGCGGTCGGATTCGACCGTGGCCCGGTCGGCCGGATCGGCGTACACCTCCACGGTGTCGGTCATATCCTCGATCGTCTCCTCGCCTTTTTTGAGGATGTCTTGCAGCATTCTTTCCAAAAGCTCGCGGAAATAGGCGATATCCTTCGCGTCCATTCATTCCTCCATAAACGAGAGGCCGGGTGCGGATTGGCCTGAAAAGGGCTCTTTAATCGAATTGGCCGAGGAGGTAAAGGGCGTTTCGAAGGCAAAGCGCCAGATATGCCAGATATGCCGGTTAATATTTCCGGCCTGGGAATGCGCCGCGCCCGGGCAGGATATAGTCGGTTTCCAAATATAATTCTGCGGCCGCCTCGGGTTCGGGAGCGGCGGCAAAGAATTCGCCGACTCCGAGGAAGCGTCCGGCCAGGCCGCGCAGGCGGGCGCGTTCGCCTGCGGCCGGATCGTTTCCGGCAAAGGGGACGCACAGCGCGCCCAGGGCGTCGAGCCCGCTGCGGTAGCCGATGACGCCTTCCGGGACCGGGGCGCGGCCTTCGGTCGCCATCAGGCGTAAGAATCCCTGGGCCGTGAACGCCGTAAGGCACTTCAGGTCGTGGGCGCAAGGCTTGGCCTCAAGGCAGGGGGCGCACCCCGGGGCCGCTTGCCAGATGGTGTGGCCGGCCCCGTAAGGCCCGGTCTCGTGGCACCAGGCCGAGGACAGGAACAGGGCCGTCACCGGTGCGCCCAGGCTGGCCGCCAGGTGCATAAGTCCGGTGTCCGGGGTGAGCAGGGCGTCTAGTGCCCCGACCTCGGCGAAGAGGTCGGTCAGCCCGGTTTTGCCGGTCAGATCGCGGACGCTTCCGCGCAGGTTACCCGGCAGGTGTTTGGCCAGAGCCTTCGCTCCTGCCGCTTCGGCGGCCGTGCCCAAGAGGGTGATGCGGGAATAGCCGCGTACCGCGGCCAGGACGGCGACGATTTTAGCTAAATGTTCCGGCGGCGGCGAGCGTCTGGCGTTGCGGCCGGAAACGGCCACGCCGAGCCCGCCGCCCGCCGGCTTCGCCGCCGGGTTGACCGCCTGCGGCGGGACCCGCATGCGGGCGAAACCGGCCCAATAATCCATGAGATTGACCGCGCTGTGGATGCGTTTTTTTGTCCAGCGCAGGGCCATGGCCGCCAGCCGGTCCTTGTGCGCCTGGCCCCGGACGAGCTTGTGCCCTACGACCTGGGCGGGATCGAAAAAAGCCGACAGGGCGAGGCTCAGGGGCGAATGGTTGATGTTGTAGACGTGGGTGAAATCGTGGGCGGCCAGGCCGCCTAAGGCCTCACGGCACAGTCCGGCCACGGCCGCCGGGTCAAGACCGCCTGCATGGGCGGGCAGGCCATGGACCGTGACCTCGGGGTAGACCCGCCGGGCAAACGCCGTCAGACTTTGGTCCGTGAGCAGATGGACCGGCGCGGGCGCGCCCGCGTCGCCGTACTGCGCAAGCGACAGGATCAGCCGCCGGCTCTGGAGCAAGTCGCCCAGACGAGCCAGTTGGATGACGAGGACGGGAGCCATGGTCGGAAAGAAAGCCTCCGGCGGCCCAAGGGGCGCAGCCCCTTGGGCATCCCCTTTCAGTGGCGGGGTGGTGTCTATAGCGTTCTAATATGCCTTGAAAAGCAATGCGTAGAGGACGTAGATCCAACCCAGAAGGCCATGAAAGATGGCCCAGAAAATGGAATGGTTGAGGTTGAAGGACACGGCCATGGCCAGGGCCGAGCCGAAGCCGACGCCGACTTTGATGATGGTCGGGTGGATGTAGCTGATCATGGCTCCCTCCGAATTGAAGTTGCCACGTCTATACCCGCGTTTCCCATGCAAACACAAGCCCCGCCGCGCCGCTCAAAATCCTATGAAGTTTTTTGGAAAAGGGAGCTCGGGGGAAGAGCCTTTTTTTCAAAAAAGGTTCTTCCCCCGGTTTCTTCTCCTATTGCTTCCCGGCTCCGTGTTCGATGGACTGGATCAGTCCCGGGACGTCGATGATCAGGGCGAGCGAGCCGTCGGCGCGGATGGTGGCCCCGGCGATGCCGGCGACGTTGCCGGCGATTTTGCCCAGGCTTTTGATGACGGTTTGGAGTTGGCCCACGACTTCGTCGACGGCGACGCCGGTGCGCTCATCGCCGCTGCGGGTGATGACGATTTGTTCGATGGGCGGGGAGGCGCCCTCGATGTCGAAGGCTTCGCGCAGCCGCACGTAGGGTACGATTTCGCCGCGCAGGCTGATGGTGCGTTTGCGGTCGCTTTGCATGGTCTGGCTGAATTCGACGCATTCTTCGACCAGGGTCAGGGGGATGATGTAGTGTTCTTCCCCGGCCTTGATCATCAGGCCGTCGATGATGGCCAGGGTGAGCGGCAGGCGGATGGTGATGGTCGTGCCCTTGCCCTGTGCGCTGTGGATTTCGATTTTGCCGCGCAATTGATCGATGGAGCGTTTGACCACATCCATGCCCACGCCCCGGCCTGAGACATTGGTGATTTTTTGGGCAGTGGAGAATCCCGGGGCGAAGATGAGCATGAAAAGCTCTTGTTCGGTGGGCCTGGCGTCGGACGCGATCAGTCCGCGCTCGACGGCTTTTTCGCGCACCCGGTGGGTATCGATGCCCTGGCCGTCGTCCACGATGCGGATAACCACCTCGCCGCCGGCGTGTTCGGCCGAGAGCTGGATGGTGCCCTTGGCCGGCTTGCCTTTGGCGATGCGCTCCGCGGGCGGCTCCACGCCGTGGTCGATCGAGTTGCGCAAAAGGTGCACCAGGGGATCGCCGAGCTGTTCGATGACGGTCTTGTCCAGTTCGGTTTCGGCGCCCTCGGTGACCAGTTCGATCTCCTTGCTCATTTCGGCCGAGAGGTCGCGCACCAGGCGGCGGAACTTGCTGAAGGTCGTGCCGATGGGCAGCATGCGGATATTTAAGGTGTTGTCGCGCAGGTCGTTGCTGAGCCGTTCGATCTCCTCGGCCACGGTAACCAGGCCCGGGTGGTTGATGCCGGCTGCCAATTGGGAGAGCCTGGATTGGGCGATGACCAGTTCGCCGACCAGATCGACCAGGCTGTCGAGTTTGGCCGCGTCCACCCGCAGGCTTTGAGATTCTTTTTTGGCTGCGGCGGCTGGGGCCTGGGGCGGGGGGCCGGCCTTTTGGAGAGCCGGCGAGGCGGGGACCGGTTTTTGCGGCGCGGGAGTGCTGGGTGCGGGTTGGACCGCTCCTCCGGCCTGGGAGGCGGGCTTTGCGGCCGGAATCGGAGCCGGAATCGGGGCGGCGACGGATTTTTGTTGACCGGTATTGGCCGGAGGCTCCCTTAATTCTTCGATGGTCACGTCCGCGGGATTTTCGATGAAGATGAAGACGTCCTCAAGGGCGTTTTTTCCCTTGTCCGTGCGCAGGATGATTTCCCAGGCGACGAGGCAGGTGAGTGGATCGATATTTTGAAGCTCTGGTATCTTGGAGATTAACGCGGTGATTTCGCACGTTCCGAGCCCGCGCAGATCGTCCAGGACCGCGATCGGGTCAAAGCGCGAGAGAAGTCCTTGCCCCGAGGGCTTGTAGACAATGCGGTAGACGGCTTGGGCGGCTGTTTCCCTGCCGTCTCCGGTGTTGCCAGAAGCGGCCGGAGCAGCGGGCGGGGGGGCGGCGGATACGCCCCGGGCCTTTGGCCCGGGGCTCGGGCCGTCTTCGAGCAGCCTTTGGAAGCCGGTTAATACATCGAGTTCCTTCTCCTCTTCCGCCTCGGGGTCGTCCAACATGGCCAGAAGTATGTCCTTGGCGGCAAAGGAGAGGTCGAGCAGTTCGCGATTGAAGGGAAGCTTGCCATTCCTGACCTGATCGAAGACGGTTTCCATGTCATGGGCAAAGGCGACCATGGCCGAAAGCCCGAACATGTCGCAGGCGCCCTTGACCGTATGGATGTCCCGGAAGGCGCGGTTGAGGAGTTCCTTGTCGCTCGGAGACTTGTCGAGCTCAAGCAGAACGGTGTCCAGATCCCCGAGCATCTCCATGACTTCGTCTCGCAGCAGGGTCAAATTGGCGTCTTGTGGCATGGCGTTCCAGGTGATTTTCCGGATGTTCCTTCGTTTGTCCACCAAGGGGCGGGGCGGCCTTGGGCTTTGCCTCAACCGGCGTGCAGCGGGCAATCCGGCGCGTTGCAGTCGCCGCCCGCTGTCCGGGAAAATCCCGCCCGCTCGGCTTGGTTGCTGAGGTCGCCGCCAGCCTCGCCGAGGGAAATTTTTTTGCCCGAAGCGGTGAAGGTCTTGCAGGCCGAACACAAAAGCTGCAGGCCCGCCAAGTCGAAATTCACGGCCCCCTTGAGATCGACAACCGCCTCCCGTCCGCGGGCTAAGGCCAGCAAAAGCCCCTGGCGCAAATCCGTGACCGTCTCCACGGTCACCGCCGCGCCGGCGGCGATCACCACCCGGTCGCCCACGCCCGTGAGCACGACGGTTCCCACGGTTTCGCTCCACTGCCCGCCCGTATCGCTCAGCGCGGGCTCCCGCGGCTTCTCCGCGGCCAGGCTGGCCGGGTCCAGTTCCAGGCGGTGAATGCGTTCCGGGCTGATGGCGAAGAGGTAGCTTATGATATCGGGTTCGACAATGGTGGAGTAGAGTACGTAGAAGGGGATCTTGTTGGTCGGCGGGGCTTCGAGATCGCCCACGGCGGCCACGTCCACCTTGCTGTCGACGATGAGTCCGCTTGATTCCATGGCCTTGATGACGTCGAGCGGATTCTTTTTCTGGGCATGAACGTCGTGGATCAGGTCGTATTCCACCAGGTACAGGTAATGCCCGCCCTTGAGGGCCTGCAGCAGGGACAGGGCATCCTCGGTGAAGATCGTACGGCCGCCCGGCAGGGTGATTTCGACGGGTTTTTCCTGGGCGCCTTTTTCCTGCTCGGGCAGGAGTTCTTCGGTCAGGTTGGCCAACCCTGCCAGGTATTCGGAGATGTCCTCTCCGTCGCTTTCCAGGGCGTTTTCCACCAGGGCGAGCAGTTTATCGAAGCCGCTCAGCAGCTTGGAGATGATCCGGTTGTCCGGCACGATCTCCTTGTTGCGGATCAGGTGCAGGACGTTTTCAAGCTTGTGGGACAAGTCGCGGATGTTGTTTAAATTAAGGAACCCGGCTCCGCCTTTGATGGAATGGGCGGCGCGGAAGACCTTGTTGACTAGTTCGGGGTCAAGGTCGGAGGCCTGGCGCTCCATGTCCATGAGGTTCGCTTCGATGCCGCCGAGATGTTCCCTGGTGTCCTCGATGAACATGGCGAGGATTTCGTCGTCCATCATGGATTCGTCGGTGTCGCTGGCCATTGTGTGTTTCCCTGGCGGATGAAAGGGTTACTGGCCGGGCGCCGGTGAAAAAGGCGCCCGGCTTACTTGGCGATGCAAAAATGCTTCTCCAGGCGCATGGTCCGAAACAGGCTTTGGATGTCGGCGGATACATTGCGCAGTTCGAGCGCGGCGTTTTTCTTGGTCAGCGAGTTATGGGCGGCGATCAAAAGGCCGATGCCCACGGAATCGATCATCTCCACGCCGTCCATGTCGATGGCCAGGCGCGCCGCGCCCTGGTCGAGGACGCTGACAATTTCGGCGCGAAACTCGTCGACCGCAGCGGCCACGATGTCCCGGCCGGGCTTGATGACCACCTTGTCGCCGACGGTATCCACTTGACTCATTGCCGTTCTCCCGGAGTGCAGTGATTTGCGCAGGGTGAGCGCATTGCCTTTTTCGTTGAAATGAAGGCCGGTGGAATATTCCTTCATGATGCATAGCCCCCGCCCGTGGTTTTGATCCGGCGGGGCGGGGGAAAAGTCCAGGGCGCGGGCGTCGAATCCCGGCCCCTGATCTTCGACGCGCATGACCAGGTCGCCGTTTTCAAGACGCAAGCCGAAATCCACCCGCTTGGCCGGATCTTCCTTGCTGCCGTGGACCACGGCGTTCAGGAGCGCCTCCCGGGCCAGCAGGATGATATCGAAGATGACCTGGGTCAGTCCATGCTCGCGCAGAAACCGTTTGACCTCGTCGCAGACCAGATCGATTTCCGGCAGGGAGGCGTTTATGGCCATTTGCAGTTGGCCGGGTGTTTCCCTGATTTCGATCATAGTGCGTCCGGAAGCTGCCGCATGCATCGCCTGGATGGCGCGGACGGCCGTGGGGCCAGGTCAAACCTCGACGCCGAGCAAAACCACGTCGTCCCCCGGGGGATCGCGCGTGAGCCTTCCCGTGATTTCGGTTACGGCCATGGCCAAGGGAAGGCCGGCGGTCTCCCGGCAGGCCCGGCGCAATGCCTGGAGCCCCTCGTCGCGGGCAAGGCGGCCGGTGAAATCCTCGATCAGCCCGTCTGTGTAGAGAAATATCCTGTCCCCGGCGGCCAGGCGCTGTTCGCGGACCTCCAGATGCACGCTTTCAAAGACGCCGAGCAGGTCGCCCTGGCTTTCGAGCAAAACGTCCTGGCCTGCGCTTACCAGGATCGGCGGCGGATGGCCGGCGTTGACCACGGTGGCCGTGAGCTTCGCCCGGTTCAGGCGCACTTGGCTGGCGGTCAGATGCCTGCCGTCCCTGAACATGACCCGGAGCACGGCGTTGATGTTGCGGATGGTTTCCTGGGGTGAAAAGAGCGGTCCGGTATTTTGATTGACCAGGGCCTTCAGCGACGAGGTGGTGAAGGAGGCCCCCAGGTCGTGCCCGGAGACGTCGGCCACGATGTAGCCGAACTCCTTGCCGGTGGTGGGAAAAACGTCATAGAAGTCGCCGCCGGCTTCCAGGGCCGGGATGTAGGCCACGGCGAAGCCGGCCTCGGGCAGGTCTTCGGGCTTGATCAGGATGGCCTGCTGGGCGTCGCGTATCTGGTTGATTTTTTCGGCCTGGGTCTGGATCAGGGCCATGTTGGCCCGGCGCAGCTTGATGTGCAGCCTGACCCGGGCCAGGACTTCTTCCTTGGCGAAGGGTTTGGTTATGTAGTCTACGCCGCCGATTTGCAGTCCCTGGACCTTGAAATCCACCTCATTGACGCCCGAGATGAAGATCACCGGGATATCCAAGGTGTTCGGTTCGGCCTTGAGGGCGGCGCAGGTGGCGAAACCGTCCTCGCCCGGCATCATGACGTCAAGGATGATCAGATCCGGACGATTGGCCTGGGCCAGCGCCCGGCCGTCTGGGCCGCTACGAGCCGTGTCCACGCAAAAGCCGGCGTCTCTGAGCATCCATTCCAGCATCTTGACGTTGACCGGTTCGTCATCGACGACGAGAACCCTGGGCGTTTCATCCATGCCGCGTGATGATCCTTTTAAAGCGTGGTTCGCCTTTTCAGGCGTCCCGGTGAATCTATCCCGTATGCCAAGTTTGTCCGAGATCGTCGCTTTTTGCAAGTCCTGGCCCGAGGTCGGGCAGGGGGATCAACCGGCTGTCTTGGGCCTGATGGTCAGGACCGGGCAGTCGGCCGCCTTGACCACCTTTTCCGCGACCGAGCCGAACAGGATGCGCTTGATGCCGGTGCGGCCGTGGGTGCCCATGACGATCATGCCCGCGCCGGATTTTTCTGCCTCGGCCAGGATCTCCTCGGCGGCGTAGCCGGTGACGACCCGCCCGGTCACGATCGTCCCGGCGAAATGCGTGGCGATGAATTCGTCCAGGGTGCGCTGGGCGCTGGCGGCGATCTCGCAGACCACCTTGTCGATGGAGGCGCTGGCCACGTCGAAGTTGGTGTACTGCACCAGCGAGGGCGCCACGTACAGGCAGATGATCTCGCCACCCAGGCACTTGGCCATGGTCTTGGCATATTCGGCGACGAGCGCGCTTGTTTCGGAAAAATCCACGGCGCATAAAATTTTCTTGATGGTGATCATGGCGTCCTCCTTCCGGTTTGGCCTGTTTTACGCGCTGTAAGCGAGGTTGTGCCCGCCGGGCATGGGAAACCGGAGCGGGACCGATCAAAACTACCATAAACTTGCGCCAGCGGCTAGTGTTATGGCGTTATTGCTGGAACGCCGGGCGAGGCGAGTCGCCGGGGAAAAGTCCGCCGGGCCCGGATGGAAAAATGGGGGAGGCCGTGCGGCCGCCCCTTTGGAGCGCCGAGCGGGCGCCTAGACTTCCTTTTTCACCTTGGACTTCTTCATGGACATGCCGATGCCCTCGAAGAGGTAGAAGATGGCGTAGCCGTACCACATGGTGTAGACCACGTAGAAAATGAGCAGGCCGCTCAGGGCCGGGATGTTCTTCGAGACGGGCTCGCCGCTGATGCCGTAAAAGTTGACCGCCGGCTCCAGGGCGCGTTTGTTGAGCGAGTCGAGGATGTCCGCCTCGGTGAACAGTCTGTCCTTCTGCAGAACCTTAATGGAGCGGCTGGCGACTTCAAAAACCAGGGTGAGGGCTTTGTCCGCGCCCAGGCCGTAGAATTCCTTGAGTTTGCCGTCCGGATCGTTGTCGAAAACGATCTGGGCGTCGGCGATGAACTTGAGCAGCATGGGCTTGAGCGGTCCGGCCACGTGGACCGTGGACTCCTTGGCCTCGCCGCTGAAGCCGGCCTTGGTGAAGATGTCTGCGGCGGCGGCCGCGTCGGCGGGCTTGGCCATCTTGACGGTCACGTCGAGCTTGGCCTGGTCGGTGATCTTCTCGTTGACCTCATCGGTGACGTCCTGGAGGTAGTTCGCCGAATTCTTGGCCAGCTTGTTGAAGAAGTCGTCGGACACGGACAGGCCGTTCTGCTTTTGGCCGTTCGGACCGTCATAGAGCGGCAACAGGATGCAGACGAGCACCGCAGCGAAGGTGGCCAGCAGGACCAGGCCTTTGATGAATGCGCCTTTATGATGGATAAGCATGGTTATTCCTCCCCTCGCAGTTCGCCCATCCTGGCGAAGAATTTGCTGAACACCCAGACGCCGAACAGGCCGACGGAGAGCCAGAAGATGATGTTGCCGACGAACTCGATGTTGTCGATGACCGGCTTGGAGAGGCTGGCGTATCCGAGCTCGGTGAGTTTTTTGGGCAGGGTGGCGATCCGGTTGACGAAGCCGGATATGATCGACAGGGCGTAAAAGCCGCGAATATGAAGGCCCTTGACGACCTTGGTGGTCAGGGCGCCGATCTGGATGCCGAGCAGCGAGCCCAGCAGCATGCCCATGGCCAGGGAGTAGAAGACGAAGCCGTAGATGGCGTACTGGGCGATGGAGCCCAGGCCGGCGGTGAAGATGATCTGGAGGATGTCGGTGCCGACCGTGGTCATGGAGGAGACACCGAAGATGTAAACGAACATCGGGAAGGTGACGAAGCCGCCGCCGGCGCCCATGAGCGTGGCCAGAACACCGACGATGAAACCGCCGCAGGCCACGATGACGCTCGATATCTGACGGCCTCCGGGAACGAAATCCTCATCGAAGGTGATCATCGGAGGGATTTTTACGTTTTGCAGCTTGACTGCGATATCCGTCGTGGCGGAGGGAGCGCCGTGCGCACCCTCGCCTACGCCCCCGGAGGCGACGCGCCTGAGCCTAACGAAGTCGTACAGCGCGTAAAAACCCAAAAAGCCCAATATCAACGAGTAGATGGTGCTGATGAACAGGTCGGAAAGAATCGGGTCGAGGTTGTAAAAGAGGCGGTTGAGATATCCGCCCAAAAACGTTCCGATGCCCGAGCCGGCCAGAAAGGCGATGGCCAGTTTGCCCGAGACGTTGCCCAGTTTTTTGTGGACCGAGGTGCCCATGATGGCCTTGGCGAAGATGTGAAACATATCCGTGCCGACGGCCTGGATGCCCTTGACGCCCGCGGCCATGAGCGCCGGGGTGATGATGAAGCCGCCGCCCGCGCCGATGCAGCCGGTGATCAGGCCGGCGATCAGGCCGATGACGATGGACACCATGAAGATCTTGGTTTCGTAGAAGGCCGGCATGTAGGCTTCCTTGCCGCCGATGTAGGCATGGGCCTCGCCGAAGCAGTAAATCACGATGGGCATGAGCATCACGCCCAAAATAATCAGCATCTTGCGGTTTTTTATGATGGACGTCGAAACTTCCAAGTCCCAGCGGGCATGGGCTATGGACCCGGCTTTGAGAAATTCGTAAACTTTTCGTGGAAAATGCATCGACCCCCTCCCGGCGTTGTGTGCGAGAAAACGATTGTGACCTCGTCCGATCGAAAAAATAGCGTCCCTCCCTAGCCCTCTCCCGAACCGGCCGGATCCAAGAATGCGCGGTCGGCACGGTTTTCCGGCTGGAAGTGGCGCAAGGCCCCGGCCACGGCGGCCGTAAGCCTGGTTAATACGCCGTTTTTCTTGACGAAAATAGTGAACTTTTCGCTTAAGGCCTCGCCCACCTCCTCGACGCCGTGGCCGTGGACGATCACCGGCAGCGTGCGCCGAAGCGTGCGAATCTTGCGCACCATGACGGCGCAGTCAGCGCCGGCGAGGTCGTCGTCCAAGACGACCAAGTCCACGGGCGGCTCCAGGGCGAGGCGTTCGGCGATCTCCCGGGCGTGGCCCGCGGTCGCCGTTTGGTAGCCCTCGGCGGATAACTCCCGGCGCAAGAGTTCGCGCACGTTGCGGTTGCGGCCGGCGATCAAAATGGTGAAAAATGCGTTCATGTCCCGTTCTCGTTTGTCCATTTCAAACGCAATTGCCGTGCCAGGCCGTCGTTTTTTCGATTTTTTAAAATATATAACAATTTATGGATGTTGACCATGGAAAAATGAGACGGTGTTTTTAAGAAACGGGGAAACGGGTGTCATTTTTTTTTACACTTTGCCGGAAATCGGATGCCGGGGCTTTTCTCCCGGCAGCCAAAGAGGTAACGTTGCCCCATGACGCTGGAACATGAAGTGAAATTCGAGCTTGTCTCCTTCGCCCCCATCCGCGAGGCGCTCAGAAGCCTGGGCGCGGTCTTTGGTCAGCGCTCTCTTGAGCACAACCTGGTCCTTGACGACCGGGAGCGAAGCCTTACAAGAAGGGGACGGCTTTTGCGCCTGCGCCGGGATGTGAAGAACACCCTGACCTTCAAGGCGCCCCCGGGGTATGGCGAAGCCGGCGAGAGTACGTCCGGCCTGAAGGTCATGCGCGAAACCGAGACTGAGGTCGCCGACCTCGGGGCGCTCACGGAGGTCTTCGCGGCCTTGGGATATGAACCGGTATTGCGCTATGAGAAAATTCGGGAGAGTTGGCGGGCCGGCGGCCTGACGGTGTGTTTGGATCTGTTGCCCTTCGGGCGTTTCGCCGAGATCGAGGGACCGCCCGGGGACATCGCCCCCTTGGCTGTGAGCCTCGGGCTGTCCATGGAGTCGGCCCTGGTCCAGACGTACCATGATTTGCACCGCCGCCGCGCCGTCCCCGGCGCGAACGATTCGGGAGCGGATTTTCTCTTTGACCGGGCCACCCGCGAGAGGGCCTTGACAAAGAGGGGCTTGGCGCTTCTTATGGAAAACGGGGAAAATGACCCGGGAGTAGTCGAGGTGGGAGTCAGATGACCAAGGATCATTCCCTGGGCCGCTTCGCGCCCGAATCCGATATTGACGACGATATCGAAGAACCGAGACAATATAAGGTGTTGTTGCACAACGACGATTACACCACCATGGATTTCGTCGTGAAGGTGCTCACCACGGTGTTTCATAAAAACGAGACCGAGGCCACCCGGATCATGCTGGCCGTCCATAACCAGGGCGTGGGGGTGTGCGGGGTATACACGGCCGAAGTGGCCGAGACTAAGGTGTCTTTGGTGCGGCTTTTGGCCCGGCGCGACGGCTACCCGCTCAAATGCAGCATGGAAGAGGTTTAGATGCTTTCGAAAAAATTGGAAAAGGCGCTCAGCAGCGCGGTCAAGGAAGTCAAGCGCCGCAACCACGAATACCTGACCCTGGAACACCTGCTTTACGCCTTTTTGTTCGAGGACAGCGGCAAGACCATACTCGTCAATTGCGGCGCCAACGTGGTGCGGCTCAAACACCAGCTCGAGCGGTTCTTTCAGGACCACATGGAGGTTTTGCCTCCGGGGACGTCCAGCGAAGTGGTCCAGACGCTCGGGGTGCAGCGCGTCCTGCAGCGGGCCATCTTGCAAATGCAGGCCTCGGGCAAGGATCGGGTGGAGGTGGGCGACGTGCTCGCGGCCATCTTCGAGGAAGAGGACTCCTTTGCCGTGTATTTTTTGAAATCCCACGGCGTCAATCGCTTGGACGTCTTGGAATTCATCTCCCACGGCCTGCCCCGCGAGGACTGGGGCCGGGAAGGCTTGGACCCGCCCGGACGCTCGGGCGAGACGCCCGGGCCCGGCGCTTCGCCTCTCGCCCAGTTCACCGTCAACCTGGTGGAAAAGGCGCGCTCGGGCAAAATCGATCCGCTCATCGGCCGGGAGACCGAATTGACGCGTACCATCCAGGTCTTATGCCGCAGGCGTAAGAACAATCCCCTGTTCGTGGGCGACCCGGGCGTGGGCAAGACCGCCATGGCCGAGGGCTTGGCCCTGGCCATCGCCGGCGAACGCGCGCCCAAGGCTTTTGCCGAAACGGAAATTTTTGCCCTGGACATGGGGTCGCTGCTGGCCGGAACAAAATACCGGGGCGATTTCGAGGCCAGGCTCAAGGGCGTGATCGAGGAGCTCAAAAAACGCCCGGGAGCGATCCTGTTCATCGACGAGATCCACACCGTGGTCGGCGCCGGCGCCACCAGCGGCGGCAGCATGGACGCCTCGAACATCTTAAAGCCCGTGCTCGCCAGCGGGGCCCTGCGCTGCATCGGCTCCACCACCCACGAGGAATACAAGAACCATTTTGAGAAGGACCGGGCCCTGTCGCGCCGCTTCCAAAAAATCGACATCGACGAGCCGACGGTCGCGGACGCGGTCAAGATCCTCAAGGGGTTGGCCCCGTATTACGAGGAGCACCACCGGGTGCGCTTTGCGCCGAAAGCCCTGAGCGCGGCCGTGGAACTCGCCGCGCGCCACGTCAACGACCGCTATCTGCCGGACAAGGCCATCGACGTCATCGACGAGGCCGGGGCGGCCAAGCGTTTGCACGGTGCGGGCGACGGGGCGCTGATCACGGTCAAGGACATCGAGGCCGTGGTGGCCAAAATGGCCCGCATCCCCAGCCAGCGCATTTCGACCGACGACGCCGGCAAACTCAAAAGCCTGGACGTGGAGCTGAAGGCCCGGGTCTTCGGCCAAGACGCTGCCGTGGATACCCTGGCCCAGGCCATCAAACGCTCGCGGGCGGGTCTGGCCGCCGAAAGCAGGCCGACCGGCTCCTTTTTGCTCATCGGGCCCACCGGCGTGGGCAAGACCGAACTGGCCAAACAACTGGCAAAGGTCCTGGGCGTGCAATTCATCCGCTTCGACATGAGCGAGTACATGGAGAAGCACGCGGTCTCGCGGCTGATCGGCGCGCCGCCCGGGTACGTCGGCTTCGAACAGGGCGGGCTTTTGACCGACTCCATCCGCAAGCATCCGCACAGCGTGCTGTTGCTCGACGAAATCGAAAAAGCCCACCCGGACATGTTCAGCATCCTGTTGCAGGTCATGGACTACGCCACCCTGACCGACAACGCCGGGCGCAAGGCCGACTTCGGCCACGTGATTTTGCTTATGACCTCCAACGCCGGGGCCAGGGAAATGCAGTCCAAGGGCATCGGCTTCGGCGAGTGCAAGCCCGCCGATCAAAGCGGCCAGGGCGTCAAAGCCGTGGAAAAACTGTTCAGCCCCGAGTTCCGCAACCGTCTGGACGGGATCGTGTCCTTCTCGCCCTTGTGCCAGGACGTCATGGAACAGATCGTGGACAAATACCTTTTCGAACTCAATGAGCAGCTTACGCCCCGCAAGACGGTGGTCCACCTGACTCCGGAGGCGCGCGCCTTCCTGGCCCGCAAGGGCTACGATCCGTACTTCGGCGCCAGGCCCCTTTCTCGGCTGATCCAAACAGAAATCAAAGATCCCCTGACCGACGAACTGCTCTTCGGCAAACTGGCCAAGGGCGGCGAGGCGACCGTGGAGTTCGATGCCGCGGGTGAAAAATTGTGTTTCGCGTACGCTGAAAAATAGGCCGGGCAGGGGCAGTCCTTCTCGTGCTTCCTGGGGGGAGGCCGCCTCCTCCCAGGTGTGATGTTTTGCGGCCGGCTTTTGGGAAATCCCGTCCTGGAAAGGTTGGCGACATGATGAAGAAGAAGCTGGGTGAGATCATTTCCCGCAACGTCGTGGGCGTGCCTCCGGACACGCTGGTCTCAGAGGCCGTGGCGCTCATGCGCGAGCGCAATATCAGTTGTCTTCCGGTTCTCGAGCGGGACCGGCCCGTGGGCATCTTCACCGAGCGCAACATCGTGCTCTTTCTTTCGCGCACCGGCGGCCGGGCCGATTATCCGATCAGGGAGGTGATGAGCTCGCCGGTGCTCACGGCCACGGAGGACATGTTCGTTTACGAGGCCTTCCATATCCTGGTGGCGAACCGGGTCCGCCATCTGGTGGTGGTGGACGACGACCGCCGGATCACCGGGGTGATGACCCTGACGAACATCGTGGATCAAATCGGCCAGGCCAACGGCGCCGAGACGCAGCCGATCAGCGAGATCATGAACCGGGTGGTCCACACCGTGGACGATGATTTGCCGATCCGCGACATTTTGACCGAAATGGTCGAGCGTTCGATCAGTTGCGTGATTTATACCGAGCGGGGCAAGCCCGTGGGCATGCTGACCGAGCGCGACATGGCCGGGATGTTTTTGCGGGCGAGCGAGTTTCCTCGGCTGACGGTGAAACAGGTGATGCGCAGCCCGGTGCTGGGCGTCCCCAAGACGTCCACGATTTTCGAGGTGGCCGGGTTCATGCGTAGCTCCGGGATCAGGCGCGTGGTGGTGCTGGACGCCGAGGGCGGGATCGCGGGGCTCGTCACCCAGACCGACATCGTGCGCGGACTGGAATCGAAATACATCAAAATCCTGCGCCAAGTGGTCGATGAAAAAAACGACAAGCTCAAGATCGTGGAGCAAAATCTCGAGGAAAAAAGCCTGTTTCTCGACCACATCCTGCGCGATTCCCTGGACATGGGCATTGTCGCGGTCAACAAGGATCTCACGGTCATCTATTTCAATCCCCCGGCCGAGAAGATTTTGGGGCTGTCCGCCAATGAGGCCATCGGCAAAAGCGTGGCCAAGCTGCACCAGCCCCACGGGGTCGCGCCCGAACGGTTTGCCTCGGTGCTCGAGCGCCTGGAGACCGAATCGCGCTACGATTTCTCCTTCGAGCGCGAGATCGGCGACGGGTTCCGCTACATCAAGAGCCGCGTTTCGGTCATTCGCGACGCAAGCCAGACGGCGATCGGCTATCTGCTGGTGTTGCAGGACATCACCGAGGTGAAAAAGGCCGAGGAGAACATCCGCTACATGGCCTTCCACGATATTTTGACCGGCCTGCCCAACCGCGTTTCCCTGGACGAACGCCTGTCCCTGGAATTGGCCCGGGCGCAACGCAACCAGACCGAGGTGGCCCTGATGCTCCTCGATCTGGATAACTTCAAGACCATCAACGACACTCTCGGCCATTACGCCGGAGACATCCTGCTTCAGGAAGTGGCCGTCCGGCTTTCGTCCGCGGTGCGCAAAAGCGATACCATCGTCAGGCTCGGCGGCGACGAGTTCATCGTCGTCTTGCCGGACTTAAGCGAACCGGGGCCCGCCGAACACATCGCCCGCAAGATCATGGAAGTCATGGAAGTGCCCTTCGACATCAAGGGCCAGTTCATGAACACGACCTTAAGCATGGGCATCGCCTTTTATCCGGGGCACGGGACCAAGCGGCAGCGGCTCTTCGAGGCGGCCGACGAGGCCATGTACCGCGCCAAGGAATTGGGCAGGGCAAACGGCCGGTCCAACTACCTCTTGGCCGGAAAAGCCTAGGCGGCGTTTGTCCTATCCGGGAAGGCGACGGTGAAGACCGTCCCGCCGTTGCCCGGGAGCGTCGCCTCGCCGTGCAACTGGCACCAGTCCATCGAGAGTCATTTTCAAATCACGGGCCGCCGGCGCAACCGGTAGGTTATCCGGCGATGATCAGCAAGACGCCCTTGTGGATGAGTTTCACGGCCACCGAGGCCAGGAGCAGGTGGGAGATTTTGGAGACGATCAGCGATCCGGTGTGGCCCAGGAAGCGGTGGAGCGCGCCGCTGGACCAAAAGACGGCGCCGGCGATCAGGACGTTGAGGAACATGGCCGCCAGCGTCATCCAGACGCCGTAAATCTGGCTCTGGATGATGGCCGTGGTCAGTACCGCCGGCCCCGAAATGAGCGGAACGCCGATGGGCACCACGCCCACGTCGTCCGGGGAAACGTCGCGCCGGCGGGAGCCGCCGGGCACGAGATCGACGATGGCCGTGAGAAAGAGCATGATGCCGCCGGCGATCATAAAGTGGCCCGGGGCCAGCCCCATGGCCGCGAGCAGCTGCAAGCCGAAGAAGATGAACACCATGGCCACGGCCATGGCCGTGATCATGGACTTGACGATCAGCGGCCGCACGGCCGGGCGGCCCAGGCCCTCGGTCAGGCCCATGAAGATGGGCAGGGCGCCCACGGCGTTGACGGCCACGAAGAGCGGCACGAAACACAGCCAGAACTCGGTCATGGGCTCGCTTCTCCAAGAGCCGCCGCATTTGCGGCGTCATGCATAAATCGGCCAAGCCCGGGCGCATGATTGCAAACGGGCCGTCGGCAGGGTGATAACCCGAGTGCAAACGTGTGTCGAGCCAAGGTCGCATCCGGGTGTCGCCAGGGTGACATTTTTTTTAAAAAAAAGTTGCCCCGGCCAGGGGCCGAACCGGAGCGCGCGCAAATTTGTCCGGGGTGCGGAAGTCCGGGGAGCGTGATGCGGCGGTATTTCCCGGCTGCGGGTGGATTGAGTTGGGCAAAATTTTTACAATAATGTAAAATATTGACAACTTAGGCAAATGGGCTATGAGTGCATCCTTCCGGCCCGAAGGGCGGGAAATCGTTTTTCAATGGTCCCGTCGATGAGCCCTCGCGGCTTACGCGGAATCTGGAGATAACGTCTAAAGACACTTTGCGGAGGAATACCCTATGAGTGGAATCCAGGCGCGCCTCAACGCCATTTCGGCGATCATCAATTTCAAGCCGGGACATCCCCCCTTGAATCTGGCCAAGCCGACCGAAGTCTTCGGCTGCAACGTCTTCTCCGACAAGGTCATGCGCGAGCGCCTGCCCAAGCATGTCTACAAGTCCTTGCAGAAGACCGTGGAGTACGGCGAGAAGCTTGACGCCTCCATCGCCGACATCGTGGCCTCGGCCATGAAGGATTGGGCCATCGAACACGGGGCCACCCACTTCACCCACGTTTTCTATCCCCTGACCGGCATGACCGCCGAGAAGCACGACTCCTTCCTGGTGCCCGACGGCAAGGGCGGGGCCTTGGCCGAATTCTCCGGCAAGATGCTCATCCAGGGTGAACCCGACGCTTCGAGCTTCCCCTCGGGCGGACTGCGCACCACCTTCGAGGCGCGCGGCTACACCGCCTGGGACGTGACCAGCCCGGCCTACATCCTGGAAAATCCCAACGGCACCTTTTTGTGCATCCCCACCGCCTTCGTGTCCTGGACCGGCGAGGCCCTGGACAAGAAGACCCCGCTTCTGCGCTCCAACCAGGCGCTTTCCAAGCAGGCCAAGCGGGTGCTCAAGCTCTTCGGCGTCGAGACCAAGGCCCCGGTCAACTCCTTTGCCGGTCCCGAGCAGGAGTACTTTCTGATCGACCGCAACTTCGTCTTCTCCCGTCCGGACCTGCTCATCGCCGGCCGCACCCTGTTCGGCGCCAAGTCCGCCAAGGGCCAGGAGTTCGAGGATCAGTACTTCAATGTCATCCCGCGCCGGGTGCTTTCGTTCATGATGGAAGTCGAGCGCGAACTCTATAAGCTCGGCGTGCCGGTCAAGACCCGCCACAACGAGGTCGCCCCCAGCCAGTTCGAGATCGCCCCGATCTACGAGGCCGGCAACCTGGCCACCGACCACAACCAGATGGTCATGACCGTCATGCGCAGCGTGGCCAAACGCTACGGCATGGTCTGCCTGCTGCACGAAAAGCCCTTCGCCGGCATCAACGGCTCGGGCAAGCACCTGAACTACTCCATCGGCAACGCCGAACTGGGCAGCCTGTTCGATCCGGGCGACACCCCGCACGAAAATGCCCAGTTCCTGGTCTTCTGCGTCGCCGCCATCCGCGCCCTGCACCGCCACAGCGCGCTGCTCCGCGCCACCGTGGCCACCGCCTCCAACGACCATCGCCTGGGCGCCAACGAGGCCCCGCCGGCGATCATGTCCGCCTACCTGGGCGAGCAGCTCACCGACGTCTTCGAGCAGATCAAGAAAGGCAAGCTCAAGGACTCCAAGCAAAAGGGCATCATGCATGTCGGCGTGGACACCCTGCCGCCCTTGCCCATGGATCCGGGCGACCGCAACCGCACCAGCCCCTTCGCCTTCACCGGCAACCGCTTCGAGTTCCGCGCCGTGGGCTCCTCCCAGTCCATCGCCGGCTCGCAGGTGGCCCTGAACACCATGATGGCCGAGTCTTTGGACTATATCGCCACCGAACTGGAAAAGGCCGTCAAGGGCAAGGTCAAGCTCAACGACGCCGTGCAGACCCTGCTGCAGAAGCTCATCAAGGAGCACGACGCCGTCATCTACAACGGCGACGGCTACACCGAGGAGTGGCATAAGGAAGCGGCCAAGCGCAAGCTGCCCAACCTCAAAAACACCCCCGAGGCCCTGCCGGTTCTGACCAGCCCCGAGACCGTGAAGCTCTTCACCACCTACGGCGTGCTCTCCGAGGCGGAACTGCATTCGCGCAAGGAAATCTACTTCGAGCAGTACGTCAAAACCATCAAGACCGAAGCCGCCTTGTGCGTGCGCATGGCCAAGACCATCATCTACCCGGCGGCCGTGCGCTACCAGGGTCAGTTGGCCGAGACCTGCGCCAATCTGAAGGTCATCGGCCACGACTTCAAGATGGTCGCTCTGGAAGACGTGACCGCCAAGCTGCGCGGGCTTCAGGACGCGAGCGCCAAGCTCGAGAAGCTCATGGAGCACGAGGCCGCGGACACGGCCAAGGAAGCCAAGCACATGTGCGACAAGGTGCTTCCGGCCATGCTGAAAGTGCGCGAGTTCGCCGACGCCCTGGAAGCCGTGGTCGCCGACGACCTGTGGGCCCTGCCGAGCTACCAGGAAATGCTGTTCATCCGCTAGGCTGACGGCTTACGCGACAAGACAAGGCCGCCCCCGCGAGGGGGCGGCCTTTTTTTCGGCCAAAGCCCAACCTCGGCAGGCAACGTTTTTACGATTTTTATGCCTCGACGCTGCCCGCCCTTTGGCCTATAGAGGGCCAGTATCGGAAAACGTCAGCTCCATCGAGGTACCCCCATGCTCAAAAAATTTCTGTCCTTCAACGGGCTCATATTTGAACCCGCGCTCACGCCGCCCTGGCGCGTCACCTTTTTGCCCTTCAACTGGATGCTGAGCGCGGCCGTCGTCCTGATCGTCCTGCTCACGGCCCTGACCAGCTGGCACACGGTCGGACCGGACGAGAACGCCACCGTGCGCATCTTCGGCCGCTACACCCGCACCGAGGGGCCGGGACTCTTTGTCACCGCCCCCTGGCCCGTGGCCACGGTGCAACTCACCCCGGTGCAGGAGATCCGCCGCATCGAGATCGGCTACCGCACGGAAAATCCGGCCGAACTCGGTGGGGGCGGCCAGGCCCAATACCAGCAAGTGGCCGCCGAGGCGCTCATGCTCACCGGCGATGAGAACCTGGTCATGCTCAATTTCGCCGTCCAGTACCGCCCGGCCGACGCCAAGGCCTGGCAGTTCATCGCCCGGGAGCCGGCGCGCCTGATCAAGGACTTCGCCCAGGGCGACATGCGCACCGTGGTCGGCCGCACCGATCTGGACCAGGTCATGACCACCGGCCGCCAGGCCATCGAATCCGAGGCCAAGGACAAGCTCCAAAAGCACTGCGACGCCGTGGGCATCGGCGCGAGAATCGTCGCCATCCAGTTGCAGGACATCATTCCGCCCTCCAAGGAAGTCCAGGACGCCTTCCGCGACGTCAACAGCGCCAAAGAGGACAAGAACAAGATCATCAACGAGGCCGAATCCTACCGCAACAGCGTCGTCCCGACCGCGCGGGGAAACGCCGCGGAAGTGATCAACAAGGCCAAGGGCTACGCCGCCTACCGCACCCAGTCCGCGCTCGGCGAGGTCCAGGCCTTCCTGAAGGTCGCCAAGGAGTACGCCGCCAATCCGGACATCACCGCCAAGCGGCTGATCCTGGAAGCCACCCAGAGCGTCCTGCACGGCGGCGAGTTCGTCGTGGACGCGGGCGGCGGCGCCGGGCTGCTCAAGCTGTTCAATGTATCCGAACCGGCGGACGTATCCGGCCAAGCCCAGAAAACGGCCGCTCCCGGAGCGGACTCCAATAAATAGGAGAGGGGACATTATGCGTTTATTTACCGATCCCTCGCTGAACGCCAAGGCTGCCCTTGGCCTTCTCGTGCTGTTCATTTGCGCCCTGGGCGCGGTCTTCGTGGTGGATGAAACCGAGGTGTGCGTGGTCACCCGCCTGGGCGACCCGGTCGCCGAATACCGCGCCCCCGGCCTGTATCTGAAAATGCCCTTCCTGGACACGGCCAACCTGATGGAGAAACGGGTCTTCATCTACCAGTCCAAGCCCGAAGAGATCTTCACCCAGGAGAAGAAGGTGCTTTTGGTGAGCAATTTCTGCCCCATGGCCATCACCAATCCGACCGTTTTCCTGCAGACCACCCGGAGCGTCAGCGGGGCCATGGCCAAGGCCGACGACATCGTCTACAGCGCCCTGCGCGCCGAGATGGGAGCGCGCAGCCTGGCTCAGATCGTGGTCAGCGACCGCGAGAAGATCATGGAGGACATAACCTCGCTCACCAACGAGTATTTCAAGCAGTACGGAGTGTTCACCGGCCTGGTCCAGACCAACCAGGTGGACATGCCCGAGCAGAACAAGGCCTCGATCTTCGGGCGCATGCGAGCCGAACGGGAGCGCCTGGCCAAGCAGTACCGCAGCGAAGGCTACGAAGAGGCGACCAAGATCAAAAGCTCCGCCGATTTCGAGTCCCAGCAGATCCTGGCCGACGCCCAGCGCGACAGCGCCCAGGTGCGCGGCGAGGCCGACGCCCTGGCGGCCAAGACCTACAACGACGCCTACGCCCAAAACCCGGCCTTCTTCACCCTGCAGCGCGAGCTGGCCACGGCCCAGGCGAGCTTCGGCGGAGACGTGAAAAAACGCTTCGTCCTGACCGGCAAGGAACCCTTCCTGGCCCCGATCTTCGCCGGCAGCGCCAAGGCGAAGAACTAAAAGCGTTTTGAGAGGAGGGGAGAATCGGGGGAGGAACCCTTTGTGAACAAAGGGTTCCTCCCCCGAACCCCTACCTCC
>Ga0326727_10009967_pt1 | contig 22950 bp, 13 predicted proteins | sample MB2enrmetagenome_FD_207643 | JGI IMG/M metagenome (GOLD analysis project Ga0326727, IMG submission 207643) | Lab enriched peat soil microbial communities from McLean, Ithaca, NY, United States - MB29MY | ecosystem: Environmental > Terrestrial > Soil > Wetlands > Peat | place: USA: New York...
GGCGCGCCAGCACCGCACGGCCGTTCTTGGTCTCCATGCGGGAGCGGAACCCGTGAGTCTTCGCACGGTGACGGTTATTCGGTTGAAAGGTGCGTTTCGGCATTGTAGTTCAAGTACTTAGTATAGACCAGCGGGATACGGGGCGGCAAATGCCATGCCCGCGGCCTGAACCCCTATGGCATCGGCAACAACCCTTCATACCTGACCTTCCAATTCTTCGGAAAACCCGGCGCGTGCCCGGTGTGTCCATCCCATCCCGCCGCCATCATGGCAACCGCCGAGAGCCACCCGCCGTTGGCAGGCATGTACATGGGCGTCTGGTCGGGGCGGCGGACGGTATATCCCGACGGCCGGAAGGGATTCGTTTCAAAAGGCCCGGCCAGCAATTGAATGGCCCGGTCGGGTTCGTCCAGCCGGGCCGCGCACATGGCCATCATGGCCGTGCCCCACGTGATGCTGGCCTGCGGCCCGCTGTTCCGCGAAACCGCATGCAGGGTGTTCCGCATCGCGTCCCGGTCGATCCCTCTACCTGGCAGCGCGCCGTCCAGCCATGTTGTCATGGTGGCGGCGCTGGTCTCCGTTGGAATCTCCAGGGCCGGATAGACGCCGTTGCGCACGGTGAGCGGCGCCAGGTTGTCGATCACCTTCTGCCATTGTCCGTCACGCGGCAATCCGAGGCGCGTGCGCCATTCCTGGGCCGTTTCGAGCGCCCACTTCCAATATCCCAGCTCCATCGTCGGGTTCAGGTTATGGGCATAATCGGTGTGCTTTTCGTCGGCGGACGCGACGCCGGGGCCGAGGACATACTGCTGCCGTTGCGGGTCGAAATCGACGAATGTGGCCATATAGTCGGCCGTTTCGAAAACGATTCTTCGGTAACGCTCCAGCGTCGCGCGATCTTTGTGCGCCCGCCACACCAGTTCGGCGAGATAGATCGGATGCGGTTGCTGCCAGACCAGCACGGGCCCGACGCCGGATGGGCTTTCGGTGCCGCTGGGGTCGGTCATCTTGGACCATTTCACGCCCCGGCACCCTTCGCGTCTGGCCATGGCCTCGCCCGGCGGCATGAGATCGGTCAAGTGGCTCAAGGACTTTTCCAGGATTTCCGGCCGGCCCCACAGCGCCCAATGGGCCGCATGCCACCAATACATTTCCATGTGGAACTTGCCGAACCAGGAATTGACGCCCAGGCCGGTCTCCTGTGGCGGCAGCGAGCCGGCGTCATGGACGGCCATGACGTATTGGGAAAGCACGATTCGCCGCTCGAGCTCCGCGGCGCGCGGATCGTCGTTGCCGGAGAGGTCGATGGCCCCGCCGCTGGTCCAGTATTCCCGCCAATGATCGCGGGAGGCGGATTCCACCGCCGCGGCGCTATCCGGCTCGGATGTGATACGCCGGGGCGAAAACCAGGCCGTCAGCTCGATGCGATTGCCCGACCCTGTCAACAAATACTGGTGCTTGCCCGTCTCCACCAGCGACGCCCCAGCGAGCCATTTGGCGCGAACGTAGTAGTGCGTGGCATCCAGCGTGCGCACGAAGTCCGCGCCGCGGTTTCCCCGCCGGGTCATGACCGTCCGATGCAAATCGGGAGTCTTCCAATCCTGATAATCCGGTCCGAACGCCGCGGAGGCGTACGGAAACGCCAATCGGACTTTGAGCCGCCCCGACCTAATCAGCGGCGATTCGACACTTACGGCTACTTCATCGCGCCGCGGATGAGCCACCGTCCGCACGTGAACGGCGGTTCCATCCACTTCGAACGAACTGGTTGCAACGCCGCCCCAAAGGTCGAGCCTCTCGTCTATGTTCTTCAAGTCCGCGATGGCCACCCTCAACCCATCGGCCCGAGTCATTTCCAATCCGATGCGTCCGAGGCCAAACCGGTGCGGGTTGCCCCGCAGGTAGGCCGCGTCGGGCGGAGGGTCGCTGGTGCTGGAAGCCGGATACACAAATTCGCGATCGTACTTCTTAATCGTGGTAAACGCGAACTTATCCAGCGTGAACCCGCTGGGGTTCGGAAAACTGTGCCATCCCCACGTGCTCAGGATGCCAACCGGCATGGTTCTTTCGTAGTATTCCGGGAAACTCTGCGCCCCGGTAACATCGAAATTGAAGGCCAATTCACCGTTGCCCACCGCCATCGCCCCCATGGGGTCGATGGCGTGAACTACGATGTCATGGCGCCTAACCAGGGCGTGCCGGTCGATGGGCTCTTCGGCGGCGGCGGTAGCGCCGGCGGCAAAGAGAGCCGCGGCTATCAACGCAACCGTCCGCTCCATCTCAGAAAGTCAGCCGCAGCGCGAGCTGGATCGCCCGGGGCACATTGGTCGTGCTGGTGATATAGCCAAACGTGGAGCCAGTCACCGTCTGGTTGGGCGCTTCGAACAGCGGCCGGTTGCAGAGGTTGGCGGACTCGCCACGGAACTGTATCTTCAGGTTCTCATGGATGACGAAACTCTTGCTCATATTGACATTGAAGTTGTTCATGCTGTCGATGCGCAGGTTGTTGAATAGCGCCGGGAAGGTCCGGTAGTTATTCGAAAGCTGCTGGCTCGAAACAAGATTGAACCGGGACGTGTCGAAAGTGGCGCCATTCGGATTGCTGGCGTTGTAGTGGAGGTCGCCGCCATAATAGATGTCGTTGCCAAAACTCAGCGGGGCGCACGGAAAGTAGGTGTACATTCCGGCCACTTGCCAGTTGCCCAAAAGGAACATCGCCACGCGGTTGGTGTTCGCGAGATAGTGCCTTCCTCTCCCGAACGGCAGGTCGTAGACGCCGGAGATAACCAGGTAATTCGGCCGGTCGTCGGAGGCAACCGATTTCTGTAGCACCAGAGAACCGGCATTCAGATACGTGCTGTTCGCCATCAACCGGGAGTGCGAAAAATTCAGGAAGAACTGTAAGCCCGAAGTCAGGCGCTTCTGGAGCTTGATCGCGATCTGATTGAAATACGAGTCGCCGTTGTTCATATTGGACTCAGTCATGCCGGAGAACTCCGGGAATGGCGTCAGAAGGCTCGAAACGGCGGTCGTCGAGCCATTCAGGGTTTGGCCCGGAAGCAGTCCCGAGAATGGGTTGGCGACAATGGCGGCCAGCGCGTTGATGGTGGCCGTATCGCGAACCGGCGATCTGCTAAGGTACTGGGCCGGCAGCGAGTCGAAGTTGTAGCTGGTGGTCAGATGGACCGCGTGGTTCCCGATGTAAGCGACCTCCAGACTCATGTCTTTTGTAAGCTGCTGTTGGACGTCGAAATTCCACCGCAGTCCATATTCGTTTAGCATTTGGGGGTTATTGAAGGTTATGCTCTGGCCCAGATAAGTATTGACACCCAGAGTGTTGCCCACGGGCATCTGGATTCCCGTGGGAAAGGGATTGCTTAAGGTAGTGGCCGGTGTCAGGTAACTGTTGTTGGTGGCGACATACGAAGTCGATGCGCTGAAGCCCGGCTGGTTTGGGGGCACCGTTCCATAGTTGTAATAGAAGATACCGAGTCCACTCCGTATGACCGTTCGGTTGTGGAGCGCCTTGGGCGTCCAGGCGATGCCCACACGGGGAGCAAATGCCTTGTTGGATGTGGTGTACGCGGCGCGATTGCTCCCTGTGGCGAACACCACTCCGCCGGTCGGAAGGAACTGGCTTGCGGGAAGCAGCGAGCTCGGGCTCTTGGCGTATGCTGTTTCCGCCGCCTGCGTGACCTGGTTGACCGCGGCCGCGTTGAATCCGATGATCTGCCGGTCATGGCTCTCCGTCGTGGGAGTGGCCTTTTCCCAGCGCAAGCCCAGGTTGAAGGTCAGGTTCGACCGGACATGCCAGTCATCCTGCACGAATAGCGCGTCGTAATAGGCATCGGCTTTCGAAATTGCATTGATGGGGAAGGAGCCGCTGGTGGGCAACCCCAGCAGGAACTGCGCCATCCCGCCGCCCATCGTCGGTGCGGAAGCGCTGCTGGTTTGTTTGACCCACGTGCCGGTGTCGAAGGTGTACGTCCCCGCGGAGCTTGCCCAACTCATGTTGGTAAAGTCCTGTAGCCGGATCTCGCCGCCGAACTTGATGATGTGCGATCCCGCTACCTTGGTGTAACTGTTAAAGAGCTGATAGACGTTGGAGGGCTGGTTGCTGTAATTTCCGCCGGTGTTCCCGGTGTAGCCGTCGCTTATAGTGAACATCGGCATCATGAGATGCGTGGAACTGGCTGCGATATAGGATGGGAAGCCGAGTGTCGTGGGGTTATATCCGGCGCTTGCCTGGCCATAGTATGGGTCATAGCGCGTGAGGCCGATCCGCAGGTCTCCGACCAGAGTCGGGGAAAACGTCTCAATGTCGTCCAACATGCCGCCCCAGCTCGCGCGGTACAAGAAGTTGTTCTTATAGGCGATATTGTCGAAGAGTGCGCCGTTAAACTGCTCGTACATGGACTCCCGTCCGACCATGGTGAGCTTGTTGCGGTCGCTGATATTGATATCCCCTCGTCCGGAGAAGAAGTGATACGGGTTCTGGGCGACTTCGTTGGACCCGTAGTTTTGCGTATCGTCGTAGACTCCGGTTCGATTGGGCAAGGGCATGTAAGAATTGACAAAGTTCTGGGCGATCGGATTCAAGCGGTTCTGCGGAATGATGTTGTTCGGAAACGGCGTGCGCGTGATCGTGCTTCCATTAAGAACGGCGGTGTTGGGGTCGTAGAGGGTATAGTTTTTGGTCGAGTTGTTGAGAGAGAGGAGGTGCGAGAAATCCCCCGTCCTTTCGGCGGCGGTCGGCGTCGAGCCAAAAACTGCGGTGGGGCCGCCGGAGTGTATGCCCTCATAGGCGAACAGGAAGAACAGCCGGTTCTTACCGTTGTAAACCTTGGGGAGCCACACCGGACCCCCAACCACGCCGGCCCACTGGTTGGCCTCCGACTTGGGCTTGACGCCTCCGATGGAGTTCACGAAGAAGGCCGTGGCTTGCAGAGCGGAATTGTTGCTGTATTCCGAGAGTGCGCCATGCAATTGGTTGGTCCCACCCTTGGTGATCATTTCGGATGAGCCGCCCCCGGCGCCGCCGGACGCGGCGTCCATATTGAAGATCTCCGTTTTCACTTCGGCCACCGAGTCGGGCGGCGGCAGAAACGCCGGGCGCCGCCCCGTGGTCCCCTGGGTGCCGATGTCGGGCACGCCATCCAGCAGAATCTCGTTGGCGCCCTGCGCCGCGCCGCCCATGGTTACGGTCGCGAATCCGGCGTTGGCCGAGGGCGCGTTAGCGTCCCTGTTCTCTTGAGAAACTACGGCGAAGCCTATATAGATGGCATCCAGGGCCGTGTGGCCGTCGAGCGGGAGGTTTTCGAGTTCATGCGCGGTGATCGACTGCGCTGCCGACGCCCTGATGAACTCCAGCGGAGCGGCATCGGATGTGATCGTGACGGAATCGCTCGTCGAGCCGACCGAAAGGACGATCTCCTGTGCAACCCTGGCGTTGGCGTTAACCTGGATGCCTTGCTGGGAGAACCCCTTGAAGCCCTTGGCTTCAGCCCTAAGTTCGTATTGGCCGGGAAGCAGCAGCGGAAAATTATACAGGCCATCGCTGTTCGTGTCGGTTTCGTAGCGGCTGTTGGTACCCATCTCGATGGCCTGGACCTTCGCGCCGACGATCACCGCCCCTGTCTGATCCACCACTCTGCCAGCCAGCGTGGACCGGAACTCCTGTGCGTTCAGCAAGCACGAACAGAGAAAAAGACCGATTAATCCTAAGCGACACAACATGTCACACTCCTCAAACGTATATCTGAAATCACCCGCATGAACTGCGGATTCCCCGGAGGTTACACCTCCAGCCGGGCAATGCCGCATCAATGCTCCGGCGCCATCTTACCATTACCAAGCGGCTGACGCAATGCAGTTCGAAGCCGCACCGGTCCAAGCAGTCCCGACTCCAGCAGCGGTGAGTCCTTGCTGTAGTGTCTCCAGGTTGAAAAAGTAACCCGGATGCCGGGCTTGGGTTTATCTTGCAGGAACCAGCCGGGAATTTGTTTGATTTCGCCAATATCCTTGATGCTGGCCCCTTTGTCGCTGTACTCGTACTCCGGTGGAAGATGCTCGTCGCCAATCAACCGGTTTGGCCAGAGGTTGGTCACGAGGACTTCCAACCTATTGACGCCCGGATGGACCGCTTCGGTTATGTCCAAACGGTAGGGAGGCTTCCACAACGTGCCGAGACCGCGGCCGTTCACGTGGACCTGGGCAATCACCTCGACCCGGCCCAAGTCCAGGTATAAGCGCTTGTTGTGGCTGAGCGCGTCCGCCGAAATCGTCAGCGATTTGGAATAGGCCGCCGTCCCGGAGAAATATCGCACGCCGGGATCGGAATGCCGATGGAGCGACATCAGTTCGGGAAGCGTCACTCCGGGCGGTGCGCCGCGTTTCGGGGGGAAGGTCACATCCCAGGGCCCGGTGAGATCCACGGGCGCACCTGTTCCGGAGATCCGCAGGGCCGATTCCTTACCCGACGCGTCGCGCAACAGGTACCGGCCGTCCTCCCAGATGAGGAGTTCCGGATTGGCGTTGCCGGCCAGTTCGATGGCGAGCGGCTCCTCCGGTGGCGGAACGCCCGCCTCCGACAACTTCCGAATATGGTCTTCATCCAACGCTTCGGGGAACAGTTCCGGCTCGGTCATGTCTCCGTTGAAGGAGGGCGCTCCGTAGCCGAGGTTGGCCTCGCGGATGCCTGGGTGAACCACTTGGCCCGACTTCTCTCCGCGCCGGACGAACTTTCCGTTCACGTACAGGGACGGCACGCCTTCTTTGTAGACCACTGCCAGATGCGTCCAGCCTGAGATGCCGATTTGGGCGGTCAGAACCGGTAGAGCCCCCGCACGCGATCGCTCGTAGATACCAACGCCATTGCGGCCAGCCGTCAACCCGCATGAAACATGCCCTTCACCATAAACGGCGTCACCCTGTGGCGGGAAGAATACGTAGCTGGCGGGAGCCGATAAGGGCCCCCGGCCCGTGACCGGTAATGGAGTGTCGAGTTCCGGTTTCACCCAGACGCCGACGGTAAAACTGTTGGCAACTTCGCGATGAGGCGCGGGCTGGGGCGCGGCGAAGGGCTGGGGCGACACGATGGTGGTGCCATTGCGTGCTACGGCCACCAGGTGCTGTGCCCTCGCCGGCGAACGAAAGACCACGAACAGCGAGCCCGCCGGATCGATGTGGATGGGCACACGCACCCGTCCGGGCACGAGGTCGTAGACGTCTACAGGCGTGATAGACCCGGTGGCCGGGTCCCAAAACTCGGGCTGTTTGCCATCGACGCGAAAGGTGCAGACCAGATCCTCCGGCCGCCGCTTGTGGTTGCACACAAAGTAGAAATCGTCTTCCGCAATTCGGCGGTGGATATAGTAGACCTGAGCGTCGCCCGAGCGGGACGTGACTTCGAAATCGGGCCCAGCTTCCAGTTTCTCCAACACCGCGCTCAGCGGCTGTCCCCAGAAAACGCGGCCATTGCCCACCTTTCGTTCGACGAGCGCCGCGCCCTCCGTATCGCCCCACAGCTCGTCGACGATGCGGCGGACTTCGCTATCGCTCTCGGGATAGCCGACGAGACTGGGAGAGCCTTGCGGCCTGGCGCCCACCAGACACATGCCTTGCCGCACCAATTCCCGGATTTTCCGCATCAGGTTGAGGGTGAGCCTGGCATCTTCGCGCATCACCAGCACGCGGTAACTCATCCCATCCGGCAAGACAATGCGGCCGTTGTCGATGCGCGCGCGGGTGAGGATTGCCCCGGCATCGATGGCGTCCCAGTCATACCCCTGCGGCGGAGCGGGTTCAAGCACGGCGAGGGTGGGCGCCTCCACGGGCGCGTTCTCGCCTTCGAAGTAGACGAGATCGGCGACCAAGAGACCCTGCTGGAGCAGATACTGGCAGCGCGATAGATAGCGGATCCACTCGCCGGCCCGCTCGAACCACGTATTCGTGCGGTCGAAATGGATGCCATAACACCCCATGGTCATGCCGGGTACGGCGTCGGGATGCGGCTGCAGAGCATAACGGTGAAAGATGAACTGGTTGAGCCCCTGCGCGTACATCCAATCGCCCTGCGCCTTCAAACCGTACGGATGTTCCTGCCATTTCGAGTACTCCGGGTTACCGGTGAAGGATTCGGCGCCAACCACGGCTCTCCCATACACGTGTCCCACGGAGGCCGCCAGTTTAACGCTGCGGTGAGTGGCGCCGCCCTGCCAGAATTCGGCCATGGGAATATCGACACGCGAGCCGATCTGCATCTCATCGAAAGGACCGCCGCTATATGGTTCGGCGGAAGATTTCAACCCATTCTGCCGGCACAGCTCGGCAAAACGGCCGTAGTAGTTGTCGGCCATCAAGTCGGCCTGCAAGCGGCGGACGTCCCATAGAAAACGTTCGGACTCCTCGGCGCTGCCCACCACCCGTCCGGTCATGGCCGGCATGTACCTGCGAAGGTCGTAGCCGCACCGCCGCTGAAACTCCCGCGGAAACTCGCTGGTCCAGTTCTGCATTCCCACTTCGTAGCTGTCGATCAAGGAACCCGCCATCCCCTTAGTCACCAGGGGACGGAGCATCGGCAGGATCTTGTCGAACATGTGGTGGAAGTGAAAGTCGATTCCGGCGCGGCTGTACTTATCGCAGTCGAGGCCCAGTCCGCCGTCGGGAGCGGAGCTGTTGTGCCGGCCGGTGGGAGTGTGTCCCATGCGCAGAATGGTCCAATTACCAGCGGGGGCATCCCAGCGGAGGCGGCCCTGGGGATCCATGTACTGCGAAATATCGAGAACCGTCGCCAGGTCGACGATGGAATCGCGAGGCACGCCGGCGGTAAACCCCGGCGGCGGCGCGGTGGCCTGCCCGGGGCCTCCACGGCTTGCGGAATTGTTCTTATAATGCCAACCCCGGATGCGGGCGCCTGCCGAAATCCGCACCTGAGAGATCCGGCTGGGCTGCCGCATGACCAGGCGGAGATACCTCAGCGATACGGCGGGGAAGCTCTCGGTCCCGGGGATATCGGACACGCCGCCGGTGCTCGGCACATGGATTTCGCAAACATTCCGGTAGCGGATGCCGTCATCGGAAGCTTCGACGGCAATTTCAGCGGCGCTGCTCGATCCGCTGGAGCCCACAGCCACGCCATACACCGCGATCGCCCGCGCCTGGATCGGCTCGGTGAATTCCAACAGGAGAAAACCCGGCTGGCCCGAGACCGCCGGCCGTACGTCGATGCCTGTGGAGAGGTCGCCATCGGTCAACACACCCGGATCCATCGGTCCAACGCTCGAGCTGGCCGCGCGGATCATTTCGCGCAGAGGGCGGGTCTCGCCCGCGAGAGATGGGAACGCCACCACGAGCGCGTCGCGGTAATAGTCGAGCTTGGTGTACGGTTGCGAAAGCGGAAGGTCGATCGGATGGCCGCCGGTTACGAAGGTCTCGCTCCAGACCAATTGCTGCATGGCAAGCTCCGGCGTGATCCAGGGGCCGCCACTGGACGACCAGCCGGGGCAATTGTGCATCGCGAACTCGAGTCCCAGCCGGTCGGCTTCTTTAGCGGCATGCGCGGTCAGTTGAAGCCACTCGGGGCTGAAGAAGGTCACCGGCCCCTTGGGAGTGCGCGATCCCACGTTAAAGATCTGAAATCCTGCCAGACCCAGTCGCCCGATGGCCTCCAGGTCGGCGGTAATCCCGCTGGCGGTGATATTGCCGTTCATCCAATGCCACCACGTCTTCGGATGGGCGGATTTTGGCGGATTCCGGAAGCCCGCGTCAAGCGCGGCACTGGTGGGGATATCGGCCGCGCGCGATTCGCGGCTCGCCAGTGACAAAGCGGCGGTGCAACCTTTCAGGAAAGCTCGTCGTTGCATATTCCTACTGGCCGATAACGATCATGGAATACAGCCGCATGGCCGGCGCCACAAAGCTCACGTGCCCGGCAGTTTCCTCGAATTGCAGCGGTACCGGTTCGTCGGCATCGGGCGAGAAGCAGGCCACGGATTTCACGGATCCCGGAAACTGCTTGCCGACGGTCACCCGGAAGGGCATCGGTTTGTGCTGGCGGTCGAAATTGACAAAATGAGCGATGGTCTCCCGCGTCTCGGGCCGGGTGAGGAGTTCCATCACGGTTGTAAGCGGCGCTTCGGTCTGGATCGAGAGTCCGTTGGGAAGATTGTCGGCGATCGTTTGGTAGATCTCCCGGTGGTTTTGCGGCAACATCCACTGCGCCGGCGACATCCGTACCGTGGGACGGAGAGTGGCCCCGGGTTCCGGGTCTTGATCGGCGTCCTGGCGCCCCTGCCCGCTTGCGGCTGCCGGGGTAATGCGTGCGATATAGACGATCCGCCCCTTTCCTTCGCGCCGTGCCGGGAGCAGCTCATTACTCCGCCGCCGCTCGCGCCATTCGTTGTACTCGGCCGTATTTCCCGCCAGAATCAGGGTCCCGCCGCCGCGCACATATTCGAGGAGAGTCCGGATCTGGGCGTCTGAAACGGATTCCTGCCCAGCCAGAATGATGGCGGCGTAGCGGCTCGCCCCATCCAACTGCTCGTCGAACAGGATGTCGAACGGCACCTTGTATTGGATCAGCACCTGTTCCATGAGCGTGACGGGAACGGAAGTGGCATTGATACTGTAGGCCATGGACGGCCAGTTCCGGAGCACGGCCACATCCGCTACGTTCTCAGTGTGTGTATAGTAGCGGGCGCTGTAAGCGCGAAAGAACTCCACCAGCGGAGTGAAAACGTTGTGAGCGCTGGCGGCCCATGCGGCGCCGGCATATCCGGAGACCGTCGTTTCATATCCGAAAGCCATGTGGACGGCCGCCGCGAGGTCGTCCCCGAGGCTCTCTTCGCAGCTCGACCGAAGCTGCCGGGCCACCTTGTAGGATCGGATCTGCGATACCAGCGCGCCGGTCGCGGAATCGATTCGCGCATTATAGCCGCCAGTATCGAAAGACATCAGGTCGATGTGTCCGGCAAACAGCGGGTGGTACACGGCGTTGGTCCAGTAACGGTTGAAGCTGTAGAGACCCTTGATATTGAAATGGACGGCTACATTGGGGTCGAGACTCTTTACATACGCGGAGAGATCGTTCGCATAATTCGCCAGAGTTTCGCAGCGGAACCGCACCCATTCCTGAAGGACCGGATCGTTCAGAGCGGATACGCTCTCGGCCTGGGCGGGGGAATCCCATTCATGCACCTGGACCCAGTCCACGTCGGGCAATCCGAAGCGCCGCAGGGCAAGCTCTTTGGTGGGGTAGCGCTGGCGGAGAAAATCGTGGAAGGCGCGGACGCAGCGTGGGCATTGGCACGATTCCGGCTCGGGCTGGAGCATCACATTATCGAATGCGATCTCGTCCGCGTGAACCTCCTCCACCGCGATTTTCAGTACGCGCTTGATATATTCCCGGTACGCCGGTTCATTCGGGCAGGCGTAGTGGCGGTAGGTCTGAGCGCCGTACGGCACCCAATGATCATTTTGATCTCGTTGCTCCCATTTCTTGGCTTCGGGGACTTCCTGGTAAAGGGTTTCCGTGAACATGGTGCCGCCCACGTACACGCCCACCTTCATTCCCAACTGATGCATCAGAGCCGCGGCCCGGCGCGCCCTCTCCATGTTGGCCTTCTCGAATTCCAGGCCAAAGCCTTTATAAAAGTAGAGCCGGCCATATCGGACCCCGGCAGCGGCCATACGCTTCAGGTTCTCGGGCTCGTACATGCGCTCGTAGCGCGTGGCCTCATCTTCGAAGTGGTCGCCGCGCCGCATCAGGAATTCCAGCGGCTCGTGGGTCAGCCATGTGACGTTCTTAGCCAACCCGGCTTTTTCCCGAGCGCTGCGTTGCCACCTGGTATCCACCGAAGCGGAAGAGACAGTCTGAGCCAGAGCTGGAAACAATGAGAAAAACAGCAGGAGGGGGGTCAGTTTCGCCGTTAGGGGCCTTCGGCCAGATGGCATACTTCATGGTGCGGCGGGATCTGAAGGAAAGCAAGCGTTCGCGATTTCGGCGACGAAACCTCGAAACTCCGCTCCGCTCACCGATTTGCGTTTCGGGGTTTCGTAGCCTGTCCCCGAAATGCGGGCCGGCTCACCGCCCCTGTGTCAGACTGGCCCGGGAATGTGTCACCGGCCCACATCCGGGGGCGTTTCCACCATGGAAAGAAGCAGGCAAAACACCACTAAAAGTGCGAGTCCCGTAGCGACCATCATTATAGTACCCTCATTTCTACAGAAGGCCAGAGCAACTCGAATGCCATAAGCCGAACCAGTTTACTTATCGGCCAATTTGGGGGATACTCTACGGCTGGCACGCCCCGAGCTTGACGGCGAAGGCCGCCACCGAGACCCAGCGCTCGCCCTGGCGGCGCTCGAGGTGGAACGACTGCGTGGGGCCGTCGGCGCGCGCGCGCCACTCGGAGGACGGCGCCACCGGCGAGGGCTTGAGCTGGAACGGCCGGTCGCTGGTTTCCCGGATCGTCCAGGTTTCGCCGGCGTCGAGAGATTCGTACAACTCGTAACGGCCGCCTTCGGCTCCCGGCCCCCGGTCGACGATCAGGCTGCCGCTGTCCTTGGCGCTGAATCGGAACTGTTGGATAGAACCGACCCGGCTCTCGGAAAAAATGACGCGCTGGCGCCATGTCTTGCCGCCATCGGAGGTCAGGAGCAGAAACGGATCCTGCGGAAGAGGGGACAGCGCCTGGCCGCTGATCCAGCCCAATTCGGCATCGAAAAACTGGATATGGTCCAGGGAGGCGCCGCGGATGCGTTCGTAGGCCTCGCGCCAGGTGTGCCCGGCATCCTCGCTCGCCAGCAGCACGGAGTAGAGCGTCACGTCCGAGGAATGAATATTGCCGGCCGCGAAAACCCTGCCGGGCCCAGGGGGCGCCTCCGACTCGACGGCGGCCAGCTCCAGATAGACGGGGCACGGATCATCCGCCGAGCAACTCATGCCGGCCCACTGGACATCGTCTTCGGTGCAGCGGAAGGGCAGCAGCATGGGCTTGCCGGAGTTCTCCAGCATGGGCGGTGCGGGGTTGGCGGGCGGCTGCTCCTGGGCCCAGCCCGCAGCCGCGGCCAGAACCGCAAGGAGAACTGTTTCCGGTGGAAACCGCATGCCTGCCAAAATTGTAGCTCCAAAGGAGATAGCTCTAAAGGGCTAGGAAACAATAGCTCCTTTTCTCGGCGAAAATTTTTCCGCAACTTGTAACGTTTACCGGGTGTTCAGTAGTCTAGATTGTAAATCCCCGTTACGACAGCGGGCGCACTCACCCCTATCACCCAAACGCGCCCGCTTCTTTTTTTCTACTCGTCGAACATTCCCTCGAACAGTGCGGTGCTGAGGTAGCGTTCCGCGGCATCGGGGAGCACTACCACCATGGTTTTGCCCGCAAATTCGGGCTGCTCGCCCAGGCGGACCGCCACAGCCACCGCCGCGCCGCCGGAGATGCCGGCCAGAATGCCCTCCTCTTTCGACAGGCGCCGCGCCATTTCGAAGGCCTCCTCGTTGGTGGCGGGTTCCACGCGGTCCACCACGGAAAGGTCGAGCGTATCGGGGATGAAACCGGCGCCGATCCCTTGAATCTTGTGCGGGCCCGGCTTCAGGGGCTGTCCGGCCAGGTGCTGGGCGATCACCGGGCTGGCCGCCGGCTCAATGCCGACGGAAAGAATCCGCTTGCCTTCTTCCCGCTTGATGTAACGCGAGATGCCGGTGATGGTGCCGCCCGTGCCGATGCCGGAAACCAGGACGTCGATCGAGCCATCGGTGTCTTCCCAGATTTCCGGACCCGTGGTGCGGAAATGAATTTCGGGATTGGCGGGGTTCTTGAACTGTTGCAGCAGGACGTAGCGGGCGGGATCGGAGGCGACGATTTCTTCGGCTTTGGAGATGGCGCCGGCCATCCCTTCGGCCCCCGGGGTGAGCACCAGGTTGGCCCCCAGCACCCGCAGCACCTTGCGCCGCTCCAGCGACATGGTTTCGGGCATGGTCAGCGTGATGGCGTATCCGCGCGCGGCCGCGACAAATGCCAGCGCAATCCCGGTGTTGCCGCTGGTCGGCTCGATGAGTTCCTTGCCGGGCGTGAGCACGCCGCGCTTCTCCGCGTCCCAGATCATCGCCGCGCCGATGCGGCACTTGACGGAATAGGCCGGATTGCGGCCTTCGATCTTGGCGAGAAGCGTGGCTTTTCCGCCGCCGGAAACGCGATTCAGCCGGACCAGCGGGGTGCGGCCGATACTGAAGGAATTGTCGTCGTAGATGCGCACGTCAGATCTCCCAATTGAGGACGTACTTGTTCTGCTTTTCGGTCCAGCCGCGCAGCAGCCCCGCGAAGGTGGTCTTGTCGATGATCTCCGATACCGCGCAATCCACCTGCCGCCACATCTCGGTGAAGGGCGTCTCGATCTTGCGGCGAGACCGGCTCCGCCCCCCCTGCCCGGCGCCTTCGATGGAACGCAACACCTCTCCCACGGTGAGCGATTCGGCGGCCCGGGCGAGCAGGTAGCCCCCCTCCGCGCCGCGGCGCGATTCCACGAATCCAGCCTGCTTTAATCCCACCAGGATGATCTCGAGAAACTTCTGGGGGATCTTTTGGCGGCGGGCAATATCGGCGATTCTCACCGGCTCGCCGGGACGTTGCGAAGCCAGGTCGAAGATTGCCTGCAACGCGTATTCGCCTTTCACGGAAATGTTCATAGGGACTGGACCGCGGGATTCACCCGTATCCTACTAGAGATTGTAGGGCATGTCGAAGCAGGGCGCAAATGATGGGCAGGTCCGGGCAAATGCGCGCGGGGGAAGGCTGGCGTGTTCGAAGTAATGCGCCACGTGAACCGGCTGCTGCTTGCTAACGAGCATTTTCCTACCCTATAATCTGAAAGAAAAAAGGCCGATAGGAGCGGCCCTGAATGCTCAAGTCAATTCGCCTGGTGTTGCTCTGCGCGGTGTTCGCGCTTCCCTCATGGTCCGCCGGCCATGCCGATTTCGGCGGTACGTGGAAGCTGCGGACAGCGGATTCTCAACCCGTCCCGTGGAGCGAGGTGTATACGTTCGAGCTCGACGGCACGTGGCTTCGCGTCATCCAGAGAGTCGACGATAATCTCGGCAAGCGCGTTCTGGACGTAAGCGGGACGCTCGACGGCAAGCCACACCGCCAGATGGTGGCCGGTTATCCTTGCACCTTCATCGGGAAGTGGGAAGACGACGGCAAATTGACATGGGAAACCAGGCGCGAGACGCCCAACATGGTTCTATTCAATCGGCGGACCATGGAGCTCTCGCCCGACGGCAAGGTGCTCACCGCCCGCCGCACGCGATTTTCTCCCGAACCCGAGGAGACCGGTATCGAAACGTGGGAACGGCCGGCCGCGGACGCCAAGCCCAACTTCAGCGGCACCTGGCAACTACAGAACGGCCCCAGCGGGAGCGAGACCTACACATTCGAACAGGACAGTTCCTGGTTTCGCGTTGTCATGAAGATCGAAGGCTCTCCCGGCGCGGGAGTGCTGGGCAGCCGCACGCTGGACGTCAGCGGCGCCATCGACGGCGCGCCGCATCGCCAGACCGTGCAGGGCTTTCCGTGCACGTTCATCGCCCAATGGGACGCGGGCGGAAAGCTCACTTGGGAGACACGCCGCGAGACGTCCGCCGGCGTCCTGCACTACCGCCGGACGATGCAACTTTCGGAAGATGGCGACACGATCATCGCACAATGGACGCAGATTTCGCCCAAGCCCGAGGGGAAACAAACTGAGATCTGGCGCCGCATGGAGTGATGTGCGTTATCCGTGCCGGGCGACGTATAGCAGCAGGCCGAAGATGACCACGGGGATCATGGCCAGCATCAGATAGAACAGAACTGTCCGCAGCCAGGACGTGCGCCGGCGCTTCCAATCGCGCAGTTCGGGGCGCTCGGCCACTCCGACCTGGTCCAGATGTTCGAGGTCCCAGGCAAACTCCCGGGCGCTGCGATAGCGGCTCTTGGGATCGCGTTCCAGAGCGCGATAGATGACTTCCTGTAAAACGGGCGTAACTTCGGGATCGGCCTCGCGCGGCGGCTTGGGATTGTTCAGCAGCCGGTCGTTCATGATGGCGAATGGATTGGGGCCCGAAAACGGAGTCTCCCCAGTCAGCATCTCGTAGAACATCACGCCCAGGGCATACACGTCGCTGCGCGCGTCTCCCCGCTTGCCTTTGACCTGTTCGGGGGAGATGTACTCGGGCGTGCCCATTACCTGCGAGAGTTTGGCGAATGTCAGGCGGCGGGCGCCGGCGAGCGAAGCGATGCCGAAATCGATGAGTTTGATATGGTCCTCATCGTCGACCATGATGTTCTCGGGTTTCAGATCGCGGTGGACTACGCCGTGGGTGTGGATGTACTCCAGGGCGTTGCAGATGCCTACCGTGATTCGAATCGCGCGCTCCGGAGGAAGTTTGCGCCGCTCCCTGAGAATCTCGCGCAGCAGGCGCCCCTCGGCCCACTCCATGACCATGTAGACCCGGCTGCGATCGTCGTCGCCAAAGACCTTCATTACGCCAGGGTGATCGAGGTCCTTGCCAATCTCCTCTTCGCGATGAAATCGATCGAAGAGGACCGGGTCGCATTCCATCTCGGGATGCGGAACCTTGATGGCGACTGGACGGCCCGTGCGCAAGTCGGTGCCCTGGTAGATGGAAGCCATCCCGCTGCGCGCCACCAGGCGGTCGATGCGGTAGTGATCGAGTTGATCGCCGGGATGGACGGGAGTCATTAGGCGAGCTTGTACGGGCGTCCCCGGTACATGCCCACACGTTCCACGCTACGAATGCGGATGAGCTGTACACTCACATTATCGTTGCCACCTCTTTGGTTTGCAAGGTCGACCAGCTCTTGAACGGCGTCCTCCAATCGGGCGTGGCGGGTCGCAATCTCGGCCATCTCCGGCGGGGTCACCAGGTTATGCAGGCCGTCGGAACACAGCAGGAGCACATCGCCGGGCAACACCTGGTGCTCATGGGTATCGACGTTGACGAACATTTCGCCTCCCAGCGAGCGGCTGAGCAGGTGGCTGGTCTGCGCTTGCGCCGCCTCACGCGTTGAGAGGACACCCATCAGCACCTGCTCGTTGGCGACGGTATGATCGCGGGTCAGGGCCTCGGCATGGCGATGGCGAATGCGATAGCAGCGCGAATCCCCCACGTGAGAGACCACCACCCGGTCGAAGCGCAAGGCGCAGGTTACCAGAGTGGTTGCCATGGCCGCGCCGCCCCGCCCGGTCGCCATTCCGGTCTCGAACACCTTCGTGTTGGCTTCCCGCACCAGGCGCGGCAGCATCGCCCCGTGCTGTTCCCCATTGCGCGCTCGGCGGAACCCGGCCAACAGGGTCTCCACCGCGGTGCGGGAAGCCACTTCGCCCAGATCCTGGCCGCCCACTCCATCGGCCAGTGCAAACAGCCATTCGCGGGCGCCCGCCCGCGCGGACATCTCGGGGAGTGCGTACCCGAGATAATCCTCGTTGTGGTCGCGTACTATTCCGCGGTCGGACGCCTGGGCGAATTCGAGTTCCAGCATATTCACACTGCGGTCGAGCGGTTCACGACCAGCGTGGTCCGCCCCGTGGCCTTGCTTGAGCGTACAAAGTAGATCCCTCCATAACACGCCCACACCGCCGCGATTCCCAGAGCCAGCAGCGGTTCCATTTTAGTGCCGTATCCCATGAAGGGACCGATCAAGTAGAACGACATGCACGCCAGGTTCGCCAAAAGCCCGAACACGGGAATAAACAGATGCCGTATGGCGCTGAACTTCGGATGCTTGTGGTAAGCCACCATACAAATGATGCAGCTTAACCCGTACAGCAGGAAGGTGCCGAAATTCGACGCCAAGGTAACGGTGAGCAGCGAATTGGGCATGGCCGCCATGCCGTCGTGCGTGGTGTATCCGAAACTGGACCAGAAACCCGGTGGCAGCGACTTGATGGCGGCGTCCGCTGGCGCGCCGGCATCGCCGAACGCCATCATCACGCCGATGCAGCCAACCACCGCGGAAATCGTGGCCAGCGTCCAGATGGCCCGATGCGGAGTGAGATTCTTCGAATGCAGGAAGCCGAAGTGCTCGGGCACCTCCGAATCCTTACCCATGGCGTACGTAACGCGCGCCCCCGTATTCATGCAGGAAAGCGTGGTGCCGATGATTGCCAGGAACACGGTGAACGCCTCGGTGAGCATGAATGCCCGCCCGCCTCCGGGACCGAAGACCGCGTTGCCCACGACGATCATCATGTCACCGATGGGCGCAGCGGAGCTCACCGCGTTCTGCATGTGGTAACCGCTGTTTAAGAAGTAGTTTGCCGCGAAGTACTCGAACAAATAACAGAAGGCGCCCTGAACGAGCAGTGAGGTGATCACCGCGATGGGCACGTCGCGCTTGGCGTTCTTGGCCTCGCCACCCATCGAGGTAACGGACTCAAATCCGACCAGGATCAGGATGGCGACGGTAGCCTGAATGAAGGCCCAGCTAAAATTGTGAACTCCGACCACGGATGCGGCGTTGGCGTGGCTCAGGAAGTTGCCCTTGTCGTCCCTTTCGGGATAGGTCACCAGGAACGGCGTCGGCTTTCCGGCGGCGTCCAGCAGGGGCTTGGGTTTCCCGTCCGCGTCGCGAATAATGGTCTCGGTGGTTTGCCCGTTTACGGTGGCTTTGGTGGTGGCGAACTGGTAGTTGTAGGCATCGCCCGATGTGGAGTCGAACTGATAGCCTACACTCCCCGCCGGGTGGCTCGAGCGATAGCCGAGAGCCAACGCGGCAAATAGCACCAGCGCGGCGATCTGAATCACGTTGATGGCGATATTGACCGCGGTAGAGCCGTTTACTCCGCGATGGGCGATATACGCAATCAGGAACGAGAATACGACGGCGATCAACATCATGAACGCCGTGCCAGGGTTGGAAGCGCTCATGAAATTGGGCCACAACGTGCCCACCAGGTAGCCGCAAAGGATGCCCATGACCGCTACCATCACACCGGGATAGATCCAGTAGTAAAGATGCGAGGCCCATCCAACGATGAACTTGGAGAGCCGCGCCCAGCGCCAGACCGCGTCGTGGTTCAAGAACGACTGTTCGGCAAAGTAATACGAGCTGCCGGTTCCGGGATAGAGCTTCGCCATCTCCGCGTAACACACGGCCGTAGCCAGGCACAGCAGGAGCGCGACAAGAATTCCGATCCACATGGACGGAGAAGTCTGGCCCGTGCCTGCCTGAATCACGAACGTAAGCCATAGAAAGGCGCCGGGGGCGATGAGAGCCATGGCGTTCATCGTCAGACCCGTCAAGCCTAGAGTCTTCTGCATTGTGACTTCAGTGTTATCTGCCATATAGTTATCTCCTGGTTGAGTCTCCTCGTAGAGAAATGGTTGACGAGATGCCTTTGTGTTACGGTTTCTTCTCGACTATGTTGTTGCCAAAGAGGAATCCGATTTCAGCCATGGCTCGGGGCTGGTTTTGGTCTTTGCCCGCGGGACCGAAGCCGTCACCCGGCGTGATGCTGCTCAGGTGAACATAACCAACGTCGCCGCGAAAGAAGAACCCGCCATATTGAAAGGTGGGCGTAACGGTAATCGAGGCGCCCGCGCTGCCTGGACCGTACATCAGGTTGACGGCTTGCTGGGCGGCGTTCCCCGAGCTCGCAATGTATTCAAAGCGCAGCGGGAGCGCGAAACCGTGCTTGAAGGCGCGGCTCACCAAGATCGCAGCGCCGTCGGTCGACGCGCCCTTGACGATGCCGATCTTCGCGTTGGTGGGCACATTGGTGTATTGCCAGTAGGGTTGGACAATCCAGGACCCCTTGCTGTATGTGTAGATAAAATTGTAAATACTGCTGTTGTTCTGCACGGGCGTGGCGTAACTCTGAGAGGCTGTCTTCCCTGCGTTTCCACCCGCTACGAACGCCAGAGTGTGGGGCCCATTGGCATAGGTCAGGGATCCGGTCAGCCAGGAATAGCGATTGGAATAGAAACCGTCGTTCCAACTCAGCGAGGCGGTGACTTTGCCCATGGTCTGATTCACCTGGATCCCGCGATTGACAGCGTTTTCCTGATTCCACAACAGGCCGCGAGCGATGTTCATGTTTTGGAAGGTGAACGTTGACTCGGCGCCGATCAGTGTAGGCAACTCGCCGACGAGGATAGAGGTGTTTTTCCCAGCCTGCAGCTTCAGATAAGCGACCGGTACCGGGCCATAGAGGTTGGACACCGTTTTATCGGTGGCGAGGAAAGGAACCCCGAGATCGGGAAGATTGTAGGCGCCCGCCTGCAGGTAGAACTGAAACCAGCCGTCGGTCTTCTGAATGAATACCTGCCCGTTGCTCAGGGCCGCTTGCCTATTGTTATCGCCCGGCACGCGATTCCCCGTCCACATGCCCAGACCGTCGAGAATGCCGTTTACGGCGATTTTGCCGAAAGGTCCGGCGTCGAAGATGGCGGGGGGAAGTCCCGCCAGCGGACCGGTTATGGATGGCGAGGGAAGCGCCGCCGGGGCTGGAGGCGCGGCCGGGGGCGGTGTCTGAGCCGCGGCCGTTTCCGCCGCGGGGGAATTGTCCGGCGTAACAGCCGTCTGTGCGCTGGCCGCCGCTGCCATCGCCAGGGATATGGTTGAAAGAATAGCTACACGAATCTTCCGCATGTCATTAGCTCCTAATAAGATGAAGTAGGTGATCAGCGACTAAGCTGAGTGCTTATGGCCATGCGGACTGGGCGGCCATCGTGACGGGTTGTATTTAATTTACCGGTTTCCGGACACAAAAGCGAATAGATAATTTCTATTGGAATCATTCAAAAATTCCTGAAGCTTCGCTCGCGCCGCGATGTGCGCTATCGGTTATCCTGAACTTGGCGCTATGAGAATTGCCGGTTTTCTGCTGCTGCTGGCGGGATGGGGAATCGTCCTGTGCGCAATCGCGCTTCTCAGGCCGTCTTCCCCGATCACCGGCTTTGTGACGGCTGGAACGGGCGTGGAAGTACTGGGGCTGGTGCTGGTAGTCCGCTCCCACCGCCTTCTTCGGAGGGAGAAGAGATGAGCCACGCGCCCATTCCGGGGCTTTCCGAAACAGCCACGGCGCTTTGTGTTCTGCTTATTTTCCTGGTTCCTCTCGCCGCCGCGGGGCTCTCGCTGATCAATGCCGGCTTGGGCCGCTCGCGCAGCGCCGCTCATTCCATGCTGTCATCGCTCGCGATGCTGGCCGTCGCGGTTCTGGTGTACTTCTTCTGCGGGTTCGCCTGGCAGGGATTTGCGGCCGGGCCCGCGCATGTGGTCACGGTGGCCGGGAAATCATGGAACTGGATTGCGGCCGAACCGTTTTTCCTTCGAGGATTGCCACCGGAAGGCTCTTCGGCCTCGTTGGTGGCATTGCTGCAGATGTTCAGCGTGGGCCTGGCGGCGCTGATTCCGCTGGGCGCCGGAACCGACCGCTGGCGCTTGGGCGCCGCCTGTGCGTCCACCGCTCTTCTGGCCGGCTGCACCTACCCGATATTCGCTCACTGGGTGTGGGGCGGCGGGTGGCTGGCGCAACTGGGGGTGAATTGCGGCCTGGGGCGCGGCTTCTTGGATGCCGGCGGCGCCGGTTGCATTCAAGCGGTGGGTGGCCTCACGGCCTGGTCAATCGCCTGCATTCTGGGACCCCGGCGAGGCAAGTACGGCGTGGACGGCGCGCCCGCAGCCATCCCCGGCCATAACGCCGTGCTGGTTCTGTTGGGCTGTTTCCTGGCGCTCGCGGGGTGGTTTGGCCTGAACTGCGCGGGCTCGATCCTGAACGCCAGCGCCGCGCCGGGAGCGCTGGCGGGGGTGGCCATCGACACCGTGCTTGCTGCGGCCGTGGCCGCGCTGGCGGCCGCGGCCATAACCCGCGCGCGCTTCGGCCGGCCGGATGCTTCCCTCTGCGCCAATGGATGGGTGGCAGGCCTCGTGGCCAGCAGCGCGGCGTGCGCTTTCATCACGCCGGCAGCGGCGGTCCTGACTGGACTGGTGGCCGGCGCGCTGGTCACGTTCTCGGTGGAGTGGCTGGATATACACCTGGGAGTGGACGACCCGGCAGGCTCCATTTCGGTGCATGCCATCGGCGGTATTTGGGGCCTGCTGGCGCTGGGCATTTTCGCCCGCTTCCCCGGCGATTCAGGCCAGTTCGTGGCGCAACTGGCGGGCGTGGCGACCCTGCTCGGTTTTGTTTTGCCGCTGACCTACTCTCTGAACTGGCTCTTGAACCGGTTCTACCCGCAACGGGTGGCGGCCGAGGGCGAACGGCAAGGCATGGACCTGTATGAGCTGGGAGCCGGCGCGTATCCCGAATTCGTCATCCACCGTGAGGATTTGACGCAGGGATAAGTCCAACGGTCTGTGGAGCTTAGCGCGTATCAAGGACGACCGCTCCCTGACCGTCGCGGCTCTGTTAAAAAGTCCATCGCGCCTATCGATTTTTTCTATTTGCAGGAATGCGAGGCCTGTCTTTAAAATTGAAAGGGGTCATGTGTGGCTCGCCCAAGGGTTTTCGAGCCGCCGCATCCAAAGTTCGTCTGTCAGCAGAAATCCTAAGGAGATAACAAGTGAGTCCTAAAGAAGTGTTGGAATTTGCCAAGAAGAACGATGCCAAGCAGCTCGATTTGAGGTTCACCGACATTCCGGGCTTGCAGCATCACGTTTCGTTCCCGATCGGCGAGCTGGAGGAAAGCAGCTTCGAAGAGGGCTTCGGAATGGATGGATCGAGCATCCGCGGTTGGGCGGCGATCCACGAGAGCGATATGCTTCTGATCCCCGATCCGGAAACCGCGATCATGGATCCTTTCGCCGAGACCCCCACGCTGGTGATGATCGGGAACGCCAAGGACCCGGTCACCAAGCAGCGCTACGAGCGCGACCCGCGCTGGATTGGCGAGAAGGCCGAGCTTTACCTGAAGAACAGCGGCATTGCCGACACCGCCTATTTCGGCGC
>Ga0326727_10009968_pt1 | contig 22943 bp, 15 predicted proteins | sample MB2enrmetagenome_FD_207643 | JGI IMG/M metagenome (GOLD analysis project Ga0326727, IMG submission 207643) | Lab enriched peat soil microbial communities from McLean, Ithaca, NY, United States - MB29MY | ecosystem: Environmental > Terrestrial > Soil > Wetlands > Peat | place: USA: New York...
AAGCACGCGCTCCACCTGGGCCAGGACGCGCGGCGGATGGTCCGCATGCTCCAGCACTTGCCACATGGTGATCCGGTCGAAGGAATTTGGAGGGAAGCGCTCCAGCCGATTTTCGGCGTCGGTGATGAAGTCGATATCGATATCCAGCGTGTCCCCCAGTTTTCTTCGCTTCAGCCGCCCGCTCCGAATCAATCGGATGGCGAACCGTCCGAACCAGCTCGCGCGGAGCTCTTCGAGAATCCACTGGGTTCGTTCCTGATACGCGGGCAAGAGCGCGGCAAGCTCCTCCGGGGAAGGTCGTGGATCGAGGAATACCAGCCCGCAAGCCGCACACTTGACCAGCGTCCGAGGACCGCCGCCTTCAAAATCCCGTTGCACCTGCAAAACCGCGCTGACCTGTGGCGCGCCGCAGCACATCATTTTGGAGAGGGCGTGAGTCGGCGCGCTTCCTGGTCGCGCCCGCCCTGATGCAGCACCAGACTGGTCACCGCTCCGGTGGAATCAGTCCGGAACTCAATCTGTGCATCCACCACTTTCAGGAAAAACGAGGTCTTCGATTCCGGAAAAATCGGGAACGCGTCCTGTCCGCCTAACTTCTCCGAGAGCTGATTCTTATCCAGCGTAATCAGGAGATTCACGCCCGGCGCCAATGCATAAGTGCCCACGTAGCGTGACAGAATGGCCGGGTCCACGGTAATTTCCTTCCGTTCTGATTCCAACTTGACTTCCTCGCCTAGCGCGACGGCGGCCAACTGATGCGCGATGGCGCCCGGCGCCGCGCCATTCACATTTCCCAACACAATCACCGTCAGCTTGTCGTCCGGATAGTATTCCAGCTCGGTATTGAAGCCTTCTATGCCGCCGCCATGTGAAATCAGCGCGTGGCCCGCGGAGGTGTTCACCATCAGACCAAAGGCGTAGTTATCCTTGAAAGGCTTGGTCATCTTCGCCAGTGATTCAGGTTTCAATAGCTTGCCGCCAAAAAGTCCCTGCTCCCACTTGAGCAGATCTTCGGTAGTGGAGTAGAGCGCGCCCGCGCCGTGAGGAACTGTCATGTTGATGAACCCGGCGTTCTCAAACCCCTTCTCGGTTCGCACGTAGCCGGAAGCCCGATGCAAGATGATCGCTGAGTTCGAATCGTACCCGGAATCGTTCATCCCCAAGGGCTGGAAGATGTTTTTGCCCAGGAATGCCGCGTAACTTTCCCCGCTGATTTTTTCAATTAGATAACCCAGCAGCACATAACCCGAATTGCTGTAGCTCCACTTGTCGCCCGGTTGGAAGTCGAGCGGCTTGTCGCGAAACCTGGCCACCAACTGCTCCGCCGTCGTGGAGAACGGTTCCAGCTTGGGGAAGTCGGGGAAACTGGTGAAGTTCGGGATTCCCGACGTGTGCGTCAGCAGATGGAAGATGGTGATCTTGTCCCAAGCGGCCGGAGCATCCGGTAGATACTTCTTTACCGGATCGTTGACGTTCAGCTTGCCGCGCTCTTCCAGCAGCAGGATGGATGCAGCGGTGAATTGTTTGGTGACCGAGCCGAGCCGAAACTTCGTGGAAGGCGAGTTCGGGATGTCCCACTCCAGGTTGGCCGATCCGTAGCCTTTGCTCAGCAGTACCTGGCCATCGCGCGCAACAAGAACGGTCCCCATGAACTCCCGTTTGGCGACATACTGCTGGGTCACTTGTTCCATGCGGTTGGCAAGTTGCGCCGAGCCGGCCGTGCAACCTAGCGCGCATACGCCCAGCACGACGATCGGAGCGGACAAGCGGGAGAGCATGATTCTGTATAGCAGATTGGAGGGTGACCAACGAAATCTAAATATTGCTCCAATCCCCTTATCGACTTACCCAGAAATTGGCCCTGGCAGGCGATCATCGCGTGGTCCTCTTGGGAGAAGGGAGTACTATTCAGATGACGCAAATCCCGTTCGACGGATCGACAGAACAAAATTTGGTGTACGCACTCAGTAAATCCAGGAACCTTTTGGGACTCGCGGTTCCACGTCTCAAGACGAGCCAACCGTCTGGTACCCCCAAACCGCTGCGTCACGGACTCCGTGCAGAACGGCTGGGTTTGAGGGTCGATCAGCTTCGCGACTACTTCGCCGGCGCGCTGGCGTTCCTTCAGGAATTCCGCCCTGTGCGCCTCAGTGAAATCCGGCTGGTGCACACGCTGATTGACACCGCCTGGCGGGTGGATTCCGCCGTGGCGCAACTCTTACTTCCCTGCCATCCCACCAGATTCGATACGCTGATCCTCCACCGGGATCGCCTCACCAGTAAACTTGCAACCTTGCGGGTGCAGATCCGCAGGCTCTACCTATGCCAATCGCGCACGGCGCGTTACGCTGCTCCGTTCGAAGCTTGCAAGGCGTACCTCTGTTATCGGGAACTCCTCGATCTTACCGATCGGCTGATCCGGGAACCTTCCCCACGCGGCGCTCGCAGGGTGTCGATAAGATCAATAGAATCAATGATCGCCAAGCCTCGTTGTTTTGCGAAAAAGGCCAAAGCGGTGCAGCGGACTCCGCAATTCCGCTTCAAAAAGACCCTCGTTCGCATGCCGAAGCGCCCATGACGGGCGGAAACCCCAACCCTACCCGAAGCGTCCCTATGAAATGAAGTCACCCTTCAGCAGAGCGAGCGCGCTTTGTGCTATCGGCGTCGCGGCCTGCGCTGCCGCGCCGCCTTCGGTCATCCTGGTCTCCATCGATACCTTGCGGGCCGATCACCTGAGCGCTTACGGCTACCGCAAAGCTGCTACGCCCAACATGGATGCCTTCGCGAACGGCGGCAGCATCTTTACCGGTATTGCCTGCCAGACGCCGCTCACATTGCCTTCCCACAACTCGCTCTTCACTTCCACCTACCCCTTTGAAAACGGTATTCAGGAAAATGCCGAGCAGGTGCCGCAAGGCGCAGTCACGCTTGCCGGAGTCCTGAAATCCCACGGCTACAAGACGGCCGCATTCATCGGAAGTGTTTTCCTGGAACGTCAGATGGGGCTTGACCAGGGCTTCGACACGTACGACAGTCCTTTCAACTTTGAAGCCTTCTCGCCGTTATCGGGTGAGATTTTTTTTGGGGGCCTGCAAAGCCCGTTCCTGGTGCGAGACCGCCGCGACGGGGCCCTGGTGATCCCGTCTGCGCTGCGCTGGCTGTCTGCAAACGGGAGCGATCCTGTTTTCGTCTTCATCCATCTTTTCGACCTGCACACGCCGTACAACATCGCCCCGCGCACCGGCATCTCGCGTTACGATGCGCAGTTGCTTTACGTTGATGAATTGATTGGCAAGCTCACAAAAGCCCTGAAGCAGGCCGGCTGGTGGGACAAGTCTGTTACCCTGCTGGTCTCAGACCACGGAGAAGGGCTCGGCGAGCATGGCGAAACCGCTCACGGCTATTTCGTCTATCAGAGCACGCTGCACGTCCCCGTGATCTTCCACTGGCCAGCCGGATCTGCAAGCCAACCGGCGAGTATCGTGCTGCCCGGCGGACTCATTGATGTCGCGCCCACCATCCTCGATTTTCTCCATTTGCCCGTGCCCGCGACTTTCGAAGGAAGCACCCTGTTACACACCGTTCCGCGTCCGGTGTACAGCGAAACCATGCACACGCACGACTCATTCGGCTGGGCCCCGCTTCGGGCGATTCGGCTCGGCGCTTACAAATACATCGACGCCCCGCGTCCGGAACTCTACAATCTGGAGAAGGACCCTGATGAGAAAAACGACATTCTCAGAGCGAACCCCGTTCAAGCCCGGGCGCTTCGAGCCGAAATGACCAGGCTGATGTCGCGCTATGCACCGCGCAATCCCATACCGGCTTCGGGAACCAATCCCCAAACCGAAAGGCTTCTCGCGTCGCTTGGATATCTGGGCCGAGGGCCCCGATCGCGTTTCACCGGCCCCGCGCCCGACCCGAAAGACCGGCTTCCCGAATACCGGCTTTACGAACAATCCATGGACGCCATCAACAATCATCGCCCCGCGCAAGCCGTGGTCTTGCTTCAGCGAATTCTGGCAGAGGATGCCACCAATTTCCTTGCCCGGCGCGATCTGGGAGCCAGCTATCTCGACCTCCATCAATACGCCAAGGCTCGCGCGGCGTTCGCTCCGCTGGCCGCCGCTGTTCCGGATGACTACAGCGCCCAGTTTGGGCTGGGCCTGGCCGACAAGAATCTCGGTCTTAAGGATGAGGCGCGTACGCACCTGGAAGCCGCCTGCAAAATCGCGCCGCACGCCGCGCAGTGCCGCCGTGAACTGGCCGGCTTGGTGCAGGGAACCCGCTGATGTGGATTCCGCCCGCCTACATCGGCCCCGGAGCCGGGTTCGCCTTCTTTGGATCGTTTCTTGGCATCCTGGTTTCGTTCTTCCTTACGGCGGCTTCTTTCTTCGTCTGGCCGTTTCGCGCAGCCCTGAAACTGATTCGCCAGAAGCAGGGCTTTCGCAACGCCCGCGTGAAACGACTGGTCTTCCTGGGACTCGACGGCCTCGATCCGCGCCTCACCGAACGCTACATGGCTGAGGGCAAGCTTCCCAACCTGTCACGTCTGAAAGAACAAGGTTCGTTTCATCGTCTGCGCACCACGTTTCCCTCGCTCTCGCCCGTCGCCTGGTCCACTTTCGCTACGGGAGTCAGCCCGGCGCGCCACAATATTTTTGACTTCCTGAACCGCAGCCTGACCTCGTATGTCCCGGAACTATCGTCGTCGAAGGTGCGGCCGGCCCGCCGCATATGGCGGATCGGCCGCTTCCGCGTGCCGTTAGCACATCCGGAAGTGGAGATGCGCCGCAAGAGCCAGACCTTCTGGAAGTTGCTGGGAGACCGGTCTATCGCCAGCACCATCCTGCGCGTGCCCATCACATTCCCTCCGGAGAAGTTCGAAGGCCGGCTGCTCTCCGCCATGTGTACGCCGGATCTGCGCGGAACCCAGGGCAGCTTCTCGCAATTCACCACCGCACTGGATCATCCGGCGTTTGAAAGCGGCAGCCGCTATCCATTGCGGCGCGACGGCGAATACCTGCATGGTTCGCTGGAAGGCCCGGCGAACGAAATTCTTCCGGGGTCAGGCGCCATTGCGATTCCATTCCGCATCCATGAAACCACGCTGGAGCTGGAAATCGGCGGCGAAAGGCATGCCTTGCGACCGGGCGTCTACTCGCCCTGGATCAAGCTAGCCTTCCATGCCATGCCCGGCCTGACAGTGCGCGGCATCGTTCGTTTTCTGCTTACCGGGACGCAGCCGGAGTTCTCGCTTTATGCAACGCCTATCCAGATTGACCCGGACGCGCCCGCGCTGCCGATCAGCCATCCACCCTACTATGCCGCTTATCTCGCGAAACTGATTGGATCATTCGCTACCGTCGGCATGGCGGAGGATACTTGGGCGCTCAACGAAGGGGTCATTGACGAAGCCGCATTTCTCGAACAGGCTTACCTTACCTTCGACGAGCGCGAAGCTATGTTTGATAACGCCCTGGCGCATACCGAGCGCGGCGTGGTGGCCTGCGTATTCGATACCAGCGACCGGGTGCAGCACATGTTCTTCCGCCATCTGGAAAATGGAGTAATCGAAGATCTCTACCAGCGCATGGATCGGCTGGTGGGAAAAGCCATGGCGAATGCCGGACCCGACACCGTGCTTTTCGTCCTCTCCGACCATGGTTTCTGCGCCTTCCGCCGTGCGGTGAATCTGAATTCCTGGCTGCATCAGAACGGGTATCTTGCGCTGAAAGACGGCGCGGTCGAGAGTGGCCGCTATTTCGAAGGCGTCGATTGGAGCCGCACTCGCGCTTATTGCGTGGGGCTCAGCGGGCTTTACATCAACCGGAAAGGACGCGAAGCCGGCGGCGTCGTCGAGCCGGGCGACGTTGCCGGCCTCACCGCTGAATTGATCGCCAAACTGGCTGGCTTGCCGGATGGAGAGCACATCGCCATTCGCCGGCTTTACGCTACCAACAAGCTTTACCGCGGGCCGTATCTGGACGCCGCGCCCGATTTGATTGTGGGTTACAACGAGGGCTATCGCACCTCCTGGGACGCGGCCGTCGGCAAAGTGACCGGGCAGGTGATTGAAGATAATCCGAAGGCGTGGAGCGGAGATCATTGCGTGGACCCTGTGCTGGTTCCCGGCGTTCTGTTTTGCAACCGCCCGGTGGATGCGGAGGACCCCGGTATTGAGGACATGGCGCCCACTGCGTTGTGGCTGTTTGGACTCACTCCGCCTGCCTGGATGGAAGGCAAATCGGTATTCCGCGCAACATGAGATTTGCTCCTCTGCTTATTGCGCTGCTGCTCACCGCCTGCGGTCATTCCAGCAAGCGCGTGATCGTCATCGGCGTCGACGGCATGGACCCGGGATTCGTTGAAAGGCACTGGGCGGCGCTCCCGAATCTCGCCCGCCTGCGGGACGCCGGAGGTTTACTGCGGCTGGCTACAACCAACCCGCCGCAAAGCCCCGTCGCATGGTCCACATTCATCACGGGAACCGACCCGGCCGAGCACGGCATGTTCGATTTCGTGCACCGCGATCCTGACACCTTGCAGCCGCTTTCTTCGATGGGCACGACGCTGGAACCGGAACATGAACTCCGCATCGGCCCTTACCTGCTGCCGCTTTCCAAAGCTCGCGTGCAAACCTTCCGCACGGGCCAGCCGTTCTGGCGCATTCTGTCGGATCACGGCATCCCGGTCACCATCATGCGCATGCCCACCAACTACCCGGCGGATTCCGAAGGCCAGGAACTGGCCGGCATGGGAACGCCGGATCTGGAGGGCACCTTCGGCACGTTTACTTACTACACGGACGACCCTTCGCAATCCGACGGCGAAGTCTCGGGCGGGCGCATCATCCATGTGGAGCGCGTCAAAGATCGCGTGATGCTTCGAGTAGCCGGCCCCGCCAATCCGCTGCGACGCGACCACCGGGTCACCAGCCTTGAGATGACGGCAGACATCGACCCGGTCGAGCCCGTGGCCCGCCTCCAGATCGACGGGCGCCAACTGATCCTGCGGCAGGGAGAATGGTCGCCGTGGATTCACGTGCGCTTTCCGCTGATGGGGCGTCTGGCCGGCGTGAACGGAATGTTCCGCCTTTACGCAGCCGAATTGCAACCCGGTTTTCGCCTGTATCGCTCACCATTGAATGCGGACCCATCCGACTCTTCGCTGCCAATCTCGAAGCCGGTTGCCTTTAGCCGCGAGCTGGCCCAATTCGCCGGACCCTTTTATACGCAGGGTATTGAAGAAGATACCGCGGCATTGAGGCAGGGCGCCCTGGATCTGCCACAGTATCTGGAACAAAGCCGCCTGGTGTCGGACAGCCACCGAAAGCTCTTACACGAATGCCTGGACCGCTTCAAGACCGGCTTCCTGTTTTTCTATTTCTCAGAGGTGGATCAGAACTCGCACGTCCTGTGGGGCCGCCATGAACCAGAACTGCTGGAAACGTACCAATTGGTGGATCGCGCCATTGGAGAAGTGCTGGACCGCGCCGCAGGAGCCACGGTCATCGTAATGTCAGATCACGGGTTTGCGGCTTTCGATTACGCCGTGAATCTCAACACATGGTTGAAGCAAAATGGCTTCGGCGACAAAGCCTACGCCATGGGATTGAATGCGCTGTATGTGAAGCCCGGCCGCGATCACGATTCCGTTCTGGCCGGCGTGACAGAAAAGCTGCGGGCCTTCCAGCCTGTGATTGCCGACGTCTCAAGCCCCGGTCCATCAACCAGCCGTTACGAGCCCGACCTGATTGTGGGTTACGCACCGCCTTACCGCGCGTCCTGGGAAACGGCGCTGGGCGAGGCGCCCGACACCGAGGTGATCCAGCCGAATCACGATGCGTGGATCGGCGACCACTGCATGTCCGCCTCCGCCGTTCCCGGCACCCTGCTGGGCACACGCAAACCGCGCCTCGCCGATCCCGGTTTGAAAGACCTTCCCGTTACGATACTGAAAGAGTTTGGAATCGCGCCGGATCCGCATATGACTGGCCGGCCCATCTACTAGGCATGTCGAAATCCATCAAACTGAATCCGGAGCTGTGGCAGCGCGTTACCGAATACGCTGCGAAGGCTGGTTATAGTTCGCCCGAAGAGTTCATCCAGCACGCCATCGAAAAAGAACTCGCGCGCCAGCAGGAAGAAAGCGACAAGGAAGAAGTAGAGCGCCGGTTGAAGGGCCTGGGCTATCTCGATTGACCTTCGCAGTGATCGCCGGAATCGCGTCCGGCCTGCTGACAGCCCTTGTATTCCGCCTCACCACCGACACCGCCGCGCTCCGCATTACGTTCCGCGAGATGCAGGCTCACTTTCTGGAATTCCGGCTGTTCTTCGATGAGCCGCGACTGATCTGGCGGGCGCAAAAGGCTCTGCTATGGGCGAACTCGAGGGTCTTGGGGATCGCGCTGCCGTGCTTGCTGATTCTGGCGTTGCCAATGACCTGGGTGATTCTGCAACTGGAAAAAGGCCCTCTTCGTGTTGGCGAACCGACCGTGGTTACCGTGCAACTGGCTCACGCCGGCGACGATGTTACGCTCGAAGCACCGCCCGAAGTCGACGTTGAAAAGCCCCCGGTACACATCACGGAAGATCGTCAAATCGCCTGGAGAATTCGATTGCTGCGGCCGACCTCGGGACGCCCGGCGTTAACTGCGCAGCCCGCGTCTAAAGTGGTCTGGTTGAAAGTGGATTACCCTGCGGCGCCCCTTTCGTGGATCTTCTGGTTCCTGGTGATATCGAGCGCCACCACCGTAATCGCTATTCGTAGCGCAGCGCTTCAACGGGTTCAATGCGTGCGGCTCTTAAGACGGGCAAAAGGCTTGCCGCGAGTCCCGCCACGATGAAGATCGCGACCGTCAGGGCCAGTGTGGCGGGGTCACCCGGCGCGACCCCGTAGAGAATGCTCTTGAGAATGCGGGTGGAAGCCAGCGCCAATGGAATGCCCACGACGATTCCGGCGGCGACCAGAATGATGCTCTCGCGCAGGAACAACTTCGCGACGTCGATTTTCTGCGCGCCGATTGCGAAGCGGACGCCAATTTCGCGCGTGCGGCGTGAAACGGCGTAGGCGATCAAACCATAGATCCCCATGCTGCAAAGCAGGGTTGCCAGGGCGCTGAATAAAGTTGACAAGAAACTCAGCACGCGCTCCGATGACATCCCCTGATCGATCTGATCCCGCAGTTCCAGAACGTCGTAGATTGGAAGCCTGGAATCGACTTGGCGAATTACCTTTTCGATCGCCAGCGCCGGTAGTCCCGTTCGAACCATCAAAGTGTAGCTGGAAGATTGCGTCTGCTTGGCGGGTAAATACACAAGCGGCCAGAACTGCTCACGCAAGTCCTGATACCGCGCGTTCCTGACCAAGCCGACGATCTCCACATCGCCCGATGCTTTGATGTGCCGCCCGATGGGATTCTGGCCGGGCATGTATTGATCCACAAACCGTTGGTTCACGATCGCCACCCCTGGCGCCTTTTTGACATCGTGGTCGGTGAAGTCACGGCCTGACAGAATCGGCTGTCCCAGTGTCTTGAAATAATCCGGGCTGATCATATTGAAACTGGTTTGAACATCGGAAGACTTGGCAATGTGGCCGGGGACACTGAGATCCAGCGCGATCATGCCTCCGGAAAGCGGCGTGACGACAGCCAGGCTGGCCGCGATCACTCCTGGCTGCGCGCGCAGGCGACCGAGAATCTCATCGAATAATTGATCGCTTTCCTGAGGCGTGTGGCCGTTCATTGCCGGGTCGACGTTCAGCGTGATCACGCGCGCAGGGTCGAACCCCAGGTCGACCGTCTTCAGCGAACTTAGCGTACGTGCCAGCAGGCCGGCGGCGAACAGAATCACCAGGGAGAGGGCGATCTGAAAAACAATTAAGAATCGCCGCATTCCAAAGCCACCTGCTTTTGCAGTTGATCCTTTCAATTCGAGGACAACATCCGGCCGCGTGGATTGCCATGCGGGCGCCAAGCCGAATAAAACAGCGGTCAGCAAAGACAGCGCTATCGAAAAACCGATAACCGAGGGGTCCAGCCCGGCATGGAGTTGGCCTCCGGCGGATTTCCCGGCATTTAAGAAAGTGAGAAGCGTCTGGATAATCCAGATGCCAAGACCCAGCCCAACTAACCCGCCACAGCCAGCGATGGCCACGCTCTCCACCATGAGTTGACGGACTAACCTCCAGCGGGATGCGCCCAGCGATAGCCGTACGGCGAACTCTTTTGCGCGAGCATTGGCGCGCGCCAGCAGCAGACTGGCCAGATTCGCACAGGCGATTAACAAGACCAGCACCACGATTCCCATCAACACCATCACCGGTTTGGAATAGGTGGAGTCGGCATTGGGGCCCTGGCTGCCATCTGTTAAGCGATAAGTGGCCTTGCTCTTCGGTCCAACGGGTTTCAACATTGCCTGTGCCTGCGCAGCGGTGACGCCCGGCTTCAGGCGGGCGAGCGGTTCCAACCATCGAAATCCTTTTGACTTCCACATTCCGCCGTTGCCGGACGAGAAAAAGCCACCCATGAAATCGCCCATGCGCGATACCGGGAGCTGCATGTCGACACGAGACTGTAACTGCGGCCCAAAGAATCCTCTTTCGGTTACTCCGGCCACGGTGTAGGGGTGGGCGTTCAACAGCAGCTTCGTTCCGATGACGTGTGGGTCGCCCCCAAACCTCGCTTGCCACAAGGAATAGCTGATCACGCAAACCGGGTGAGCGCCGTCGACATCGTCCTGTGTCAGAAGCCGGCCCAGCGCGGGTTTCACTTGCAGAGTCCGGAAGTAATCACCCGTGACCACTTCGCCGTTCAGAGGCTCGGCGGAGCCGCTCGCGGCCAGGTTGACGCGCACCGGAAACCGTCCCAGGACTCCGTCGAAGAGGCGCTCGTTTTGCCCTGTCTGCGTGATGAAAGGAAAAGAGAAAACGGTGTTGGTCAGTTTGCCGTCTTCGTACTCGGAGACCTGCATCAAGCGCGCCGGCTCCGGGACGGGCAACTGTTTCAGCAACAGCGCATTTACGAATGAGAAGATGGCCGTATTTGCGCCAATGCCTAGCCCCAGCGACGCCACAGCCACCAGCGTGAAGACCGGACTTCCGCGCAAGCTGCGAAACGCGTAACGGAAGTCTTTACGGAGCGCGTCGACCCAAGCCCAGCCCCACTGGTCGCGAACCTGCTCCTTGATTAGCGCGGGATTGCCAAGAGCGCGCCTGGCGCCGTGAATGTCCTGTTGCTCTTCGGACTCCAGTTCCAGATGCCCGCGCAGTTCGCGGTCGAGTTCTTCCTCGCGTGCTTTTCTTCCCCAGAAACGCATGTCTTAACCCTCCTCGGCCGGCCACATCACTCGCGCGATGGCGCCCGTCATCTGTTTCCATTTAGATTCTTCCGCCAGCAGTTGCTTCTTGCCGGCGGCGGTTAGCTGGTAATACTTGAATTCGCGCTTGAGCTCTTTGCTGGGCGTTTTCCATTTTGCGGTGAGCCAGCCCTTGCGCTCCAGGCGGTGCAGGGCGGGGTAGAGCGAGCCGTGCTCCACCTGCAGCAGGTCATCGGTGGAGCGCTGTATGTGTTTGGCGATTTCGTGGCCATGCGCCGGCCCTAGTAACAAGGTGCGCAGGATGAGCATGTCGAGGGTCCCCTGCAAGAGTTCGATTCGATCGGGCATTGCTGGTAGACATTCTACCCAGAATTGGATTACGGCGCAACCCAGTCGAAGGAATAAAGTTCACTGGCTCCCGACTGGCGCAGCACCATCACCTTGTCGTTGGGAGTCAGCCCGATCCAAGCACCGACGTCGCCGTGCGCTCGCTGGATGTTCTTCAGGCTGGCCACGAGCTCGCGTTGCCTGTCTGCAATGCGCAGCCGGAAAACGGCCGGGTCGGTCGTGTCGACGGTATCGAAATAAAGATATTTTCCGTCGTGGGACCAACAGGGGTTATCGCCCATGCGGATGTCGGAGAAGCTGGCCAGGACCGTTCTCGCGGCTGTCCTCAGGTCATAGAGCACCAGTTGATGGTTGTCAGGGGTCATGGCGGCGACGTAATGTCCGGTCGGACTAGTGCGCGCCGTCCAAAGGCCCGTCGTATTCGGCAGATTGATCACCTCATCCGTCTTCAGATCGAAACGATGAAGCCTGCAGTATCCCGGGATGGGGTTATTGAGACCGTTTTCCCCAAAGAAGATCTGGCTCCCATCCGTCGACCACACCGGTCCCCCCTGCCAATAAGGCGTTGCGGGTACCTGTCGAACCACGCCTGTCTCAAGCGAAATTATAGATGCGCGGCTCGGCTGGTTTGCACCCTCGCCTTCCCAGCCTATGAAGGTAATCTGGCGGCTGTCCGGAGACCACTGCGGGAGCGCGCCGTGGTGTTGCGGAGGCAACAACTTGCGCTTGTCCGACCCGTCGCGCCGCATCACCCACAACTCAGAAGCGGGGTGAGTCATATATACAATCCACTTCCCGTCTGGTGAATACTGCAAATGGCCGGCGGAGATTCCCACCATGACCGGGTCCAGAGCAAACACATGGGCGGCGTCCTCGTAACGCAACACCTCAGAGCGAATTGTTTCCCTGGACAGGACATAGAGTTTCTTCCCATCGGCGCGAAAGGCAATGTCGTCGATGCTCGCTAGGCTCGTGTTAATAAGAAACGGCTGTGGCCTCTGCCAGGGAAAGCCGGGGCGGCTCTCTCTCTCAGCCCACAGCCGGCCGACCGAACCGCTGTGGACCACGGAAACAAAATATCTGCCATCTGTCGTCCACTCACCCTTGGACTCGCGTTCGTCGTCTTTTGCGGCCGATCGAACCTGGGCGAGATTACCGCTGCTCAAATTGACTTCCCAGAATCTGTAGGGGCTGCCCTTAACGTCCGCAAGCAAGAATCGAATCCGGCTGCCGTCCGGGGACCATCTGAATGACTCGAGATGGCCGGCTGGGCGCGATGCCAGAACCTTCGGATGCCGCCCAAGGCGGTCAGCGAGATACACTGCCCTGTCATCCGCATAGACGATGCTCTTCCCGTTCGGCGACCAGGCCGCGGCGGGCCCCGTTTCAATCGGGAGCCTCGTTTCGTTCCCATTGACAATGGAGACTTCCCAAAGAGACCCCGGACTCCCGGTGTCTGCGAGGAGTAACCGATCTGCCACGGCTGACAATAGTATCCTCCCCTTCAGGGCTGGAACGGAAACCGGCACGACCCGCCCAGTCGGAGGTAGCAGGCGGAACAGAGCATCGCCAAATGGGTGGACCTCAGCGAAGAAGATTCCATCCGAGGAATCGAGCAGTTCGCGCTTCTCGGCTCCATTATTCGTCAGTTGTTCTTGGTGTAGCGCCGTAGGCGGAGGAGGAGGCGAGCCGGAACGCGAAGCGAGCAAGGCCAGCACCGCAATCACGACCGGTAAGGTTAGCGGCAGATAACCAATCCGAAACATTGTTCGAGGCTGGACATCTGAAATCGGCGCCGGGGGTATTGCCGGGGTTGCATCCTGCACGCCCCGATCGGGCTCGGACGCGGTAGCCCTCCACGCGTCGATTTCATCCTTCCACGCGTAAACCCCGGATCGTTTACCTCCGGGCGCCCGGTGAACCGGGAGTCCCCGTTCCCGCTCCCATCGCAGGGCAGTCCGAACGTCTTTGCCGAGGTAAGCCGCTATGGCTTTCCAGGAGTCGAGGCGTGCTTCTTCTCCGGCCATTTCGATTGAGAATACAACACCTGACCCGGTCTTGCCTTGAAATGTCGCTTCATGTCGATTGCCGGGTACGTCAGCCCGGCTTTATAACTCTGAAGGAACGCCCAAGTTTGCGACCTCAAAGGAGAATTTATGCTTCGAAACTCACTCAATTGCAGGGCCGTTGGCTATGCCCTGTTTCTCGTTTCCGCCTGTCATGCGCTCGGCCAGATACTCTCGTTTGCGCCGCCTGTGACGTACACGGCTTGCCCCTATCCAGGGGATTTCGCAATCGCCGATCTTAACAACGACGGGTTTCAGGACGTTGTTGTCTCCTGCAACAGCTCCAACACCGTTGCCGTGTTCCTTGGCAACGGCGATGGCACGCTCCAGCCAGCCACTCTGGTAACAGTTGGAAATGGGCCGTACGGGGTTAAAGCTGGAGACTTCAATCGGGACGGCAAGATCGACCTCGCCGTGGCAAACCAGTTTGACAATACGATTTCAATCCTTCTCGGGAACGGGAACGGAACGTTTCAACCGCAGGCAACCATCCGAACCGGCAATGAGCCCCTCTCTATCGTTGTGGGAGATTGGAATGGAGACCGCATCGCAGACTTGGCCGTGAATAACTATTTGGACGGAACCGTTGGGGCCTATCTTGGCAAGGGGGACGGTACGTTCGGGTCACCAACACTCACTTCGGTAACGGGGGCATACCAGCTGGCCGAGGGGGATATAAATAAGGACGGAAAGTGGGACATTGTGGTGGAGCAAGACATCCCCGAACAGCTTTCCGACGTGACGATTCTGCTCGGGAATGGCGACGGAACGTTCCGCGCTGTCGACGTGGGCCAGAACTTTGGGGATCGTCCTGAGGGGATTGCCGTAGCGGATTTTAACAAGGATGGCAAGCTCGACTTGGCCGTCGGGAGCGAACTCAGCGACTCCGTCTCAGTCGCGCTAGGGAACGGCGCCGGCGCTTTTCAAGCTCTGACCTCCTATCCTGTTGGGGACTACGTGAGTTCCGTCGCGATCTCCGACTTCAACGGTGATGGGAATCTAGACATCGCGATCGGCGGGTACCCGTCCGATACAGTTGGCGTCCTCTTAGGAAAAGGCGACGGCACGTTCCTGCCCGTCCAACGCTTCGCATCCGGTGGACAGTCGGTTGTTGTGAGCAGGGCATTTCTAAATCGCGACCTTAAACCCGGTTTGGTCGCAGCAAATCCCCTTCAAAACACCATTTCGGTGTTTCTGAATAACTCCAACTAGCCGGTTGGCGAAACTGAGTCACGCGGCGTCCGCCTCACCGCCAACGCCGCGTTTTTATGCCTGACGTTGAGTTTCTTTTGAGGAAACACTGGGTACTTTCCTGGGAGGATTCAGGGCCGGGACGTTGCTGAAGGGTGCGTTCAGCCATGCCGCGCACGTCGCTACGGCCGCATGCTACCGCCTCCGGTTCAATCATGGCGAGTGCCTGAATCACTTCAGGCGCGATCCGAAAACGTCGCGGTGAATCGGTAGTAGGCGCCGATACAGATTATTCCGGTATCACGAAACAATCACCATTTTCTGGCTGGATACCATTTCGCGCCTTCTTGCGCGACAGGCCAGCATTTGATCGGGGTGCGCTCTTAGCGCCCGCAGTGTTGAGGTAGGCGAAAGCGCCTACCCCACCTTTAATTGGCGGCAACTGCGGGCATGATCACGATGGGTGTCCGGGGGAAGGCAAACTTCTTCCCCAGTTCGTCGATCACGCTCACCTGGCACGTGTATTGGCCGGGCTTTAGATCTTTGAGTTGCGTGCTCATCGACACCGGAACGATTCCGTCGCCGCGCGTGCTGAAGCGGTTGCTCCGCACGGACCGTGATTCGAAAACCTTTTTGTCCCCTTGATAGAGGCCGAAAGTGGCCTCCACGCTGGCGAATCTTGGAGCCGTTCCGTTGTTGGTGGTTTCGGGCGCTCCGGGATCGTAAACCTCAAGGTAGACGAACATATTCTGTCCCGGTCGAAATACGCGCGTCACATTCGGAACGGTCTTCTGCCCATCGGCATCGATCAAAGGATTCTGGGCCAGTAGCTTCTTGTTGGTCTGGACGGCGGCAATCTGCCCTTTGAGCGACTCGCGCTGGTTACTCAGAATGACTGAACTGAGCCGCAACGCGTTTCCCGATCCTAAGTCGGGTACTGTGAACGCGGTCTCGAATGTCCCCGTCTTGCCCCCGCCGTTCTCACGCGCGACGAAGCGCAGATGATACTTACCGGGCGCAAGGGTGAAGCCGGTGTCGTATTGAATCTGCTTCCGGGTGACTTCCGTTGCTTTGGCTTGATCGAGCTTCAAGGGAATCGTATCCCGGACGGACGAAACCGCCTTGCCTTTTGAATCCTGAACAGCCCCGATGAAATCCAGCTCCGTGGCCGCTTTCGACCCTTTGTTGCGGAAGTTCAAAGCTGAGCCGGGTATTTTCACGGACACCGGCACGAAGTATTTCCCTTTGGAAACGCGGAAGTAATCTACTTCCACTGCCAGTGGCAAATCCGTCACGGGGTTATCGCTTGCCAGCGCCTGGGCCAGTAAGGCTTCCTTGTCGGCAGCCTGCATTTTGGCGAAGGTGGCGGGCGCGTAGTAACCTTCGCGGTAAGTCACTTTTGCCTTAAGCTGCGCAACACGCGGGGCGAGCTTGACCTGAATGCGGCGATATCTTCCGTCCTCCGCCGTATTGGTGCTCACATAGGCCAGGATGTAGTAACTCTCCACATCCTTCTGCACCTGCCGCATGCCCAATGTAAGATCGTTGGAATCCAGGAGCGCCTTGCCACCAGTGTCCGCCGCCAGCGAATCCAACGTCTCCTGTTGATTGAAGAAGCTATCGCGGAGAGATCTCTGTCCCGCCCCACTATAGAGGTTGGAACCCACCGGAGCGGCCACCGTCGCATTGCCGCCGGGAGCGCTGGCGACCAGACCGCGCGCGTCGATTGGATAAAACGCGACATTCGAGCGAACAGCCGTATTGATGGTGGCGCGCAGTTGTGATTGGTTATCGACGCCTGTCTTCTCCACACCGGACGAAAAGTACACTAGTGCTTTCTTCTCGGGATACGGGGCGAGCTTGCGCGCCGCGTCTTCGAGAGCCATCAGTTTCAGGTCGGTATTGAAGATATTGAACTCGGTCTCGTCGGCGACAAACTGGCCGCTCTGGTCTTCGGGATCGGCGCCTTCGTCGGCCATTGAGGCCAGTTCGCTGCCTTCGCCGATGTGCAGGTTCTTCAGGGTATCGAGCAGCAGATCGCGATCGTCGGTGAAATCGATCAGCGTGCGCAAAACGCTGGAGTACATCATGATCGACACCATGTCGCTGGAAGTCAATTGGGTTGAGATGAACTTCTGCGCAGCGGCGACGGATCGCAATTGCTCGGCTTGCTCCATGCTGCTGAAGTCCAGGAAAAGGACCATCAGACGGCGGTCCTGGTACTTACTTAGTGCAGTCTCCGGGTCGATGGGTTGGGTTCGCACGGGCGGGGGCGTGGTCCGGGCCTGCAAGGCCGGCTGAAGCGGCGGCAGAGGTTTCGTGTCCAGGCGCTGTAACTCAACCGTTCTCAGGTTTTGTAACTTGCCGTCCTCGTAGACCTGGAAATCGTCCTTAGTCAGATCCTCGATTGGCGTGCCGTCTTTCCGGGTTACCGTGGCATTCACCACAACGAGTTTGATGCTGGCATGAAAGGTGGGGTCTTTCTGAGATTGGGGGAGCGCGGGTAGACACAACAGCAGGGCCATGCCGGCAATAAGTGGACGCATCAAAACCGGAACCTCGCGACCAGACTCGATGAACGCATCGCACTCGCGGCGGTGGGAGCGCCGTAAGTAATGGAGTTGACAACGGTGTTGATATTGGTGAAGTTGACCTGGTTCAACGAGTTCGTTGTTTCAAAACGAATTTCCAGGCGTTTGCGGGATTCGCCGAACTGGAACGACCGCCCGAATGAAAGGTTGACGCTCACCAGGTCGGGACCCGGAATGGTGTTGCGACCTGCATTCCCAAACGTCCCCGGCGCGGGCACGGTGAACGCGTTCAGGTTAAAAAAACCGCTTCCTGACGTAACGCTCTCGCCCGTGGCATCGGCGCGCTCACTGCCCACGCCGTTGGTGACAGCCAGGGCTGCGTCGTTCCCGAGAACTCGCGCGGTAAGCGGAGTTCCGGTCTCCGCTGTCAGGCTGCCGCTCAGCTGCCAGTCTTTAAGGAATCGTGCGGTCTTGCTATCTGAAGCAAAGCGTGAGCCCTGGGCTCCGATCGGCGACGTGGCCACCCAGTTGCCGGTAAGAACCTGCCGCCGGTCGAAGCTGGAAAGCCCGCGCTCGGCACTGAGATCGAGCCAGTTTTGCGCGACCGTATTGCCCACGCCGCCGAAGGTTGACGAATCGTCTATGGACTTCGAGTAGGTGTAATGGAGCATCCATGACAATCCACGGCGAAACCTTTGTTGCACGCGAACCTGAAGCGCGTTAAAGCTGGAATTCCCGTTCGAGGAATCGAGGATGAAGCCCGCGCCTTGGCCAACGGGAGGATTGGTCTCCACGTCCAGATGAGTGCCCTTGGTTCCCAAGTACGTCACTTCGGAGACAATGCCATGGACCCACTCGCGCTGGATCGCCAGGTTCCATGTCTGAGCGTAAGGAGTGAGATAGTGCTTATCTACCGCGTAGGTGTTGGTGATGTTATCGGCAGTAACGTCAGTGAGCCCCGTCGCCAGAGTCAGGGCGCCCGGCGCGATAGCATTGACGCTGCTGGAAGTCGCAAACGGCGGCTGCTCTGCAAGGCGCAGCGGGAAATTGGCGTAGGCCTGGGTGTTGTAGTAAATGCCATAGCCGGAACGTATGATTGTCGACTTTTTGAAGTACGGCACCTTCCACGCAAGACCAAGCCTGGGGGAGAAGTTATGGTAGTTCGGTTCCATAAGCCCCGACGGGAAGTAACCACTATAGGGACCGGTCTCGCCCGGCGTCACGACAGCCACCGCGGAATAGTTCGGAGCGATGTCAAGATTCGCGATCTGGTTGTACTTCTCGGAAAACGGAGCAAAGTATTCATAGCGCAAACCCAGGTCTAGTGTCAGGTTTGAATTGACTTTCCAATCGTCATCCACGTACCCGATCCATGAGTTCTGGCTGAAATAAGTGTTTGTATTTCCATACCTTATGGAGGTGGATTGAGGAAGCCCCAGGAGGAAGTCCGCGAAATCGTAACCCGTACCGGGCGCCGGCACAGGTTTGGAAGCGGAGTTGAGGACAATCTCGCTGGTTGAGAAACCGGTGAAATTGAAAGTTCCGCGGCCGTTGGTGTCCGTTTGCGTCGCTAAGTCGTTGCGTTGGAACTGCACGCCCAACGTGAAATTATGCTGGCCGTGAATGAGCGTCACGCTCTCGCTGCCGCTCTGGCTCTGGTTACGGGTGAGGGACGGGTTGGAATCGGAGAGCGATGCGAAGTTGGTGAAGTTGACGTTGGGCGGACCATAATTGATGGGACTTTGCGAGGTTCCGGCGATGCCCAGTTCAGCCGCCACATTGGTTCCGTTGGCAAAGTACGGCAGCAGATCATTATTATTGCGGTTGAAGGTGACTTTGGCATTACTGATCAGATGCGGGTTGATGTTACGCGTCCATGTCAGATCCGTCGCGAGCCCGTAGCCGTTAGTGGTATCGGTGAAGCTAAAGGGCTGTACAGTTTGACCATTGCGGTCTTGATAGCTCAGGTGATAAGCCAGCCGATCTAACTTGGTGATGTTGCGGAAGACTCTAGCATTCAAATTATCGGAGTTTGCGATGACAGCCGAATCGTAGAAGTAGTTATTGATCAGGCCGGGGAAATTCGGCAGAGGGATGTACTTTAGCAGGCCTGTTGCGATGGGGTTCAACAGGGAGGATGGAATGACACCCCCGGCGAAAAGGGTACCCGTACCCGGCATATAGATCTGCACCGGCGCGGTTTGGTTTGTCCCGATCGATTGAACGGCATCGGAAAAATCACCGCCCCGTTCCGCCGCCGTGGGAACGGTTGAGAAGTTCACCTGCGGATTCTTGGCGCGGGTTCCATAGTAGCTGATCGAGAAAAAAGTGTTGGGATCTTTAATGAACTTGGGAAACACCATGGGACCACCCGCGACGAAGCCGAACCGGGATTGGGCGTAGCCGGGCTGTATGGTCTGAGCTCCACTGATGGAGAACGGCTTGGCGTCGAGCGCGGAGTTATTCAAGGTGAAGAAGACTAATCCGTGAATGGCTTGCTGACGACGCCGGTTGTTGCCGAATTGCGCGGGAGCGCCGGGTCGCCCTTGCCCGCGCTGTCCGAACTGACCGCCGCCCCCGAATCCGCCGCCGCCACCACCTCGCCCACCTCCGCCGCCACCGCCAAAACCGCCGCCACCGCCGCCACCAAAGCCGGGGCCTCCGCCTGCCCCAAATCCTGCTGCGCCGCCGGGAGTGGGCGCGCCTGCGCCCGGCCCCTGCAAACCTCCCGCAGGCGGACCAAACCCTCCGTCGGGGGCAGCATTCTGGGAAAGCCCCTGACTCAGGCTGCCGGCAAGCAGGAACGATTCATTGGATCCCCCTGGCGTGGCTGCGGCTGGCGCCGCGGGTGTTTCCGGCTGCGCCGTGTTGATTTCATTCTGAAGCGCGGTGTCGTTGGGATTGGTTTGACCGGTCCGCCCCGCGTACTGCGCCATCCGCCGGGCGGCCTGCGACTCGGCAAGTTGCAGGTTAAAGTCGAGCGCGTTTCCGATGGGTCCCACGACTGACGGCTTCGAAAGTGGTTCGAAGCCGAACATCTGAACCTGAATCGTAGCTTTACCGTTTGGCAATCCGACAAAAGTGTAGTGTCCGTCCGCACCGGTTGTCGTCGTGTAAGTCTGCCCGTCGGCCGTAGCCGTGACGGTGGCCCCGGGGATGGCCTGACCACCCGAGTGCACGTAACCGGTTTGGGCTGCCGCCAAACCCGCAAATGTAAGGAAAAGTAGAACGCGACCCAAATGGAACAGATGTTAATGTGGCCGCAAATGTTACCCGATGTTACTTCTTCGGTTTCTCCAACTCGCCTGTTGAAGCGTTCACAAAAGCCAGGTATCCATTTTTCTCAGTACCCCATTGGATGGACCATACCGGACCCGAGAAACGGGAGGCATTCCCCAGGGACATGGACCACTCCTGGTCGGGATGCTTCGCCAGCCAGGCCTTGGCGTCGGCGGCGGCGGTCTTGAAGGCGGCGTCCGAGTCGATCTTGAAGTCACTGGTTGCGAAGGTTAGGGCATCGCGTCGCGGGCCCGCCCAGGGAATGGCGTGACCCACTACAACGCCTTTCGAAATATCAGGAGGAACAGCCGCGATGGCGTAAGTGAATGTTTCCGCTTGACGCAGGCCAGGCGAGCCAAAAATGATCACCCACTGCGCCGCTTTGCCATCTACATTTTTAAAGCCGGGAACAGTACCGCTTTTCACGCTCAGCGGAACCTGATCCGCAGCCCACTTATGCGCCAATTTGTACGCTTCCCAGAAGGCGGTTTGACTGGGGACGGGTTGAGCGGGCGCTGCCGGCTCCTGAGATTTTGCTTCTGTTGTCGAGGCGTTCGGAGTTTCCGAACAAGCGGTCAAAACCAGGGCGGCGACCGCTGCCGCCGTTATTCGCGCGGTTAAATAAACGAAGCGATTCATTTCCATGGTGACTCCTTGGTCACTTGCAACGTGGTTAGAATATCGCCAATGCGTGCCGTTTGTAAATGGCTTAATTAAATGGCGAGTTCACCGCGGTCGCCATTCCGAATGCGGATAGCCTCGGCCACGTCATAGACGAAAATCTTGCCGTCGCCGATCTTTCCGGTGCGGGCGGCCGCAACCATGGCATCCACCACCTCATCGAGGCGCGAATCGGCGATCACCAGTTCAAACCTGATCTTAGGCAGCAGATCCACGGTGTATTCCTGGCCGCGATACACCTCGGTGTGGCCCTTCTGGCGGCCGTGGCCACGGACTTCGGAGATGGTCATCCCGTCGACGCCGATTGCCTTCAGCGCTTCCTTGACTTCCTCCTGCTTGAATGGTTGCACGACTGCTTCGATTTTCTTCATTGCAATGCTTTATCTTAGACGGTACTCGACAGACTCCTCTACGACCGATCCCCGGTCGCGCGAGGTGACCGCGATGGCGGTCAGGGGTTCGAGGCTGGTCAACAAACTCCCCACGTTGGCGGAAAAGAATGCCGGATCGTGACCATCGCCTTGCGTGGAAGCGAAATCGAGCGCCGACATCATTGCGAGATAGGGTGCTTTCTCGCGAGCGACTGAAACGCCCGCCAAGTACGAAGGGCCGGAATTCGGGGCCGGCTGGGCGGAGAGGCGTGCGAGAACGGAGCGTAAGGATTCCGGGTCGGTCGCGATTAGCAGCAGCTTGCCGCGTGCGGCGAGAGCCACCTTTGCGAAGCCGTCCATTTGATCGAACTCCGGCTGCGATTGCCACTGCACGCCCAGACCGCTGGTGGTCCAGATGCTTGCCACGGCGGTTGAAAGCGCGTTACGCACCGCCGATTGATTCCAATTGGAAGTTCCCATGAGCGCAACGACTCCGGGGATTTTCAGGAACAGCGGGTCGGCGGCAGCACGGGAGCTGCGAATTTCCAGCATCGCCAGGGGCGGATTGTCCCGGATCAGCTTCTCGACGGGCCCCGCGGTAAACTCACCTTCCGTGCCCGCCGGAAGCGGGGGCTCGTCAATGCGGATCTCAAGATCGGATTCATTGCCCGCCGCATTCGCGGAGCCGGCAGCCCCTGGTGCAAAACGCCAATCGGTGCTTTGTATCGCGCGCGGACTCAAAATCTTCTGTTCCAGATCTGCCGTTACTTTGGCGGCGCCGGGGTTGGCCCATATCTGATAAAGCCCGGAGGAACCTGGCGTCAAACGCGCCAACTCCGCGACGGCGCTCTGCGCTGCCAGCGGAGTCTCGGGCATGCTCTGTGCGCGCAGCAATAAGCGATCTTCGCGGATCTTGTTTGCCGATCGCTGAATATCCGCAATTGCCGTCCAAAACGGTTTTATTGCGGTGACGTTGCGCTGGACCCAATAAGAGCGAAAGTAGGTGCTCTTTACCAGGGCTTCCAGATTCATCACCATGCGGAGTTCGCCGGCGGGCCTGGCTTTCGAAACGGCCTGGGCAAACCACGGATCGGCACTCACGGAATTCTTGCTTTTCCCGGCGATGAGCGTGAGGCAGTTGGCTACCAGATCTTC
>Ga0326727_10009969_pt1 | contig 22941 bp, 16 predicted proteins | sample MB2enrmetagenome_FD_207643 | JGI IMG/M metagenome (GOLD analysis project Ga0326727, IMG submission 207643) | Lab enriched peat soil microbial communities from McLean, Ithaca, NY, United States - MB29MY | ecosystem: Environmental > Terrestrial > Soil > Wetlands > Peat | place: USA: New York...
TTCCACAGAAGTCTATCGAAGAGCTCCGCAGGGAGATAGGCGCCGGACCCGGCGTATCGGATGAAGAATTTCTACTACGTTATTCTATGTCGGACAAAGAGGTTGACGAAATGCTTGCTGCAAGTTCCGGCAGGGCCGCCTGACCGGGATGATAGGTGCTGATCAAATAAGGTATGAATGTCAGGTGATGACTTCAGCTCCTCGCATCGGACGCGGCCGACTTCATAACAGGCCAGACCATGCTGGTGGATGGGGGCAGACATATGTATTGATTCAACACGGCTCTACGAACCGGTGCCGGGGGCCGAAGGTTAACCGGGAGCGAAGGGCGATGCCTTAGCAAGACACATTTTAAGAAGAAGGTATTTAAATGGCTGACACAAACGCACCAATGGTATTGGGAGAGCTGATCGAGGAGAGGGCCGGCAGGCTGAAGGACAAGCGGTTCCTCCGGTTCAAGGACAGGAGCTACACGTACGACGAGATGAACCGCTTTACGAACCGCTGCGCCCATGGCTTCAAGAAGCTCGGGATCGTCAAGAACGACAAGGTGAGCTTCATGCTCCCCAACAGCCCCGAGTTCATCTTTCTCTGGTGGGGCTCGGCAAAGATAGGTGCCGTGGAGGTCTCCATAAATACATCCTATAAGGGCGAGCGAATACCTGCGCCACATAGTGGACCAGTCGGACTCAAAGGTCCTGGTTATCGTACCCGAATGGCTCGACAGGGTTAAGCTCGTTCAGGACGAACTCAAGAAGCTTCAGAAGATGATCGTCCTCGGCGCCTATACGGACAAGGACGTGGAGGGGCTTAAGATACCCGTCATTAGCTACAAGGAGTTCAGCAATGGTCCCGACACGAACCCGGGCGACAAGATATATCCCTCCGACCCGGCGAATATCATATACACATCAGGTACGACGGGCCTCTCTAAGGGCGTCCTCGGCCCCCACAAGTTCTGGCTCGTGGTCGCGGAAAAGATGCTCGAGCACCGCGAGGGCGGCAAGGACGACATCTTCTATACGTTCCTGCCCCTCTATCACTTCAACGGCCAGTGCCTCACCACCATGACGGCCCTCCTGGCGGAAGCCGAGATGGTCCTCTCCGACAAGTTCAGCGCGAGCCGCTTCTGGGACGAGATCAAGAAATGCGGTGCCACCCAGTTCAACTACCTCGGCGCCGTCATCCCGATCCTGGAGAAGCAGGCCGAGAAGCCCGATGACATAAACAACACGATCAAGGTCGCCTTCGGCGCGGGATGTCCCCAAGCTGTCATGGACCGCTTCGAGAAGAGGTTCGGCTGCGTATGCCTGGAGGGCTTCGGCATGAGCGAGATAGGCATCCCCGTCCACGTAAGGGTGCATGACAGGAGGCCCGGCTCGTGCGGAAAGGTGCTCGATATCTACGAGGTTAAGCTCGTGGACGACGAGGATAACGAGGTGCCGGTGGGAGAGCCGGGGGAGATCATCTTCCGCCCCAAACTGCCCTACACGATGATGCTCGAATACTACAACATGCCAGACAAGACCCTCGAATCCTTCCGCAATCTCTGGTACCACACCGGGGACCTCGCCAAAAAGGATGCCGACGGCTATTTCACCTTCGTAGACCGCAAGAAGGACTCACTCCGCAGAAGGGGCGAGAACATCTCCTCCTTCGAGGTGGGGCGGGCGATCAACTCACATCCTTCCGTCCTCGAATCCGCCGCGGTCGCGGCTAAATCGGAGCTTGCCGAGGATGAAGTGAAGATATGCGTAGTCCTCAAGCCCGGTATGACCCTCAGCCCCGAGGAGCTGATCCATTACGCCGCCGACAGGATGCCCTACTTCGCGGTGCCGAGATACGTGGAATTTATGGATAGCCTTCCCAAGACACCCACGGAGCGGGTACAGAAATACCAGCTCAGGCAGGCAGGCATCACGGCCAACACGTGGGACAGGGAAAAGGCAGGAGTCGAAGTGGAGAGATAGAACAAGAGGGGTGCGGTCTTGAGGGCCGACAAGGCCGCGCCCCAGTAAACCCGCACGAGAGCCGCCCCATTTCCCCCCTTGAAGGGCCGGGCTCGGTATGCGGACCTCACGAAACGGTGCCTCCAGTCCCCAGGCACAATTAGCGTGCCGCGCGAGGATTGCCTGGAGACGGGGAGGCTTCGTCTTCCTCATCGAATACACGCGCACCCGCCTCCAAGAAGAAAGAAATTCCACGGAGTGGTAAGAAGGATTCTTCCGGCTAAGCAGTAAAATACCTATATGCCGCTGATAAGAGAGCAGTCAGTCATCCGGTAATAAAACCTTATCTGCCTTCCCAATTTTATAGAAAACAAACGGTAGATCGCCCGATAGAAACGCTCCTTAGCTTCGGGTATAGTCAACAACGGGCTCGATTCTATGTGAAGAACGATACCGCTGGAGGGGCCTTCGAAAGAAAGCAGGTATCCGTGCGGATGGCAAGGCATGCTGGCATTGGGTAACACGAAAACCAAGGGAGGGTAAGGTGGGAGAGCAGATACTATCAGGCAAGACTGCAAAACGTGGAGAATAGCAGGCTGGCCGCTGCGAACCCATCATCCCCGCGATCTGTATCGCCGTCAGATATTGGCAGGGATCGGCCGGGCTTCGCCGGAAGGGAGTGTTAATTAGCCTGCATTCGCGCAAGGACAGGAAGGGAGGGTTGCATGTCCGAGAAATGGATTTACTGGCTTGAAGAATTGGGCAAGGAGCACAACGATCTGGTAGGCAAGAAGTGCGCCCATCTGGGTGAGATGAAAAGGATAGGCCTGCCGGTTCCGAACGGGTTTGCGCTCTCGGTGACTGCGTATTCCCACTTTATGGAGCAGACCGGCGCGGTCCGAGAGATCGGCGAGATGATCGATGCTTCCCATGTGATGCCCGACGATGTTGACGGTTTAACCAGGCTCAGCCACGCCATTCGTGAGAGCATAGAGGCGAAGCCCATCCCCGCCGACATGGAATCCGCCATTCTCGAGTACTACGACGGACTCTGCAAGAAGTGCAGCCGTGCGGAGGCGGCGGTCTCCACCCGTTCAGCAGGCGCGGTAAGCCATCCCGGCCAGTACGAAACGTATCTCAATGTGAAAGGGAAGACAGACCTCCTTGAAAAGGTGAAGAAGGTATGGGCGAGCACGTTCAATGCGCGTTCGGTCGCCTACCGCCTCAGGAAGGGTCTGCCAGTCGCTAGCGGGCCCATAGGGGTGGCAGTATTGGAGATGGTCCAGGCCCGGTCCGCGGGCATCGGCTTCAGCGTCGATCCCAATACGGGCGACGAAACGCGGATGATCATCGAGGCCAACTGGGGCCTTGGAGAGAGCGTCGTGAGCGGCGAACTGACACCTGACAGGTGGGTGCTGGACAAGGAGACGCTCGCAGTACGGGAGGCCATCCTCGGGAAAAAGGAAAAGACAACATGCTTCGTCGAAACCGGGGTCGTGACAAACGATACCCCGCCTGAAAAGAAGGCCGCCTTTTGCTGTACGGAAGAAGAACTGGCCGAGATAGGAAGGTTTGCGAAGGAACTGGAGAGGCACTTCGGCGCGCCCCAGGACATAGAATGGGCCGTGGCCGAAGACCGGCCCTTCCCCAACGTGGTTCTCTTGCAGGCACGGCAGGCGGTCGTCATAAAGAAAACCGCGAGCGACGCGGTTGTGGACATGATGCTAGGTATGTTCAGGACCTAAGAAGGGGGGATACCGGTTAGGGAATGAGGCACATTGGCAAGGGGCAGGACGCATCGGAGCAGGGATGAGAAACGCAGTACTACCCGATGGAATAAAAAAAAGAGGGGGAACTTGAATGCTAAAAGATGCATATGACCTGAGCTTTTATGAATTTGATGAGGAAAAAGATCCGAAGGAGTATGGGGTACTTCTGTGCGATGTTGTCCACGGAAGGCCTCCCATGAAACCGGCTTATATCGGCATAGGCTGGTACTGGTACTACCACGGCATCCGCTATGCGGCGGGAAATCTGAGTCTGCCCACCACGCACGGCTGGGACTCGCGCTTTGTCAACGGCTATCCGTACATCACGGCCATCAAGACAACCGCTGAAGAGGCAAGGGCGAGGGAGCCTGTCTTCAGGGAGAAGATCAAACCCTTTCTCGAGGATTTCGATGGTGTCTGGGGCCCCTTGAAGATGGATCTCATTAAGACGTACAAGTCCGCGAGAGAGTCACGGGGACTTAAGGAATGGGATGATATAAAGAGGCTGAGCAACCACGAACTCCTTTCCTTCTTCCTCGATTTCGCCTTCGACATAAACCGGAAGGAGGGCGAGACCCATTTCTACATGCTCATGGCCGCCTATTATATAAGCGGCCTTTTTCAAGAGACGTGGCGCACGATGTTCGGCATCGAGGCAGGCATCGACCCGAATTTTCACCGGCTCATGTCGGGCTTCGAGTCAGCGGACGTGGCATTTACCCGCGGCCTTTGGGACCTCGGACGGAAAGCGGTGGAGGCAGGTCTTGGGGACATCTTTAAGGGGACCGGGGATGAGACCGTGCTCGACGCACTGAAGGCGACCGAGGCAGGAAGGAAGTGGTCCGATGCCTACCACGAGTACCTCCTCGAGAAGGGATGGAGGACAGACCGTATGCACTCATACGATTACCCTTCATGGCTCGAAAAACCAAGCATAGGTATCGCACGTATAAAGTTCATGATGTGGGAGCCCGTTTTCCCCTTCGACGCCAATCGCGAGCGTATAACCGAGGAAAGGCAGGAGGCCGAGAAGGAGATCCTCGCCAAGGTGCCCGAGGCACAAAGGGCGGCCTTTGCCCTTCTCATGAAGGGCGCCCAGAAAGCGGGCTATTGGAGCGAGGACCACGGCTTCTACTGCGACCTCTATGTTGGCGCCATGGGCCGATGGATTTTGAGCGAGTTCGGCAGACGCTTCGCCCAGGCGGGGTGCATCGACGAGGCCGAGGATATCCATTACCTGCACCCGAACGAGATACGGAAGGCCGCGGTGCCCATGGGAAGGGTCAATCTCCGCCCCTATGTGGAGCGCAGGAAGAAATTGCACAAAAAGTACCTCGAAATGGAACCTGCCCCGTTTTTCGGCGACATCAGCCTGGCGCAGTCCATATTGAGAAGCGATCCGACCCTTTCGGTCTCAACACAGCTACCCATAGTGAGGGAAGAGCTGAAAGCCGACCTATACGGTGCGGCCGGCGCCCCCGGTTTCGCGGAAGGCACTGCCCGGGTCATCCTGAGCATCGATCATCTCTCCGAGCTAAAGCCAGGGGAAATACTGGTTGCTCCCGGTACCTCAACATCATGGACGGTCGTTTTCAGCGTCATTAAGGCGCTTGTGACCGACGGAGGAGGGGCCCTTTCCCATCCGGTGATCATGGCCCGGGAGTTCGGGATTCCCTGCGTGTCGGGCTGCGTGGAAGGCACGCAGAAGATCAAGACCGGCCAGAGAATACGGGTCGATGGCGACCGGGGAGTAATTTTCATTCTGGACAAGTAGGCGTATTATCCTCCCCTCGGATCGGGCCCGAGATTGGGCTGCACTCGCGGCCCGATCCGAAGGGAGGAACGAGTAAGAAGCGGTCTAGCCCGGATGGAAACGGGGGATCAGCAGAGGAAGATGAAAGGATAGTGCTCGGGGAAAAAGAAAAAATCGAATAAGGGAGGGGACTATGAAATATTATCAAAAATTGACCATTCTTTTGGGTTTGATCTGGGGCTTCATCGCTATCCAACGGATCGTCATCGCCATAATCATGCCTGCGATCCAGGCAGATATGAAGCTCAGCTACACCGATGTCGGCATGATCATCTCGATCACCGGCCTCATCTGGGCCTTCGGTACGATCATATGGGCCAGCATCGGTGATACCTACGGCCGGCGCCCGGTCATTGTGGGCTGCACGATCCTGGCTTCCGTCTTCTCTTGGATGACCGGCATGGTCCATTCGCTCAGTGGCATGCTGGCAATCCGTGGGATCCTCGGATTTTTCGAGGGAGGTCCCTGGGGTCCGGCTGTTGCCACGGTGGGGGAAGAAGCGCCTGAGGAGAAGAGAGGGATGCTCGTCGGCCTCATTCCCGGCAGCTTCTTTCTGATCGGTATCTGTCTGGGTCCCATGGCCGCCGTCTGGCTCCTGACGAAGTTCGGCGCGTGGCGGCCCGTTTTCTATATCATATCGATACCAGGGGTAATCCTCGCCCTTATCGCCGCCTTCTTCGTGCACGAGCCCCCTTCCGTCGCAGCGGGGATCAAGGCGCGTAAGGCAGGCCAGAAACGGGTTGTGTATGACCAGGGACATAAGGTGAAGCTGACCGACGTGCTCAAGTACAAGAACGTGATCGTCTCGACGATCAACAGCGTTCCCGTCATGGCGTGGCTATGGATCTATAGCGGCTTCTCCGCGTTGTTCCTCGCGAAAGTCCACCACCTGAACATGGAATCGATCGGTCTCGCCATGTCTGCATCGGGCTTGGGCGGCTTCATCGGTATGATAATGATGGGCCGTCTGTCCGACGGCATGGGGCGGAAGGTAGCGATCATGCTCTCCGGACTCCTCTGCTGCGCCTCCGGTCTCGCCATCATTGCAATGCCTGTAGGTACCGCCCTGCTCAGCTTCTGCATCCTTTTCTTCTTCTGGGGCATGTTCGGCGGCGCTTTCTTTCCCCTGTACTTGGGTACACTGCCTGCTGAAAGCGTCCCTCCGGAGTTCGCGGGAACGGCCGTCGGTGTTCCAACGGCGGTGGGAGAGATTATCGGCGCGGCAATCATGCCGACGGTCGCCGGGGCCCTTGCCGACATGTTCAGCCTCTACGCGCCCATGTGGATGGCCGCAATTGCGGGCCTCGTCATCATGCTGGTTTCTATGGCGTATGTGGAGACCGCCCCGAGTAAGGTTGCGAAGATGGCAAGAAAACCGACACGCGAAGACCATTTGCTCAGGCCCTTCAGAGGTAAATCGCCCGTATAGTACGGGATGTGTAGATATAAGGGCTTCAGATAACGGACAGGGGTCCCCTCGTGGCGGCACACGCTCGCCTTTTGGGGGCCCCTGTCCGTATACGAACAGACGGACGAAAAGACCGGAAGGACCGACGAGGACGCAATCAATGTCGGAGGTCCTCCCGTTGCCGTTCAAGGGGAGGTTGTAATAGGCGGTGTAATGATCGCCTAGTCCCGACGAGAGAAGATACGCCCGGAGAACCTGCTCGCCCTGAATCCCGCACCGGTAGGTAGCATAGGTGGGAACGGCCGAGGCCGCGACGAAAAGGGCGACCATAGTGGCGAAGACACCGGATACGACGACGAAGGCAACGCCTGTGACGATTCCAATAAGTAGAAGAGTCAGGGCGATCCCGGCCCAGGCAACGCAAGCCGCGAGGTTCTTCTTCGCCTGTTTCCCAAGATAGTCAGAAAAGAACACCTCTTTCACGGGTTTCTCCTGCGCCATACGTTATGCGCGGCTGTCACTGAGGTCAACAAAAGCCGGAAAAACCCATTAAAGTCATCTCGAAGCTTGACTTTAGCGGTTTAGCCAGCCTTACCCGGCTTTGCCGCTACTTTCAGGCAATCGGGCGCGATGGCGCCTGCCGCACCGTCAACATCCAGATTGACGAATTTCTGAAAGCGACTGCGGACTGCATCTTCCGGAATGGGTTGCAAACACAGGATTTTTACATTAATTCCGTGCCTGCATTTTGCCTGCAAATCGGTCTCAAAATGCCCTATTTTGCCCTATTTTTCCAGCTGCCTGTTTTTGGGGTGATTGGCGAAAGACCTTGAAATAACTTGCAAATATTGGTGGGCCGCAAAGGATTCGAACCTTTGGCCTCCTGATTAAGAGTCAGCTGCTCTACCGGACTGAGCTAGCGGCCCACACTTCGTGGTTGAGTAAGTTTTATAGCACAGCGGCGGCCGAAATTCAAACGTTTCTTCACTCATATTGCGGCGGTAGCGCGCATGGCGCCGCGCACGCGGGCCGCAAGGCACGGCCCCGGGCGCCGGCGGTTACGTGTTTACGCCTTCCGCTTCCAGCCTGGCCATGGAGACGGCAAAGAAGCCTTCCGCGTCCGGGCCGTGCTCGGCCTCGTAGGCCGAGACTATCTCTTCCACGAACCGCTCGCGCATGGCGTCCGGCACCATCCGGCTGTAAGGCATCCAGGTCGTCCGCACCCAGCCCGCCAGTCCGTCCCTGCCTTTGTGCAACATCGTCTTTGGCACGATCTCCACGCGCCTCGGAGCAAGCCCGGCAGCCTCCATCAGGCCCCTGTACTCCTCCGGGCCGTAAAAGGCCCAGGGGAAGGAGAAACCCTCGAAGAAGGGACGCCACGGGTCTTCCCCAATAACCCGGCTCACCACATCCACCATGCCCGCTGCGTTCCCCTTGCCTCCCATCTGGAGCAGCACCCTGCCGGACGGCCTCAGGGCGTGCCTGATCCTTACGAGCAGCGGGAGGTGGTCCGGCACCCAATGGAGGGCCGCGTTGGAGAAGACAACGTCGAACTCCCGCGAGAAATCGATGTCCCGTGCGTCGAGGCAGAGAAACGCAAGGCTGCGGCGGTCGTCCGTGAAGGATTTCTGCGCGTGGGCGACCATCTCCGGAGAGCTGTCGATGCCGAGAACGAAGCCGCTTGCGGGCGAGGAGTCGCTTCCGAGGGCGTCGGCTATCGCTGCCGTTATCTTTCCGTCGCCGCAGCCGATATCCAGGACCCTCTCGCCTCCCTTCAGGTCGAGCTTCGGTATAAGCTCCAGAGCCCATTTTTCCTGCTCCCTCGAATGCTTCGAATAATCTTCCGGGTCCCACCGGCACATAATTGCCCCTCGCCTGAAAATATCCATTTAATATCGCACGTAAAGGGCGCTAAAATAAAGCGGTGGACCTGTGGGCGCTCTAAGAAGAAGGAGGACTTTACCCACGGGTCTGTGTTATAAGAAACATATATACGCACTAGGCCGGAACAGGCAGAAAGTCTTCTTTGTCTCGCTCAAGGAGGATTGATCATGCAGGTTCGGCAAACGGTTGAATCGACCGCCTCCAAGAAAATCTCCCAGATCATAGTGAAGCTCCTCGACACATGCTCCGATGAGACGTTGGGCCAGTTGACGCTCCTTGCGGAAAAGCTTACAAAAAGGGAGGACGTCCTTACAGCGCTGCGGAGCATTAGAGAGATGCTGCGAAACCCCGATCACGCCATCCACAGGCTGTTCAGAAGGGTGACGGAGTACCTGCCTCACGACAGCAAGGTCAGGCTCTTCAATACGTTCTTCAAGAACGCCTGGTTCTCCGGCTGGCAGAAGAAGATGAAGGTCCAGGAGATTTACGGCTTTTGGCCGCCCTTCGCCATGATACTCAGCCCCACACTCAACTGCAATCTCCGCTGTAAAGGCTGTTATACGCTCGGATACGGGATGAGGCACGAATTGCCTTACGAGATCGTGGATAAGGTATTGAAGGAGTGCGAAGAGCTGGGCATATCGATCATCACGATACTCGGCGGAGAGCCCCTCGTCTATCCCCACCTCTTCAGGATGCTGGAAGAGCACCCCGACATCACCTTCCAGGTCTACACAAACGGCACCCTCGTCACCAGGGAGACCGCCAGGCGCTTCAGGGAGCTCCATACCATCGTCGTGATAAGTAACGAGGGATACGAGGCCGAGACGGACCAATGGAGGGGCAACGGCGTATACAAGAAGATACTGAAGGCCTTCGAGTACCTAACCGACGAGAGGGTGATAGTCGGCTCCTCCGCCACGGTCACCAGCAAGAATGTTGAGGTCGTCTCCTCCGAAGAATTCGTGGACCGCATGATACAGCTCGGCTCCATCATACAGATGTATTTCCTCTACATGCCTGTGAACGGCCGGAGCGATTTCTTGCTCCTTGTCACGCCGGAGCAGCGTGACCTCCTGAGGAGGAAGGTCGCCGAGTTCAGGCGTACAAAACCCCTTTTCTTCGTCGATTTCTGGAACGACGGCCCCCACGTCGAAGGATGCATCGCCGCAGGGAAGAAGTACTTCCACGTCAACGCAAAGGGGGACATCGAGCCCTGCGTGTACACCCACATCGCCACCCATAACGTGCGGGAGAGCACCCTCGCGGAAGCCCTTTGCAGCCCGCTCTTCAAGGCGATCAGGGAGAGGCAGCCGCACAACGAGAACCACCTGCGGCCCTGCATGATTATCGACAATCCGGAGATCGCCAGGGAGATCATAGAGGAGACTAGGCCGCGCTTCACCCATCCGGGGGCGGAGGAGATCTATACGCTTCGGGCGGCCGAGCTCGACGCGTACGCGCAAAGGTACGCAGATTTCATCGACCCCATTTGGGAGAAAGAATATTTATGCGCAAACGGCGCTGTCCGGGAGCGCATGGCCGGGGGGAGGCTTGAGGGGAGGGCCGGCAGGCGCGTGGCCGGGAAGGCTTGACCGGCGCGGCAAATTGAACGCTTTTGTTGACTTCAAGCCGTTTTTCGTGTTTACTTTAAGCACCGTTCCCCGGTAGCTCAACCGGCAGTAGCGGCTGGCTGTTAACCAGTAGGTTGCAGGTTCGAGTCCTGCCCGGGGAGCTTTTTTTGGTCCGTATATGATTTCAGGGGGTTACGGTTTCCGTGCCCGCTGTTTTTCTGTCCCGTCAACAATCATACACCCCCGGCTCCGCCGAAGGTGTATGATTGGCATGATCCCGACACCGGGGCTGCTTCGATAACGCTTACAACTCGGCCAGCCGGCAAGTACGCAATGCAGACTGCGGCATAGTGCACAGCCCACCCCAAACCCGCTCACGAAAAGCGTTAGTCGGATGCTCTGCTGCATCCAGCAGAGTCATTTATTGTACGAGATCTCCCATCGCCTGAAAACGGGCAGCCTGCGTCTTACATTGGTACGTATGTGGAACGTGGCGTATGCGCTGTCCCGGCGGGCGGCATGAACATCGTCTGCTGCATCAAGCAGGTGCCCGACACCGCCGACGTTAAGATAGACCCGGAGACCAATGCCCTCATCCGGTCCGGCGTCGAATCCATCGTCAACCCTTACGACCTCACGGCCGGGCAGGCTGCCGTCGACGTGAAGGAGCGCCACGGCGGAAAAGTCACGGTCATAACGATGGGGCCACCCCAGACGGAGGCGGCCCTGAGGGACTCTATCCATCGGCGCGGACAGGGCCGTCCTGCTCTCCTACCGGGCCTTTGCGGGGGCCGACACCCTCGCCACCAGCTGTACCCTTTCGCGCGCAATAGAGAGGCTCGGGCAGGACGCTGATCTTTGTTCCCGGTTCATGACCGTCCGGCAGGATGTCTTTTCTTGGAATCGCTGGCTGAATGTTTTTCTTTCAATGCACAATTATAATAATTATTGGTATATAATAATGATAGCTGAGGTGAAGGGGTTGGGGCCGATGGTCTCGATGGTGAAGATCGACCTCGGCGGCCCAACCAAAGACGGGGCCGTTTCTCAAAGAATTATGGACAGGACCTCCATAGGCCTACCCTGGAGATGGACGCTGTGTAAGCGGTACAACCGTACGGGGTAAAGGATACCTCTATGAGAGCGAGACATATTCTGGGAGAAAAGGGTGGGGTCTTTGCGCTTTCCTTATTTATCTTGCTCGTCGGGCTGGTTCTTGCAAATTGGTTTGCCTTATTGCACCATAGGACCGGGATAAGCTATAAACGCACGGTTATTACAGCCGAATGCGACAAAGTGCGGGGCGAGATCAGCCGGAAGATTGGTTCCCTGATTCATTTGACCCAGGGGCTGGTCAGTCTTGTAAAGATCCAACACGGGATTGCGGAAACGCAGTTTACGGCCATGGTGCAGGAAATTATGGCCAGTGAGCCCGGAATCAGAGATATCGTCCTTGCGCCCAATAATGTCATCCGATTCATCTACCCGATGAAAGGAAATGAACGCGCTTTCGGTTTGCATTATCTCAATATCTCAGATCAGCGTGACACGGTATTGAGGGCAATCCGGGAGAAAGCAACGGTCGTTGCCGGCCCGGTCAAGCTCGTGCAGGGCGGTGTGGGCATTATCAGCCGCACGCCGATATTCACGAGGGACCATTTCGGCGCGGAACGGCGCTACTGGGGCATCGCCTCTACGGTCATAGATTTCGACACCTTAATCAGAGGCGTCGGGCTTGCGAACGATACGCGCCGGAATATACGTTTTGCCCTTCGAGGCAAAAATGGTCTCGGTGCGGCCGGCGAGACATTCTGGGGAGACGGCGCGATATTCACGATGGACCCTGTGCTTATGGATATCACACTGCCTTCAGGAAACTGGCAGATAGCTGCGCTGCCCGCCAATGGATGGGCTGTATATAATCCACTGGGGTCATTATATTTCTGGGGCGGATGTATCCTCAGCCTGATTATTTCCGTCCTCTTTTTCCAACTTATTCGCATCAACAGTTTTCTTCGTCGGGAAATAGGGGTGCGGCTTGATGTTGAAAAAGCTCTGAAGCAGAGGAACCGGGCTCTCAAGATGCTCTTGCAGTGCAACAGCTCGGTGGTGCGGGCAGAGGATGAGCAATCGTTGTTCGATGCAATCTGCGAGATTGCAGTGGATTCCGCGGGCTACCAGCTTGCCTGGGTGGGCAGGGCGGAATCCGATCAGGCGAAGACTGTTCGGCCCATAGCCTTTCGCGGTTCAGGCGAGGGGTTCCTGGATAAGGCTCACGTCAGTTGGGCCGATAACGAATATGGCAGGGGAGCGGCCGGAATGGCGATTCGGACGCGCAAGCCCTTCGTCGGCAACAATATCTTAAGCAATCCAAATTTTGATGTATGGCGTGAGTTATTCTCGGCCCGCAGCTACCGGTCGGTCATAGGGATACCCTTAACGGTAGGCAATGAAGTCTTCGGGGCCTTGCTCATTTATGCGTTAGAAACCGAGGCCTTCGATTCCACGGAAGTGAGCCTTCTCGATGAATTAGGGAAAAATATCTCTCACGGGATAACGACGCTCAGGCTTCGGAAAGAGCGGGAAAGGGCCATGATGGCCCTTGAGCGGTCGAGGAGGGAATTGGAATTCAGGGTTGAGGAGCGGACGTCCGAGCTGAAGGCCGCAAAGGAACGGGCCGAAGCCGCCGACGAGATCAAATCCGCTTTTCTGGCGACCATGTCTCACGAACTGAGAACACCTCTCAATTCCATCATCGGCTTCACGGGGATCATTCTGCGCGAGCGCGTCGGACCCCTCAATGATGAACAGAAGAAGCAGCTGAATATGGTGCGAAGCAGCTCCCAGCACCTCCTCGCGCTGATCAATGATGTCCTCGACATATCAAAAATGGAAGCCGGACAGATGCAGCTGGCGCGGGAAAACGTCGATTTGCGCCAAATACTCGAAAAGACCGAGCGGAGCACGCGCCCGCTCGCCGACGGGAAAGGGCTTACTTTGGGTCTGGAAATTGCTCCCGAAGTGGATACCGTCATGGGCGACGGCAGGCGGGTAGAGCAGGTCCTCCTTAATCTGCTCAGCAATGCGATAAAATTTACCGAAAAGGGCTCGGTAAAGATCGTCTGCGAATCGGAAGAAGGCAACGTTGTCGTCAAGGTTATCGATACGGGTATAGGCATCAAGCCGAACGACATGGAAACCATTTTCGAGACTTTCAGGCAGATCGATTCAGGGTTGACCCGCAAGTACGAAGGCACGGGGCTGGGTCTCTCGATATCAAAAAAACTCGTGGAGTCGATGGGGGGAAGAATGTGGGCGACAAGCACATGGGGTTCGGGCAGCACCTTCGGTTTCTTTTTGCCCAGGGAGAGGAATAACCCATGAGGGCGAGAATTCTGATAATAGAGGATAATGAGCAAAACCTATATCTTATGAGGTATATCCTTGAAGATTGCGGCTACGAGATCCACTCTGCGCAGGACGGCAGAGAGGGGATCGAATCGGCCGCGTCGCTCCATCCCGATCTAATTCTCCTCGATATCCAGTTGCCTACCATGGATGGTTATACCGTAGCACGGCACTTAAGACAGAACCCCGCTCTCGCCGGTACGCCGATTATCGCCGTCACGTCTTATGCGATGCCCGGAGACCGGGAGAAGGCAGTAGATGCAGGCTGCAACGGCTATATAGAAAAGCCTATCGATCCTGATACGTTTGAGGTGCAAGTGGGGCAATATCTGGGGATGAGGGGGCATGGGGAGAGGCGGTCGTGAAAAAGGCCCTGATTGTCGATGACAACAGCGCCAGCCGTTACCTGCTGAAAAGCCTTTTAGAAGAAGAGTTTGAAGTCACCGAGGCAGAAAACGGCAAGGAAGCGTTGGATAAAGCTTATGCCGATCCTCCCGACCTGATCGTTTCGGACATTTTGATGCCGGTAATGGACGGCTACGCATTATGCCGTCAGTGTAAATCGGATGATCAACTGAAACACATACCCCTCGTATTTTATACGGCAACATATACGGAGCACAGAGACGAGGTTTTTGCTTTAAATCTCGGGGCGGATCGCTTCGTTCTAAAGCCTCAGGATCCCGATCTACTGATGAATATCTTGAAAGAGGTGCTGGAAGAAGACCATGTGGTCAAGCAAGCGACAATCAAACCCTTTGGGGAAGAAATGGAGCTGTTCCGGCAGCACAATGAAATCCTTTTCAGGAAGCTCGAAAAGAAGATGCTCGATCTGCAGGAGGCCGAGGGGAGATACCGGTCCGCCTTCGAGAACGCAATTGGGGGTATTCTCCAGACAAGCCCCGATGGGCGACTCCTCGACTTAAACCCGGCGATGGCGCTCATGTTAGGGTTCGAATCTCCAGAGCAGGCCATGAAGGAGATCGGGAAAGTTGCGGACCACTTTTACGAGAACCCCAAGGACCGCGAAAGGCTCAAGCAGCTTTTGGAATCTGAAGGCGTTGTTAGAAATTACGAGATGCACCTTCGTCATCGGGCCGGCCATACAATAATAGCAAGAATGAATGCCTATACCGTAAGGGACAAAGCAGGCTGCACGCTCTACTATCAAGGCGAGATGGAGGACATTACCGCGCGCAAGGCGGCGGAAGCAGCCTTACTGGCAAGCGAAGAGAAGTACCGAAGCATTTTTGAGACCACGCTGGAAGGGCTTTTCCGGACCACCCTGGATGGCCGCATCATAGCCGTCAACCCGGCGATGGCGCGTATATACTGTTTCGAATCATCGGAACAGATGGTTGCCGAAGTTCACGATATCGGGGCCCAGCTTTATGCCAACGGGGAAGACAGGAAAACGTACGTGTCCCTGCTGCGGAAGAAGGGCATTGTGCAGAACTTCGAGACTGAACACCGCCGGCGCGACGGAAGCACCGTTTGGGTGTCGGTCAATGCAATGCCCGTAAAGGACGAAAATGGGAAAATAGTTTACTACCAGGGGATGGTTGAAGATATCACGAAGAGAAAGCTGGCGGACGAAGCCCTGAAGGAAAGCGAGAGGCAATATCGCGAGCTTTATGATTTCTTAACCATACCGGCCTACGAGATGGATCTCGAAGGGAATATAACTTTTGTCAATCGCGCCGTTTATGAAGTTTTTCGGGGAACGGAAGAGGATGTCAAAAAGGGCTTTAACGCACTGCAACTGCTTCCAGACGAGGAGATTGAAAAATCGCGGAGGGATATCGAACGTCTGCTATGCGGAGAGCAAGTGGGGGCTAAGGAATATACATTAAGGAGGTTGGACGGGTCTGTCTTCCCTGCCATTGTAACTTCGAGTGTAATTTACAGAAAAGGCAAGCCTGTGGGGGTGCGAGGAGCGGTCATAGATATTACAGATCGCAAACGGATGGAAGATGATCTGCGGCGGAGTGAGGAGAAATACAGATTCCTGATCGACAATGCCAACGAAGCCATCTTGATCGTTCAGGATGGTTTGCTAAAATTTGCCAACCCCGCTTCGCTCATTTTTTCAGGGTACTCCAAAGAGGCGTTGCTGTTTAAGCCGTTTACTGAGTTCGTTTACCCTGAAGACCGCGAAATGATGAAAGAATACTATATGAAGAGAATCAGTGGCGAAGACGTGCCCACAAATTATGATTTCAGGATCAAGACGCAAGATGGATCTGTTAAGTGGATGACGGTCCGTACAGCTCTCGTTGAGTGGGAAGGCAGCCCGGCTACGTTGAACTTCCTGAGTGATATTACGAATCAAAAGAGGGCAGAGGACGCCCTGCGGGAGAGCGAGGAAAGGTATCGCTCTCTATTCGAGTACCTGCAGGACGCGGTCTTTCTGACGAAGCCCGATGGCTCCATCATTGAGGCCAATCAAGCTGCCTGCGCGATGTTCGGAAGGTCCGTGGATGAATTCAGGGCCGTCGGGCGCAGCGGCCTGGTGGATGCCTCCGATCCGCGCTTGAAAGCCGCTTTGGAGGAGCGGGCGCGCGCGGGTAAAGCGCGTGCAGATTTCACGATGATTCGCGCCAATGGCGAGAAATTTCTTGCGGACGTCACATCCACGGTTTTCACCGATATACATGGGCAGCAAAAGACCAGCATGATTATCCGAGACATCACCGAGCGCAAGGAAGCGGAGGAGGCATTACGAAATGCCGAGGCCCGTTACAGGAGCTATTTCGAGTTGCCGCTCATCGGCATTGCCATCATATCGCCGGAAAAGAGCTGGCTTGAAGCAAATGATCGCCTGTTGACCATTCTTGGGTATCCGTGGCAGGAGCTCAAAAAGATGACTTGGTCTGACTTGACATACCCCGAGGACCTTGCCGCGGATGTGGAGCAATTCAATCGCGTCTTGGCCGGCAAGATTGAAAGCTACATGCTCGAAAAACGTTTTATACAAAAAAACGGCGAGGTTATATGGATCAGCCTGGCGGTCGGCTGTGTGCGCAACCAACATGGCGCGGTAGACTATTTTGTTGCCTTGCTGGATGACATAACGGATCGCAAGGAGAGCGTTAAGCGCCTTAGGAAGTCCCTGGAGGCTACCATTCAGGCTATGACCGTGGCTGTTGAGACAAGGGATCCCTATACGGCCGGTCATCAACGCCGGGTGGCCGATCTGGCTAGGTCCGTCGCGGCGGAGATGGGTTTTGCAGCCGATCAGATCGACGGTGTCCACATGGCCGCGGTTATCCATGACATCGGCAAGCTTTCCGTGCCGGCCGAGTTTCTGAGCATGCCCAGAAGGTTGACGGATATGGAATACAGCATCATCAAGACGCATGTCCAGGCAGGTCATGTAATCTTAAAGGACATCGAATTTCCCTGGCCGATTGCGAGGATGGTCCTTGAGCATCATGAACGGATGGATGGGTCCGGGTATCCCCAAGGACTGACGGGAAATGACATTCTTATCGAGTCCCGGATCTTAGCGGTAGCCGACGTGCTGGAGGCCATGGCTTCGCATCGTCCTTATAGGCCCAGTTTGGGACTGGATGCCGCCTTGAGCGAGATTTCCGAGAACAGGGGTATTCTTTACGATCCCGAGGTTGTGGATGCCTGTCTGCGTTTATTCCGCGAGGGTTACAGGATCGTAGATTAGTATCTACTGAAGGCGGCAGGGTCGCTTCGTGCTGGACAGGCTGCCCCCGCCTCAACATCGAATGGCGCTTTTCCTTAACGATTACCAATATCAAAGCCACAACGGACAAACGCCCCATACGGGGCGAGAGATCCCCTCTCGTCTACGCGGGGTGCGGGCGGCCGTTTACGAGGGTATTCGGTGTCTGCTAACAGTCGATTAAGAAAAGAAAGAATAACAATAGCGTAAAGGCGGTGCCAAACGGTTACTAAAGACTTGCGACAAATGAGGCAGTCAAATTCGAGCAAGGACATAGCTCGTCCTCGGGTTGCTTTGTTGTACCGGCTCATAAGAAAGGAGAAGGCATACCGGAAAAAAGTTTGCTGAGCGTATTGCTCGGGGAGCCATGCGCGACGCTCGGCAAGCCCATCTGCTGAGTCAACATACATCGGACCTATGGGAGGCAGCTCCCATAGGTCCATTTTTATAATACCCCTCTTTCGGCTCTCGCCGTCAGCCTCCGGCATACGGTATGTCATCCCGCCTCGAAGGTACGAATAAGCCCGTACCCGAGAGAGACTTACTCGTTCTTCACCTCTCTGGAGTAAAGCAGCGGTGCCGTTCCCCTTGTCCACCCTCCATCCAGGACCTAGTATGGTGTAAGAAGACCGTAAAAGGAGCCACAATGAGCGAGCGGGCTTTCGTCTCCCGTGTACTGACCGTCCTGATCGTTATCCTGGGGTATCTCTCCTTCCAGGTGATCAGGCCGTTCCTGACGGCTATCATGTGGGCCATTATCCTTACGGTTGTCTTTTATCCGATGCATCAATTCATAGCAAGGTACATGAAGTCGAACACCCTTTCCTCCCTCATCAGCCTCTTCATCATCATTTTGATCATCGTCGGCCCGGTTTCCTATATCCTTTACCTGCTCGTCTCCGAGATAAGCAGTCTTGTATCGTACGTCGGCAGCAAGAGCCGGGGACTGTCGGTTGATCCGCTGATCATGTCTCTCGTAAAGAAGGTGCTCTCCCATTTTGGCGTGTCGAGCGCCGAGCTGACCAGGAGCCTGGCCCAGAACATTTCTCTCCTGGCGAAGAAGGCTGCTTCCCAGGTGCCTAGGCAGGCAGGCTCGGTCCTGACAGTGAGCTTCGATTCCCTTCTTATGATGGTTGCACTCTTTTTCCTTCTGAAGGACGGCCCGGGGGTCCTAAAGAGGGGGCTTGATTACATCCGTGTATCGAAGAAGAGAAAAGAGCGACTGAAGACGCAGGTGCAGGATATCATTGTCTCGTCGATCTACGGCGGAGTTTTCAGCGCCTTCGCCCATGGCATCGTGGGCGGGGTCGCCTTCGCCATCACGGGCATCCCCTCTCCGGTGCTGCTTGGCCTGGCCGCCGCCATAAGCTCGCTTATACCGCTGGCCGGCTCGGCCATCGTCTGGGGGCCCGTCATCATTTATCTCTTCATCATCGGCAAGGTCCTCAAGGCCGTCATTCTTATCGCCATCGCCGCAGCCATGATCCCGGCCATCGACAACCTTTTGAGGCCCTTCCTTGTCGGCACTAGGGGGCAGATCCCCTTCGTCATCATCTTCTTCGGTATCCTCGGCGGCCTTGAGTTCTTCGGGCTTATAGGACTCGTGATGGGTCCGCTGGTCCTCGCGGTCTTCATATCGCTCCTCACTCTCTACTACGAGATTTCCTCGGAGAATGGGGCAGACCACTAATGGACATTCACGTCCTCGTAGTCTTTGACGGTCCATGTTGGCAGATAGACGACCTTTCGCCGGCCTGGGGAACGCACCCGATGAAAAACATTTCCACGTGGCCCATCTATGTATTCACGGTCATCTGTCTTCCGTCGTTACTGACAACATCGCCGGTTAATGTCACCGACTTCCCCGTCTTTGCCTTCGTCGCCGCGAACACCGTTGTTACGACGGCGAGGCCGATTAAAACTGCCAATACGACCAATAAAGCTCTTTTCATCGCGGTTTACCTCCTTTCATTTGATGTTGGTGCTCAAATGAATGCATTTTACGATACCGACTGCGGTATACAGATGCCCGGTTATACGAATGTTTTCCATGCCGTTTCCATGCTTAGCCACTTCGTAAATTGATTATTCCGCCATGGCTTGTCGAGAACCTGCATTCCGTGAGCGTTATGTCGGTGACACTCCTTTTGGCGGAGGTCAAAGCCGGGCATCTCTTCCTGACGGACCAAGATGTGATTATATAAGCCTTATGCCCGACCCCGCGACACCGTTTCGGACCCTTGTGCCCTCTCGTCTCGACCGACTGCCCTGGAGCCCTTTTCACTGGAAGGTCGTTATAGCCCTTGGCATCACTTGGCTGATCGACGGTCTCGAAGTTACCCTCATAGGCTCCATAAGCGGCGTGCTTCACGACGAGGCCACGCTGCACTTCAGCGCGGGCGAATTGGGCCAGATAGGCTCGTTCTATCTGATCGGCGCCGTCACGGGCGCGCTTTTCTTCGGCCATCTTACTGACGTGATGGGCCGGAAGAAACTTTTCTTCGTTACCCTGGCCGTATATCTGAGCGGGACCCTTCTGACTGCCTTCTCCTGGAACCTGTGGAGTTTTGTCGCGTTTCGGCTAATTACCGGAGCCGGCATCGGAGGGGAGTATTCGGCGGTCAACTCCGCGGTTGACGAACTCATTCCTGCCAGGGTCCGGGGACGGATCGACCTCATCGTGAACGGGAGTTTCTGGCTGGGGGCGGCGGCGGGGTCAGCGGGATCGCTCCTGTTGCTCGATCCCCACATTTTCCCTATCGATATCGGCTGGCGCCTCGGGTTTGGCGTCGGCGCCGTCCTCGGGCTCATTATCCTCTATTTTCGCACGAGCATACCGGAAAGTCCCCGCTGGCTGATGACCCATGGCAGAGAGCGTGAGGCGGAGGAGGCGGTCAACGCCATCGAGGCGGAGATCGAGAAGGAAACGGGAAAACCTCTGGAGCGGCCGGGGGAGGAGATCACGATCCATCCGGGCAGAAGGGTGAGCCTTAAGACAGTCGCGAAGGCCATGTTCGTGCAGTACAGGCGGCGCTCGATCCTCGGCTTTTCCCTTATGGTTTCACAGGCTTTCCTTTACAATGCGATCTTCTACACCTACCCCCTCGTCCTCATCACGTTCTACCGGGTACCGGAATCCCGTACGGGCCTCTACCTCCTGCCCTTCACAGCCAGCAATTTCCTGGGGCCCCTTCTTCTAGGCCACTTCTTCGACAGTATCGGTCGGCGTCAGCTCATTTCCTGCACTTATGCCCTTTCTGCGCTGCTCCTGCTATTCGCGAGCTGGCTTTTTGTCACGGGGAAAGTCTCCGCCGCCGGCCAAACCATCATGTGGACGCTTATCTTCTTCTTTGCCTCCTGTGCCGCCAGCTCTGCCTATTTGACGGTGAGCGAAATCTTCCCCCTGGAAATCAGGGCGCTCGCGATAGCCCTTTTCTATTCGATCGGGACCGCAGCAGGCGGGGTTTGTGCCCCATGGTTGTTCGGCGCCCTCATAGGGACCGGGTCGCGGCTCAACGTCACCTATGGATATATGGCGGCATCGCTGCTGATGATTGCAGCCGCTGTCGTCGAAGCCGTATATGGCGTCAAGGCAGAACGGGCGTCCCTGGAACAGGTGGCTGAGCCGCTCTCTGCACAAGCGTAGATGTCTAAAGCGGTGTTGAAGGATGACGGTCGGACGGCGGCCCAGCTTTGCACGGCTGGCCTTCATCGCCAAAAAATGTTTCGTCATTTCCCTTATCGGCTTCATATTTGTTCTGGCCTTCGGCAATGGGTCTCACACATGTTTCTGCAGACGGTAAATGTCTCTTATCCCCACAAGCCTTTAGCTGATACCGGGGAGGATTACATATGAAGGTCGCTCCAACGATATAGGTGACCTCCTTCTCGAAGCCGGGAAGGATGGCCTGAAGGAAGGCATTACGGATAAGATTGAGGACGGCTTGGCCGTGCTCACATCTTGAATCTCATATTGACACGCGGTGGTCCATACCTATATTGAGGTTAAGCAACCGTCATGCCGGTCAGACGGTATACAAAATCAAGGAGGCACATAATCATGAAGCGAGTATTGGTTCTTCTCGTTTTACTAGCGTTTGCGTCACCCGTCGTTATCGGCTGCAGCCACATGACGGGCGAAACGGCCGGCCAGGGGCTCGATGACTCGGTCATCACGAGCGACATAAAAGCCAAAATCGTTAAAGACCCCGAGCTCAAGACCTTTGCCATCGACGTCTCTACCTATCAGGGAAACGTTACGCTCTCCGGTCAGGTACCGAACATGGCTGCGGAGCAGCGCCTGATCGAGATGGCCCGGGACACGAAGGGCGTGAAATCGGTAAGGACCAATCTGCGCTTGGCAGGGGCAGCCCAGGGCGGCACCGGGATGCCGCCTGCCGGTGAGGCAATGTCCGCTCCGGGCACGTAACCGGAACAAGCCAAAGCACCACCACTCAGAAGCATGAGGAAAAGACGACCGTCGAGACAACGCCGAACAGATAGGAAGAACCGGAGGCCCTCAGGGGGGAGAGGTTCAGCCACATTGACAGGGAGTTACGTTCCACGTACCCCTGTTTTTCTGTCTTCGCGAGATCGGCAAGGATCGAGGTGACTTCCCCGGATCTTCACTCTCTTTTTTCCAGGAAAGGCCTAAAGGGGCGGTACAGTGGATCGCCGATCAGCACCATCTGCCATGACCAGAAAGGGTTCGAGAGCATATAGCATTCGACGAGGGTATTTCCGTCGAGGAGGCAACCGAAGAAAACCTCCGGCTGCGGAAAGGACTGAAGATAGGGTTCAGCCACCGGGCCGAGCGTCGCCGCCACCCCCTTCTCCAACATTTTCTTGCACCATACGGTGCTGGGACCTGGCTTCAGGGTGGTGCATTCGGAACTCGCTACGTGGAACCCGACGGCTCCCCTGACCCATGTAAAGGCGTCGATGTATTTTCCCAGACTGTACCAGCCGCAGTACAACGCCGCGTCCGGTGCCTGACCGGGTTCGAAAAGGGCCTCGCGCTCATCGAGAACAACCGACATGCGTCCGCTCTTTTCCACCATACGGGCCGTATCGTGCAGCGCACGGTCGTATATCTGGTATGGAGACAGATCCTTGCCGCCTTTTTCCGGCCATCTCGCGTCGAAGTACGCTTTTCCGGCCAGGCCGTGGGCCTCCGCAAAAAGGCTGTCGTCGATGATTCGATAGACGGTAGCTTCGGTAGGCCCATCGAGGCGACACACGGCGAGAGCTTTCTGCGGCATGCCGGGCACACTTTTTCCCCGGAAACCCACAAAGTACCTGTTCGGAAGCCAGCCCTCCAGGGAATATGAGTTTTCCATCACAAGGGCGATCTCCGAGTCGACGGAGGCCCCTTGCCGCACCTTGCTCACCCTGGAGATCTCGTTTTCTATTCGGGCGATATCATCCTTGAGCCCTTTT
>Ga0326727_10009971_pt1 | contig 22934 bp, 20 predicted proteins | sample MB2enrmetagenome_FD_207643 | JGI IMG/M metagenome (GOLD analysis project Ga0326727, IMG submission 207643) | Lab enriched peat soil microbial communities from McLean, Ithaca, NY, United States - MB29MY | ecosystem: Environmental > Terrestrial > Soil > Wetlands > Peat | place: USA: New York...
CGGGTGAGGATCTGCACCGGGCCGCGGGAGCGCATGTGCATCTTGCCCGCGACCATGTGGTGGAGCTTCTGGTAGTAGATCACGCCCATGAAAATCTCGGCCTCGAACCGCCGGCCGGTGAGGCCGTCGTACAGCGTCTCCCGGCCGGAGGCGTGGAAGCCAAGCCGCTGGAGGCCCTCGCGGAGCGCCTCCTCGCGCGTCCCGGAGAACGCGGTCCCGTCGATCGTGCGCCCCTCGAGCGCGCCGACCTTGCCGCCGAGCATCTCGAGGACGTGGGCGACCGTCATGCGCGAGGGGATGGCGTGCGGGTTGACGAGGAGGTCCGGCGTCATCCCGCTTCGGGTGAACGGGAGGTTCTCCTGCAGGACGGTGAGCCCGATGACCCCCTTCTGGCCGTGCCGGCTCGCGAACTTGTCGCCGAGCTCGGGAACCCGCTGGTTGCGGACCTTGACCTTGACGAGCTTGGAGATGTTCTCGCCCTCAGTGAGGATCACGTTGTCGACCCAGCCGGACTCGCCGAAGCGGACCGTGACGCTCGTCTCGCGCCGCTTCTGCGGGGTCAGAAGGTCCGTCTTCTCCTCGAGGAACCTCGGCGGGCTGGTCTTTCCCACGAGCACGTCGCCCTCGGCGACCTCGAGCTCCGGGAAGATCAGGCCGTCCTCCCCGAGGTTGCGGTAGGCGGTGTCGACGCGGGCGCCCGCGACGTCCGGCCTCGGGATCTCGAAGCGGTCCTCCTGGCCGCCCGGATACTTGCGCTCCTCGCCGCGGTAGGTCCTAAAGAACGACGAGCGGCCGAGGCCCCGGTCGATCGCCCCCTTCGAGATCACGAGGGCGTCCTGCATGTTGTACCCCTCGTAGGAGAGGATCGCCACGACGAAGTTCTGGCCGGCGGGCCGCTCGGTGAAGTGGACGTAGCGCATCGTCTGGGTCTGCAGGATTGGCGCCTGGGGGTAGTGCAGGAGATGCCCGCGGGTGTCGGGCCGGCGCCGGTAGTTGACCGACTCGACGCCCAGCGCCTGCTTGGCCATCCCCGAGCCCATCGTGTTGCGCGGCGCGGCGTTGTGCTCAGGGTAGGGGATGAGCCCGGTGCAGACCCCGAGCATCAGGTTCGGGTCGATCTCCAGGTGCGTCACGCGCTCGGAAAGGAGCCCGACCGCCGGGAACTCCGCTTGGCAGAGCCCGCAGGCGACCAGCGGCGGGTCGCGCTTCTCACCCATCGAGGCCCAGCGCACGTCCGAGCGAGAGAGCGCCCGCTCGCACTTCGGGCACCGGTCGGGGAACTCGAGCGGGTCGACCGCGATGAGGGAGTCCTCCTCCTCCTCGGCGTCGGCCCACTCGACCTTGCCTTGGCGGATCAGGTCGCTGAACGAGAGCGTCCCCCGGGCCAGGTCGTCCAGGTCCCCGTGGGATACGCGGGGAACCCCGCCCTTCACGACGATGAGGGGACGGCGGAGGCGGCCGGAGTCACTGTGGACGATGACCTCGTTCATCACCTCGTCGTAGCGTGCGTTGATCTCGTAGGTCCGGTCGCCGAGCGTGGGGCTCAGCGTGCCCGTCCGGCGGCGATCGCGAATCTCGCGGACGAGCTCGAGCGGCTGGGAGTGGAGGCCGACCAGGTTGCCGTTGACGTAGACCCGCGCGGCGCGCTTGCCCTTCGGCGCGGTCGCTTCCTGGAAGACCTCGGGCCCGATCTCGCGGGTGTTGAGGTCCCGGAGGATCAGGGCGACCTCCTCTTCGTCCGCCCCCTCGGAGACGTCGACGCACAGGGCGTAGTTCTTGACGAGGCCGCAGTTCTGCCCCTCGGGGGTCTCGTTGGGGCAGAGCCGCCCCCACTGCGTCGGGTGAAGGTCCCGCGCCTCGAAGTGCGGCTGGCTGCGGGTGAGCGGGCTCGTGACCCGCCGCAGGTGACTGATCGTCGACATGTGGCTCGTCCGGTCGAGCACCTGGCTCACGCCGGCGCGGCCCCCGACCCAGTTGCCGGTGGCGAGGGCGTGGACGAGCCGCTGGGTGAGCAGGTCCGGACGGATCGCGCTCGCGATGCGGAGGTCCTTCTTGCGCGCGAACGACCGCTCGAGCTGGTACTTCAGGTCCTTGAGGAGGAGGGAGAAGGCGACCCGGAACAGGTCCTCCATCAGGTCGCCGGCGAGCTTGAGCCGCTTGTTGGCGTAGTGGTCCTTGTCGTCCTCGCCCCGGACCTTGAGGTGGAGCTCGAGGACGGTCCTCGCCATCCGGGCCAGGTAGAGCGCCTTCTTCAGGCGGTCGGCGCGCGTGTCGCCGAGGTGGGGGAGCAGCGAGCGGTCGAGGATCCCGTCGACCTTCCGCTGGCGGTACTCCTTCGCCTGGCCGGTCGCGAACTTCTTCTCGAGGAAGAGGAGGGCGTCCTCGGTCGTGAGGATCCCCTCGGGTGGGTAGAGCTTCTTCGAGACGCACTCCTCGAGGTTGACGTTGAGCAGGTGCTTCATCGTCTGGACGAACGGCTCGTCCAGCGGGAGAAGCTCGCCCAGGACCGCCTGGAAGATCTCCTCGTCGTTCTTCATCCCGAGGGCCTTCATCAGGATCACGAGCGGGATCTGGCCGCTCGCCGTCGGGACCGAGACCTGGAGGACCCCGTCCTTCTTCTTCTCGACGACCGTGAGCGAGCGGTAGCCTCCGCGCTGGCTGAACACCTTCGCGCTCTCGATCGGCGTCCCGTAGCGCTCGTTGAACTCCGCGAAGATCCGGTTCGGAGCGAGGTCCTCGAGGCTGATGATGACCCGCTCGGTCCCGCCGATGACGAAGTAGCCGCCCGGGTCGAGCGGGTCCTCGCCGTACTCGACCAGCTTGGCCCGGTACTCCTCGTCCGAGAGCCAGATCTGGTCATCCTCCGTGATCTTGTAGCGGTTGAGGTTGCACGGCCGGCTCTTGACCATGATCGGCAGGTCGCCGATGTGGACGTCCTCGGGGGCCCGCTCGACCCCGTTCTCGACGACGGTGACCTTGAGGTATATCGGCGCCTGGTAGGTCAGGTTGCGGAGGCGCGCCTCCATCGGCGTGAGCGTGGGCTTCGACCCGACCGGCTCCTTGACGAACGGAGCGCCGATGAAGATCGTCGGCTCGGCGGAAGGGGGCACGACGCCGCGGGCGTCGCGGCGCCGGCCGACGCGCACGGAGATCGAGCTCTTCGTCTTCTGGACGTCCAGGCGGATGACGCCGCGCTCGGCCGAGTCCTCGCTGACCCGGGCCTCGTCGACGATCCGCTGCATCCTCGAGTTCGGGTTGTCGCGGGTCGGCAGGAAGTCGTTGAAGCTCGCCAGGTGGTGGTTGACGATCGACCGCTCGCGGAAGAACGCGTCCACGATCTCGCGCATCGCCCTTTCACTCCTCCCGGCCGGAGAGGACGATGACACGGTAGGCGATCGCCTCGCCGGCCGTCACGCTGGGGCGCCGGACGCGGACCAGCCGGCCCACGAGGCGCTCTCCCGATTCCTTGAGCGCGACGTACTTCGGGTCGGTCTGCAGGCCGGGGTCGGTGACGAGGATCTTCGGGAGCCGCTCGACCGGCGTCGCGATCTCGGCGAGGACCGCGGTGGTCTCCGCCTCGGTCAGGATCTCATGAGGAGGTGCGAGGTGGTGGGCGACGAACGGCCGGGGGGCCGGAGGCGTCGCGGCGGCCCGGGACGACTTCGCGCGGGAGCGTGCGGACGGCGTCATGGTGACCTCAGGGGAGCGGTCCGGGCCCGGGGGGATGTTCGGACCGACCGCGCGCCCCGCGCGGACCGGCTCGTTCGAACCCCCGACCATCTGGTTAAAAGCCAGATGCTCTGTGCCGGGCCGCCGGTACGACCGGTCGGCCGACCGGACTGAGCTACGGGCCCGATCCTGCTCCGCCGAAGGGCCACCCGGGCACGGTACTTCAGTCTATCTGGCTCCACACTCACTGCACGCTCTCCAAGCTCGAGATGATCGACCAGATGGCGGTGCGCCCGTGGGTCGGCAGGTTCGGGTCGTTCGCAAGGTCGTCCAGGGCGTAGACCGCGCTGGCGATCCGCACGTCGAGGGGGACGGCGGACTTCGAGAGCTCGTCCTTGGCGGCCAGGGCCCTGCGGCGAACGTTGCGAGGGACGCTGGCGTCGTCGGCGAGCTCGACCAGGGAGCGGAGCGCTTTCTGGACCTCGACGCCCCGGGGGGCGACGGCCGCCGCCGCCGTCCGTTCGGGGGAAGGCGTCGCGGGACCGCTCATACGATGTGGGTCTCCCCCGCCTCCTTGTAGGCGGTGACGACCAGGAGGGTCATCGTCTCGCGGATCCCCTTCACGGAGGGCAGGCCGTGGAGCACGAACTCCTTCAGCTCCTCGTAGTGCGGGAAACGAACCTTCAGGAAGATGTCGGTGTCCCCGGTGACGAGGAAGACATCCTCAACCTCGGGGAACCGTGCGACCTCGTTCGCGACGCCATCGGCCTCGGCGGTCTCGACCTTCAGGGCGATCAGAGCGACGACGTGCTCGTCTCCCCAGACCTTCGTGAAGGCGGACTCGACCGCGCGGCTCACCGGCGGCCTGGCTGTGGACGGCTTATCCATGGAAACGAACCTCAAGCGGAGCTGCGGATGCCGACTCCCTAGCGGCCTACGACGCCGGGGCGGACTCGAACTCCTCTTGCAGGTCGTTGACGACCTGATCGATCACGCTACCGGTATCCTGCGCGCGGTACTCCCGCACGCCGCCGGCCTCGCTCGACACCCGAGCCAAGAGGTCGGCCGGTCCTCGAAGGAACTCGACGCTGCAGATGAACTCCTCCATTGATTGCCGGGCCCCCGTCCGGCCGAGCGGGCCGACATAGGCCCACTATATATCAGTTCGCAGAACCGCTGCTGACGGATCAGGGTCCGTACGTGCTCGCGACCCGTCTCCCCCGGGAGGGCGGGGCACCGTTATCTTCGGGGGGTCGGTCGACGGGCGTGGCGAGTTCGAGGGCCCGAACGAGCCGGGTCGAGGTCCGCGTCGAGCTGAAGCCCGAGGTCGCGGACGCCGAGGCCGAAAGTGTCGCGCGGTCGCTCGCCCTCCTCGGCGTCGGCGGGTTGCGACGCGTGCACATCGCCCGCCTGTTCGAGCTTGAGTTCGAGGGGGTCGACCCCGCGGAGGCGGGGCGCCGGGCCAAGGTGGCGGTCGACCGGCTCCTCGCCAACCCGGTGATCCACCGCGTCGCGATACGGCCGGTGCCGGAGCCGGGCCGGTGACCGACTGGGCCGAAAGCGTCGAGTCGGTGGCGGTGCGGGGGCTCTCCCTCCGCGCGCTCGAGAAGGTCTCCGCGGGGCGCGGCCTGGGGTTCTCCCCTTCCGAGCTCCAGCGGATCCAACGCTACTACGCCCGGGAGGGACGCGACCCGACGGACGTCGAGCTCGCCGGGCTCGCCCAGAGCTGGAGCGAGCATTGCAGCTACAAGAGCTCCCGACCGTTCCTCCGCCGCGCCTTCCGCGGCCTCCGGGACGGGCGGCGCGTCCTCGGCACGGGCGATGCCGGCGTCATGCGCTTCCCGGGGGGCCACGCCTACGCCTTGAGGATCGAGTCGCACAACCACCCGTCCGCGGTCGAGCCGTACGGCGGGGCCGCGACCGGCATCGGAGGGATCCTGCGGGACGTCCTCGCGGTCGGCGCCGAGCCGGTGGCGCTCACCGACCCATTGTTCTTCGGGCCGCTCGACCTGGCCCCGGAGCGGGTGCCGAGCGGGGTGAAGTCCCCGCGGTTCATCGCCTCGGGGGTCATCTCAGGGATCCGCGACTACGGCAACCGCGTCGGGGTCCCCACGGTCTCCGGGCTCATCGCCTTCGACCCCTCGTTCGTCGTGAACCCTATCGTGAACGTCGGATGCGTCGGGTGGCTCCAAGGCGGCCGACCGCTCCCGAACCGCGCCCGCGCCGCGGGGGACCGGCTCATCCTCGCGGGGGGACGCACCGGCCGCGACGGGATCGGCGGGGTCGCCTTCGCCTCGCGGGAGCTCGACGAGGAGAGCGAGACGGCCTCGCGCGGGGCGGTCCAGCTCGGCAACCCGATCCTCAAGGAACCGCTGATCCGGGCCTCGCTCGAGGCGTTCGAGCGCAACCTCGTCCAGGGGCTCAAGGACCTGGGCGGCGGAGGCCTCGCGACCGCCTCCGGGGAGCTTGTCCACGCCGGAGGCCTGGGCTCGACGATCGACCTTGCCCGGGTCCCGCTCCGCGAGACCGGCCTGCGGCCCTGGGAGACCTGGATCTCCGAATCGCAGGAGCGGATGCTCTACGACGTCCGCCCCGAGGACGTGCCCGAGATGCTCGAGGTGTTCCGTCGGCGGGACGTCGAGGCGACCGACATCGGGGAGGTCGTTCGGGGCCCGTATGAGACGCTCACCTGGAACGGCCGGCCCGCGGCCCGGCTCCGCCTCGCCTTCCGGATATCGCCGACGGAGCTTCGGCGTCCGCGAAAGGCTCCGCGCCCCGAGGCCCGACGGGCCCCTCGCGTGCCGGACGCCGACCTCGCCCGGACGGTCGAGGGGCTGCTGCTCGCGCCGGACGCCGTCTCGCGCGAATCGGTCGTGCGCGTGTACGACCACGAGGTCATGGGCCGGACGATCGTCAAGCCCCTGCAGGGTGCGGTCCGGTCCCCGTCGCATGGCGACGCGGCCGTCCTTCGGCCCCGGTCCGAGAGCCGGGCCGGGCTCGCGGTGACGACCAGCGCGCAACCGTGGGCCTGCCGCGACGACCCGTTCCGCGGCGCGGTCGCGGTCGTCGAAGAGGCCGCCCGGAACCTCTACGCGGTGGGGGCGAGGCCGGACGCGGTCTCCGACTGCCTCAACTTCGGCTCCCCCGAGAACCCGAGGGTCGCCCACGACCTCGACCTCGCGACCCGGGGCCTCGGCTCCGCGGCCCGTGCGCTCGGCATCGCGGTCCCGTCCGGCAACGTGAGCCTCTACAACGGAGGGCTGGGCCGCGAGATCCCGCCGACGCCGGTCCTCCTCGCCACGGGCATCGTCGCCGACGTCGCCCACGCCATCACGAGCGACCTCAAGGCTCCCGGCGACGCGCTCTACCTTCTGGGTCGTTCCCGGCCCGAGCTCGGGGGCTCGCTCTGGGCGAGGCGGCGTGGGCGGCGAGGGCTCGCCGTGCCGCCGGGCGACCCCGCGGGACTGCGGCGCCTGGGGGAGAGGCTCCTCCGGGCGTTCTCCCGCCGCGAGGCGGTGGCCGCGCACGACATCTCCGACGGGGGCCTCGGGGCGGCGCTCGCCGAGATGGCGTTCGGGGGGGCGCTGGGGTTCGATGCGGACCTTGCGGCGACGGGGCTCCACGGCCCGGGCCTTGCGGCCGTCGCCGAGGGAGGCTCGCGGTTGGTCGTGGAAGTGCCTCCGGCCCGCCGGAAGGCGTTCGAGCGAACGCTTCGCGGGAGCCCCATTGCCCCACTAGGGGCCGTCGGGGAGGCGGACGGGATCCTGCGCTGGGGCGCCCGGGAGGTCGCGCGGCTCGACCTCGCGGAGCTCTACCCGCGCTGGCGCTCCGCCCTCGTGCTTCCGTAAACGCCCGTGACCGTCACCGCGCTCGTCTCCGGCGGCAAGGACTCGGTCTATGCGGCCTACCTGGCCGACAGCCAAGGATGGCCCGTCGACGAGCTGCTCACGTTCGCCCCGAGCGACCCGGAGTCGATGCTGTTCCACACGCCGAACGTCAGCCTCGTGGCGCTCCAGGCCGAGGCGTGGGGGAAGCGGCATCGGCTCGTACCGATCGCCGGGCGTGGCGAGGCCGACGAGCTCGACGCGCTCGACCGGGCCCTCGCGGGCTCGCGGGGCCCCGTGGTCACGGGGGCGATCGCCTCGTCCTACCAGTGGGCCCGCGTGGTCCGGGCCGCCGACCACCACGGACGCCGGGTCTACGCGCCGCTATGGCGTACCGACCCGATGCGGGTCGTCCGCGAGGAGATCGCCGCAGGGCTCGACATACGCTTCGTCCACCTCGCCGCGGAACCGCTCCCGGCCGAATGGGTCGGCGAGCGCCTCACGCTCGACCGCCTCGCCGAGCTCTCCCGGTTGGACCGGGAGGTCCGCGGCGTGAACGTCGCGGGCGAGGGGGGCGAGTACGAGACCCTAGTCGTGGACGCGCCGTTCTTCTCCGCCCGGATCGTCGTCGACCGGGCGAGCACGGTCGTCGACCGCTCTACCGCGCGACTCGTCATCTCCAGCGCACACCTCAAGAGAAGGACGGAGGTCGGACCGGCGAGCACCTCCCTGTGACACGACGCGGCCGACCCCTACGGCTCGACTCCCTCTCGCCCGAAGCGCGCGAGGCGGCCGCCCGCGCCCGACGCGCCCTGGGGGACCGGCGGGCGACGCCGAACGTCGCCTGGATCTCCGCGCTCTCCGGGGCGAACCGGAGGGAGATCGGCGAGGTCTTGGAGGAGCTCGAGGCGCTCCTCCCTCTCGAGGAGGAGATCCGCCACCGCCACCTCGCCGCCGGGCGTGAGGTCTACGCTCAGATCTGCGCCCCGTTCGAGCTGTTCGCGCTCGTCCGACTCCTTCGTCCGGAGCACATCATCGAGGCCGGGGTCAGCAGCGGGGTCTCCAGCGCGCACTTCCTGGCCGCGCTCCGGCGCAACCGGCGCGGAAGGCTCCACTCGATCGACCTGCCCGTCCGCCAGCGAGGGGTGGCCCTCGGCCGGCGGGAGCCCCGCGTGGCGGTGCCCCCAGGTCGGACCACCGGCTGGGCGGTCCCGGAGCGCCTGCGGGAGCGCTGGGACCTGCGGATCGGACCGAGCCAGGAGCTCCTGCCCAAGCTCGTCGCCGAGCTCGACGGGGTCGGCCTCTTCCTCCACGACGACCTCCACACCCCGGCCCACCTCACCTTCGAGCTCGACACCGTGCGCGCCAAGCTCGCACCGGGAGCGGTCGTCCTGGCCGACAACACCCGATGGACCGGCGAAGCGTTCCCCCGCTTCGCGCGCGCGGTCGGTTCCCGAGTCGTCCGGCGGGGGCGGGGTGACCTGGTCGGCCTGCGCCTCTCGGGCGCTCCCCCACCGTTATAGCGCCCCCGCCCATCCAACACCGATGGCCGCCGCCCGATCGCCCGGCTCCGGGCTGAAGGAGACGACCCCACTCGCGCCGGGCGACGCGGTGGTCGAGGCGACCCGGCGCTGGGAGGCCGAGGTCCTCGCCCCGGTCCTAGGGAAATCCCCCGAACGTCGACCGACGTTCGCGACGCTCGGCGGGATCCCCGTCGAGCGGCTGTACACGCCCCGCTCGGCGCCGGGCGGGCCGGCCCGTCTCGGCTACCCGGGCCGCCCGCCGTACACGCGCGGCATCCACCCCACGATGTACCGCGGCCGCCCCTGGTCGATGCGGATGTTCAGCGGGTTCGGCTCCCCCGAGGACACGAACGCCAGGTTCCGTTACCTCCTGGCGCACGGCGAGAGCGGCCTCTCGATCGCCTTCGACGACCCGACCCTCTACGGGATCGACGCCGACGACCCCGAAGCGGTGGGTGAGGTCGGCAAGTGCGGCGTGAACGTCAGCTCGCTCGACGACATGCGTCGGCTCCTGGACGGGATCCCGCTCGCCAAGGTCACGACGAGCATGACGATCAACGCCCCGGCGAACGTCCTCTGGGGGATGTACCTCCTGGTCGGGCGCGCCCACGGCGTCCCGTTCTCGGCCCTCGGGGGAACGACCCAGAACGACATCCTGAAGGAGTACATCGCCCAGAAGGAATTCCTCTACCCCCCGCGTCCGGCGGTGCGGCTGGTCGTGGACACGATCGAGTACGCGACCCGGCACACCCCCCGCTGGAACCCGGTCTCGATCTCGGGCTACCACATCCGAGAGGCCGGCTCGACCGCCGTCCAGGAGCTCGCCTTCACGCTGGCCGACGGCCGGACCTACGTCCGCGAGGCGATCGAACGGGGGCTGGACGTCGACGAGTTCGCTCCGCGCCTGTCGTTCTTCTTCAACTCCCACAACGACCTCTTCGAGGAGATCGCGAAGTTCCGCGCCGCGCGCCGGCTCTGGGCGGCCGTGATGAAGGACGAGTTCGGGGCGAAGCAGGAGCGGTCGCGGTGGCTGCGGTTCCACACCCAGACCGCGGGCTGCTCGTGCACCGCCCAGCAGCCCGAGCTCAACGTCGTCCGGACGACACTCCAGGCGCTCGCCGCGGTGCTCGGAGGGACGCAGTCGCTCCACACGAACTCCTACGACGAGGCGATCCAGCTTCCCAGCGAGGACGCGGTCCGCATCGCGCTGCGGACCCAACAGATCCTGGCCCACGAGACCGGGGTCGCCGGGACGATCGACCCGCTCGGCGGCAGCTACTACGTCGAGTGGCTGACCGACCGCATCGAGGAGGAGGCCCGTCGCTACTTCGACCGGATCGACCAGCTCGGCGGCGTGGTGGCGGGGATCGAGCGGGGGTTCTTCCAGCGGGAGATCCAGGAGGCGTCGTTCCGCTACCAGCACGCGGTCGAGCAGGGCGAGACGAAGGTCGTCGGGGTGAACGCCTACGCGCTCGAGGCGCCGATCCGGGTGCCGCGCCTCAAGATCTCGGAGGCGGCGCGGCACGCCCAGAGCCGCCGGCTCCGCGCCCTCCGCGCGCGGCGCGACCGTTCGCGCCACGCCGCCGCGCTCGACCGGCTCCGCCGTGTCGCCGCGACCGAGGCCGAGAACACCATGCCGCCGGTCCTTGAGGCGCTCCGGGCCGGGGCGACGCTCGGGGAGATCGTGAAGGCGTTCCAGGATGTCTACGGCCCGTACCGCGAACGCTCGACGTACTAGGTAGCCGACCAGGCGGTGCACGCGCGTGACGGCCCGACGTTCGGACAGGTCGCCGCGTCCCGGTTCCCCGCCCACCCCGGGTTACCGGCCCGCCCTCGAGGCGCTCTTCGCCCGGCGCCGGTTCGGCCTTCGGCCGGGCCTAGAGGTCGTGCAGGCGCTGCTCACCGAGCTCGGCGGCCCGGAGCGGAAGCTTCCCGCGATCCACATCACGGGGAGCAAGGGAAAGGGCTCGGTCGCGACGATGGCGGCGGCGATCCTCTCGGCCCATGGATTGCGCACCGGCCTGTTCACCTCGCCGCACCTCGCCAGTTACCGCGAACGGGCCCGTCTGGACGGACGCGAGATCGGCCCGGAGGAGGTCGTCCAGGGGATCGCTCGGGTGGAGGAGGCGGCGTCCCGCCTCGCGCGCACGGGGGCGATCGACCGCGACCCCACGTTCTTCGAGGTCACGACGGCGCTGGCCCTCGACTGGTTCGCCCGCGGGGGGGCGGAAGCGGCGGTGGTCGAGGTCGGGATCGGCGGCCGGCTCGATGCGACCAACGTCCTCGCGTCGAGGGTGGGGGTCGTCACCACGGTGGAGCTCGAGCACACCGACCTCCTGGGATCGACCGTCGAGGCGATCGCCACCGAGAAGGCCGGGATCTTCCACGCGGGCATGCGCGGGGTCCTCGGCGACCTCCCCGCTGACGCTGCGTCGGCGGTGGCCCGCGTCGCCCGCCAACGCGGGGTCGTGCTCTGGTCGCTCGGGCGCGAGCTCCGCGCCCAGCGGACCCTGCTCGCCCCGGACGGCCAGACGTTCGACGTCCGGGGCCCGGGGTTCGACCTGGCGGGGCTCACCATCCCTCTGCTCGGCTCGTTCCAGGTCGGGAACGCCGCGCTCGCGGTGGCGGCGAGCGCGGGGTTCCTCGGGGCGGGAGGCAGGTCGCTCGAGGAGGAGTCGGTCCGCCGGGCGCTCGCCCACGTGCGCATCCCCGGGCGCCTGGAGCGGATCGCCCGCGACCCCGAGCTCCTCTACGACGTCGCCCACACGCCGGGCAGCGCCCGCGCGGTCGCGGCCAGCGTGGCCGAGATCGCGCCGTTCGCCGACCCGACCGCGAGCGCGATCGTCTTCGGTTGCCTGCGAGACAAGGACGTCCCAGGGATCCTGGACGCGCTCGCGCCGCTCGCGAGCAACCTCGTGCTCGTCCCAGTCCGCTCCGAGCGCGCGATGCCGCTCGGCGACCTCCGCGCGGCCGCGGCGGGCCGCTTCCCCCGGATCGTCGTCGCCCCGAGCGCGAGCGCCGGCGTGAGGCTCGCCCGCGCGGCGACCGGGACGGACGGCGTCACGCTCGTCGTCGGGAGCGACTACCTGATCGGCGAGCTCCTGCGCGGCCCGGAGGCGGCCGACGAGCCCGACCTGAGCGACCCGGGCCACGGGCCGGGGCCCGAGCCGCAGCGTTCTCGGCGGCCGCAGCCGAGGGCGACGTGAGCCGACCCTCCTCCGGGCTCGACTGGGAGTTTCTGCTCGACCGCCTCTCGGCGTTCTACCGGACCGGCGACTGGCGCCGGCCGTACCTCCGGGACCACGCGGAGAGCCCGTTCCAGGTGCTGATCGGCACGATCCTCTCGCAGCGGACCCGCGACGCCGCCACCGACGTCGCGACCGCCCGTCTGTTCGCACGGTTCCCGGACGCGCGGAGCCTCGCGGGCGCCTCCTCCCAAGAGCTCCGGAGGCTGGTGCGGCCGGTCGGATTCTACCGGACGAAGAGTCGCGTGATCCGCGCCTGCGCGCGGGAGCTCCTGGCCCGGCACGGGGGCGAGGTGCCGCGGACCTCCGAGGAGCTCCTCGCGCTACCCGGGGTCGGGCCGAAGACGGCGAACTGCGTGCTCGTGTTCGCCTACGAAACCCCGGCGATCCCGGTCGACACGCACGTGCATCGGATCGCGAACCGCCTCGGCGTCGTCCGGACCGCGACCCCCGAGGCGACCGAGGAGCGCCTGAGGGCCATCATCGACCCGCGGTACTGGATCCCGCTCAACCCGCTCCTCGTCCAGCATGGCCAGAACCTCTGCCGCCCGCGGGGGCCCAGATGCGGGGCGTGCCCCATCGCCGACCTCTGCGCGACCGGCCGGGCCCTCAGGGCGGGGCGGCGGCCGCCGCGGCCGGACGACGACCCGGCACGGTCGGCCGCAGGGCGAGCAGAGCGAGCAGCGTCGCCACCTGGACTCCGGCGAGGAACTCCCATCCGACCGCGTACGATCTCGCCTGGACGAGCGCCCCGAACGCCGCCGAGACGAGCGCCCCGCCCCCGAGCTGGATCGCGTTGAAGAGCCCGATCGCGAGCGGGATATCTCGGGACGGCAGGTCCGTCCAGAAGTGCGGCACGACGTACATGACGGCGTAGGCGAAGCCGTAGGCGAACGAGAAGACCGACCCGATCGCGAGGGCGGCCGCCACCCCCGCGAACGGGAGGACGGCGACCGCCGCGGCCCCGACGATCGTGACCCCGATCAGCTGCGTGCGGTGCCGCATCGACCGCTCGGAGACGACGCCCCCCACCGGCCCGCCGATGACGCTGGGGAGGACGAACGACGAGCCCACCGCCCCGGCGAGCCACGCCGGCCAGAGACGCACGGCCTCCCCGAACGGGACCATGAACTGGCCGGTCGCGAAGGTCGCCCCCTCGAAGCCGACGAACGCCAGTCCGATCGCGAGGACCGAGCGTCCTCGCCAGGCCTTGCCCAGCGGGGCCGATGGCCCCGGGGAGCTCGGGAGCGCCCCGGCGGTCTCCCGAGGGATCAGGGCCACGGCGATCAGGGTCACCGCGCCCAGGCCGACCGCTCCGACGACCAGGCTTACCGACCAGCCGAACGCGGGGACGAGCAGCGCCGAGCCGACGACCCCTGCTGCGGCTCCGGCGCTGAACGCCGAGGAGAACCCTCCCACCGGCAGGCCCCGCTCGCCGGGGCCGAACATCCGGCCCACCCAGCCGATCGCGGGTGAGAAGAACAGGCCGGCGCCGACCCCCGCCGCCAGACGCATCGCGAGGAGGAACGCGAACGACGGGGCGAACGCGCTCGCGAGCGCCGCGACCGCCAGCAGCCCGACGCCCGCGAACGTCACCGGGCGCTCGCCGTGGCGACGGGCGAGCAACCCCGCCGGGACCTGGGCAGCTCCGGCCCCGAGAAGGAACACGGCGACGAGCATCCCCCAGGCGCCCGGGCCGACACCGAACGTGGAGCCGATCCTCGGCAGCGCGGGGCCGATGTCGAACCAGTTGTAGGCGTAGCCGAACCGCAACGCGATCAGGATAGCGGTCGCCCGGACCCGGCCCACGGTCGCGATCCGGGCCGGGGGGCCCAGCCGCGGGAGCGGGCTCGTCGCCGAGCTCCCCTCCATCGCCCGCACACCCCCGGTCACGCGCACCCTCGCGGGACCTTATCTTGGCACGGGCGTAGGCCGCCTCCGATGGACACGGCGGAGTACGACCTCGCGTTCTTCCACCAGCACGGCTTCCGCCGAAGGAGCTGCGCGGCCTGCGGGGAGGCGTTCTGGTCCCTCGGCGAGCACGACCGGTGCCAGGAGGCGCCGTGCCGGGAGTACGGGTTCGTCGGCCACCCGCTCTTCGCCCGGCCCTACGCGCTCCGGGAGATGCGCGAGGCCTACCTGACGTTCTTCGAGCGGCGGGGCCACACTCGGATCCGCCGGTACCCCACCATCGCACGATGGCGGAACGACGTCTTCTTCACGCAGGCGTCGATCTACGACTTCCAGCCCTGGGTGACGAGCGGGGCCGTGCCGCCGCCCGCGAATCCCCTGACGATCAGCCAGCCGTCGCTCCGGTTCATCGACCTCGAAGAGGTGGGGCGGAGCGGCCGGCACTTCACGCTGTTCGAGATGCTGGCCCACCACGCGTTCAACCGGCCCGACCACGAAGTGTACTTCAAGGAGCGGTGCGTCGAGCTCTGCCACGAGCTCCTGACCTCCGAGCTGGGCGCGGACCCGAAGGCGATCACGTACAAGGAGGAGGTCTGGGAGGGCGGGGGCAACCTGGGCCCCTCGCTCAGCGTCGGAGCCTCCGGGCTCGAGCTCGCGACCCTCGTGTTCATGGAGTACGTCCGCAACGGCGACCGCCTCGACCCGATGCCCCTCACGGTCGTCGACACCGGCTACGGCCTCGAGCGGTTCACGTGGGCGAGCCAGGGCACCAAGACCGCCTACGAGGCGGTCTTCGGCTCGGAGTACGACGAGGTGCGGCGTACGTTCCCGCCCCGCGAGGCGGCGATCCTCGTCGACCATGCCCGCGCGCTCAACTTCCTCCTCGTGGACGGGGTCGTCCCGTCGAACAGCAAGGAGGGCTACTTCGCCCGCCTCCTCCTCCGTCGCTCGCTGCGGATCCTGGCGAAGGCGCCCGAGGCGCCGGAGCTCACCTCGATCCTCGACAGGGTCGGCCGCGAGCTCGCGCGCGACTTCCCCGAGATCGGCGAGCATCGCGACGACCTCCGGCGCGTCGTCGAGGCCGAGATCGAGCGATACCACGAGGCGATCGACCGGGCGCGGGTGACGATCCGCCGGCACGAGGCGAAGGTCCGCGCCGAGGGCGCCCGCGTCACGGAGGACGACCTCCTGCAATGGTACGATTCGCTCGGCGTCCCCCCCGAGGTCGCCGTCGAGGAGCTCGCCGAGCCCCCGCGGATCCCGGACGACTTCTACGCCCGCGTCGCGACGCGGCACGAGTCCGAGCGGCCCACGACGGACTACGTCGACGCGTCCGAGGGGTTCCCGTCAGTGCCCGCGAGCGTCCCGGCGACCGAGGTCCTGTACTACCTAGACCCGTACACCGTCGCGTTCGAGGCCCACGTCGTCCACGTCGAGGGTCCGTTCGTGGCCCTGGACCGCACCTACTTCTACCCCACCGGCGGGGGCCAGGTCGCCGACCGCGGCCACCTCGGCGACCTCGAGGTCGTCGACGTCGGCCGCCGCGGGCCCCACGTTCTCCACCGGCTCGAGCGACCCGCGACGTTCCACGTGGGCGAACGGGTGCGTGCGCGCATCGACCCGACGCGGCGCACGCAGCTGATGCAGCACCACACCGCGACCCACCTCCTCAACGGGGCGCTCCGCGAGGTCCTCGGGCCCCATGTCTGGCAGGCCGGCGCCCACAAGGCGCCCGAGCTCGCCCGCATCGACGTCACGCACTTCCGGGCGCTCACGCCCGACGAGGTGCGACGGGTCGACCGGCGGGTGAACGCGGTCGTCCGGGAGGACCGCCTGGTGCGGAGCTACTTCGAGAGCCGCACCGAGGCGGAGCGGCGGTTCGGCTTCACCCTCTACCAGGGGGGTGCGGTCCCGGGCAAGGAGCTCAGGATCGTCGAGATCGAGGGGTTCGACGTGGAGGCCTGCGGGGGAACCCACTGCACCCACACGAGCGAGGTCGGGGCGATCCAGCTGACCGACGTCGAGCGCATCCAGGACGGGGTCGTCCGCCTCTCGTTCGCGAGCGGCGAGCGCGCGCTCGAGCTGCGCGAGGAGCACGAGGCGATCCTCAAGGAGGCCGCCCACCGCCTGGGGGTCTCGCCGGATCACCTCCCGGACGGGATCGACCGACTGCTCGCGGAGGTCGAGGAAGGACGCAAGCTCGCCCGGGCCCGCACGCGGGGGAACCTCGAGGGCCTGGCGGCGGAACTCCTGGCCGACCCCACCCGGGCGGAGACCGTCGGGACCACGACCCTTGTCGCGGCGAGCGTCGACCTCGACCGCGCGGGGCTCACCGACCTCTCCCGGCTCCTGTGCAAGGTTGCCGGCAGGGTCGTGATCCTCGCGGCCGAGCGTGAGGGGAAGGGGACGCTGTTCGTCGGCTCGACCGCGCCCGGCGTCTCGGCCCTGGACGTGGTCGAGGCGGCGAAGCCCGCCTTCGGCGGCAAGGGCGGAGGGAACCCCTCGGCGGCAACCGCCGTGGGCGAGCCGGCCGCGCCGCTGGCCCAAGCCATGACGGCTGCACGGGCCGCGGCGCGCTCGGCCGCCGCCCCGTAGGCCCCTTTCGGGCCCCGCTTCACCGTGCGAAAGCTTTAGTTCCCCAGGCCCCCCATTTGTTCGCGGTGCGCTCGATCGCTCGTGAGACACCGGAACCCGCGGTGCGATCGATCTGCCCGAGGTAAGCATGGCCGACGAGAATGGAGGAGCGATGGGTCAGGTGCCCCCCGAAGTGGTTTCGTTCTTGAGCGGAAAAGGCGGGCGGTCGCTCATCATCAAGGGCGGCGCCGGCACCGGCAAGACGACGTTCGGGCTCGAACTGCTCGAGCGGATCGGCCAGCCGAGCCGGTCGTTCTACCTCTCGACCCGGGTGGGCGACGAGACGCTCTACCGCCAATTCCCCTGGCTCCGGACGACCGAGATGCGCTCGCGGATCCTCGACGCCGCCAAGCTGTTCCTGGACACGATCGAGGCGTCCGGGAAGCCGAGGCCGGTCGAGCTCCCCGACAGCGAGCAAAGGAAGATCAAGGCCGGCCGTGAGGTCCTTGGAAGCTTCGGCCAGGAGCGCGGGCCTCCGACGCGCGTGGACCGGAGCCATCTCACCGCCCTCCTCAAGCGCAGCCCGATGCCGGAGGTCGAGAACGTCTACAACCGCATCGAGCGCGCGCTGCCGGAGAAGGCGCTTCTCGTCATCGATTCCCTCGAGGGTGTGACCCACAAGTACGGTCTCGAGATGGAAGAGTTCGTCATGGCCCTCCAGAAGGACCTGGTCGAGGCGTCGAGCACCGACGTCGTGATGATCCTGGAGAAGCCCGAGGCCGGCGGGATCGAGTACCTGGTCGACGGCCTGATCTCGATCCAGCGCGAGGAGCTGGACGAGCGGCGCGTCCGCCATGTCCGCCTCGAGAAGCTCCGCGCGACGAACATCGGCCGCCCGCGCTACGCCGTGACGCTCGACGGGGGCCGGTTCGTGGCGCTCGGGATCCCGGGTACGACCAACGGGAAGGGGTCGGCGACGAGTTGGCCGGCCACCACCGACCCGGAGCGCTACTACTCGACGGGGATCCCCGACTTCGACGCGCTGCTCGGCGGCGGGCTGCGCCGGGGGAGCTTCAACGCCTTCGAGGTCGACGTCAACGTCGGCGTCGACGATTACTACATGCTGTTCACGCCGACGTTCCTCAACTTCCTAGGCCAGGGTCGCGGGATGATCGCGGTCCTCGCGGCAGGCGAGTCGCCGGAGAAGCTCCGTGAGGCGCTCGTGAAGTACGTCCCGCCCCAGCACTTCGACACGCGGGTGCGGATCCCGGACTACACGATCTCCGAGACCGAGGAGCCGTACATCCTCCCGATGGCCCGGTTCGGGCGCGACGAGGCGATGCGCGCGATGGTCACCGCGGAGAAGGCCGCCGCCGGGCCGGACCGCAAGCCGTTCATCGAGTACATGGCGTTCGACACGTTCGAGAGCCTGATGGGCGACCAGGTCGCGATCCGGATGTACTTCAGCGGGGTGTCGCGGACCAAGCACGTCGGCAACCTCGGGATCGGCCTCCTGAAGCCCGGCCTGCTCGTGTCGAGCGAGATCCTGAACATGATGGACACCTACTTCCGGATCGTCAACATCGACAACGCCCCGTGCATCTACGGGATCCGCCCCAGGACGACGATCTACGCGATCAGCCCGGACCCCGAGAAGGGCGCCCCGCACGCGGTGCTGACCCCGGTGGTCTGAGCGCGCCCGGCGGCGGGCTGGACCCCGCTACCTGGCGAGGCCGAGGACGACGATCCCCACGACGTAGAGGGCGAGGGCGGGGACGACCGTCATCGTGAGGTCGTCGTCGAGCCAGCGGAACCTCCAGCGCTCCACGGCGACCGCGAGGGCCCCGGCGAGCGCCCCGAGCGCGGCCGCCCATCCCCAGGGCCAACGGCCGACGACCGCGAGCGCCGTCGCGGCCAGCGTCGTGTAGACGGCGAACGGCAGCCACGGGCCGAGCCGCCTCGTCCGGGCGCTCCCCCGGAGCACGCCGGCGATCGGATCGACGATCGCCGTGCCCAGCACGACCGCGACCGCGATCGGTCCCGGGAAGAGGAGGACCGCGATTACGAGGGCGACCGCGTAGAACACGTAGCTCGCCGGCCGGTCCGCCTCGTAGCTGCGGATGGTCGGGAGCTTGACGCCCGCGCTAAGCCGCAGGAGCTCGAGGACGACGACCGCGGCCAGCGCGAGGAGGAGGACGACCTCCTTCGGCGCCACGACGAAGAGGTCCGTCGGCAGGACCAGGTAGAGCAGGACGAAAGCGCCCGCCCCGTGGAGGATCCTGCGCCAGGTCGCGTCCCCGATCGCCGTGTCGCGCCCGAACGCCGTCGCCAAGCGGCGGCGGAGCTCCCCGCCTCGAACGGAACGCTGCGGGGACGCCTTCTCGCTTAGATCCGGTCGCACACCCGTAGCACCTCGAGCGCGGTGGTGGTGATCCAGCGGCTCGGTCGACCCGGAACCTCGAGGCCCAGCGGGTAGAAGGGACCGCCGATCTGGTAGCCGCGGTCCTCCGAATCCGGGTGAAGGGCATCCAGGTTCCAGCTACCGTCCGGGTTCCGCTTCGCCTCCAATAGGTCGAGCGGTCGACGGAGCCGTCGATCGCGCCCGTAGCCGAGCCGGACGAGGAGCGACAGCCCAACGAGCAGGTCGTAGTAGTAGTGCGTCGGATAGTGCAACCGGAGCCAGGGGGCGTACGTCCCGCGCCCCTCGCGGAGCAGCTCGCGCTCGAGGAAGAACTCGGCCCCGCGGGCGACCGCCCGGTCCACGGCGGCGGAGCGGGTGGGCGGGGGCAGGGCGGCAAAGGCCGCGAGCGGCTCCCACGCGTCGAGCGTCCCGGTCCGGGAACGCCCACAGTGCCACCCCCCGTCCGGCTTCTGTCGGCGGACCAGCCAGTTGATCGCCTCCTGGGTCCGCCGGTCGTCCTGTCGGCCGAACGCGGTGAGCAGGCGGACCGCGTTGCCCGTGAAGCACGCCTCGCTGGACGAACCGCCAAGGGCCGCGTCGGCGCCGGTCGAGTAGGCCCTCAGGAACAGATCGACCGCGCGGCGGACCCGCGGGTGCCGGCCGGAGACCCCGAGGTCAGCCAACACGAGGAGGCGCCAGTTCGTAGCGATGTACTTCGGCAGGTAGAGGGACCGGCCGTCCGTACCCGGCGAGGCCCACGCGCCGGAAGGGAGCTGTTCCGCCAGGATCCGCTCGGCCCACCCGACCCGCCCGACCTCTCGACGCGCGGCGACGAGCGAAGGGTCGTCCGCGCGCCGTCCCAGGAGATCCCGCAGGACCCGAACCTTCACGCTCGGGTCCGCACCGGTGAGGAGCCATGTCGTAAGACGGCGCGAGAGGACCATCGCGGTCCACCGGCGTCGGTGCGATTTCACGGTTTCGCGCAGGGGCGTGCAACCGCCCGCAGGTACGGGGAGGGAGACCGGGCCGCGCTGCGGCGCCTCATCCGACAGCCTCTATAGCCGGGCCGCCTCGCGTCCATCGTGAAGGTATCGGTGCTGGTCGGCAGTCGCTCGGACCTCGAGGTCGCCGAGAAGGTCCGGGGCCGGCTCGCCGAGTTCCAGGTCCCTTGCGAGGTCCACGTGGCCAGCGCGCACCGGACCCCCGAGAAGGTCGAACGCCTTGTCCGCGACCCGGCGACCGACGTCTTCGTGGCGATGGCAGGGCTCTCCGCGGCCCTTCCGGGGGCCGTCGCGGCGCGGACGCTGAAGCCGGTCGTCGGCGTCCCTCTCCACCGTGGCCTGGGAATCGACAGCCTGCTGTCGGTCGTCCAGATGCCCCCGGGCATCCCCGTCGCCACGGTGGGGCTCGACGCGGCCGAGAACGCCGCGCTCCTCGCCGTCGAGATCCTAGCGCTCTCGCACCCGGAGCTCGTCCCTCGGCTCGAGGCGTATCGGGCGCGGTGGAGGGAGGAAACGCCTCCCCAGCCCCCGGAGGCGTGAATGACCGAGCCGAAGGCGTTCATCCGCCAAGCGGTCGAGCAGCTCCGCAAGGAAGTCCCGGGCCGGGTGATCGTCGCCGCGTCCGGGGGGATCGATTCGACGGCGGCAGCCCTGCTCACCGAGAGGGCGCTCGGCGACCGGGCTCGCGCCGTGTTCGTGGACACCGGCCTGCTCCGCGCGGGCGAGGCCGAGCGGGTCGGGAACCTGTTCCGGGCGAGCGCGCTCGCCTACCGGAAGGTCGAGGCGAGCGAGAGGTTCCTCGCCGTCCTTCGGGGCATCCGCGAACCGGAACGCAAGCGCAAGAGGATCGGCGCGGAGTTCGTCCGGCTCTTCGAGGAGGAGGCGGCCGAGTTCGGCACGGACCGGCTCGTCCAGGGCACGATCGCCCCGGACTGGATCGAGAGCGGGGGAGCCCTGCGGGACACGATCAAGACCCATCACAACGTCGGGGGAATCCCCAAGACGAGCCGGCTCGTCCTGGTCGAACCGCTGCGCGACCTCTACAAGGACGAGGTCCGGGCCGTCGCGCGGGAGCTCGGCATCCCCGAGGCCGACCGCCAGCCGTTCCCGGGGCCCGGCCTCGCCGTCCGGGTCCACGGCGCGGTCGACCGGGACCGCCTGCGCCGTGCCCGCGTCGCGAACGCGGTCGTGGAGGAGGAGGTCGAACGTGCGGTCGCGGCCAAGGAGATGGGTCCGCCGTGGCAGTACTTCGCCGTCCTCTTGGACGCCAAGACCGTGGGCGTCACGGGCGACAACCGGGTCCACGGAGAGGCGGTGAGCGTCCGGATCGTCAACTCGGTCGACGCGATGACCGCCACCGCCTCCGAGGTGCCGTCCGCGGTCCTCGCGCGGATCGCGCGTCGGATCACGCGGGAGCTTCCGGGGGAGGTCGTCCGCGTTCTCTACGACGTGACCGACAAGCCCCCCGCCACGATAGAGTGGGAGTGACCCCGGGGCGGCGCGAACGTCGATCGGTCCCGGTCCCCTTCAGGGCGTTCGGGGGTCGCCTCCGATGCGGACGGGCGCGGCTCGGGGCACCGGTCGGCGCGTCGCAGACCATATCTACCCGTCTCCGTCCTTTCCGTCCCGATGAAGCCCCCGGCCCCCCCGGCGGTTCGGACCCTCAGGATCCCTGAGGAGCTCGCCAAGCGGCTGGAGTCCCGGCTCGAGGGCTCGGCGTTCGACTCCGTGGACGCGTTCGTGGCGTTCGTCCTCGGCCGCCTGCTCGAGGAGCAGGGTGGTCCCGGCTTCAGCGAGGAGGACGAGCGGGTCCTGAAGGCGCGGCTGCGCTCGCTCGGCTACATCGACTGAGCGCCACCAGCCTCGCCGCCAACGATTTCCCGCGCCAGGAGCTCCGGACGCCGTGCTCAAGTGCCCGTTCTGCGGCGCGGACGAGACCGACCGCTTCGACCTGGACGGCCAGCGGTTCCTCGTCTTCGCCTGCATGTTCACTCCCGCGGTCGACCCCCGATGGGACGAGCGTGAGCTCGCCGAGCACCTGGTGACCGCCTATCCGCCCGACGCTTCGGGGGCGTACTTCCGACGCATGTGCGACCGGCTCCACCTGTACGTCACGAAGGGCGAAAGGGAGCATGTCCCCGCGGACGACCCGAGCTCCCCTGCGGCCTCCGGCGGACCGTAGCGGCGGGACCGCCACGCCGTGGCGGGTCGCGGCGCCTACCGCGCCGACGGAGCGAGCTTGGCGAGCGCGGCTTCGGGGGAGACCATGTGGCGGGAGAAGCCGAGATCCTTCGGAGAGGCACCGAACGCGAGCGCGACCAGCTGGGGCAGGTGGAAGACGGGCATGTCGAGCGGGCGCCCGACCAGCTTCGCGGCCGGCCGCTGGTAGGCGTCCAGCGAGATGTGGCAGAGCGGGCACGGCGTCGCCATCGCGTCCGCCCCGTGGTCCTTCGCGTCCAGGATCTGCCGGCCGGCGATCCGTCCAGCGGTCTCGGCCTTCACGAACTGGATCGGGAACCCGCAGCACATGACCCGCCCCCGGTAGAGGACCGGCTCGGCCCCGAGCGCCGAGAGCAGGTTCTCGAAGGCGTGGGGCTCCTCGGGGGACTCCCAGTCCATCTCGTCCGCGGGTCGGAGGAGGTGGCAGCCGTAGAACGCTCCGACCTTCAGGCCGGCGAGCGGCCTCTTGACCTTCGCCCGGATCGCCTCGAGCCCGACGTCCTCGACCAGGACCCGGAGCAGGTGGGTGACCTTCGACGTCCCGCGGTAGTTGATGCCGAGGGGCT
>Ga0326727_10009973_pt1 | contig 22929 bp, 17 predicted proteins | sample MB2enrmetagenome_FD_207643 | JGI IMG/M metagenome (GOLD analysis project Ga0326727, IMG submission 207643) | Lab enriched peat soil microbial communities from McLean, Ithaca, NY, United States - MB29MY | ecosystem: Environmental > Terrestrial > Soil > Wetlands > Peat | place: USA: New York...
AATCCTCCTTTTTGGTGTTGAGAGTGAAAGCGTGAGCGGGCACGGGCAAGCGCACCCGCTCAGATGGGCGGGTTTAGCTAGCCTTTGCGAGGGTCTCCGCTTCCTCGGCGAAGAGCGCGTCGAGGATAGCTGCAGATGCCTGCTGAATTGCGGCGAGCGATTCAGTGAGCAATTCGGCGTTGCCGTGGTAGAGGCTGATGTAGTCGGCGCTAGCGCTGCCGGTGTTTAAACCTACGGCGCGGCCAACGATGAAGGCGATGGATTCGGCCTCAGTCTCGCGCACCGTCTTGGTGGTGATGGTGCGGCGCTCGGCCTTGTGCAACATCTCGTGCGACAATTCGTGCACAAGTGTCGAGAACTCCTCTGCCTTCGTCTGGCCGGGGAGCAAAACAATCTTTCCGCCGTAGCTGACGCCTTGTGCGGGGGCGATACGCTCGTTGTACTCAAGCTCGATGCCCTGCTGCTGCACGAAGTCGAGTAGCCGGTCGTGGTGGGTTCCCACTTCGCCGGTGACGGTCGCCGGTTCGGGAAGTTCGGCTCCTTCAGTCTGCGCGATGTCAAAGACGTATACGACGCGGAATCCGATGAGTACGGGCGTTGGCTTGTTGCTCGGCTCGGCTGGCTCCTCGTCGCGCTGGCGCTTGCTGCCGATCATTGGAGCCAGAATCGGAATGCCCTTCTGGCCCTTCTTGACGTAACGGCCAAGCTCGTTCCATGTGCGGATGCCTGCAACGTGGGTTGCGTCGGGGCGATGATACGCGATGGAAAGGATGTTTCCAAAGCTGTATTTGTGGAAGCGGGCCATGGCGCTGAGGTAGGCCGTGAGCGCCTCGCTCTTGCCCTGCTCAAGCTGCTCGATCAGGTGCTTGACGTTCTCAGCAATGATCTGCTGAGTGGTGGTCTGCTGGCGGCGGCTGCGTAGCGCCGCATTTGTGCTGTGCGGCGCGGTGGTGCCGCTGTTGCCGTTGCTGCCGTTGCTGTTGTGGTTGCTACTGAAATTCATGTTTTTGTTCTCCTTTTCCGCCGAAACCGGCTGAGCGTCTTTCTCACCCACGGCTGGGAAGCGCGAAGACGGTTGGCGGAAAAGGGACAAACGCAGCGCACGACGGTGGGAGTCCGGAGGGAAAAGCGCGGTCAGTGACAAACACGCACTTTGTTTGGCGCGCAGCCGCGCTCCGAACGGACGGAAAAGGCCCGTTCAGCGCACGGTTGCATAGTGCGCTGGGCCGTCCACCCGAGGTCGCGTAGTGGGACTGAAGAAACAACCTGCAAACGAATTCAGCGGCCCCGCCAGCGACGGGTATGGCAGGTTGTCACAATGCAGAATGATGAGTTTCTTTCGTGGAAAGCCTCACGCCTTGAGCGGCTCCTACGAAGATGTTGAAATTCAGTTACTTACGGCAAGCAGAAGGTCTATCCTCTATGCTAAGGGCAGAAATAATCTGTTATTTGAGGCTTTTTCTTGGCAAACGGTGATTTGAACTGGATAGCGAACTTCATTTGGGGCATTGCAGACGACGTTTTGCGCGATGTGTATGTGCGGGGCAAATACCGCGACGTGATCCTACCTATGGTGGTCATTCGGCGGCTGGACGCCATTCTTGAGCCGACGAAGGAAGCCGTGCTGAGGATGAAGGAGAATCTCGATGCGGCAAAGGTTGCCAATCAGCACGCGGCGCTCTGCCAGGCTTCCGGTGAGGCGTTCTACAACGCATCCAATTTCACGCTTCGTGACTTGAAGGCTCGGGACAAGCAGCAGCAGCTAAAGGCCGACTTTGAAGCATATCTCGACGGGTTTTCCCAAAATGTCCAAGAGATTCTGGACAAGTTCAAGTTTCGCAACCAGATTCAGACGCTGGTGGATGCCGACATTCTCGGCAGCATGATCGAGAAATTCCTCGACAGCAACATCAATCTCAGCCCCAAGCCGGTTTTTGACGCGAATGGCGACGTGAAAATCCCCGCCCTCGACAATCACGCCATGGGCACGATCTTCGAAGAACTGATTCGGCGCTTTAACGAAGAGAACAACGAAGAGGCCGGAGAGCACTTCACCCCGCGTGATGTGGTGAAGCTCATGGCGGATATGATCCTTCTGCCAATCGCGGACAAAATCAAATCCGGCACCTATCTCGTCTATGACGGCGCCTGCGGCACCGGGGGAATGCTCACGGTGGCGCAAGAGCGGCTGCATCAGTTGGCGGGCGAACACGGGAAAGAGGTTTCCATCCACCTCTACGGCCAGGAGGTGAATCCAGAGACCTACGCCATCACCAAGGCCGATCTCTTGCTCCAGGGCGAAGGCGGCGAGGCCGAAAACATGGCCTATGGTTCCACGCTCTCCCAGGACGGCTTTCGGACTCAGCAGTTCGACTTCATGCTTTCCAATCCTCCCTACGGCAAGAGTTGGAAGACCGATTTGGAGCGCATGGGCGGCAAGGACGGCATCAAGGACTCGCGCTTTGTCATTACCCACGGCGGCGACGCAGAATTCAGCTTGCTGCCGCGTTCTTCGGACGGGCAGCTGCTATTCCTGGCCAACAAGCTTTCCAAAATGAAGGAAGACACGCCGCTCGGCAGCCGCATTGCCGAGGTCCACAATGGCTCGTCGCTTTTCACAGGAGACGCTGGGCAGGGCGAGAGCAACATCCGCCGCTGGATTCTGGAGAACGATTGGTTGGAAGCGATCATCGCTCTGCCGTTGAACATGTTCTACAACACTGGCATTGCTACTTATATATGGGTGCTCTCCAACCGCAAGCCAGCGCATCGCCGGGGCAAGGTACAGTTGATTGACGCCACCGGGTGGTCGCAGCCACTGCGCAAAAATCTCGGCAAAAAGAACTGTGAACTCTCCGAAGCGGACATGCAGCGCGTCATGGATGCTTTTCTGAACTTCGAGGAGACCGAGCAGTCCAAGATCTTCCCGAACGAGGCGTTCGGCTATTGGAAAATCGTGGTCGAGCGGCCCTTGCGTCTCAAGGTTGAATTCACCAAAGACCGGCTGGCGCACTTCCGCGCTGCGTGCGCAGAGGCAAAAGAATTGCCGCTGGCAAATTTGTTGGACAGCGTGGCAACCCAGATTGGCATTGGCACGCACCTGGACTTCAATCTCTTCTCGGAGACCGTGGAAAGCGCGGCGGAGACAGCGGGCGTCAAGCTCACACCCAAACGGTGGAAGCTGATTCAGACGGCGTTGGCCGTCAAGGACGAAGCCGCGGAGCCGGTCATCAAGAAGCTGCACAAGCCGGCAAAGGCTGAAGCTGATCCTCTGCATGGACGCTATGCCGTGACCGTCAAAGGCAAGTCCTACGTGGCGGAGTACGAGCCGGACAGCGAACTGCGCGATACCGAGCAGCTTCCGTTGCTGGAAGAGGGTGGCATCGAAGCCTTCGTCAAGCGCGAAGTGCTGCCGCATGTGCCCGACGCCTGGGTGGCGGAAGACGCGACGAAGATCGGTTACGAGATTTCCTTCACCCGTTATTTCTACAAGCCGCAGCCGCTGCGCACGCTCGAAGAGATTCGCGCCGACATTGAAGCCATTGAACGTGAAACAGAAGGATTGCTGGATCAGGTGTTGGTCAGCAAAGGATAGGGACGATGAAAGAACATCCGAAGGTTTACATGGCACGGGCAGGAAGCAACGGCGAAGATGAGCAGTACGCCCTGGACAACGACCTTGCGGTCATTGGATTCCGTGAATTTGGTTCTCTGGAGAACCTCAAAGACTGGGAGCAAGTCTCAGCATTCGTGCGCAAGGAGCAGCCCGATATGAAGCCCCATACTGCCGGCAACCTCGCCGGGCAGTTGTGGGCCTTCTCCATCTCCATGCAGGAGGGTGACATTGTCGTTCTTCCGTCTAAGCTCTCCTCGCAGGTCGCACTTGGAATCGTTACTGGTCCCTATCAATATCTGAAGGTCGGCGACGAGTTCCGGCATACCAGGGCGGTCAAATGGGTGCGGCCCGACGTGCCGCGTACGGCATTCCAACAAGATTTGCTGCTGTCATTCGGTGCCTATATGACGGTCTGCCGGATCACGCGCAATGGCGCAGAGAAGCGCATCGCCGCCGTACTCAACGGCAGCGATGATCCGGGTTTGACGGCGACGGAACCCAAGGGGAAGGTGTCGGCACCTGTCACGACAGACGAAGCGCCGGATACACTGACGGACCTTGCTCAACTTGCCCACGACCAAATTGTGGCGCACATCCAATCTCACTATCCCGGCCACGCCATGACCCGGTTGGTGGACGCGGTACTGAGGGCCGATGGATGGGTCACAAAGGTCTCGCCGCCGGGACCGGATGGAGGCGTGGATATCCTTGCCGGACGCGGCACGCTTGGCCTCGACGCTCCGCGCCTCTGCGTCCAGGTGAAGTCCCAGAATTCACCGGCAGACGTAACCATCTATCGCACCTTGCAGGGGACAATGCAGACCTTCAAGGCTGAACAGGGACTCCTTGTCTGTTGGGGTGGCTACAATAAGGTCGTCCTCGCCGAGGCGAAGCAGAGTCACTTCACGGTGCGTCTGTGGGAAAGCCGCGACCTGGTGGAGGCAATCCTCCGCAATTACGAGAAACTTCCGGCTGAGATTCAGGCTGAACTTCCTCTGAAGCGAGTGTGGACCCTGGTGGCCGAGGAGATCGCGGAATAATGTTGGCGCTGAAGAAATATAGCAAATACAAGGAATCGGGACTGCCGTGGCTGGGCAGTATACCCGCTCATTGGAGTGTTCGGCGCGCCAAGCAGATATTCATTCCGATTGATATTCGTTCGAAGGACGGTAACGAAGAGCTCCTTACTGTCTCCTCGAAGGATAGTGTGCTTCCAAGAAGCCAGAAGAAAGTCACCATGTTCAAAGCCGAATCCTATGTCGGCTACAAACTCTGCTGGCCTGGCGATCTGGTAATCAATAGTCTCTGGGCATGGGCGCGTGGACTTGGATTCTCTCGTTACCACGGCATTGTGAGTTCCGCCTATGGCGTCTATCGCCCGAAGCCGCAATTCGCTTCTGCATTTCCGTATTTTGACTACTTGCTGCGTTCCGACCTGTACAACTGGGAGCTGCACGTGCGTTCAAAAGGGATTTGGGTATCTCGACTCCAACTGACAGATGAGTCCTTTTTTGATATGCCAATTGTCGTGCCTCCCGTGGATGAGGCCGAGAAGATTGCTGCCTACATCAAGGTTCAAGACCTTCAAATCCGAAAACTGATCCGGGCGAAGCGGCGGGTGATTGAACTGCTGAACGAGCAGAAGCAGGCCATCATTCTTCGAGCGGTAACGCGCGGTTTCGATCCCAACGTCCGCCTCATGCCTTCTGGTATCGAGTGGCTTGGCGCAATTCCAGCTCACTGGGAGACAAAGAGGCTCAAATGGGTGACTCGCTTACAGCGTGGCTACGATCTGCCAAGCGAGCGAAGACTCCCTGGGCCCGTCCCTGTCGTTTCTTCGGGAGGCATTATCGGCTCACACCGGGAGGCACGCGCGGAAGCCCCTGGAGTTGTAATGGGGCGCTATGGTTCGACGGATTCTGTTTTCTATTTGGAGGAACCGTTCTGGCCTCACAATACCTCCCTTTTTGTCACGGATTTTCAGGGCAATTTTCCCCGCTGGTGCTATTACCTCCTTCGAGTGGTTGCAAAGGTCGATCTTGGTTCAAAATCCGCCGTGCCGGGGGTGGACAGAAAGGATCTGTACGAGATCTCGGTCGCAGTACCACCTGTCCGTGAGCAGCCATCAATCGTTGAACAAACGGAGAATCGACTCAGCCAATTCGAGAAGGAAACGCTATCTGTTCAACGTCAGATCGACCTCCTCCGCGAATACCGAACGCGGCTGATTGCCGATGTAGTCACGGGCAAACTCGATGTACGCGGAGTCGAGTTGCCGGAGTTGAATGACGTTGAAGAAGTAAGTGACCTTGTAGACGAGGAACTGGAAGATTCCCAGGAGTTGGAAGCAGTCGAGGAGAGTACGGATGCCGACTGACGTGAGTGAGAAGGGGTTGGAGGCGTTGATTGTCGCCTCGTTGACCGACGAGGCCGGATACATTGCCGGTGACCCGAAAGACTACGACCGCGAACACGCGGTGGACACGGCGAAGTTGATGGCCTTCCTGAAGGCCACGCAACCGGAGACAGTCGAACGGCTCGGCATTGGAAACGATGGTCCCAACCGCGAGAAGTTTCTGAACCGGCTGCAAGGCGAGATCACCAAGCGCGGCGTGATTGAGATGTTGCGCAAAGGACTCGATCATCTCTCCGCCAAGGTTCAACTCTTCTATGGCACTCCCTCGCCTGGCAATCCCAAGGCCGCCGAGCAATTCGCGGCCAACCTCTTCAGCATCACCCGCCAGCTCCGCTACAGCAAAGACGAAACCCAGCTTGCGCTCGACCTCTGCCTCTTTATCAACGGCCTGCCCATTGCCACCTTTGAATTGAAGAACCGCCTGACCAAACAGACGGTGGAAGACGCCGTGCAACAGTACAAGCGCGACCGCGATTCGCGCGAACTGCTCTTTCAGTTTGGCCGTTGCGTGGCCCACTTCGCCGTAGACGATCAGGAGGTACGTTTCTGCCCGCAGCTGAAGGACAAAGCCTCCTGGTTCTTGCCATTCAACAAGGGCTTCCAGGACGGAGCAGGAAATCCGCCGAATCCTAATGGCTTGAAGACAGACTACCTTTGGAAGGAAGTGTTGACCAAGGCAGGGTTGACCGACATTCTGGAGAACTACGCGCAGATCATCGAAGAGATCGACGACAGGGGCAAGAAGAAACGCAAACAGGTCTTCCCGCGTTACCACCAGCTACGAGTTGTGCATCGGTTGCTGGCCGACGCCAAGGAACATGGCGCAGGACATCGTTATCTGATCCAGCACTCGGCCGGCAGCGGCAAAAGCAACTCGATTGCATGGACTGGGCACCAACTCATCGACATTGAGAAAGATGGCACGAAAGTCTTCGATTCCGTGATCGTCGTTACGGATCGCCGGGTTCTGGATCGCCAGATCAAAGAAACGATCAAGCATTTTGCGCAGGTGTCGGCTACGGTGGGTCATGCGGATCGCTCCGGCGATTTGCGACGTTTTTTGCGCGACGGCAAGAAAATCATCATCACCACGGTGCAAAAGTTCCCTTTCATCTTGGATGACATCGGCAGCGAACATCGGGAGAACAACTTCGCCATCATGATCGACGAGGCGCACTCCAGCCAGGGTGGCCGCACGGCGGCGAAGATGAACATTGCTCTGTCAGAGAATGGCGCGGAAGACGAAGAAGAATCAACTGAAGACAAGATCCTCCGCATCATGGAAGCCCGCAAGATGCTTCCGAACGCGAGCTACTTTGCCTTCACGGCCACGCCGAAGAACAAGACGTTGGAGGTATTTGGCACGCCGTTCCCGGCTGGGGACAAGATCAAACATCGCCCGTTCGACAGCTACACAATGAAGCAGGCGATTCAGGAAGGCTTCATCCTCGACGTATTGAAGAACTACACGCCTGTAAACAGTTACTACAGGCTGATGAAAAAGGTTGAGGACGACCCGGAGTTCGATACAAAGAAGGCGCAGAAGAAGCTGCGCAGATATGTAGAAAGCAACGAGCACGCAATCCGCGAAAAAGCCGAGATTATGGTGGACCATTTCCACGAACAGGTAATCGCCAAACGAAAGATTGGCGGGCAGGCGCGGGCCATGGTCATCACGAATGGCATCCTGCGGGCTATCCAGTATTTTCATGCGTTCGAGGATTACCTGAAGGAAATCAAGAGCCCATACAAAGCAATCGTGGCTTTCTCCGGGGAACATGAGTATGGCGGCGCGAACGTCACGGAAGCGACGTTGAATGGATTCCCGAGCAGCAAGATTGAGGATTTCATTGAAACCGATCCGTATCGTTTCTTGATTGTGGCGGACAAATACCAGACTGGATACGATCAGCCTTTGCTGCACACGATGTACGTGGACAAGACGCTTTCTGGAATCAAAGCGGTGCAAACACTGTCGCGATTGAATCGCGCTCACCCACTGAAGTACGACACGTTTGTTCTTGACTTCATGAACGATGCGGATACGATCCAAACGGCCTTTGCCGACTACTACCGGACCACGATTCTGAGTGAAGAGACAGACCCGAACAAGTTGCACGATTTGAAGGCCGGCCTTGATGCCGCCCAGGTCTATGGCTCCGAGCAGGTAGAACAATTTGTCGAGCTGTTTCTGGCAGGGGCTGCCCGCGAGAAACTTGATCCGATTCTTGACGCGTGCGTGGCGGTGTACAACGTTGATCTCGACGAAGATGGACAGGTGGCCTTCAAGGGGAATGCGAAGGCTTTTGTCCGTACGTATGGATTCCTGTCGGCGGTGCTTCCGTACAACAACGCAGCGTGGGAGAAGCTCTCGATCCTGCTGAACTGCCTCATTCCCAAGCTGCCTGCGCCCAAGGAAGAGGATCTGTCGAAAGGCTTGATCGAGACAATCGACATGGATAGCTATCGTGTTGAGAAGCAGGAAGCGATCAGAATTGCTCTGCCCGATGCTGATTCCGAGATTGACCCGATACCGGCAGCTGGTGGTGGACACAAACCCGAACCGGAACTGGACAGGCTGTCGAACATCATCAAAGCATTCAACGATCAGTTTGGGAACATCGATTGGAAGGATGTAGACAAGATTCGACAGGTAATCGCACAGGAGATCCCGACAAAAGTATCAGCGGACAAAGCCTACCAGAACGCGATGAAGAACTCTGATCGACAGAACGCCCGCATCGAACACGACAAGGCGCTTCAGAGGGTGATTGTGGAGTTGCTTGCGGACCATGCAGAGCTTTTTAAACAGTTCAGCGATAATCCTGGATTCAAGAAATGGCTTGGGGATACGAACTTCATGACAACCTACACCCCGGCCGCATCGGATTCGGTGCGTGCGTAGATTTGACACGAATGGACTGCCAGACTTCTACAGGTCTTGCTTAAGAGAACAGCGCAAGTTTAAGTTGCCAGGATTTTGCGCAGGGCGCTTTTAGAAGACATGGCCGCGTTAGCCTACGCGGCCAGATCGTCTTATCCTCTCGCTCAACGAGGAAAATTGGCCAGGGCTTCCGGTGAATTTGGGAGACCATATTCTGGGAGAAGTCTATTCAACACTTCGGTTTGATGTACCTTAAGCGCATCGTGGAACAGCTTCCAGTTGCTGGTATTAAAGGACTCTTTGTAAGGGAATATTTGCCCTTCAAAATCGGTGGAGGCCTGCGTTCCAAGAGCTTCGTACTTCCACGAGCCGATTCCTTTGGGAACATATTGCAGGTCCAGCACTTGCTCCTCAGTCAATGCGTTGAAAGAGAATCCTCCATGTTCAAGAAGGCCGAGCCACTGCTGATGCCGGGTCGCTGCATTCTCTGAGTCGAAGCCTTTGAGAGAGTTAAGAAGCAGTTCTCGGTCCTGTGCTACCATTTGCGTTTGCGTCCCGCCAGCTCCCCGATATGCCATCAAGAATTGGAAAATTCGGTCGCAGGCTTGAATGAATATGTCAGGATTGCTTCGTGAGACTTCCTCGTTGTTTGAATCCCGGTACTTCCAGCTGCGAAAGGGTTGGTCAGGATGTACCGATACATCACCATGTCCAAGACTCGCGATCTTCGCAGCGAACGCCTCGACTTTCTCTATGAAGCCCTCTTGAGATTCGTCTCGTGACGTATTCAGATGGTCTTCAAATCCGCAGAATCGCTGATGTGCCCACGTGTCGCCGTAAACATGTATGGTAATTCCAAGACGATGGAGGGAATTCGGCATGCCCTTTGTCGCCAGGGCAGCACGGCACAAATCAGCGGCTACAAAAGAGTCTGGCTGGCAAAGCATCCTCTGGTTGATGCTCACATCCTTGCCCTGACCCGCCGGTTGGCCGTTGTTCCCAGGAAGAAAGTGGAAGGGAACCCACACCTTGTAATCCTCCACATTGCTGAGGTTATGAGGCACATCAGTCACGCTGTGCGAGGAGGCGATATGGTCGTAGGTGTCGCCATTATCGAACAAGATGATACCGCGATTCTGAGCATCATCCACATATTGAGCGGAGTGTGCGACGATCACTGCCTCTTGGTGTGCAAATCCGGCAAGCCGGGCGAGCACATACGTGACGGTATGGTGAAAATCAATTTGCATCGAAACACCTTACTTTCTTCCAACGTTACTCACTCATGATGGTTTGCAGACTCATCGTCTGCGTGAGAGCGGATGTGCCTGCGCAGCTTTACTGCTTGCATGTTGGGTTAAAGACAAGGGCATTCCTAATCTGCGCGAAGGGTGTAGCCCGGAGCGAAATCAGGGAGCCCAAGCCTTCTCTGCTCAATCCAGCGAAGGACAAACACTTCGGCGGGCTCGGTGAGACTTCCAGTTAGCTTGTTCCTGGAAACTTCTAAAAGTGAGTGCGCCGCCAGATCCTTGTAGTAGTCGATATCCGGTTCCACTGTCACCCAGCTGTTAGCCGGCACACAGTCGATGGGGTCAGTATGGAAAGTGAGCTGCACATTGGCTTCCGGGAAGGAGTTCTGCTTCCAACTGAGTGATGCTCCTGGATGCATGAGGGCGCAACCATGCTCTGCATCGAATTGACCCTTGGCCGCTGCCGCGCGCACAGCATCGATAAGCGCTGAATCACAGTAAGCGAAAAATCTGTCCTGCGCAGGAAACTGATAGTCCCAGCGGACCTGCTTGATGAATGATGCAGGAGAGAGACCGGCCAAATCAATACCTTGCATGGCTGTGATCAGATTCATCATGCAAGCCAATGATTTCGAGCCGTTCGACTCCATAAGCTGCGAAAAGCGATCCTGAGCGTCAGTCTCAGACTGACCACCCAGAGGTGCAAGAAAAGGCATCTTCTGCTTTGCGATTTCCCATGTCAACCCGGCGAAATTGAAAATGGGATGATCCGGGATAAGCATTAGATCTACAGTAGCTGGCGCTGTCGGCGAAAGCTTTACTGGAGCATATCCAGCTTGTTTGCATCCATCGATATATGCGATAACAGCATAGTTGTCGCCAAAGTTGTCATAGAAAGGAAGGCCGTTCAGCGTGATTTGTGCAGCATTAAACGTTTGCCGGACAATCTGCTTCTGATTACCGTCTGTAACGGTCACAAGGACCTGAGTTCCGGCCGGGAACATCTGCCCCGTGCCATCGAAAACGCGAAGCGTGAGTGAGCTTGTATTCATGATCCCCTCCTACAGGGCTACCGCCTTCGCGGCAAGTTGTGATCCAATGTCGACGGCTTTGGTAATCGCATCGATCACTTTTGCGACATCGCCGAGATGCTGAATTGTTGCGTCAAGCGAAAGTTGTACTATGTTCAGTTGAGAAACGAGTGACTTCACATCTGGGTCATCATCGTGCATGATTCGCCGGGTCGCTAGCCAGTAATTATCACGGCTCTTCGCAATTGCTGTTTTCAATTGATTCAACTGGTCTGGCGTTGCGCCTTGCGCTATCAAAGTCGAAAGGCTTTCACGCAAAAGGAAGTACTGATTTTCGAGTGATTCTACAGAAGGGTTCATTTGGAGCTCCTTTCTAAATTGCTGAAGCGGCCCAAGACTCAACAAGCTTGAGCGAGAATGGGTTTCCACGGATAGGCATTGGCTGCTCCGTAGCGAGAAGATGAATACGAGTGCTCATCTCCCGAAGTGCTGTAAGCATCGCCGACGAAGCTTCTGCTTCGTTCTTGATCGCCACTTCCGCGCTGTTTTGTAACCTTGACAAAGCGAGGACCTTAAGAGAGTCTTGAAGTTGCTTGGTTGCTGGCAAAGGAGTGAGGTTAAAAGGCTTCAGTGCCGGAGTTAGCATTGCCGTCGTATCAATTCCGTTAGCATTTGTCAGATCCTTTGCAACTTGGCTGGCTTCACGCAGATGCGTTCGTGCAATCGAGTCGTACGTCGGCTTCTCCTGCTCAAATAAATCCCCTACAGCCACTAGAGTCTGGTCCATAGCACGAGCAGCTTCTCTTTCTTTGTGCTGTTGGATAACCTGCATCAGGTAGTTGCCGGCTTTGCCAATGCCATCTGGAACCGGTGATCCTCCGGGGAGAGCCTTGACATGTATAAGCTCATTTCCGAGTGCCGTAGCAGCAGTCTCGACATCGCGAGGTGCTTTTGAATTGGACAAGGCGGCCATTGAAGAAGCGAGGTTACCTAATGAATTGGCCAGGTCTCTACGCTTTAGAATTTCCGACCGTGTATCCTCTGGAAGCTTGCGATCTTCAGCACTGAATGGAATTCCAGAAAATGCAGAGTCAATTTCATAGAGAGCAATTGTGTCGGTCACCGACTCCGCAAGGGCAGAGTAATAAGAGCTGAGCCCAGTTGCCGTTGAAGTCATCTGCGATGATGCAGCTACAGCATCATCGGAGATTTTGCATGCGCAAAGAGAAAGGAACACAACTAGGATAGTACCCCCATAAACGAAATGTTTAAGCCTTTTCATTTCAGCCGCTCTTTCTGCCGGAGCCTTTTTACCCTTTGTGCCAGCTCTTCAAATTAGGGTTCAAGGTATCGGCCGCTCTTTCACTGTGGCGAATATATTCGTTATAGCGAACCGTGTCAAGAGGAAAAGAATTTTTATTGCGTATTATTTCGTATGCTGATAGAGTGACAATATTAGGAGATTGAGGTTTCAATGGCAACTGTTGGCGAGCGCATCAAAGAGGTGCGAGAGGCTAAGGGGTGGACGCAGGAGAGACTCGCGACCGAAGCCGATATTAGCAAGAGCTTCCTGAGTGAGGTAGAGAAGCACGGGAAGAACATCAGTCTTGATTTACTTCTCAAGGTGGCGACGGCGTTGGGAGCATCTGTGGGATATTTGGCATCAGGTGAAGGGTCACAGCCCAGAGAGAGAAAGCCTATTGTGATCCCAATAGAACTGTCTGAGGCCGCTGAGGAACTGCATCTTTCTTATCCCGAGACATTGGATCTACTTGAAGCTTATGGATCGATCGTTGCTAGACGCAGCAACCGACAAAAGGGAGCAATGACTGCCGAGGACTGGAAATCGCTCAATAAGGCTCTTAGAGATGTCGTGAAGAAGGTATACGGATGAGCACTGGTCTCGACAGAAAGCTTCAAATTCATACGCTTGCATCGGACCTTGGCTTGCAGCAATCTGCCACGCCATGTCAGTGCATTTTGCAGTCTGTCGATTCCAAAGTGAAAGTACTCAAAAAGAAGTTTATGTGCAAGACATTGAACGAGTTGCTCATCGCTATAGCGAATGATGTGGGCACCATCTTTCGTGAGATTCGCTTTGACAGCGATCTACAGAAGATTCAAGAAGAATATGTCTCCAAGGGAGAACTGATCTTCGCGAATTTGTCCAATGATCTATCCCAACCGGATGACTACGGTATTACGCTTGGCCTACATCACCAAAAAGCGTGGGACCCAAAATTTGTGTCCGTGATCGACTGTCGAGGCGACAAGGGGTTTAGAACCTATTTTACGAAATGGCATGAACTGGCTCATTTGCTGACATTGACACCCCAGATGAGGCTGGTTTTTCGGCGCTCACATTCACGAGAGAACTCGAATGATCCAGAAGAAAAGCTTATGGATGTTATCGCAAGCTCAGTTGGCTTCCACGCTGACTTTTTTCCAGAAAGCGTCAGAGGTGACATCTCGTTCGAGAGCATTGCCACGATCAAAAGCGAGTTTTGCCCGGACGCAAGTGTACAGGCCGCCACGATCGGTATTGTAAAGGCGTTTCCTTCCCCTTGTATTCTTGTAGAAGCTGAAATGGCTTTAAAAAAGGATGAAGCTGCTGCAGCATTACAGACCGGATTCCCCTTTTGCGATGTTCCAAAGCAAAGTTTGCGCGCAGTTCATGCCACAGTCAATGCTTCAGCTCGTGAGGCAGGTTTGCAGTTCTTCAAGAATTGGCGTGTTCCTCTCGCGTCCGTCATTAGAAAAGTTTTTGACGGCGGCGGATATGCCGAAGCAGAGGAAGACCTGAGTTGGTGGAACACAAGCGATGGAAGTCACCTCAAATGCTTGCCCATTCGAGTGAAAGCAGTCAGAACCGGAAAATCAGTGAAGGCTCTATTGATTCCGATCAATAGCTGATTTCTGTAGAACGAATAGTCGGCAAGAAGCTTTTTCAGTCGGAGATATGAACCATTGTCTGTTTCAGCCGACCAACAGGCGTCAATGTTCCACTGCCCGACGTGAGCGTTTCATCTTTTTAGCAATGAGATTTTCACCTGACGAAATGGTTTGATAGGGGTATTTACTTGACGCCACCGCCCCCAACAGGTTGTGGTTTCCGCTTGGAAATCGGATACCGACATCTACGTCTTCAGCTAAAGAAGGGAAAGAGCATGGCAGAGTTCAAGACTGATGATAACGGCAATGTAATCCTTAAGCCGATGACTGGCTGGGAAATGCGCCACGTCGCGGGAATGTTGATGATTCTTGGGATAGAGTACTCAGACAGTCCAGAGGAACTCGAAAAGGGACTGAGCCGGACACTTCCACTGATCTTGCAGCCAGCACTGGCCCTAGACTTTGCGGAGGCACTGAAAAGAGAGGCCAGTAATCTCTTGGCGGCAACACCGAAAGGCACTTCACTCCAATAGTCGGGTTCACGTTTTTCATTTTTGCTCCAGTAAGAAATCCGCGTGTCACTAGATCTTGTGGTTGGTGGCGTCAACTAAATACCCCTATGGTCTGATATTCACCCTCGACAACCTTGTTGCAAAGGTTGTCGAGGGTGAAGGTGCCTCGTATAGCCGTTGATTTAGTCCTCATCAAAGGCCTATACCGAATTCTTCCAACTCAATCTCAGGCACGGAAGGCGCGGCGACATTGTCCATACTGGGTGCTAGTCCATTGTCTGACAGCGACGCGGTCTTTACTCCTGGAATAGCCTGTTCTACTGCGAGCTCTCGACTGTCTGACGTATAGATGGCGAGATCGCGGATGTGTGGAGAAAGTCGCGCAAGCATCTCCTGCTGCTGGGCAAGCTGAGAGGCATCGCTGGATACAAGAACGCGGTCGACGTTGGCGTGCTCTGCGTTTTCGACTGCATAACCGTATTCGATATGCCGGGCTTGCTCGGCATCCACTTCGACAGATTCCCCATTATCGAGGCGCACAGAGAGCGCATTGCCCTCCTCGATCCGCTCCACGGTGGCAAAGTTGCCGGACCGGATATGAGCTTTGCTGTCTGAGGCGGTGAGCTGTATACGTTCGCCCACGGCAAGGTCGCGTTGCTCTTCGCGGTATACGGCGCTCTGCTCGGTCTGCTTCTTCAAGAGGGCGGGATTGTAAGAGACTTCATTCCCGTCGCGGGTCGCAACGGTAATCATATTGGCGCGGGGATCAACAGAAAGGACAGTGGCCGTGCTGTTATCCGCGATGCCATGTTCAGCAAGGCTTCCATTTTTGTAGTGAATCTCATCGCCCGGCGCGTAGTTGGTTGCAAGGCGCGGATTGCTGAAGCTCTGCTCGACCAGGATCGGGACGGAGCAGCGTTCCATTGCAAGCCGTCCTTGTTGCCGTAATTCATCACGGACGAGGTGGGTCAGCTCCCGCCGTTCGTCAGCGTTGGGGGCGACGATGACCGCGCGATCTTCCCGGGCGGTATAAGCAAGCGAGACCGCCGCCAGGCGGTGCTCCGGGCTTGCATATTCATGGAGACGGCCTTGCTCCAGTAGCGTTGTCGTTCCGGCAGCATGATCGTTCGCGCGGAACGCAGCGACGGCCTGCTGTACTTCGGTTGTAGAGTTCGGGGGGCGGAAGTCCACGGCGGCGGTCTTCGAGATGTCGGTTGCCAGTCGCTGGCCAAGAGTTTCTGCGTTGTTCGTGTAGATACGCACGTCGTCAGAAGCTCGCGAGACTGCAACATACGCAAGCCGGGTATTGATGAGACTGCGCGAGCTGTCTGTATCAAAATGAGCGAGCACGCGGCCAGCAGTCAAACCCTGGGCGCTGTATGAGGTCACGGCGTAGCCATGATCGAACTGCCGGAACTCGGCGGTATCGAAGGTGATCGTGCGCTCAGTTTTGCCATCCATTCGCACTGTCATATTTCCGTTTGTGGTGCCGGTAATTGTGCCAAGATCGCGGTTGGCAAGCGCAAGTTGCTTGTTGGACGAGGTAAATTGGATACGGTCGCCGGTGGCGAACTCGCGCTCCACCTCATGGAAGACGTTGACTCCCCGGAGCCGTCGGGGATCGTAGGTCACGCTCGATCCGTTTGCCAGCTCCACGCTGAGCATGTTGGCGCGGGCATCAACGGAACGGACAGTGGCGAAGCTATCTCGTCCAATGCCTTCGGCTTTGCTGCCGGTGGTGTATTGGAGCACATCGCCGGCGTTGTACCGCGCCGCCCAGGTGCGGTCGGCGCCAGTCATGTCGGAACGATGCGTGAGGGTGCGAAACTGCTGGCCGTCCTCTGCCAACGTTCCGTTCTGTAATAGCCCTGCACGGACGGCTTCATTGATCTGCTGACGGCTGCGGTTGTCGGGGGAGACGATGATGGTGTTCTCGGGCTGCGTGGCATAATCTTTGGCGATGGCAGCAATGCGTTCCTGCTGATCGGGGATCTCTCTGACCCGGCCTTGGCTCGCCAGCATTTCGATACCTTGCTGAGTATTGTTCTTCGCAAGATGCTCAACTGCCTTCAACAGCTCAGGGTCTTTCTGGCGCATGATCCGGTCAAGGTGCGAGGTTCGCATCCCGGCGTCCTGCATCTGCTCAAATGGCTTTCCGGCATCCACGCCCTGATGCTGGCTGGTATCGCCGATGACCAGAACGCGGTCCTGCGGCTTGAGCTTGTCCAGGAACGCCCGCATCTGGCGGGTGCTGGCTAGGCTCGACTCATCCAGCATATAAAGGTGGCGCAGCTCAGGGTTGGAGCTGGGATGCTTCTCGCCACGGGCAAGGAAGCTTTGCAAGGTGTTCGCGTCGATACCGGCCTCGCGAAGCTGTGCCGAAGCGCGGGAGGTCGGGGCAAAGCCCTCGACGGTGTAGCCGCTTCTCTCAGCACCTTCGCGGATAGCGGATAGTGTCGAAGTCTTGCCGCTACCGGCTCGTCCTTGCAGGCCGTGGATGCGGTCTGTCGAGTTCAACACTTCCTCGATCACACGGCGTTGCGACTCGTTGAGAAAGGCGTGGGATTCGGCCTGTTCCTGAGCCTGCTCCGCGTTCATCATCGGCTTCATGGTGTTGCGACCTGCAACAACATAGGCAACGTTGGCGCGTTCGGCGACGACGGTTTCCGGCGTTGTAAAGCTGCGCCCGGTAGTGTACTTGGCCCCCTCGACGGAACGGAAATCTCCCCGCTCGCGCCGCATCTCGAAGTCGGCGCGAACCTCGGCATAGGTCGTCTCTCCCATGCCGCGTCGGAGCGCATCGCGGAAAATGAGCCGCTCATCGGCCACGGCCTCTCGCTCAAAGAGGCTGTCCCGCGCATAGGTGACGGCTTCCTTGGCGCGAGCGCTTCGGTCAGGATTGTGTTCCTGGGTTCGCGCACGTTCACGTGCCTCAGAAACCACTTGCCAGGGCTGGTTGCCGTATTCCGCAGCGGCCTCTTTATGGGCGGCAAAAACCTGCTCCGGCGTAAGCATGTGTTTCTTCTCGCGAGTGGAATGCGCAGCGATCTCTGCCGCTTCCGGTCCGCTGTAACCACTCTTTGCCATCGCGTCTCTGATCTGTTGCGACCGCAGGCTGGAAGCATTCAGATACTCTTGCGTATAGCCCTTGATTTCCGGCGCTCCGCTTCTTCCCGCCTCAATCTCGTAGCCGAAAGCGCGCAGCCGATAAGTCAACTCGGCTTGATAGACGGCGGTGGCAAACTGCTGGCTGTCAAATAGGGACTTCTCCTGTAAAGCATGCGTCGCGCCATCGGCACGTTCGGTCACGTTGAAGATGACGGCATGAGTGTGGAGCTGCGGAGCGGCGTAGCCTTCGACCGGACGTGCGGTGTCGTGCTCAAACTTCGCGGCGACAAACTTGCCTGTAGTTTCGGCGGGGTTGTTGCCGCCAATCCGGGCTTGCGTATATCGCTCCAGTTCATTCAACGCAATCGTTACAGCGGCACTATGCGCATCGCGGATTCGGTCATCTCCACCGACCAGAGCGGTCAACGAGATGGACTTTGGCGCGGAAAAAGTAGCATCCCAGCCGGCACGATGCTCGACGGATTTGGTCGTCGTTCCATCCGCTTTCTTGTACTCCATCCGCACCCGATGCTGGACCATCTGTTCGTCAGAGACGGGATGCCTGCCCTCAGTAAGCCGCGAAAATTCCATCGGTGAAACTTCGCCGGACAAGCCCATCGACGAGGCGAGCTTGCCCTGCCATTCACCTTTCACGGCATCGCCCTGCCGGTAATAGCTCTGCGTTGGCGACGTGTATTCGAGCTTGTGGTAGGCCTGTGCCTGGGCAGCACCAAGGGCTTTTGAGATTTTCAGCATCGCTATAGCTCCCTGACATATTCAGGACCGTGTACTTCTTCCTCTTCGGCCGTGGCATCAGCGTCGGCAACCACTATCGCGGCCGGCGCGGGCTGGTTCTCTTCACTGGCGTGCGCCTGTTCGTTTGCCTCTTTGCTAGACAATAGAATAGGGTTCTTTTCGAGAACAAGTGGTGCGTCATTTGGCATAGGCTGCGCCTCTTTTGTAGCGGCCTCTGGTTCCTCGCGCTTTTCCGTTTCGGCGGACTTCGGAACGCGCGGTTCCAGTGTGTCAGGATCGAAGCTCAAGCCGCCGTCGGCCATCTTCCGAGGAATGAATCCTTTTGTTGGCGTGGGCAGATCGAGGTAATCGAAGGCGAAGCGGGCGACGTTGTTTCCGAGCTTCAGATAGGCGTGCCGGTCATCGAGTCCGCCAATCTCCGATCCCATGACAAGCGGCTCAATCTGACGTTCTACAGTAAAGTTCTTGCCTGACCGCGAGCCATCAAACTTCGTCTCTTTCAGCCGCTCGATCTCGACTTTGCCAATGGCTTCCGAGATCCATTCAGCGGCCTTTGGTTCGGCAGTCTTCATAAAGATTTTGGTCGCGGGCTGGGACAACATAACCTCAGCCAGATGCCCATAGGTGACCTCAAGCTGGGCCTTGCCCTGGAAACCGAGAACCAAAGGATTCTTCGATTTCCGATTCTCGGTGATGGCTGTGTGAAGCTGCGGCAACTTCTGCAAACTCGCCAGTTCGTCAATGACGAACCATACAGGTTTCTGTCCAGGCTGCGGCGCCGTCAGCAGGCGCATGACGAGCAGATCGATCCATAGCGAGTGCAATGGCCGAAGAGTTTCGCGCTCTGCCGGGCGCGATGTGATGAAGATCCAACCCTTACGTTTATCGGCCCAGGTACGGGCATTCCAAACAGGTCGCTTCTCATCCTTTTGCGGCAACAGCCGGAAACACTTGGCGACTAGGCCAAGGGACGAAAGGACCCCAGATCGCTGCGGCCCCGCCTTCCGGTCGATATAGAAGGCCATCTCTGTTCCTTGCACCCGCTTCATCAATTCCGTGTCGCTCGCCATCCATTCGGCGAGTTGATGTGGCGTCGGCCCCAACTTGAGCAGATGGGCAAAGATCTGCGCAGGCGTATCGTGGAAGAATTCGTCGATGACGTCTGTCTTTCGCTGATAGAGAGAGGCAGCGATGGCGTCGGCTTCGGCATTCGAGGCCATTTCGTGCGCAGGTCCCCAATATGGGCAGCGGTCATCAAGCGGGTTGAGCACGATGTCGCCGCGTACAGCGTCATAGAATCGCTGGATGTACTCGCAAGCCGGATCGTAAACAATGGCTGAATCCCCGCGATCTCTGATCTGCCGAAGGCATTGCATAATGAGCTGGGTTTTGCCGACCCCGGTATCGCCCATGAGCTGTAGATGCTGCGCTTCTTTTTGCATGGGAATCCGCATCATCTTGCCCGATTCAGTAGTCTTGAAGCCGATACCGTCTCCCTTCTGCGTCTTGTTAAACTCCTTGGGCGAGAGCATCAGGGGGCCGCGCAAAACACGCCCGTACTTCATCTGCCGAAACCGGTGGATGTCCTTCTTGATGGCAAACCAGAGCATCACCACAAGGCAGATGCCACCCTCGATGAAGCTCAAGGTGAACACGCTGAACAGTCCCTTGCCATCGAAAATCGCGTAGCGGAGCCAACGATACATCGAGGCATCGATAAGCTTCTGTGCTGGCCCCCGAAACGGAAAGCGATACCCTTGAGTTTGCGACAGATCGGACAGCGTGAACGGAACGACTCTGCCATCTGGAAGCGTCATTTTTCCTGTCGCAAAGTCCACGGGAAGGGCGAGACGTGGCTTGGCTCTTTCGCCACCGAGATAAAGAAGCCGGTAGGAGCCGCGGGCGTGGATAGTAGCTCCAATATCGGAGCGCATGTACTCGCTGATATAGGCCTGCTGCAACGGGGGCAGTGAAAAGTGCAGCCGCTGCCAAATGAAAAAGCAGGTGCAAAGCAGTGCCGCTGCAAGGGCACTGTAGGTCATGATCGGCGCGTGTGGCGGCCAGATGATTGTCTCTTTTCTACCCCATTGTATTGCCATATTTATCGCTCCTTTACACCGTCCTGTGTGTACTGCTGCATCACGTCCTGCGCAGCCTTATGCTTTTCTTTACGCACCATTGTCATGGCTTCTGTGATCCAAGACGGCGAGACCTTTTCCCCCAGGATGAGCGGCTTGATGAGATTCACGAGCAGCATCCGCGTGGCGACCAGCTCTGTGAACATGGCATCATCCTGAGAACGCCGTGCCTCGCGTAGGAGCACGTCACGCGCCCACTCGCTCAATGCCTTACCTTCTCTGCGGGCCGCATCTTCCAGCTCTCGTTGTTCCGGCTGTGTGACCCGAGCTTGTGCAACATACGCTCGGGCAGGCCGTCCTCTAGAACGCGAAAGACGAGCCTCGATGTCCATACTCTGAGAACTCATGTAGGCCTCCGAAACCCGTATGCAACTGCATACGTCGTGTATGCAGTTGCATACGCCACCTGTCCAAGTTATTGAGCGACGGGCGGTATACAACTGCATACGCTCACCGCCCAAAACACCACCCTGCGAGGGATGGAGTGTTAAGATTCTTCCGGTGCGAAGCACCGCAGTGGTTCTGATACGCATTCCGATACGGGATCATGCCTTCCATCCCGCCACGCCTGCCGGAGTTTGCACCGGATGGTGCAGACCACTGGCAGGCGTCTTTGCAAGTGGCTCCACAGCATCACTTCCGGGGCCTTTGCGAATGCGGAGAGTGGGCGTAATGTGGATTCCCTGCGAACTCTTCAGAAATTCCTGAAAGTCACGATCCTTCGAGAAGACATAGGCGAGCGCCTGCTCTACCACGTCATCGGCGGATGCGTGGATGAAAGCGGCATATTGATCGACCTGTGTTGCCGTGGTATCAGTAAGCCGAATGGAGGCGCTTATCTGTCGGATTTGAACAACTTCAAGTAGGGGCATTTCATCCTCCTTTGGTGATGAATTCAAGCGATCTTTCTGCGGGCAATCATGCGCTGAGCAGTATTGGCAATCTCCCGCGCACGAGCCGAGCAAAGTGTGGCGGGAATCTCGAAGCATCGGCGTGATTCGAGCATCGTAATCACGTCATCGATGCGGATTCCCTCGATAAGCCAAAGCCGGGCCGATACAACATCGACGGTTCGTTGTGCATAGTAGAGAGGATTCGGTTTGTCAGAGCGCCGAGAAGCCAATTCCCGCGTCAGCTTCCCCGCATCTTTGCCCTGGGATAGCTCATGGGAAACCCACGCCCAATCCTGCTCCGAATTGCTGTGCTTTCCAGGTCGCTTTCGTGGTGGTTTGGACCCGGCGAACGGCGTTGCATTCACGGTGGCAAAGTCGAGCCGGAAGTCGTCGGGAGTCCAGATGGAAGCGCAGGGATATTCGACCGTCACACGGTGTGCAGGATTGTACTTGCGATTCAGGAAACCGGGAATGCGGAGAACTCGGTTGCAGTCGGTGCAAGCGGGGTCGCCACCGAAGGCAATGGCGAGCAGCTTAAGCGTCTGTTCCTGACGCACAAAGTCGAAGCCATTGACGCGCCATAGAACTTGGTATTTGCCGCGAGATGTCGAGATAATCGCGGTCGGTGCGGGCACGGCCTCCGATGCCCGAAGCGCAGCGAGCCTTGCGTCGCCGTCGATGTCGATGTCTATGTAAAGATGGCGAACGGATGCGATGCTCTCCTTGGTACGTTTACGGCTGCCTGGGTGAAGCGGATTGGCGGAAATATAGATGTTTGCGCCAGTGTCGTTTTCATAGGCAAGCCACGCAAGATAGCGGGACGCGAGCGCTTGTTCGAGCGTGACTATGCGCTGCTGTGGCCGGGGTCCATCTTCACGGCGCAGAAGGAGTGCTATCGTTTCACAGAAAGCGAAAGAGCGAGTCAGAAAGTCTGTGGCAATTGGATTCACCTTAGCACCTCGAAAGAATGCGATTCATACGGGGCGTTAGCAGACGGGAAGCCCGGCGTTCACCGGGCTTCCGTTGTGAAGAGGACGAGCCTCATGCGGCCTCGTCCTCGGCGGGAATCTCTTCTTCGAAAACCTCCTCCGCGGCGGCCTTTTCCGCGCGGTCAAGCTTGAGGATGGAAGTTACCCGAATGCTGTCGGTGCGCACCGTCTTCTTCGCCTTCTTGGGCGTGTACTCGGTGTGGCGAATCTCGCCCTCGACCTGGATATGCGCGCCCTTCTTGAGCTTGGCTGCAAACTCGCCGAGGGTACTGAAGACGACGCAGCGATGCCACTCGGTGTGCGAGATGTATTCACCGGACTCTTTGTTCTTGTAAGAGGTCTTGGTGGCAAGGGAAAAGGTGGTGAACTTCTGGTTGTTCTTGCCGGTGCGAACTTCGGCGTCGCCACCGAGGAAGCCCATGAGGATAGCTTTGTTCTGAAACA
>Ga0326727_10009974_pt1 | contig 22924 bp, 17 predicted proteins | sample MB2enrmetagenome_FD_207643 | JGI IMG/M metagenome (GOLD analysis project Ga0326727, IMG submission 207643) | Lab enriched peat soil microbial communities from McLean, Ithaca, NY, United States - MB29MY | ecosystem: Environmental > Terrestrial > Soil > Wetlands > Peat | place: USA: New York...
CAGCTCTGCAGCGAGTTCCGGGATTTCTTCCCCAACAACGCCGTCGAGTACTTCGTCAGCTATTACGATTACTACCAGCCGGAAGCGTACATTCCTCAAACAGACACCTACATCGAAAAGGACTCATCGGTGAACGATGAGATCGACCGCCTGCGTCATTCCGCCACGCAGGCCGTGCTGGATCGCCGGGACGTCATCGTGGTGGCCAGCGTCTCCTGCATCTACGGCCTGGGTTCGCCTGATGAGTATAAGAAATCGACGGTGACCTTTAAGGAAGGGGATTCGCTCGATCGTGAGGATGTCCTTCATCAGCTCGTGCAGATGCAGTTCAACCGGAACGATATGATCCTGGAGAGAGCCACTTTTCGCGTCAGGGGCGACATCCTGGAGCTTCAGCCCGCCGATGAGGAGATAGTCATCCGCGTCGAGTTCTTCGGTGACACCGTCGAGCGGATCACCGTGGTTGATCCGCTTACCGGCGAGGTTCTTCAGCGTCAGGATCAGATCACCGTCTATCCGGGCACTCACTTCGTCACCACCCCCGAGACCATGGAACGCGCTATGACCGAGATTCAAGCGGAGCTTGAGGAGAGAATCGAGTACTTCAACCGTCACGGCAAACTGATCGAAGCCCAGCGCATCGAGCAGCGCACGCGATACGACATGGAGATGATGCGGGAGGTCGGCTACTGCTCCGGCGTCGAGAATTACTCTCGAATTCTGGATGGAAGGGCTGCCGGGACCCCGCCTTCGTGCCTGTTGGACTACTTCCCCAAGGATTTCCTCCTCATAATAGACGAATCGCACCAGACCGTGCCCCAGTTGCACGCCATGTACGCGGGCGATATGTCCCGAAAGCGCGTCCTGGTTGACTTCGGCTTCCGGCTCCCCTCCGCCGCCGATAACAGGCCTTTGAGATATGAAGAGTTTCTGGAAAGGGTCAACCAGGTGGTGTTCATTTCCGCGACCCCGGCGCCGTATGAGTATCAGGTGAGCGGACAGGTGGTCGAGCAGATCATCCGGCCCACCGGTCTGATCGATCCTGCCGTCGAGGTGCGCTCGCCGCAGGGGCAGATAGACAACCTCATCGAGGAGATTCGCACGCGAACCGCACGAGGTGAGCGCGTGCTCGTCACAACTCTGACCAAGAAGATGGCGGAGGATTTGACGGAATATCTGCTGGATATCGGCGTGAAGGTCCACTATCTTCACTCCGGGGTTCACACGCTCGATCGCCTTGAGATCATACGCGACCTCCGGCTCGGAGTCTATGATGTGGTGGTCGGAATCAACCTGCTCAGGGAGGGCCTCGACCTTCCGGAAGTCTCACTCGTCGCCATTCTGGATGCGGACAAGGAGGGGTTCCTTCGATCCGAGACCTCCCTCGTCCAGACGATTGGGCGCGCGGCTCGGCACATCGAGGGCCGGGTGATCATGTACGCGGAAGATGTAACCGGATCGATGCACCGCGCGCTCTCAGAGACGAACAGGCGTCGTGAGATTCAGAAAGCGTACAATGAGGAGCACGGCATAACACCGCTTTCCATCATTAAGGCCGTCAGGGACGTGATTGAATCGAAGAGGGTGGCCGAGACGAAGGCGGAGTACAAGATTCGCAAGGATGTCCCGGATGACCTGCCCCTCGACAAGCTCATGCTTCTCCTTGCGGATCTTGAGCGGGACATGAAACGCGCCGCCAAGGACCTCGACTTCGAGCGCGCCGCCGAAATCCGAGATGAGATGCTCCGCCTCAAAAAACTCCTCCCAACCGGAATTCTGAAGAAGTAGAGTGCAACCGCCCGCGTTCCTCAACCCTGCATCAAGTCTTCCATTGACGCCTTGTCGGGTGCGGTATATACTATGAATGGGGAAGTGCAGTGGCAGAGAGGCTGGGATGGTGTATGGAAGAAGTTGAAAAGCATGTCCTATGCAAGTCGGATGTCCCTAGCATCTATTCACGTAGATACGTGGCTGCGTTCGCTGTCTTCTGGTCCCTGGTGAGCATAATGATGCAGTTTGACCCGCTTATGCGGTTCTTCCACGTGGGCCTCCTGGACGGTATAATAGGGTGGCTTTTTGGCAGTTTTGCCGGGGTCGTTGCGTTTGCCCGAACGAGGCGTGCATTGGAACGCGGCTTCGGCACGGGGCCGATCTGGGCGCGAGTGTTATTTCCAACCCCTCTGTCGGTGGACCTTATTATCGTAGCGTGCTTTTTTGCGTCTATCCTTCCAGGCATGATCCTCTGGCAGATCAATGATGCATACTGGCATCTGAGGCCTCCCTGGTTTGGCGGAATGTACGCTGGGTTTCTTTTCTATCCGATCATATATTCCATCAGCTACATTCGGTGGTATGATCGATTGCCTAACTGAGGCCTGCTTTCAGAATGTATTGCGGATTTCGGGACGTCCATGATGCACTTTAACGTTTGAAGAGCGAAATCGATGCCTTCGCTTTCAAACCGATGTTTGACCTCCGCATTCGATAACCCACTCGTTTGATGCTCGCATACAGGGCATCTATGAGTTTCACCGCCCGCTCCTTGTCACCACCGAAAGCCGTCATCCAGAGCGAAGCGAAGGGTCTGGTAACGCCTGATACTGCGGCTCCTACGTAGTCACGCCCAACTACCATGGAAGCAGATTCTTCGCTGCGCTCTGAATGACATCCCTGCTGGATGGCGTGATAAGCTGGGTGGGCCATTATTCACTGAGGGCCACTTTGATCTTTCAATATTTGCGGAACCCTGCGATCCCAGCTTCTCCGCGCCCCTGCGTGAGTCTCCGATTGTCTTGGACAGCAATGATCCCAAGTCCTCAATGCTGACCACCCGGGTACTCAGTTCCCTTCCTCCGCATTTCAGTTGACTTCCCGCTCATAGGCTGGTAGAATTTAGTTTCGGCAATTTGCGAACTACGGCCGAAATGAGAGGAACCGACTTAATATGCCGACCGGCAGTATCAATATCCATGGTGCGCGTCAGCACAACCTCAAGAATATCAGCCTGGAGATTCCCAGAGACAAGCTGGTTGTAATTACCGGCATATCCGGCTCGGGGAAGTCGTCGCTGGCGTTCGATACGATTTACGCGGAAGGACAGCGGCGATACGTCGAGTCGCTGAGCGCATACGCGCGCCAGTTTCTCGGCCAGATGGACAAGCCTGATGTGGATTACATCGACGGGCTTTCCCCAGCCGTTTCGATAGATCAGAAGTCCACCACGAAGAACCCGAGATCGACGGTCGGGACCGTCACCGAGATATACGATTACCTCCGGCTCCTTTTCGCCCGAATCGGCAAGCCGCACTGCCCCAAATGCGGGCGCGAAATCGCCCAGCAGACCGTAGAACAGATGATCGATGTGGTCATGGCGCTCCCTGAGAACACCAAGTTTCAGGTGCTCGCCCCAATCGTCAGGGGCCGGAAGGGCGAGTACAAGCAGGTCTTTACCGACATTCAGAAGGAAGGCTATGTCCGGGTTCGGGTCGATGGAAAGAACTACGAGGTTTCCGACGATATCCCGATGGACCGCTACAAGCAGCACTGGATCGATGTGATCGTTGACCGCCTGGTCGTGAAGGCGGGGACGGAGAAGCGCCTGGCCGATTCCGTGGAAGCCGCCCTGAAGATGGGAAAAGGCGTGGTCGGCGTCGATATTATCGACGGCGAGGAGATGCTCTTTTCGGAGCGTTTCGCCTGCACGGAATGCGGAATCAGCCTGGAGGAGATCGCACCGAGGAACTTCTCGTTCAACAGCCCATACGGAGCATGTCCGGAGTGCCATGGACTCGGCACTCGCACGGAACTCGATCCATCGAGAATCCTGCCGGACTGGAACCTCTCGATAAACCAGGGCGCCATCGCGCCGATGGCTCGGAGTCAGAGCGAGTACTTTAGCAGCCTGATCTCCGGAGTGTCGGAGAAGTGCGGCATTCCGATGGACAAACCGCTCAAGGACCTGACAGAGGTTCAGCGCGATGCCCTGCTGCACGGCTGCGACGGCAAGGTGATGGTGACATTCAAGAACCGATACGGCAGACAGAGGCGATTCGAGACCGCGTGGGACGGTTTAGTCGATATGCTCGACGACCGCTACAAAGAGACGCAATCGCAGATGGTGAAGGAAGAGATCGAGAAGTATATGGCCACCCGGAACTGCCCGACGTGCAAGGGCCTGCGCCTGAAACCGGAGAGCCTGGCGATCACGGTCAACGGCGAAAACATCTCCATCATGGCCGCTCGTTCCATTCAGGAGGCGTACCACCTTTTCGATACGATCAAGCTGACGGAGCGTGAGGAGACAATCGCGCGGCAGATCATCAAGGAGATCAAGACCCGCCTGGGGTTCCTGATGAACGTCGGCTTGAACTACCTGACCCTGAATCGCGCGGCGGCGACTCTGGCCGGTGGTGAGGCGCAAAGGATTCGGCTGGCTACGCAGATCGGCTCCGGGCTGATGGGCGTCATCTACATCCTGGACGAGCCGAGCATCGGCCTTCACCAGCGGGACAACCGCAAGTTGATCGACACACTGATCCGCCTGCGTGACCTCGGCAACACGATCATCGTCGTCGAGCATGACGAGGAGACGATGATGGCCTCGGACCACGTGATCGACATCGGGCCTGGGGCAGGGGAGCATGGCGGTCGCATCGTCGCTCAGGGAACGGTTCAGGACATCATGGCCACTGAGGGCTCGCTGACGGGACAATATTTGTGCGGGAAACACGTCATTCCTGTGCCGCTTATCAGGCGTCCAGGGAACGGCCATTCGATCACCGTGAAGGGCGCGAGGGAGCACAATCTCAAGAATATCACGGTCGATCTCCCGCTAGGCAAGTTTATCTGCATAACCGGCGTTTCCGGCTCGGGAAAGAGCACTCTGATCCAGGAGACCCTCTTTCCACGGTTGATGTACAGGCTTCACGGCACCCACGGTGCATGGGGCGAGCATGATGATATCACCGGCATAGAGCACATCGACAAAGTGATCGATATGGATCAGTCGCCTATAGGTCGGACACCGAGGTCGAATCCTGCCACCTATACGGGCACATTCGACATCATCCGCGACCTCTTCTCCGGAACGCCGGAAGCTAGGGTCAGGGGCTATGGGCCTGGGCGCTTCAGCTTCAACGTCAAAGGCGGGCGGTGCGAGGCTTGCAAGGGAGACGGGATCATCAAGATAGAGATGCACTTCCTGCCGGATGTCTATGTTCCGTGCGAGGTGTGCAAAGGGAAGCGTTATAACCGTGAGACTTTGGACATCAAATATAAGGGGAAGAACATCTCCGACGTCCTCGATATGACGGTCGGAACGGCGCTCGAGTTCTTCAGGAACATCCCGACGATCACTCGAAGGCTCCAGACCATCCACGATGTGGGCTTGGACTACATCAAGCTCGGTCAACCAGCGACCACCCTTTCGGGCGGCGAGGCGCAACGCGTCAAACTCTCCTCCGAGCTTGCCAAGAGAAGCACCGGCAGGACGATGTACATCCTGGATGAGCCAACCACCGGCCTGCATTTCGCCGATATCAAGAGGCTCCTGGAAGTCCTCAACCGCCTGACGGACGCCGGGAATACGGTGCTTGTGATCGAACACAACCTTGACGTGATTAAGACCGCCGATCATGTGATCGACCTCGGGCCTGAGGGCGGTGACGAAGGCGGACGCGTGATCGCGCAGGGTACGCCGGAGGATATTGCGCGCACCGAGGCCTCGCACACGGGAGAGTACTTGAAGAAAGTGCTGGGGGATAAGTCATTGGGCAGTAAGCAGAAGAATACATCAGGATCTCCCGCCCTCACGACCGTACACTGATAAGAAAGTTGGTTTTCCGTCCAGAGCGCCCTCACCCTTGCCCTCTCCCGCCAGGGAGCAGGAGAGGGAATTCGGCCCGGCAGACCAGAAGATTAGAGAAGCATCGTAATCAGACACACCGTGGGGAAGCGCAGTTTCACGAGGGGACTCAACGAAGGACGCCCTCGCGGTCGTGATGTCGCCCGACACTTCTGGAGCTTCGGCAGCGTCACTTCGTTCTGCTACCGAAGCATCGTGCTAGTTGTGACTTACTTGCTCGATGCCTTTGTGAACATCGTGGGTAGGTGTTGCCGTAGAAAGCCCCCTCTCCTGCTCCCTGGCGGGAGAGGGAGGGGTGAGGGCGGGGTGAGGGCATCCGGAGTCTTGGCCGGAGAAAACAACTCTTGGCAGCAGTGAGTGCCGATATGCATACCACCGACCACATTCGGGAAAAGCTCCGATCTCTGCCGGATAAGCCCGGGGCATATATGATGCGGAATGCTCAGGGAGAGGTTATCTACGTCGGTAAGGCCGTCTCCCTGCGCAGCAGAGTGCGCTCTTATTTCCAAAAAGGGCAAACGCATGGGCCGAAGACGGTTGTCCTCGTCTCAAAGATCGCCGACCTCGACTGGATGGTCACCGATACGGAGGTAGAGGCGCTCATGCTCGAGTGCAACCTCATCAAGAAGTACCGCCCTTACTACAACATCCGCCTACGGGACGACAAGCACTACCCATACCTATGCGCAACCACATCGGAGCCGTTTCCACGAGTAATCGTCGTACGAAGAAGTAAGCGGGATCAGAACAGGTACTTCGGCCCGTATGTGGACTCGGCGGCGATGCGGGAAACACTCAGCCTCCTCCGCAAGGTGTTCCATATTCGCAGTTGCAACAAGAAACTGACCGGCAGTGAGAAGGACCGGCCCTGCCTTAACCACCATCTCGGCCAATGCGATTCCCCGTGCGCCGGCCTGATCTCGAAGGATGAATACACCCAGCTTGTGAAGGATGCCTGTCTGTTCCTGGAGGGAAAACAGGAATCGCTGATCAAGGACCTCGATGCCAAAATGAGCCGTGCTGCAGAGGAACTGGAGTTCGAGCGCGCTGCCAGGCTCAGGGATCAGTTGAACTCCGTCAGGGCCGTAATCGAGAAACAGAAGGTAATCAACACCGAAAACAGCGAGCAGGATGTGATCTCCATCACGGAATCCGGCGGATCGTTCTGCGTCCATGTGCTCTTCGTGCGCTCGGGAAAGCTGATCGGTCAGGAGTACTTCTTCCTCGAACCTGCCCTCGATGAGACGATTGAGAGCGGTCTCCAGCAGTTCTTGAGCCAATACTACCGGGATGCGGCGTATGTGCCGTCGGAAATACTGATTTCACATGAAATACCCGAGCGGCAGGTGATCGAGGACTGGCTCACAATCAAGCGAGGCGCCAAGGTCGTTGTGACCACGCCTCAGCGTGGGGTGAAGCGCAGGATGGTCGAGATGGCCTCGGAGAATGCGGAACTGACCGCCGAGCGGGAAAATCGCCGCCGAACGGAGGATCGCGAGGAAGCCGAGGCCGATATGGAAGACCTGAAAACCGTGCTTCATCTGCCGGACCTGCCGTGCAGGATCGAAACATACGACATCTCCAATATTCAGGGGAAGCAGGCCGTAGCGTCGATGGTCGTTTTCGAGGGCGGAGTGCCGGCCAAGTCCGAGTACCGGCGATTCAAGATTCGGTCCGGCGAGGTGCCGGACGACTACGGGATGATGCGGGAGGCGCTTCTTCGCAGGTTCGCCGCCGCCAGGGACGAGAATCCCAAGTTTACCAAACTACCCGATCTGATGGTCATCGATGGTGGAAAGGGTCAGTTGAGCGCCGCCCTCGAAGCCGCTCGGATAGCGGGTATGGACGTGCGGATTGTTTCGCTCGCCAAACGTTTTGAGGAGATTTACACCCCGGAATCCATGGCGCCGATTCTCCTGCCGAGAGATTCACGCGCGCTCAGACTGCTTCAGAGGACTCGCGATGAGGCGCACAGATTCGCGCTTGCTTATCATCACCAACTACGTGAGAAGGTCGCCCGCAAATCTGTTCTAGACGACATACAGGGAATAGGAGATCAACGCAGGAAAGCTCTCATCCGCAAGTTCGGTTCGCTTGCGGGTGTTCGGGCGGCCTCGGTCGAGGAGATATCGAGCGTGCCGGGCATCAACCAGACAATCGCGCAATCCGTGTATGATGCATTACACGGGGAGGGGGAGTAGCAGGAGCGACAGGAGTAAAAGGAGTAGGGGGAGTGAGAGGAGTAACCGGAACCCGGAAAGATACTCCTTGAGATCCTTTTTGCAATCTTTGGCCGTCGGTGCTCCCTCTCCTGCTCCCTTGCCGGAGGGTTGGGGCGAGGGTAATCCGTAAGTACACTCCTCCCACTCCTTGTGCTCCTGCCACCACTGTTCCCGCTTGTACACATATGCGGCGTATCGTGATATAATGCCATAGGGGGATAGCATGATACTGTTCAGCGTTATTCAGACGGAAATGGGTTGGTTGGGAATCGCAGGGGAGAGCGGCGTGCTCGACGCGCTCGTCTTGCCGGGACTGGATCGTTACGAAATATCCGCCAGGATGCAGGCGGACCTTGGGCGCACCCTTTTTTACACTGATGCCGATTTTTCGGGCGAGGCCGATCGCCTGAGAGCTTATTTCGCCGGCGAACGAGTCAACTTCCGATGTGCCGTGCGTGGCATTGGGACCACTGAGTTCGATCATGAAGTCTGGGATGGCGCTCGACGGATACCATACGGTGAAACCTGGACCTACGGCGAGTTGGCGGCGATGATCGGTCATCCGGGCGCTGCGCGGGCCGTCGGATCGGCGCTGGGGCGGAATCCAGTTCCCGTCGTCGTGCCGTGCCATCGGATCATCCGCTCGGACGGTGGTTTGGGTGGATTCAGCGCGGGAATACACTGGAAAATCAGCCTCCTCGCGTTGGAGGGCTCGCCTGTAGAGCAGGGGAATAGAACGCGAGGGTGATGCGCCCTTCGATACGGCCCGCCATTCATCGGGCCTCGTCAGGAAGCGATGCAGATCCGGATTGCCCTCACCCCTCCCTCTCCCGCCAGAGAGCAGGAGAGGGGGCTATGTGTGGCGATACTTGGGCTTCCTGCTCCGCATTGGCCCGAACCAGGCGGGTACACCTGCTACTCAGGGTAATCGGGGGACTGGGAGACTAGGGGACTTGCCCTTCGATACGGCCCGCCATTCATCGTGCATAATCAGGGTAATCGGGGATAAGTGGAGACTGACGGGCTGCGGAAGTCCGGGAACCGTATGCACCTATGCCCGTACGACCTTACGCACTTGGACAATATGAAAAGCCTGCTTACAAGATGGTTTTTGAGTGCGGTAGCGCTTTACGTTAGCGTTTGGATTTCGCAAGCGACCAAAGTGCCTGCGCTCTATCTGACGCTCAAGGCGCCGCTCGCCACACTGGTCGTCGTTGCCGTGCTGGCGATCGTCAACGCCTTGATTCGCCCACTGGTGCTCTTTTTGACGCTGCCGCTCTCATGTCTCACGCTTGGGTTGTTCACTTTTGTGGTCAATGGGCTGATGTTTTGGCTGGTCGGCAGTTTGGGAGTCGGCCTGGAGGTCAAGACGTTCTGGGCTGCGCTTTTCGGATCGATTGTAATGGGGATTCTCTCTGGTATCGCGAACTCATTTGTCAGGAAAAGAGGTGATCGGGAATGAAACTTGTGATTGTAACCGGAATGTCGGGATCGGGTAAGACGCTGGCGATCAGAGCCTTTGAAGACATGGGCTATCTGTGCGTAGATAATCTGCCTCCGACCCTCCTTCAGGATTTGCGCGAACTTTACAAGCGAGACGGCGAAAAGCCGGGGCGTGACATAGCGGCGGTGGTAGATGTGCGTTCCGGCAAGCACTTTGCTGATTTGATCGAGGCGATCCCGACCCTCTCCAACGGATATAAGAGCTCCCGAATCCTTTTCCTTGATGCAACCGATGAGGTTCTCGTTCAGCGATTCAAGGAGACGAGGCGCAGGCATCCGCTTTTCGATCAATGCGAGGGTATTCTCAGCAGCATCGCCACCGAAAGAGAGATGCTGGTCGATCTCAAGGAATGCGCCGACAAGATTATCGACACTTCGGATCTTGATCCCACGCGCCTCAAGGCTGAGATTGTCTCCTGCTTTGGTGAAGACAGTGCGGAGGCCGGCCTGATCATTACCGTCACCTCGTTCGGGTTCAAACACGGGCTTCCGCTCGACGCCGATCTAGTTTTCGACGTTCGCTTTCTCATCAATCCGCACTACGTCCCCGATCTCAGGCTTTACGATGGCCGGGATCAACCCGTGTGCGACTATGTAATGAGTGACCCTCGAACCGGGGAGTTCATTGACAAGCTCCACGACTTTATTGCTTTCTCCCTGCCGCAATACGAGGCGGAGGGTAAGGCGTATCTCAATATTGCGATCGGCTGCACGGGCGGGCGCCACCGGTCGGTTGCACTGGCCAATGAGCTCGGGACATTCTTAAAGGGCAAAGGGTATCGGGTTATTGTCGGGCATCGAGACATTCCGAGAACCTGACCGGAGATTAGCGTGAAAAGACTGAGAAGCTGGCTGAAGTGGCTCTATCCTGGAATGCGCGTGAAGCGCTGGCTGCTGCTTACCCCTATCGGCGTATTCTTCGTGATAATCGGCGTGACACTGCTCACGAACATGAGGGTGGTCGATTATCTCAACCTCGCCGCGCACTACCTTGCCGTTGTCACGCACTTTGATCTCTCTCAACCCGAAGTGTATCTTCCGATCTCCATCGCAGTCATACTCATCGGCCTCGCGCTCATATTTATCAGCATTCGGCAGGTGATCGATTCGATTACCAGCGTAGTTAGTCCCGCTCAAAAAGATCGCCTGGCGGACGTGATCTTCCAGCGCAGACACCTGGCGCAGGGACAGAGAATCGTGGTCATCGGCGGAGGGACCGGCCTGAGCACAATGCTCCGAGGTTTGAAGGAGCACACCAGCAATATCGTCGCGATTGTGACGGTCACCGACGACGGCGGAAGTTCCGGCAGACTTCAGCGCCAGTTCGGGATGCTGCCGCCGGGGGATATCCGAAACTGCCTGGTCGCCCTCGCCGACGAGGAAACCCTGATGACGGAACTCTTCCAGCATCGCTTTACGGAAGCCGGTGAGGGGCTTGAGGGTCACTCTTTCGGGAACCTGCTGATCACGGTTATGACCGACATCACGGGGGATTTCGAGCAGGCGGTGAAGGAAACGAGCAAGGTTCTGGCAATCCGAGGCCGAGTGATCCCCTCCACAATTCAGCACGTCTCCCTCCGGGCAACGATGGCGGATGGAAGCACCGTTGACGGCGAAACAGAGATCGTGGCGCATCCTGAGGCGATTAAGAGCATCCAGCTTGTACCCGGTGATGTCCGGCCGTTGCAGGAGGCACTAGACGCCATTCGCCTGGCAAACGCCATTATCATCGGTCCCGGGAGCGTATACACCAGCATCGTGCCCAACCTGCTGGTCAACGGAATCGCTGAAGCGATTGCAGAATCGCACGCCGTGAAAGTTTATGTTTGCAATGTTATGACCCAAAGAGGGGAGTCCGAAGGATTCCAGGCATCTGATCACGTCAGAGCGGTCAGTCAGCATTGCAGGCACAAACTTTTCAACTACGTCCTTGTGAACAGGGAAGTACCGTCAATCAAACTCCTTGAAAAGTACCGCACCACCGGCGCCGAACTGGTGACCCCTGACGTGGATAAGATCCGCGCAATGGGTTACCGTCCGATTGCCGGCAACTTCATCAGCCAGACCGAAGTGGTCCGCCATGATCCAGAGGCGCTGGCGCTCGCAATCCTCAAATTGGTAGCAGAGAAATCCTACCTGCCGCGTTAGGTGCCAGTTGCCGATCATCAGTCGTCACACCTCGAAATCCCGAATTCCATAACTTAATGCGTTCCATCAGGCCATATGGGTATAGTTATGTAGTATCGCCTGTCACAGATGAGGATCCGGGCTTAATCCTGAATTCTGAATCCTAATGCCCTGCACAAGCTTGACACGCGTTTTTCGCCTGGGTTACAATATAGACTCACCATATCCCCTGTGACGGCAACACAGTGTCGTGTCCCTGAATCCCAGGGCCTCGTTTGCAGGGATTATCACACGTTACCAAACACTCAGGAGGTATTGTCTAATGGCTGTTAAAGTAGGTATTAATGGCTTCGGGCGAATCGGTCGCCTGTCATTGCGCGCAATTCTGGAGAAGTATCCCAACGAGATCGAAGTAGTAGCGCTCAACGATCTGGTGGATGCAAAGACCAACGCGCATCTGTTCAAGTATGACACCAACTATGGAATCTTCAACGGAGATGTCCATGCGGAAGACAAGGACATCGTGGTAAACGGCAAGAAGATCGTCGTTTACGCGGAGAGAGATCCCGGCAACATTCCGTGGGGCGATCATGGAGTGGAACTCGTCATCGAAGGTACCGGCCTTTTCACCGACGCCAACAAGGCGAAAGCCCACGTTCATGACAGCGTGAAGAAGGTCATCATCACCGCTCCGGCAAAGAACGAGGACGTTACCATCGTCCTGGGCGTAAATGAGAATATCTACGATCCCGCAAAGGATGTCATTATCTCGAACGCCTCATGTACCACTAACTGCCTCGGCCCGGTTGCAAAGGTTCTACAGGACAGCTTCGGAATCGTGAAGGGTTTCATGACCACCGTGCATGCCTATACAAACGACCAGAAGGTTCAGGATCAGGCGCACAGCGACCTTCGACGCGCCAGAGCCGCCGCGATGAGCATCATCCCGACGACCACGGGAGCCGCAAAGGCGATCTCGCTGGTGATCCCAGAGCTGAAGGGCAAGATGCATGGCCTGGCTCTCCGCGTTCCCACCTCGACCGTCTCCCTTGTTGACCTGGTAGTCGAGCTTGAGAAGACCGTCACCGAGCAGGAGATCAACGACGCAATGAAGGCAGCCGCAAACGGCTCGATGAAGAAGTACTTCGGCGTCTGCGAGGAGCCGCTCGTATCCATAGACTTCAAGGGCAATCCGCTCTCGTCCATCCTCGATGCACAGTCAACCATGGTTCTCGGCGGAAACATGGCGAAGGTGCTTTCATGGTATGACAACGAGTGGGGTTACTCCAACCGTGTCGCCGACCTGATCGACTTCATGGTGGCAAAGGGCCTGTAGGCACAAGCCGGCTAAATCCGATTAATGCACAGGGCCAGGATAACGCCTACGTTGAATAGGAAGGTTACCTGGCCCTTTGTTGCGTAAATGGAAGGAAGGATTGCTATGAACAAGAAGACCATCAAGGATATCGACGTCCACGGAAAGCGCGTGCTTGTCCGGGTAGATTTCAATGTTCCCCAGGACGCAAACGGCGCAATCACGGACGATACAAGGATTCAGGCCGCACTTCCGACGATCCAGTACCTTATCGATCAGGGCGCGAAGGTCATCCTCGTATCACATCTCGGCAGACCGAAGGGCGGACCGGATGATAAATACAGGATGGATCCTGTCGGCAAGAGATTGGCGGAACTCCTGAACAAACCGGTTAAGAAGCTGGATGACACGATCGGTCCCGATGTCGAGGCTGCGGTGAATGCCATGCAGCCGGGTGACGTCATTTTGCTTGAGAATGTCCGGTTCTACAAGGAAGAGGAGGCCAACGATCCTGAGTTTGCGAAGAAACTCGCCTCACTCGCCGATGTCTATGTCAATGATGCGTTCGGGACGGCGCACAGGGCGCACGCCTCAACGGAGGGGGTCGCTCACTATCTGCCGGCGGTTGCAGGTTTCCTTATGCAGAAGGAGATCGATTACCTCGGCAAGGCTCTGACAAATCCCGATCGCCAGTTTGTCGCCATCCTCGGCGGCGCGAAGGTCGCGGACAAGATTCCGGTGATCGAGAACCTGCTGGACAAGGTCAACACACTGATCGTAGGCGGAGGGATGGCGTACACCTTCCTCAAAGCCCAGGGATACGAGATCGGAAAGTCGCTCCTCGATGCCAACAGCATCGATTACTGCAAGGAACTGATGGCGAAAGCCGAGGCGAAGGGTGTCGGTCTGGAGTTGCCCGTTGATATCCTTGTCGCTACGGAACTCTCAGCTGATGCGCGAACGGAGATCGTGCCTACGAGCGCAATTCCCGCCGACATGATGGGCGTGGATATCGGCCCGAAGAGCATAGAGAAGTTCAGGACCGTCATCATGGGAGCGGGAACCGTTGTTTGGAACGGACCGATGGGTGTCTTTGAAATTCCTGCTTTCGCGGCAGGAACCCGGGCGGTTGCCGAGGCGATGGCGGAGTCCAAGGCGATCACGATCGTCGGTGGCGGCGACTCCGCGGCGGCTGTGGAGCAGATGGGTTTTGCAGACAAAATGTCCCACGTCTCGACCGGCGGCGGCGCATCCCTCGAGTTCCTGGAAGGCAAAGAACTCCCGGGCGTCACTGCCCTCAACGACAAGTAGAAAGTATGCACCTGATGTAGGAGCGGTTTGTAGCCATGAATTCCGGAATCGGCGATGAAATCGCCTCCTACAAATGTGATCTTTACACCAGAAAGTGAGAAACATTGAATGCGGATACCGTTAATTGCTGGAAACTGGAAAATGCACAAAACCGTCGGTGAGGCGGTTGATTTCGTGAATGAACTCAAGCCGGAGGTTGCCGGGGTTGCGAACGCGGAAATCCTCGTTTGCCCGACATACACCTCCCTGTATGCCGTCGGTGAGGTGGTGAAGGGATCGAATATCGCTCTGGGGGCACAGGATGTCTTCTGGAAGACCCAGGGCGCCTACACAGGCCGAATATCCCCGCTCATGCTCGCAGATGTGGGTTGCTCATTCGTCATTATCGGTCACAGTGAGACTCGTGGGCGATTCGGAGTTGCGGAAGAGGGGATGACAGCCGCGCTGATGGCGCAGTTCGGCGAGACCGACGAGGGTGTGAACAAGAAGATGCACGCTGCCTTGGCAGCCGGGCTCAAACCGATTGTATGCTGCGGCGAAACGATTAGCGAGCGAAAAGCCGGCAACACCGATTCCGTAATCAAGGCGCAGATCGAGAAGGGTCTGGCCGGATTATCGTCGGAGCAGGCGGGAACCATGGTCATTGCATATGAGCCGGTATGGGCGATCGGCACCGGCGAAGTATGCGATACTCCGGAGGCCAATCGAGTCTGCGGCATGATTCGATCCGTGTTCGCCGGGATGTACGGCGAGGAGGCAGGGGACACACTGAGAGTCCAGTACGGCGGAAGCGTGAAGCCCTCCAACGCAGCCGATCTGCTTAGCCAGTCGGACATCGATGGCGCGCTGATCGGCGGAGCCGCGCTAAAGGTCAGCGACTTCCTGGCGATCATCAAGAGTTGCTGATTGTTTGTAATTATGTCGGGATGAATTGGATACAAGTCCACAGGGCTTGAAATGCCCGGCAAAACAATGTATCATAATGGCGTTAGCACTCACTACTGTTGAGTGCTAACGCCATGTCATTACAACGGAGGTGTTGTTAAGTTGCTAAAACCACTCGGAGATCGCATAGTTGCAAAGAGAACCGCCGCTGAAGAGGTAACAAAGGGCGGTATAATTCTGCCGGATTCCGCGAAGGAGAAGCCGCAGGAGGCTGAGGTCATAGCGGTTGGGTCAGGGAAGATCCTGGACAACGGCAAGCAGGTTCCTGTAGAGATCAAAGTAGGCGATAAAGTAATCTACTCCAGGTACGGAGGCACAGAGGTGAAGGTTGGTGGGAACGAGTACGTTATCCTCAGGCAGGACGACGTTCTCGCAATCATCGAGTAATATCGCTATCCAGAAGGAGGAATTCAATGGCGAAAGATTTGAAATATGACGAATCGGCACGACGGGCCCTTGAGCGAGGGGTAAATACTCTTGCCGACGCGGTCAAGGTCACTCTGGGCCCCAAAGGCCGTAACGTGGTCATTCAGAAGAAATACGGCTCACCCGTGATCACCAACGACGGTGTTACCATCGCCAAGGAGATCGAAGTCGAGGACCGCTTCGAGAATATGGGCGCTCAGCTAGTGCGCGAAGTCGCGTCCAAGACCAACGACGTCGCCGGTGACGGCACCACCACCGCAACCGTACTCGCTCAGGCAATCGTTCGCGAGGGTCTTAAGAATGTCGCCGCGGGCGCAAATCCGATGTTCATCAAGAAGGGGATTGACAAAGCCGTCGCAAAAGCTGTGCAGGAGATCAAGGCGTGCGCGAAGTCGATCGATAGCAGAAGTGAGATTGCCGAAGTTGCCTCCATCTCCGCAAACGACAAGGGAATCGGCGAACTGATCGCCGACGCAATGGAGAAGGTCGGAAAGGACGGCGTCATTACCGTTGAGGAGTCGAAGGGTACAGCGACCGCGCTTGAAGTAGTGGAGGGGATGCAGTTCGATAAGGGCTATATCTCGCCATACATGGTTACCGATCCGGAGCGGATGGAGGCGGTCATGGACGAGCCGTACATCCTGCTCTATGAGAAGAAGATTTCCGTAATTGCCGATCTCATTCCGATCCTGGAGAAGGTCGTGCGCACCGGCAGACCCATGGTGATCATAGCCGAGGACGTCGAGGCAGAGGCGCTGGCAACTCTGGTCGTGAACAAGCTGCGCGGCACCATCAACGCTGTTGCGGTCAAGGCTCCCGGTTTCGGCGACCGCCGAAAAGCGATGATGGAAGATATCGCAACCCTCACGGACGGCAAGTTCATCACCGAAGATCTTGGCCTCAAGCTTGAGAATGTGGACATAGCGATGCTCGGGCAGGCGAAGAAGATCACCGTCACAAAGGAAGCGACCACTATCATCGAGGGAAAAGGCACGGAATCGGCAATCAAAGGCCGAATCGCGCAGATCAGAACCCAGATGGAGACGACAACCTCTGATTACGACCGGGAGAAACTGCAGGAACGGCTCGCCAAGCTGGCGGGCGGAGTTGCGGTGATCCAGGTCGGTGCTGCAACCGAGACGGAACTCAAAGAGAAGAAGCACCGAATCGAGGATGCGCTCTCCGCGACTCGTGCCGCGGTTGAGGAGGGGATTGTCCCCGGCGGCGGCGTCACGCTTGTGAACATCGCGGCTGCCCTGGATTCCATTCAGGGAACGCCGGAAGAACTCGTGGGAGTTGCCATCGTCAAGAAGGCGCTAGAGGAACCTCTTAGGCTGATCGCGGCAAATGCCGGCGCGGAAGGCTCGGTCGTTGTCGAGAAGATCAGGAACATGGAGAAAGGCGTTGGATTCAACGCCGAGACCGGCGTGTATGAGGATATGCTCAAGGCCGGAATCGTTGACCCGGCGAAGGTTACGCGAAGCGCCCTCCAGAATGCCGCGAGCATCGGCTCACTGGTTCTGAGCACGGAGGCGCTGGTCGCCGACATCCCTGAACCCGAGAAACCGATGCCCGGAGGCGGCGGCGGTGGAATGGGCGGCATGGGCGGCGGAATGCCCGGTATGTATTAAGAAATCCTGCATGCCGCTTCGACCGCCGGAGCGGCATGCATTTCTCATGCAAAATCGGCTGACGACAATGATCGCACTGATTGTTGCGCGGACAGTCGTTTTGTTGTATAATAGCCGCGGATTGATTTGGGGCTGTAGCTCAGTGGGAGAGCGCTTCCTTGGCATGGAAGAGGTCGTGGGTTCGACTCCCATCAGCTCCACCAATTTTTTGTTCCTCTTTCGGCTCGTTCCATCTACCTCCAGGTTTTCGGCGCAAATGGGAAAGAACAAATCATGAAATCTTTCAGCCTGCTTAAACCGCTGATCTTCCTGTTATCGGCGCTATGCATTTTGTTCGCCTCGGCCCATGTATTCGCCGCAGGAACGGTCGCTAAATCTGTCGCCGGCCCGGACATACTGGTGCTGGTGAACGCTCGAACGCCTGTGGCGCAGAATGTCGCAATATCCTTTCCTAAGATCATTCCCGGCGCTCGTCTCGAGGAGTTGCTGACAAGTATTTCCAGGCAGACCGGGTGGAATCCGAGTTCCCCTGAGATCGCAAGCGACAACGGCATGTCATCCGTCACTTTTCAGATCCCTGAAGTGAATGCGAACGGCTGGGTTCTGCCGGTCGCCAATCTGATCACGGCATGCAAAGAGTACCGAAACATGAAGCTCGTCTTTCTCGTGCCGCCGGGGTCTGCTGTTCAAGCGCCGGATAATTACCAGGATCGCTATGTGAGTATCGATGCAGTACATGACGCGGGTACGTATGCGTACACCGTAGCAGTCAAGGATACCAGCTTTGTGAGTCTGAATCTGCCGGTTGCAAAGCCGTCAACTTTACCGACCGCCGAGCCCGTGAACAAGCCGTCTCCGATGAAGATCATTTCCGCAGTGTTCCTCGCGGCGGTTGTAGCTACAGGAGTATTCATCCTCGTTCGAGCATTGACACATAAGAACGGGTAACGGGGCAATAGATTTCTACCCAACTTCTAAATCATATTTCTTGAGATCGGAGATGCAATAATGGATTTTCATGATATTCTAAAACAAGCGGCTGAGCGAAAAGCGTCGGATATCTTCCTTAAGGAAGGTGTCCCGCCTGCGCTGCGAGTGAACGGACGGATTATCAGCGTTGACGGGCTTGACGAACTGTCCACAGACGAACTGCACGATATGGCAAAAAGCGTTATGACCGCGCACCAATTCGAGCGGTTCCAGGAGTATCACGAACTCGATATCGCCTTCACAATGGAGGGTATCTGCCGTTTCAGGGCAAACTTTTACCAGCAACGTGGCACCATGGGGATAGTGCTCAGACTCATCCCACTGCAGGTTCCGGCGCTCGATGACCTTAACATGCCGCCGGTTGTCAAGGATATGGCGATAAACCGCCAGGGGTTGATTCTGGTTACCGGACCGACCGGCTGCGGGAAATCTACAACGCTGGCTGCAATAATCGACCTGATCAACAGCACGAGGCGGTGCAATATCGTCTCGATCGAAGACCCAATCGAGTTTGTCCACCAGGATAAGAAGTCGATTATCAATCAAAGGGAAATTGGGATAGATACGGAGTCTTTCACTGACGCTTTGAAATATGTCGTCCGGCAAAGCCCCGATGTGATCTTGATAGGTGAAATGCGTGATCCCGAGACCATGAACGTCGCGCTCGCAGCGTCTGAGACCGGCCACCTCGTGTTGTCCACGGTCCATACCTGTAGCGCGGGAGAAACAATCGATAGAATTATCAACATGTTTCCGCCGCACGAAAAACCGCAGATATGTCTCCGCATGGCCGGGTCACTTCGCGGGATTGTCTCGCAGAAGCTGATCCCAAAGGTAGATGGTAGCGGGCGAGTAGCTGCTGTGGAAATAATGGTGGCTCAACCGACCGTCAGTAAGCTGATTGAAGAGGGCCGGACTGGGCAGTTGTACAGCGCCATCAGCGAGGGTGGGTACTTCGGAATGCAGACGATGAATCAATGTCTAGTGAGTTTCTTCAAGCAGGGCTTTATCACGGAACAGGAAGCCATGCTCAGTGCGGGCAATGTGACGGAGTTGAAGCAGTTGATCCGACGTCCATGATTTGTCGGGGATTCCGGCTTGGCTTCGGAATCCCTGATTCGATTACCCGCATGTCTCGCACTTATCCGATAGTCGCATGATCGTTGCCTTGATCAATCGGCGGACTTCTTCCGATTTCTCCGCCACTGACCGCGTGACCTCCTCATGGGTCAAAGGCTCGGCAGAAATCCCTGCCGCGAAATTCGAAACGATCGCTATGGAGCCATAACAGAGCCCCATTTCCTTCGCCAGAATCGCCTCCGGAGCCCCCGTCATTCCCACGACATCGCCGCCAAGTCTGGCGAACATTCTGATCTCGGCGGGTGTTTCGTATCTCGGGCCATCCGCCGACACATAGACCACTCGCGGGTGAACCGGCAGGCCCGTTTCGATCATGGCGGACTCGATTGCGGCCGATACTTCCGGGCAGTAGGGGACTGAGAAGTCTGTATGCGTCAGAGAGGCCGAGTCGGCGTCGAATATCGTAATTGGACGGCCTCGATGCCAGTCGATGAAGTCGCCAGCGATGACCAGCGAACCTGGAGCAAGATCGTTGCGGATCGATCCAACCGCTGCAGTGGCGATTATCCGAGTGACGCCCGCATCCCGCAGGGCAGCTATATTGGCCTTGTAGTTGATCATATGCGGTAAAATGCTATGCTTGTCTCCGTGCCGGTTTACTAACATCACGTCCCGACCTTCAACCTGAACCCTCTCCACAACCGCAATGCCGAACTCCGTGGCTACCGAAGCCCACTTTCCAGCGGATATTCCCGCCTCCATACCGGTGCCAAGTATCAAACCGATCATTCGTGCCTCCTCTTAATAATGGATTGAGGATTCAGGATTCGGAATTCAGGGCCGGCATTCCTTCTGATATTCCTTCTACTCCTCTAACTCCTTCGCCCACTCAATTCTATGGCAAACTCTCTTAATTGGCAATAGGTGGTTCAAGAGCCGACTTTTTGGGAAAAAAAGTATATACAAACCTGCCAGGATGACGCCATTCTGCACAAAATTCACCAAATTCCGTCTAATCGCACGCAAACTCGAAGGAAAGTAGGCATGGAGTGTCGAATGATATATGGAAAACTGTTTGCCGTTCAGCCCATTCACCGTTGTACGGGCGCTATTATGGTTTCTCATGAGGGGTATGTAATTATGAGCAAAGTCCTCCACATTCAGCTGGCACGTTCTGAAGACATTCCTGTGATCGACTTGACCGGCGATGTAGACTCATTTACCGCTAAAGATCTGCAGCAGGCCATTATCGATTTGATCGAAAAAGGCGAGACTCGGATTATTGTTAACGTCTCCAAGGTTAAATACATCGATAGTTCCGGACTGGGAACACTGATCGGTGGTCTGCGCCGGGTGATGGAAGTGAAAGGGCGAATGGCAATCGTCGGTCCTAACCCGCACCTTGAGAAGATCCTGGAGATCACTGGATTGAACAGAGTGATCGCTCTTTATGCTGATACGGAATCCGCGGCCAGAAGCGTGCTCTCCTGATTTTACTGGCCGCCAACATATTTGTATCTGAGGGAAACTTATGCCTAAGCTGGAAAGCGCCGTAACTGAAGATCAGTCTGCATCTCTTCCGAATGAAGAAGGTGATGGCAGCGGGTGGAAGCCGGAGGATCTGAAGATGTTCAGGTTTCTCCGCGAATTCCTGAATCACGTGAACATTACTTACATATCCACATACCCGCCGCAGGAATGTGGAATCGCGACCTTTACGCGCGATCTTCAGTCCGCCATCGCGAAGTATACGCCGTTTTCGGATCCTTCCATCATAGCGGTGAGCGGCGAGGCCAGCATCGAGGCTTATCCCAAGATCGTGAAGTTCCGCGTTCAAAAGCAGAATCTTCAGTCATATATCGAGGCCGCCTCGTTTGTGAACGACTCAGGAGCCAATGCGGTCAGTTTGCAGCACGAATACGGCATTTTCGGCGGCGAAGACGGCGAATACATCCTGGAGTTCCTCAAGCGATTAAAAGTTCCGATAATCGCCACTTTGCATACGGTTCTTTTCAACCCCAGCCCGAACCAGCGCCGGATTGTCCAGGAAATCGCCGGGATGAGCGGCGCCCTGGTTGTAATGGTGCAGATGGGGAAAGAGATGCTCATGAACTCTTACGGCGTTCCGGCTGAGAAGGTTGTTGTCATCCGGCACGGAGTCCCCAATGTCCACAGAATCAGACCCTCCGTGGTCAAGAAGACGCTCAATGTACCGGACCACACGGTAATCTCGACATTCGGTCTCATCAGTCGTGGAAAGGGGATCGAATACGCGATCCAGGCGATGCCGGAGGTGGTGAAGAAGAAGCCCAAGGCGCTGTATCTCGTTCTGGGCGAGACCCATCCGGGGGTTAGAAACTATGAGGGTGAGAGTTACCGCAAGGAACTTCTTCAGCTTGTGAGTGATCTCGGCATGGAAGAGCATGTCCGGTTCAACAACCGCTTTCTGTCGCTGGATGAACTGATCAGTTACCTTTGTGCGACGGATGTGTACGTTACGCCGTATATCAACCGGGATCAGATTTGCAGCGGCACTCTAGCCTATGCGTTGGGGTGCGGCAAGGCGATCATTTCGACTCCATACTTGTATTCTGAAGAGGTGCTTTCGAAGGGCAGGGGGATTCTCGTCGATTTCAAGAATCCGGGAGAGATTGCACAGCAGATCATCTATATTCTCGAAAATCCTGCGGTACGAGAGCAAATGGAGACAAGAGCCTATAGGTATGGCCGCAGGTCAGCGTGGTTCAACGTCGCGATCGATTATCTCGATCTAATTCACAGGCTGACACCGAAGTCTAAGACCGCGGTCTCAGTAAGCGATACTGAAACGGTCGAGCAGCAACAGGGACGGCGCTCATAATGATGGATTATCCGCCAATCAGCTTGAAACACCTGCGGAATATGACGGATTCCACAGGTCTGATTCAACATGCCGTACATGGGGTTCCCAACCGAGTTCTCGGCTACACTACGGACGACAACTCCCGCGCTCTCATAGTCGCCGCAACACAATACGACCGAACAAAGGCTGACGTGGACCTTTCACTGGCAATCACCTATCTCAGCTTCATTCAATATGCCTTTAACCCGGAGCATATGTTCAGAAACGTGATGAATTACCGCCGCGAATTCCTGGATGAGCATGGAACCGAGGACTGTTTTGGCAGGACGATGTGGGCGTGCGGATATGCAGCGTCCAGCCTCCTTCCGGTGAATGTGAGAACCGTCGCCAAGAAGATCTTCGATTCGGCGATTGCCTGGGTAGGCGACCTGGAAAGTCCTCGCGCGCGCGCATATTCGATTCTGGGAATGTGTCATTACCTCAGGGAAAACGAGGATTCCTCCGATCTTAGGTCAAAGGTTGGCGCGTTGGCTGAATCTCTGATGCACGGTCTTCGCGCATACTCGGATAATGACTGGCACTGGTTCGAGCCGTACCTCACCTATGGAAACGCGATTCTTCCCCAGGCGATGTTTGTTGCGGCTGAGATCACCGGCCGCAAGCAGTTTC